>Ga0209048_10000722_pt1 | contig 34913 bp, 35 predicted proteins | sample FrelakmetCRP12CR_FD_187146 | JGI IMG/M metagenome (GOLD analysis project Ga0209048, IMG submission 187146) | Freshwater lake sediment microbial communities from the University of Notre Dame, USA, for methane emissions studies - CRP12 CR (SPAdes)... | ecosystem: Environmental > Aquatic >...
CGGCTCGCGAAGCCGCCGTCCTCGAGGCGGGCATCGATGCGCACCAACGCCACCTTGAAGATGTCGGCGGCCAGCCCCTGGATGCCGGCGTTCATCGCCTGGCGCTCACCGGCCTGTCGGATGCGGAAGTTGGACGACGCCAGCTCGGGGATCTGGCGGCGGCGGCCGAACAACGTCTCGGTGTAGCCGCGCTCGCGGGCCTCGGCGACCGTGCGCTCCATGTACGCGCGCACGGACGGGAAGGCCTCGAAGTACGCATCGAGGATCGTCTGCGCTTCGGGCACCGGTATCGACAGTCGCTGGGCGAGCCCGTAGGACTCCATGCCGTAGGCCAACCCGTACGACACCATCTTCGCCTTGGAACGCTGCTCGATCGTGACCGCGCCCGGATCGACGCCGAAGACCCGGGCAGCGGTGGCGTTGTGGATGTCCTGCCCCGACTCGAAAGCTTCGATGAGCCCGGGGTCGTCGGCCAGGTGGGCGATGCACCGCAGCTCGATCTGGTTGTAGTCGGCCACGAGGAGCTCGTGACCCGGCGCGGGCACGAACGCCCGCCTGAAGGTACGCCCGAGCTCGCTGCGCACAGGGATGTTGTGCAGGTTGGGCGCGTCCGAGCTGAGCCGGCCCGTACGGGCCACGGTCTGGTTGAAGGTGGCGTGGATGCGTCCGTCGTCGGCGACCTCGGCGAGCAGGCCCTCGCCGTAGGTCGAGCGCAACTTCTCGACCTCGCGGTAGGCGAGCAGATGCTCGATGATCGGGTGCTCGCCGAGCAGCTTCTCGAGCGACGACGCATCGGTGGAGAAGCCGGTCTTCGTCTTCTTCTGCGGGGTCAGTCCCAGCCGTTCGAACAGGATCTCGCGGAGCTGGGGCGTCGAGTTGACGTTGAACTCCTCTCCGGCGTCGGTCCACATGGCCTGCTTGAGGCGATCGCACTCCGCGACGAGCTCGTCGTGGAGACGGCGCAACTCGCTGACGTCGACGCCGACCCCCACGATCTCCATCTTGGCCAGCACCCGCACGAGCGGGACCTCGATGGTGTCGTTGAGGCGGCGCAGACCCCGGGCTTCGAGCGCCTCGGTCAAGGGGCCCACCAGGCGGGCGACCGCGAGCGCCCGACGCGCCGCCTCCTGGGAGGGCGGTACCGCATCGCCGCCGAGGTCGAGCTGCCCCTCGGCGACGCCGGCGCCGGTCGGGAGCTGCAGCCCCGTGTGGCGCTGGAGCAGTTCCTCGAGCGCGTAGCGCGACTCGGCTGGATCGAGCAGGTAGGCCGCGATCATCGTGTCGAGCACCAGCGTGCGCAGATCGACGCCGAGCGGGTGCGCCGCCCGCATCAGCGCCTTGGCATCGTGCGCTGAGACGGGTCGACCACCGAGACCGAGGAGATCGGCCAACGCCGCGGCGACCCCGTCGTCGCCGAGAAGGCGCGACGGCAGCCACAACACCTCGGCCTGGGTGTCATCGACGACGAAGGCGATCCCTTCGAGCGGCGAGCGGCCGTCCACCCCGGCCCAGCCCGCCGCGACGGCGAGAGGCTCGGCCGACGCAGCCAGCGCGGCCACCGCGGCCACCGCCTCGGTCGGCGTCTCCGGCTCGGCGACCTCGGCTTCGAGCACATCGCCGCCGACCTCGGTTGTCGTGGCCTCGACCCCGACCGCTTCGAGCAGGCGGTCGTAGAGCGCCCGGAACTCGAGGAAATCGAACAACGTGCGAACCGCGTCGAGATCGAGCTCGCCGCGGTGCAGCTCATCGGGCGACACGTCGAGGGCCATGTCGCGCACCAGCCGCATCAGCTCGGCGTTCTTGCGTACCCGCTGCTCGGACGCGGCAAGGTTCTCCCTCAGCTTCGGCGTCTGCTCGTCGAGGTGGGCGAAGATCCCGTCGAGGCCCCCGTAGGAGTTGATCAGCTTGGCCGCCGTCTTCTCGCCCACCCCGGGCACCCCGGGCAGGTTGTCGGACGGATCACCCCTGAGGGCGGCGTACTCGACATAGCTCGTCGGGTGCACACCGGTGCGTTGCTCGATGCCGGCCTCGTCGTACAGCGCGTAGTCGGAGACCCCTCGCTTGTTGTAGAGCACCTTGATGTGCGGGTCTTCGACGAGTTGGTAGCTGTCACGGTCGCCGGTGACGACGAGCACGTCGTCGCCACGGTCACGAGCCTCGGTGGCCAGGGTGGCGATGATGTCGTCGGCCTCGTACCCCGGCACCTCGAGGATCGGGATGTCGAGCACCTCCACCACCTGGCGCACCAGACCGATCTGCTGGCGCAGGATGTCGGGGGCCGCCTCGCGGTTGGCCTTGTACTCGGCCTCGGCCTCGTGCCGGAACGTCGGCTCGGGCCGGTCGAACGCCACGGCGACGTGATCGGGCCGCTGGTCCCGCAAGAGGTTCACCAGCATCGACGTGAACCCGAACACCGCGTTCGTCACCTGGCCCGATGCGGTCGCCATGTCCGTGGGGAGGGCGAAGAAGGCCCGGTAGGTGAGGGAGTTCCCGTCGATCAACATCAGCGTCGCCATCGGGGCCAGCCTAGGCGGGGCCCGCGCGACCCGGGGAGGGCGCCGGAGGCGCTACGACGGCGGCGGAGGGGACAGCTCGCCGGCGAGGATGCGCTCGCTCACGGCCTTCATGGTGACCCGCTCGGCCATGGCCGACTTCTGGATGAACGAGAAGGCATCGTTCTCGGCCAGGCCCGCCTGATCCATCAACCGACCCTTGGCCCGGTCGACCAGCTTTCGCGTCTCGAGCTGGTCCTCGAGGCTCTGGGCCTGGTCGGCGAGGGCCTTCATCTCCCGGAATCGACCGATCGCGACCTCGATGGCCGGGATCAGCTCGCTGCGCTGGAACGGCTTCACGAGGTAGGCCAGCGCACCGGCGTCGCGCGCCTGCTCGATGAGATCGCGCTGGCTGAAGGCGGTCAGGATGAGAACCGCCGCTCGCCGCTCGCCCGCGATCTCACGCGCCGCCGACAACCCGTCGAGACCCGGCATCTTGATGTCGAGGATGGCGATGTCCGGCTCGTGCTCCTTGACCAGCTCGACGGCCTCGTCGCCGCGTCCGGTCTCCCCCACGACGTCGTAGCCCTCCTCTTCGAGGGTTTCTTTCAGGTCGAGACGGATGATCGCCTCGTCCTCGGCGATCACGACGCGGGTCGGCACCGTTGCCTTCCTTTGCTCGAGCGGGAGGGGCACCAACCCCTCGGGGGGTGCCCGTATGGTACTGCGTGCCCGGAGGGCCCGATCCACGACGACCCCCGGGGCCCCGCGACCTCAGTCCCGGGTGTCGATGAGGCGGTCGAGCAGCTCGTCCTGCGTGCGCTCGAGCGCGTCGATGCCAGCCACCAACTCGGCACGGTGACGACCCATCGACTCGGCGTGACGCTGTGCCTCGCGGTGCTCGCGCTCGGCCAACGGCGTCTCGGACACGAGCGACCGCAGCCGGGCATCGTCGGCGGCATCGGCGAAGTGAGCCATCTGCTCATCGGCCACGGCCAGCTCGCGACGCAGGTGGCGGAGTTGGTCGGATACCTCCGCGAGCCGCCGTTCGAGCAGCGTGCGGGACATGAGGCAGAGTGTAGGACGCCATGGAGACGATCTCGGACCACCCCCCGACGCCGACCCGCCGCTCCCGGGTGGTGCGCTTCGCGCCGCTCCTCGTGCTGCTCGTGCCCGCCGTCATCGCGGCGTCCATCCTCGTCCACGCGCACAGCGGCCCGGCCAGCGATGCCGGGGCGACCTGTCGGCGGCCGAGCCCCGAACCGGTAGACCCCCAGTCGGCCGTCCACCTCCTCGCCAACGCCCCCGAGCCCGTCTACCGCACCGACCCCCCGACCTCGGGCCCGCACGTGATGAACCCGACCGTGCAGGGCGCCGTCGACACACCCTTGTCCCGACCCGTGCAGGTCGGCGTGCTCGAGCGGGGCGACGTGCTCATCCAGTACGGCCCCGGCGTCTCCGCCGCCGACCGCAGCGAGTTGCAGGATCTGGCCGGTGATCAGGTCGTGGTGGCCCCCAACCCCGGGCTCAGCGCGTCGGTCGTCGCCACGGCGTGGCACACCAAACTGAACTGCAGCGGCGTGGACACGGCGGCGCTCCAGTCGTTCGTCGAGGCCACCGAGGGCACCCGAGCCGGCTCCAACATGCCCAGCCGCAGCTGAGGCCCAGCACCCACCTCACAGATTGCTACCGTGATGCGACACCCGCGGCGGTGCTGGAATCGGCATACAGGGCAGGCTCAAACCCTGCTGCCCTTCGGGGCTTGTGGGTTCGAATCCCACCCGCCGCACGAATGACCCGAACCTCTCGACCCCGGCGGCATCGCCGCCTCGCGACGCTCGCCGCCCTGATCGTCGCCGTGTTGGTCGTCGCAGTGGTCCGCGACCGCGCGCTCACCCGGGACAGGGAGCGGTTCACCCGCCAGTACGGGTCCCCATGATCACGTTCACCTTCCCCGGGCAGGGCAGCCAGAAGCCGGGCATGGGCGCGACCTGGGTCGGCCATCCCTCGTGGGAGCTCGTCTCCGAGGCCTCGGCGGTGGCCGGGCGCGATCTCGATCATCTGCTGCTCCGCGCCGATATCGACGAGCTCAAGCAGACCCGCAACGCACAGGTCGCGACGTTCCTGCTGTCGATGGTCGTGCTCGATGCCGTCGAACGGGTGGGCGTCGAGCCGGCGGCGTACGCGGGGCACAGCCTCGGCGAGTACTCCGCTCTGGTCGCATCAGGTGCGATCGCCTTCGGCGACGGGGTCCGGCTGGTCACCGAGCGGGGCGAGGCCATGCAGACCGCGGCAGCCGAGCACACCGGCACCATGTCGGCGGTGCTCGGGCTCGATGACGACGACGTCGAGGTGGCCTGCGCACGCGTCGACGGCGACGTGTGGGTGGCCAACTACAACGCGCCCGGACAGGTCGTGATCGCGGGCAGCCCCGAAGCACTGGACGACGCCGCCGTCGCCGCAAAGGCGCTGGGCGCGAAGAAGGTCCTCCCGGTCACGGTCTCCGGCGCCTTCCACACGCCGTACATGGCCCCGGCGCGCGAGCGACTGCGCAAGGCGCTCGGACAGGCGGAGATCCGCGATCCCGACCTGCCCGTCTACGCGAACGTCGACGCCCGGCCCCACACGGCGGCGGGCGAGTGGGCCGGCTTGCTCGGAGCCCAGCTCTGCAGCCCCGTGCGCTGGCGCCAGACCCTGCACAACCTCGGGGACGCCGGCACGACGACCTTCGTCGAGCTGGGTCCCGGCGCGGTGCTCACGGGGATGGCGAAGCGCACCGTCGACGGCGCCCGCACCCTCTCGGTGGCCACCCCCGACGACCTCGACCGACTGCTCGAGGCCCTCGCCTCCCCCGCCGCCGACGCGGTCGGTGTGCACGAGGGCGAGCACCTGTTCGCAACTGAGCGCATCGTGGTGACGCCGGCCGCCGGGGTCTTCACGCCCGCCGACGGGCTCGGACCGGGCGCGACCCTCGACGCCTGGCAGCTGGTCGGCACGGTGGGCGACCAGGAGGTGCGCTCGCCGTTCGCCGGCACCCTCATGGGGTTGCTCGCGGTCGCCGGCGAGCGCGTCACCACCAGCCAACCGGTCGCCTGGCTGCGTACCCGCTGATGGGCGGCCGGAGCGTTCGGGGTGGAGTGGTCACGGGCTGGGGCACGGCCCTGCCCGAGCGGATCGTCACCAATGCCGACTTCGAGGCCCGACTCGACACCAGCGACGTCTGGATCACCGAGCGCACCGGCATCAAGGAGCGCCGCCATGGCGGCACCACCGCGGGTCTTGCCATCGACGCGGGACGCGCCGCGATCGCCCACGCAGGGCTGCAACCGACCGACATCGACTTCGTCCTGCTGGCCACCACGACCCCCGACCACCTCGTGCCGTCGACCGCCTCGGAGGTCGAGGCCGAGCTGGGTGTCCCGGGCGGAGCGGCCGACCTCAACGCGGCCTGCTCCGGGTTCGTCTACGCCCTCATCCACGCCCACGGCCTCATCGCCCTCGGGCTGCGGCGGATCCTCGTGATCGGCTCCGACACCCTGAGCCGCATCACCGACCAGAACGACCGCAACACCGCGGTGCTCTTCGCCGACGGCGCCGGCGCCGTCGTGCTGGAGTCGGTCGAGGGCCCCGGCGAGCTGCTCGGATGGGATCTCGGCTCCGACGGCTCCGCCCGCGGCCTGCTCACCGCCCCCCACGGCGGCCACATCGGCATGGACGGCAAGGAGGTCTTCCGGCGGGCCGTGCGGGTCATGGTCGACTCCGCCCACCGTTCGCTCGAGCGGGCCGGGGTCGACGCGCACGACGTCACCGTCGTCGTGCCCCACCAGGCCAACCTCCGCATCATCGAGGCGGCCATGCAGCGGCTCGACATCCCGATGCAGCGCTGTGCGACCGTGCTGCACTCGACGGGCAACACCTCCGCCGCCTCGATCCCCCTCGCGCTGGCCCACGTGCTCGACGGCGGGCAGGTCGACCACGACGACCTCGTGCTGCTCGTCGGGTTCGGCGCCGGCATGAGTTGGGCCAGCGCCGTGCTGCGCTGGGACGAGCGCAGCCGCCACGCGGGGGGCCATCACCGAGGCGGCCATCTCACCGGCGGTGCCCCGTGAGCCGGGTCGTGCTGGTCACCGGCGGCGCCCGCGGCATCGGGCTGGCCTGCGCCCGGGCGTTCCTCGCCGCGGGCGACCGGGTCGCCATCACCTACCGCAGTTCGCCGCCGGCCGACGAGGTCGCGGAGGGCATGCTCTGCGTGCCCTGCGACGTCACCGACCCCGACCAGGTCGACACCGCCTTCGCCCGGGTCGAAGAGGCGCTGGGGCCCGTGGAGGTGCTGGTGTCCAACGCGGGCATCACCGCCGACGGGCTCGTGCTGAGGATGTCCGACACCGACTTCACCGGCGTGCTCGACACCAACCTCGCCGGCGGCTTCCGAGTCGCCAGGCGGGCCGTACAGAAGATGATGCGGGCCCGATGGGGACGCGTCGTCTTCCTGGGCTCGGTCGTCGGAACCACCGGCCAGGCCGGCCAGGCCAACTACGCCGCCTCCAAAGCCGGACTCGTGGGCCTGGCCCGGTCGCTCGCTCGCGAGTTCGCCTCGCGCAACATCACCGTGAACGTGGTGAGCCCCGGTCCGGTCGACACGGAGATGTTCGGCGCCCTCGGCGACGACCGGCGCGGCGCCATCGCCGAGGCGGTGCCGCTCGGCCGGGTGGCCACCCCGGACGAGGTCGCGGCGGCGGTGCGATTCCTCGCCTCCGACGAGGCGGGGTTCATCACCGGCATAGTGCTACCCGTCGATGGCGGGCTCGGCATGGGACCCTGGTGAGAGGCAGAATGCGCCGTACCCTCCTTGCGGACCGGTCCCACCGGCCGTGGAGCCCCCTCAACCAACAACGGAGTGATACCCAGTGAGCGACGACACCTTCGTACGGTTCCAGAAGTGCGCGGTCGAGGTGCTGCAGGTGCCGGCCGAGCAGGTCACCGTCGAGGCCAGCTTCGCCGACGACCTCGACGCCGACAGCCTCGACCTGGTCGAGCTCATCATGCAGCTCGAGGAGGAGTTCGACATCAGCGTCGACGAGAGCGAGCTCGAGGGCATCGGCACCGTGGGCGAGGCTCTCGCCCTGGTCCAGTCGAAGCTCTGAGCATGCACGCCCCCGCCGAGGCCCGCCGCGTCGCCATCACCGGCATCGGTGTCGTCTCGTGCTGTGGCATCGGGGTCGACGCCTTCTGGGACGGCCTGCTCTCTGCGCCCCCCGAAGGTGAGCACCGGGTGCTCGATTTCGACGCCGCGCCCTACTTCTCCAACCCGAAAGAGGCCCGCCGGACGGACCGTTTCACGCAGTTCGCCGTGGCCGCCACCCAGGAGGCCTTGGCTCGCAGCGGTGAGCCCACGGCCGAGCCGGGGCGCAAGGGCGTGTGGATCGGCACCGGCGTGGGTGGACTGGTCACGATCGAGGATCAGGTCGTCGTGCTGCACGAGAAGGGCGCCCGACGGGTGTCGCCCTTCCTCGTGCCGATGATGATGGCCAACGCCGCGGCCGCCACCATCTCCATGCGCTACGGCTGGCAGGGTCCGTGCGAGAACACCGCCACGGCCTGCGCCGCGGGCACCCACTCGATCGGCAACGCTGCCCGTCTCATCGCAGGCGGTCGCTGCGACGCGGTCATCGCCGGCAGCACCGAGGCGGCCATGACGCCGACCGGCATCGCCGGTTTCGCCAACATGACCGCGCTCTCCACCGCAGGGGTGTCGCGCCCGTTCGACCGAGACCGCGACGGCTTCGTGATCGCCGAGGGTGGCGCCGTCCTCGTGCTCGAGGAGTGGGAGTCGGCCCGGACCCGGGGCGCCACGATCCTGGCCGAGATCCTCGGTGCCGCCAGCACCGCCGACGCCCACCACATCACCGCCCCGTCACCGGGCGGCGCAGGGGCCATCGCCTGCATGGAGCTGGCCCTCGACGACGCGGGACTGACCCCGGGCGACATCCGCCAGATCAACGCCCACGGCACGTCCACCCCCCTGAACGACGCCGCCGAGGCCGAAGCCATCGCGAAGGTCTTCGGCACCGACGGTCCCCCGGTGACCTCGATCAAGGGCGTCACCGGCCACTCGCTCGGCGCCGCCGGCGCCATCGAGGCGGTGTCGATCGTGCTGTCGATGCAGTACCGCCTGATCCCGCCCACCGCCGGGTACACGACACCCGATCCCGAGATAGCCGCCATCGATCTCGTGACCGGCGAGCCTCGCCCCTGGGAGCCGGGCGCAACGTTGTCGAACTCGTTCGGCTTCGGCGGTCACAACGGCTGTCTGGTGATCGGCCCCGCCGCGTAGCGATCCCGTCGCGTGCGTACCGACCGCTCCGCGACGACCGTGGTCAGGCACGCGTGGTGAGGGCGTCAGTCGGGGAGGCGAACGCCCTCGTGACCCAGGAGCCACCGCTTGGTGTCCTCGCTGCCGCCGTAGCCGCCCAGGCGTGGGCCGGCCCGCACGACCCGGTGGCACGGCACGACGATCGGCAAGGGATTCGTGCCCATCGCGGTGCCGACCGCGCGCGCCGCACCCGGGCGCCCGACGCGTCCGGCCAGTTCGCCGTAGGTCACGATCTCGCCCGGCGGCACCGTCGTGAGCTCCTGCAGCACCTCGAGGCGGAAACCCTCCGAGCGTGACCAGTCGAGCGGGATGGTGAACCGACGGCGGGAGCCGGCGAAGTACTGGCCCACCTGGCGCTCTGCGGTCCTGAGGTGCCGCCGGGCGGAGGCCGCACCCGGCCCGGTGCCGACCCGGACCCGGCGGGGCCCGAACCCGACCTCGACCAGGCCCTCGCACGTCGCCTCGAGCGACAACGGGCCGATCGGCGTGGCGATCACCGACACGGCCGAGGTCACCGCCGCCCCGGCGTCGGCCGCCCGGGTCGAGGAGCCCACGTCGCTCTGCCGCTCAGCTCAGCGCGCTCGCGTCGGCGAACACGAAGAGCAGGTCGGCCTCGCACGCCGTCTCACCCGCGACGGAGGCCCGGCCGTGGCCCCGGCCGGCACGCGCCGACATCCGGCCCAGGTCGACCTCGAGGTCGAGGGTCTCTCCGGGTCCGACCTGGCGACGGAACCGAACCCCGTCGACCCCACCGAACAGCGGGAGCTTGCCCGCGTAGCGAGCGTCGCTCAGCACCGCGTAGGCGCCCAGCTGCGCGACCGACTCCACCATGAGCACGCCCGGCAACGTGGGGCGGCCGGGGAAGTGCCCGGCGAAGAACGGCTCGTCACCGGTCAGCCGCCACAGGCCCCGGGCCCGGAGCCCGACCTCGAGCTCGGTGACCTCGTCGAGCAGCAGGAACGGCGGTCGGTGGGGCAGCACCTCGATCGGCGCCCGAAAGGCCCCCATCAGCCGGCGAGCGCCTGCAGCAGCTTCTTCGGGGTGTCCTTGGGGCTGATCTTGTACCAGGCCTGCTCGATCTTGCCCTTCTCGTCGACGAGGAAGGCTGAGCGGATGATGCCGAAGTACTTGCGGCCGTAGTTCGTCTTCTCGCCCCAGACGCCGTAGGCCTCCGCGACCTTGTGCTCGGTGTCGGCCAGCAGGGTGAATCCCAGCGAGTACTTGTCGTCGAACTTCTTCTGACGCGCCGGCTCGTCGGGGCTGATGCCGACGATGGCCGTGTCCTCGATCTCGTCGGCGACGTCGCGCAGACCGCAGGCCTGCTGGGTACAGCCTGAGGTGTCGGCCTTGGGGTAGAAGAACACGAGCACCTTGCGGCCCTTGAACTCGGACAGACGGACCTTGGAGCCATCCTGGTCGACGAGGGTGAACGCAGGGGCCTTGGCGCCCGGTGCCAGCTTCGTGTCGGTCATGGCCAGACGCTACACAACTGGCTGCGCGCGACGGGGAGCTCCGCTCGGCGGAGTTCCCCGTCACCTGCAACTGGCCACCGGGGCCCGAGGCCCCGGGCGATCACTTCGGGGGCTTGACGGTGCCCTTGGCGACGTTCTTGAGCGTGGCCCCGGCGGAGACCTTGACGGCCTTGGTCGCCTTGACCTGGATGGCCTCGCCGGTCTGGGGGTTGCGTCCGGTGCGGGCCGCACGGTGGGTCTGCTCGAACGACAAGAAGCCCGGGATCGTCAGCTTCTCCGAGCCCTTGGCGACAACTTGCTGCACGACCTCTTCGAAGCCCTTTAGGGACTTCTCAACGTCGGTCTTGGCCACGCCACTACGCTCGGCGATCGCCGCGATCAGTTCGGCTTTGGTCATTTGGTCTACTCCTGCTCAGGGCCCGGGATGGGAGGTGATTCCCCCACGTCGGGGTGGGACCCGGGCCAGCGAGTCCGCTTCTAGGGCCACCCGACTTCGTACAGCTTTAGCCAACCCGGGGGGCAAAAGGGTGGATTTCCGCGAAATTCCAGCCATCGCGGCCCGACCCGCCCTCCCGCGGCGGGCTCACTCGGCCCGGTTCACGAGCGCCGATGCCGCCATGTCGAAGTACGCGAGAAGCTTCGCCTCGACCTGGGGATCGAGGTCCGCGTCGGCAACCGCACCGCGCACGGCGGCGTACATGCACCGGTACCACGACGCCGCCGCGTGCTCGTCGATCGGGAAGGGCGCGTGTCGCATGCGCAGTCTGGGGTGACCCCGTTCGTCGTTGTAGAGCATCGGTCCCCCCCAGTACTGCACCAGGAACAGCGTCAGGTTGCGCTTGGAGTCGGTGAGGTCGTCGGGATACATCGACCGCAACACCGGATCGGCGACCACGCCGTGGTAGAACCGCTCGACGACGTCGGCGAAGAACGCGTCGCCGCCGACCACCTCGTAGATCGTTCGCCCGTCATCTTCCACGGACCTGAACCTATAGGGTGCGCGCGATGACACCGGTGTCGAGCACTCTCGAAGTGGGCGGCGAGCAGTACCGGGCCAACCGTGCCGGCATGGTGGCGCTGCTCGAGGCGGTGCGGACCGAGCAGGCGAAGGTGCTCGAGGGGGGCGGCGACAAGTACGTGGCCCGTCACCGTGAGCGGGGCAAGCTGCTGGTCCGCGAGCGCGTCGACGCGCTGCTCGACCGCGACACGCCCTTCCTCGAGCTCTCGCCGCTCGCCGGTTGGGGCACCGACGACCCGGTCGGCGGGGGCATGGTCAGCGGCATCGGCCAGATCGAGGGCGTCGAGTGCGTGATCTCCGCCAACGACCCCACTGTGCGCGGCGGGTCGTCGAGCCCGACCACCGTCGCCAAGGGACTACGGGCCCAGGAGATCGCCCGGATCAACCGGCTCCCGTTGGTGAACCTCACCGAGTCGGGCGGGGCCGATCTCCCCCGCCAGGCCGAGATCTTCGTGCCGGGCGGGGCCACCTTCCGCAACCTGACCCGCCTGTCTGCCGAGGGCGTCCCGACCGTCACGCTCGTGTTCGGTTCCTCCACCGCCGGCGGGGCCTACGTGCCCGGGCTCAGCGACGAGACGGTCTTCGTTCAGGGTGGGGCGAGGGTGTTCCTCGGCGGCCCACCCCTCGTGAAGATGGCCATCGACGAGGACGCCGACGAAGAGGAGCTCGGCGGCGCGGAGATGCACGCCCGGGTCTCGGGGCTGTCCGACCACCTCGCCGTCGACGAGCTCGACGCCCTGGCCCTCGGCCGGCGATTGGTGCGCCGGCTCCACTGGCGCAAGGCCGGACCCGGCCCGACCGAGCCCGCGGACCCGCCGCTGCTCGACCCCGACGAGTTGATCGGGGTGGCGTCACCCGATGTCCGCGTGCCGTTCGAGGTGCGCGAGATCGTGGCCCGGGTCGTCGACGGCAGCCGTTTCGACGAGTTCAAGCCGCTCTACGGCACGCAGTTGGTGACGGGATGGGCGTCCATCTGCGGGTACCCGGTGGGCATCATCGCCAACAACGGCATCCTCTTCTCCGAGGAGTCCCAGAAGGGCGCCCAGTTCATCCAACTCTGCAACCGACGCGACCTGCCCATCGTGTTCCTGCAGAACATCACCGGGTTCATGGTCGGCACCCGCTACGAGCGGGGCGGCATCATCAAGCACGGGTCGATGCTCATCAACGCCGTGTCGAACTCGACCGTGCCCCACCTGACGCTGATGGTCGGCGCGTCCTACGGCGCGGGCAACTACGGGATGTCGGGCCGGGCCTACGATCCCCGATTCGTGTTCTCCTGGCCCAACCACCGCATCGCGGTGATGGGCCCCAGGCAACTGGCCGGCGTGATGTCGATCGTGCAGCGGCAGGCCGCCGAGCGGGCGGGTCGCGAGTACGACGAGGAGGCCGACGCGGCCATGCGGGAGCTGATCGAGGGGCGCATCGACGACGAGTCGACGGCGCTGTTCGCCACCGGACGCTTGTGGGACGACGGCATCATCGATCCGAGAGACACCCGAACCGTGCTGGGCCTCTCCCTCTCGGCGGTCCACTCCGCCCCGGTCGAGGGCACGTCGTCGTTCGGCGTGTTCCGCTTGTAGGGCCGCGGTGACCTCCGTCAGCACGCTGCTGGTCGCCAACCGGGGCGAGATCGCCCGCCGGGTCCTGCGCACGGCCCACGAGATGGGGCTGCGCACCGTCGCCGTGTTCAGCGAGCCCGACCGCGACGCACCCCACACCCGTGAGGCCGACGTCGCCGTCGCCCTCGGCGGGGAGACCGCCACCGACTCCTATCTCGACCTCGATCGGGTGCTGGCGGCGGCTCGAGCGACGGGTGCCGACGCCGTGCACCCGGGGTACGGCTTCCTGGCCGAGAACGCCGAGGCCGCCCGCCGGTGCGTGGAAGCCGGACTGGTGTGGGTGGGCCCGCACCCCGAGGCGGTGCGCCGGATGGGCGACAAGCTGTCGGCCAAGCAGGTCGCCGGTGAGGCGGGGCTCCCCCTCCTCCCGAGCGCGGAGCTCGCCGGCGAGGCCGCCTTCGAATGGCGGCGACAGGCCGCCGCGGTCGGCTATCCCCTACTGGTGAAGGCGGCCGCGGGGGGCGGGGGCAAGGGGATGCGCCTCGTCGAGGACGAGGGCGACCTGGCCGACGCGGTCGTCACCGCACGACGCGAGGCCCAGGCGTCGTTCGGCGATGCCACGGTGTTCGCCGAACGCTGGATCACCGGCCCGCGACACATCGAGATCCAGGTGCTGGCCGACCGCCACGGTCACGTGCTGCACCTCGCCGAGCGCGAGTGCTCCATCCAACGGCGACACCAGAAGATCGTCGAGGAGGCTCCCTCCCCCGCCGTCGACCCGTCCCTGCGGGCCCGCATGGGCCTGGCCGCGGTGCACCTCGCCCAGGCCATCGGGTACGACAGCGTGGGCACGGTCGAGTTCCTGCTCGACGACGCTACCGGCGACTGGTTCTTCCTCGAGATGAACACCCGCCTGCAGGTCGAGCACCCCGTCACCGAAGCCGTCACCGGGCTCGACCTGGTACGGCTGCAGATCGAGTCGGCGGCGGGCGCTCCGCTGACCCTCGCGCAGAGCGACGTCGACCTCGTCGGTCACGCGGTCGAGGTCCGCCTGTACGCCGAGCGGCCCGCACTCGGCTGGCTCCCCTCGACCGGGCGCCTCCACCGATTCGAGCACGGCGCCGATCCCGGCGTGCGCTGGGACCAGGGCGTGGAGACGGGGAGCGAGATCACGCCCTTCTACGACCCGCTGCTGGCCAAGGTCATCGCCCACGCGCCCACCCGCTCCGAGGCCCTCGGGCGCCTGGCCCGGGCGCTCGACGGCCTCGCCGTGCACGGCGTCGAGACGAACCGCGATCTGCTCGTAGCGCTGTTGGCCGACCGTGACCTGGTCGACGGTCGCACCACGACCGACTACCTCGACCGCCGCCCCGAACTGCTGGACGCCGCGCCCGGACCGACCACTCGGCACCTGCACGCGGTCGCCGCGCTCCTCGTCGGCCGCCACCACCGTCGGCTCGCCGACCCGCACTGGTCCTTCGCCCCCGGCGGTTGGCGGGTCCTGCCCGGTGAGGTGCCGACGATCACCTTCCTCGACGGCACCGACGTCGACGGCGCCGGGCAGTTCACCCTCGCCTATGACGTGCGGGCCGACGACACCTTCACCATCGCGGTTCTCATCGGGGCCGGCCGCGACCCCGGCGCCGAGCGCATCGACCTCGACGATGACCGGACGACCCTGGAGGGCCGAATCCTCGACGTGGGTCCCGACCACGTGCGGCTCGAGATCGGGGGCCTCGCCCTCGGCTGTCGGGTGAGCACCGTCGGCGACACCACCTGGGTGAACTCCCCCGTCGGCCAGACCACCCTCGTCGAAGCACCCCGCTTCCCCGACTCGGCCCACACCGCGACCGCCGGCGGGCCGACCGCGCCGGTGCCCGGTCGGGTGGTGACGGTCGAGGTGTCGGCTGGCGACGCGGTCGCCGCCGGGGCCACGCTGGTGGTACTCGAGGCCATGAAGGTCGAGCATCGCATCACCGCGTCGGCCGCCGGCGTCGTGGCCGAGGTGCTGGTGGCGCCGGGTGACAACGTCGACGCCCACCAGCTGCTCGTCCGCCTGGAGGAGGCCCCCTGATGCCCACCACACCCCTGCGGATCGCCAACTGCTCCGGCTTCTACGGCGACCGCCTGTCGGCCGCTCGGGAGATGGTCGACGGCGGGCCCATCGACGTGCTCACCGGCGACTGGCTCGCCGAGCTCACGATGTTGATCCTCGCGAAGGCCCAGCTCAAGCGGCCCGAGGCCGGGTTCGCCACCACCTTCCTGGCCCAGATGGAGGACGTGCTCGGCACCTGCCTCGATCGGGGGATCAAGGTCGTGTCCAACGCGGGTGGCCTCAACCCGGCCGGCTGCGCGGCCGCCCTCGAACAGCTCGCCGAGCGGCTCGGCCTGCGACCCACGATCGCCTACGTCGAGGGCGACAACCTGATGGGTCGTCTCGACGAGCTGCGGGCCGCCGGCATCGACTTCGCCAACCTCGACACGGGCGAGAAGCTCGACGAGGTCGGCGCCGAGCCGCTCACGGCCAACGCGTACCTCGGCGGGTTCGGCATCGCCGAGGCCCTCAACCGAGGTGCCGACATCGTGGTGACCGGGCGCGTCACCGATGCCGCGGTCGTAGTGGGCCCCGCCGCGTGGCACTTCGGTTGGGGCCGCACCGACTGGGACCGCCTGGCCGGCGCCGTGGTGGCCGGCCACATCATCGAGTGCGGCACCCAGTGCACCGGGGGAAACTACGCGTTCTTCCGCGAGGTGCCCGGCATCGAGCGCCTCGGGTTCCCGTTGGCCGAGGTGCACGATGACGGTTCGTTCGTCGTCACCAAGCACCCCGACACCGGTGGCGTGGTCTCCATCGGCACGGTGACCGCGCAGTTGCTCTACGAGATCCAGGGCACGACCTACGCCAATCCCGACGCGGTCGTCGCCTTCGACACCATCGAGGTGAGCCAGGAGGGGCCCGACCGCGTGCTCGTGTCGGGGGTGCGAGGCCTGCCCGCCCCGGCCGAGACCAAGGTGGCGATCAACTACCTGGGCGGCTTCCGCAACTCGATGACCTTCGTGCTGACGGGCCTCGACGTCGAGGAGAAGGCGGCCGTCGCCCAGCGCACCCTCTGGTCGCTGGTGCCGGGAGGGCGCGAGGCGTTCGACGCCACCGACGTGGTGCTGCGGCGGGGGGACGTCACCGACCCGGCCACCAACGACGATGCCCTCGCGCACCTGCGAGTGACGGTCATGGACCGCGACCAGGCCAAGGTGGGGCGCGCCTTCTCGAACAAGGTCATCGAGATGGTGCTGGCCAACTACCCCGGCTTCTTCACGACAACGCCGCCCACCGACGCCACCAGCTACGGCGTGTACTGGCCCGCGCTGGTACCCGCCGACACACCCCGGCACGAAGCCGTCGTCGGTGACGAGCGCATCGCCGTCGAACCGGTCGCGGTGGGGCCCGACCTCGATGTAGACGCTCCGGCGCCCGGGCCCGTCGCCCGGGCCGCGACCGCCGCCGCCGTCCCCGCTGGGCCGACCCGACGGGCGCCGCTCGGCGCGGTGTTCGGCGCCCGCTCGGGCGACAAAGGGGGCAACGCCAACATCGGCGTCTGGGCGCCGACCGACGAGGGCTACGCCTGGCTGGCAGCCAACCTCACCGTCGAGCGGGTGCGCGAGTTGATGCCGGCGGAGACCGAGGGGCTCGAGGTGCGCCGCTACGAGCTGCCCAATCTCCGGGCCCTGAACCTCGTCATCGTCGGGCTGCTCGGTCGGGGCGTCGCCGCCTCCACCCGCACCGACCCGCAGGCCAAGGGCCTCGGCGAGTACCTCCGGGCCAAGCTCGTCGACCTGCCCGTCACCCTCCTCGAGGAGACCGTCCGATGACCACCTTCACCGACGAGCACGAGATGTTCCGCGCCACGGTGCGCGACGTCGTCGACAAGGAGGTCAACCCGCACGCCGATGCGTGGGAACAGGCGGGTGTGTTCCCCGCCCACGAGCTGTTCCCCAAGCTGGGCGCCCTCGGCATCCTCGGCCTCGAGTACGACACCGAGTACGGGGGTCAGGGAGCCGACCACCTGTTCACGCTGGTCTACGGCGAGGAGTTCGGCCGCTGTCACACCGGCGGGGTGGCGATGGCGGTGAGCGTGCAGACCGACATGGCAACACCGGCGCTGCACCGGTTCGGCAGCCACGAGCTCAAGCAGCGTTTCCTCGCCCCCGCGATCCGCGGCGAGATGGTGGCCGCCATCGCCGTGACCGAGCCCGACGCCGGCTCAGACGTAGCCGGCCTGCGCACCCGTGCCGTGCGCGACGGCGACGAGTGGGTGATCAACGGCACCAAGCTCTACATCACCAACGGAACGCAAGCTGACTGGCTGTGCCTTCTGGCCCGCACCTCCGACGAGGGGGGCCACCGCGGCATGTCACAGATCATCGTGCCCACCGACACGCCCGGCTTCTCGGTGAGCCGCAAGCTCGACAAGCTGGGCCAACGGTCGAGCGACACGGCCGAGCTGTCGTTCGTCGACATGCGCGTCCCGGTCGAGAACACCGTCGGCGACGTCGGTCGGGGCTTCCAGCAGCAGATGGCGCAGTTCCAGAACGAGCGCCTCATCGCGGCTTACATGTCCACCGGCAACATGGTCGACGCCCTGGCCCGCACCATCGCCTACGTGCGTGAGCGCCAGGCCTTCGGCCGCCCCCTCGGCGACAACCAGTGGATCCAGTTCAAGCTGGCCGAACTGGTCGCGGAGGTCGACCTGCTGCGCACCTACAACCACGCGTGCGCCCAGGCCATCGTGGACGGTGTCGACCCGCTCACGGTGACCAAGATGGCGTCGATCGCCAAGCTGAAGAGCGGCCGACTGCAGCGCGAGGTCGCCGACTGGTGCATGCAGTTCCACGGCGGCGTGGGCTACATGGAGGAGACCTGGACCTCGCGCTACTTCCGTGACAGCCGCCTGCTGTCGATCGGTGGCGGTGCCGACGAGGTGATGCTGCGGATCATCGCCCAGCTCGAAGGGCTGGGCGGGGCCTGATCGCGCCTACTCCGCGCGCTGCACCCAGTGCACGGTGCCGAGCGCCGAGCGTTCGAGCCGGTCGCGGCGGCACTCGGCGTCACGCTCGGTCAGCCCGGCGGCGACCATCTCGACCGCGCCGTTCGGGCCCTCCCGCCACACCTCCCAGTCGCGTTCGATCGACGGGACCACCTGCGCGTAGCGATCGGGGTCGGTGTCCTCCAGGAGGCTGACATCGGCCAGCTCGACGCCCAGGTGCCGCAGGGCGTGATCGATGTCGGGACCGTCGAGCGACAGGTAGAGACGCTCGGAGATCTGATGGAACTCGAGGCTGGTCACCAGACCACAAGGAAACTCGAGATCCCAGTAGAAACGCGGATCGTCCTCGACCGGATCGGTGGTGGCGGTTGGAGGGCCCAACCGCTCGAGCAACGCCAGCTCGCCCACCTTGCCCGAGCACAGCTCCTGCCCGAGGAGCTTGTTGCGCGGAAACGATCCCAGTCTCGTGATCTCGTCGTCCACCGAACCACCTCACCTTCCGGTGGCAGGAGTTTAGGGGCGATCAACCGGCGTCGAGTGCACGCCGCACGCCCCCGATGAAGGCGGCCGCCCCGGCCGGGCCCTCGCCGTCGAGCAGGCGTCGGATCAGGGCCGAACCGATCACGACGCCGTCGGCTTCGCGACACACCTCCACGGCCTGGGCTGCGTTCGACACGCCCACGCCGACCAGCACCGGCTTGTCGGTGACCGCCTTGAGTCGAGCGGCGATGACGAGCGAGCTGCTCGCCAGTTCTGAACGCTCGCCCGTCACCCCGAGCAGACCCACGGCATAGACGAAGCCGCGCGCCCGGGCACAGATCGCGGGCAGGCGCTCGTCGGGAGCGGTCGGTGCCGCCAGCAGCACGGTCTCGATGCCGGCGCCGTCGGCCGCACCGGCCCAGGGACCAACCTCCTCGAGGGGGAGATCGGGCAGGATCGCGGCGGCCACGCCGGCGCCGGCGAGCGATCGGGCGAAGCGCTCGTGACCCATCCGGAAGGCGATGTTGTAGTACGTCATCACCGCCAACGGGACCCCGGCGTCGTGATGACGCAACGCTTCGAGCACCGACACCGGGGTGGCCCCCGAAGCCAGCGCCTGCTCAGAAGCCGTCTGGATCACGGGACCGTCCATGACCGGGTCGGAGAACGGGATGCCGATCTCCACCGCGTCGGCGCCGGCGTCGGCCACCGCCCGAACCACCTGGGGCCACTCGGTGCCGAGTCCCCCGGTGATGTAGGGGACGATCACCTTGCGCCCGGCCGCGCGGGCGCCGAGGAGGGCTGCCTCGAGCGCGCCGGGCACGTCGGGCGGGACGGGTACGCCCTCGGGGAGCAGGCCGGTCTCCGCGCTCAACCGAGGATCTCCATCATCTGGGCCACGTCCTTGTCGCCGCGGCCCGAGAGGTTGATCAGCACGGTCCTGCCGGCCAGCGCGGCCCGGTCGCGGGCCACCCAGGCCAGGGCGTGGGCGGGCTCGAGGGCGGGGATGATGCCCTCGGTGCGCGACAGCAACTGGAACGCGTCGATCACCTCGGCGTCGGTGACGGCCTCGTAGCGGGCCCGGCCGACGGCGGCGAGGTACGAGTGCTCGGGTCCGACGCCCGGATAGTCGAGGCCGGCCGAGATCGAGTGGGCCTCGAGCACCTGGCCGAACTCGTCCTGCATCAAGAACGACTTCATGCCGTGCACGACACCTGGGACGCCGCGGCCGATGGCCGCGCCGCCGGCCGGCTCCACGCCGACCAGCTCGGTGTGGGTGTCGGCGAACCCCGAGAAGATGCCGATCGCGTTGGACCCGCCCCCGACGCAGGCGGCGACGACATCGGGGACGTCACCGTCGAGCAACGCCGCGCACTGCGCTCGGGCCTCGTCGCCGATGACCCGCTGGAACTCGCGGACCATCCACGGATACGGGTGCGGTCCCATGACCGAGCCGAGGCAGTAGTGGGTGGTCTCGACCGTGGCGACCCAGTCGCGCATGGCCTCGTTGACGGCGTCTTTCAGGGTGCGGCTGCCCGAACGGGCGGGGGTCACCTCCGCGCCGAGCAGCCGCATGCGGAACACGTTGAGCTCCTGGCGGACCATGTCGACCTCACCCATGTAGACGAGGCACTCCATGCCGAAGAGCGCGGCCGCGGTGGCGGTGGCGACTCCGTGCTGCCCCGCTCCCGTCTCGGCGACAAGTCGCCGTTTCCCCATACGTCGGGCCAGCAGGGCCTGCCCCAGCACGTTGTTGATCTTGTGCGACCCGGTGTGGTTCAGGTCCTCGCGCTTGAGCAGCACGCGCACGCCGAGCTCCCCGGAGAGGCGATGGCACTCGGTGAGCGGCGATGGCCGACCGGCGTAGTCGCGCAGCAGGTCGTCGAGCTCGTTTCGGAAGGCCGGGTCGGCCCAGGCCGAGCGGAAGGCCCGCTCGAGCTCGGCGCAGGCGGGCACGAGGGTCTCGGGCACGAACCGGCCGCCGAACTCGCCGAAGCGACCGGCGTCGGAGGGCTCGCCGAGAGGCTCAGGGGGCCCGGCCTGGGAGGACGACGACATGCAGGGCAGGCTAGGCCGCGCCCCCACGGGAGGCGTACTCGGTTGACGGTTCACCGAAGCGAGCCGTCGCCCTCCCAGTCGTAGTCGTAGGGCTCGATGATGTCGTCGTCGAGATCGAGGGCGTCATCGGGCTCGTCGAACTCTCTCGCGGCGTTGACGAACCGCATGACCTTGATGGCGTCCTTGCGCCCCGGGGCGGCTTCGACCCCGGTGGACACGTCGACACCCCACGGGTGGATGCGCTCGATGGCCTCGGTGACGTTGTCGGGGGTGAGGCCCCCGGCCAGGATGACCTTGCGGTCGAGGGGCAGGGTCTCGGCCAGCGTCCAGTCGAAGACCTTGCCCGAGCCGGGCAGGGCGCTGTCGATCATCACCACGTCGACGTGGTAGTCGTCGACCCGCTCGAGCATCCGGTCGCCGGCCGTGAACGCCTGGATCACGAACCCGACCCGCTTGCGGACGAAGGCCGCCTCACCCGGCGCCTCGTGGCCGTGGAGCTGGGCCGCCTTCAGGCCGGCGGTGTGGACGATCTCGACCACCCGCTGAGGGGTCTCGTCGCGGAACACCCCCACGGTGAGCACCTCGGGCGGCAGGCGACGGGCGATGTCGCGCGCCACCGTCGGTGCGATCTGCCGAGGCGAGGGCGCGAACACGAAGCCGACCGCGTCGGCCCCCATGGCCACCGCGAGCAGGGCGTCCTCCTCATTCGTGATGCCGCAGATCTTCACGAACACACACGTGACGGTACCCGAGCACCGCCGCCGATCCGCGGCAATCAGCGAGGCCCGTCAGGCGTCGATGAGCCGACCGTGCAGGTAGTCGTCGTAGGCGGACAGGTCGAGGTGCCCGTGCCCGCAGTAGTTGAACAGGATCACCTTCTCCTCACCGGACTCCTTGGCGGCCAGGGCCTCGTCGATGACGACCTGGATGCCGTGGGCGGCCTCGGGGGCGGGAACCTTGCCCTCGGTGTTGGCGAACTGGATGGCCGCCTCGAACACCTTGCTCTGCGGCAGGGCGACCGCCTCCATGCGGCCGTCCTTCACCAGCTTGGAGATGATGGGCGAGTCGCCGTGGTAGCGCAGGCCTCCCGCATGGATCGCCGGGGGCATGAAATCGTGACCGAGGGTGTACATCGGCATGAGCGGGGTCATGCCGGCGACGTCGCCGAAGTCGTACTCGAACTTGCCCTCGGTGAGCGTGGGGCACGACAAGGGCTCGGCGGCGATGAGGCGCACGCTCTCGTCGGGAACGAAGGGGAACGCCACCCCGCCCAGGTTGGAGCCACCGCCACAGGGCGCGATGACCACGTCGGGGAGGTCCTCACCCGCGAGCCGCAACTGGTCGCGGGCCTCGAGGCCGATGACCGTCTGGTGCAACAGCACGTGGTTGAGCACCGAGCCGAGGGTGTAGTGGGTGTCGTCGCGGCTGACCGCGTCCTTCACCGCGTCGGAGATCGCCATCCCGAGTGAACCGGGGCTGTCGGGGTCGTCGACCGGGGAGGGCACGACCTCGCCACCCCAGATCTCCATCATGATCTTGCGGTAGGGCTTCTGGTTGTACGACGCCCGCACCATGTAGACCTTGCACTCCATGTCGAACTGCCTCGTGGCGAACGACAAGGCGGTCCCCCATTGCCCGGCACCGGTCTCGGTGGTGAGCCGGGTGATGCCCTCCTGCTTGTTGTAGAAGGCCTGCGGCACCGCGGTGTTGGGCTTGTGGGAGCCCGCCGGTGACACCGATTCGTCCTTGTAGTAGATCCGCGCCGGCGTGCCGAGGGCCTGCTCGAGGCGGGTGGCCCGAACGAGCGGCGTGGGCCGCCACAGCCGGAGGATGTCGAGCACCTCGCCGGGGATGTCGATCCACGGATCGGGCGACATCTCCTGCATGATCAGCTGCATCGGGAACAGCGGCGCCAGGTCGTCGGGGGTGACCGGCTCACGGGTGCCCGGGTGCAGCGGCGGGTCCATCGGCTCCGGAAGTCGGGGCAGGATGTTGAACCACGCGGTGGGCAGCTCGGACTCGGGCAGGATGAAGCGGGTCATCGGGTACTCCTCGGAGATGGGTTGCGCGGATCTTATGACGAGGCGGCGCGCAACGCCCGAACGGCGGCCTCGGGGTCACCGGAGGTGACGAGCGACTCCCCCACCAGCACCGCCTGGTACCCGGCGGCGACGAGCGCGGCGGCGTCGGCGGCGCCCCCGATGCCGGACTCGGCGACCCCCACCACGCCGGCGGGGAGCTGTGGGGCCAGACGGACCGCGCGGGCCGTGTCCACCTGGAACGTCACCAGGTCGCGTTGGTTGACCCCGATCAGGTCGGCCCCCGCCGCGAGGGCCCGACCGAGCTCCACCTCGTCGTGGATCTCCACCAGGGCGTCGAGGCCGATCGATCGGGCCAGCGCGAGGAGCTCGGCCAGTTCACCGTCCGGCAGGGCGGCCACGATCAGCAGCACCGCGTCGGCACCCATGATCCGCGCGTCGCACACATCCCGTGCCGACACCGTGAAGTCCTTGCGCAACACCGGGAGCGCGCACGCGGCGCGGGCGGCAATCAGGTCCGCGGGTGAGCCCGCGAAGTACGCGACGTCGGTGAGTACGGACAGGCAGGTGGCGCCGCCCGCCTCGTACTGCGCCGCCAGGCGAGCAGGATCGAGATCGGCGAACAACGGCCCCTTCGACGGCGATCGCCGCTTCACCTCGGCGATCACGGCCGGGCCCGCGGTGACGGCATCGAGCGCGGCCCGGAACCCCCGCGCCGCCGGCTCGGAACCGGCCCGAGCGACGAGATCGTCGAGCGACCGCCGGTCGGAGGCGGCCTGCTCGCGGTGGGTGGCGAGGATGCGGTCGAGATAGGTGGCCATCGGAGAGGATCCGGGAAGTATCGGCGACGGGCCCGCCGCCGGCGGTGAGCCTAGACGCCGGCGGACGCGGCCTCAGGCGTCGAGATCGCCCTGGTGACCGCGCAGGACGGCCAGCATCGGCGTCAGCACGAAGGTCACACCAGCGGCCAGGACCGTCGCCAGGCCCAGGACGATGAGCGGACCGAAGCTGGCCACCATCCCCGCCGAGAACCCGAACAGGCCCAGACCGAGCAGCACGGCGGGCAGCAGCTGGAGGGCTCTCGGCACCTGGGCGCCGTCGCCCACCGGCGCGTCGTCGAGCAGCGCCGCGTAGTCGGTGTCGTCGTGGTCGACGGGCTGGAAGCCGGGGCTGGGCTCGCCCGTTCGACGGCCCGATCGGGCCTCGCGGCGAAGCTCCGCATCGTAGGCGTGGCGCCGTCGGGGGTCGCCGAGCACCGCCCACGCCTCGTTCAGCCGCTGCATCTCCCTCTCGGCACGGGCCCGGGTGCCCGGTTCGGCCGAGGCGTAGAAGTCGGGGTGGTGTCGGCGGGCCCGGGCGAGGTAGGCCCGGCGGATGGCGACGGGCGTCGCGCCCGGCGAGACGCCGAGGACCTCGTAGTGGGTCACGGCTGCGATCGTAGGCGAGAGTCCCGCGGCGACGGCCCGTCGAGCGCGACGATGGAGGTCCCATGAGCGCCGAGCCCGAGACCGTGGTCGTCCTGGTCGAGGACGACCCCAACATCGCCGACCTGGTCGATCTCTACCTGCGCAAGGACGGCTACCGCGTCTACCAGGCCGCCGACGGCCAGAGCGGCCTCGACCTCGTGCGCGACCGTCAGCCCAAGCTGGTCATCCTCGACGTGGGCCTGCCCGGAGGTCTCGACGGCCTCGACGTGTGCCGGCGCCTGCGCTCCACCAGCGACGTACCCATCATCATGCTCACCGCACGCGACGGTGAGATCGACCGCGTCCTCGGCCTCGAGCTGGGCGCCGACGACTACGTGACCAAGCCGTTCTCGCCCCGGGAGTTGGTGGCCCGGGTGCGGGCCATCCTGCGCCGGGCCGACGGCCCCGCCCGTGAGGCCCCGAGCGTGCTCGAGGTCGACGGCATCGAGGTCGACATCGGCCGCCGCGAAGCGCGGGTCGCGGGCGAACCGGTGCCACTGGCGGCGCGCGAGTTCGACCTGCTCCAGTTCCTGGCCGAGAACCGCGGCCTGGCCCTCAGCCGACGCCAGTTGCTCGACGGGGCCTGGGGCGCAGGCTGGGTCGGCGACGAGCGCACGGTCGATGTGCACGTCCGCCAGCTCCGCAAGAAGCTGGGCGACGCCTTCCCGCTCTCGACCGTCTGGGGTGTGGGGTACCGGCTCGATTGAGCGGAGCCACCCCGTCGCGGTGGGGGCCCAGCACCGCTCACAGGCTCCTCACATCTGGCCGGCACACTGTGGGGATGATCGCGACGACCGCGCCGGTGACATCCGGGTGATGCCGTGAAGCGCCGCCTGACCCTCGCCCTCATCGGCACGGTGCTGGCCACCCTCGTCGTGGCCGGCCTGGGCACGTTGCTGCTGGGCCGGGTCGGCGCCCGCTCGAACACCGAGCGCGACCTGCGGGCCCAGGCCGAGGCCACGGTGAGCCTGCTCGAGGTTCGCGGCGGCTTCGTCGGGCCGCCCTCCACGACGACGACCACGACGCCCGCCACCACGACGCCGGGTAACACCCCCGCGACGGCGCCGAGCCCGTCCACGACGGGCGATGCCGGTTCGACCACGACGTCCACCCTGCCCCGGCGGGCGTTGGTGCAACGCGAACGGCTGGCTCGGGTGCGCAGCGCGCTGAACCTCGAGGACATCGAGCTCGTGGTCCTGGGGCCCAGCGGCGCGCCCAACACCGACCTGGGCGATCCCCTGCCCGCGATCATCGACCTCACCCCGTCCCAGATCGAACGGCTGCGGGCCGGCGAGACGATCAGCGGCTCCCGGGGAAACCAGAGCTGGGCCGCCGCCCCCGCGACCCAGACCGGCCAGTACCTGCCCGTGCTCGCCCTGACCCGGCCGGTCGACCCGGTGTTCGGCCGCAGCGTGCGCTGGTTCCTCGTCGCCTCGGCGGCCACGATCCTGCTCGCCGCCCTCATCGCCTTCTGGCTCGGCCGTCGGCTCACGCGTCCGTTGGCCGAGGCCACGGTCGCCACGGCGCGCATCGCCCAGGGCGACCTGTCGGTGCGCCTCCCCGAGCACCCGGACCGCTCCCGTCACGATGAGCTGGACGAGCTGGGCCACTCGATCAACGTCATGGCCGAGGCGTTCGAGCGCTCCCGCGGCCTGGAACGGCAGTTCCTGCTCTCGGTATCGCACGATCTGCGCACGCCCCTCACCTCGATCCGCGGTTACGCCGAGGCCATCGCCGACGGCGCGGCTCCCGACGACCGCGCCGCCGCTGCAGTGATCCTGGCCGAGTCGCGACGCTTGGAGCGCCTCGTCCGGGACCTCCTGGAGCTGGCCAAGCTCGACTCGCGGCGCTTCTCGCTCAACGTCGTGGCAGTCGACCTGGCCGAAGTAGCGGGCGATTCGGTCGCCGGGTTCCGCCGCGAGGCCGAGGAGGACGGCCTCGCCATCGATCTGCTCGCATCCCCGGGCGTGGCGGCCCCCGCGTACGCCGACCCCGACCGCCTGGCCCAGGTCATCGCCAACCTGGTCGAGAACGCGATCAAGTACGCCGCCACCACCATCCAGGTCCGTGTCGTCGCCGACCCGATCGCACCTCGGGTGGAGGTCAGCGACGACGGGCCCGGCATCGCGCCCGAGGACCTTCCTCACGTGTTCGAGCGGCTCTACCGGGCGAGCCACACACCGCGCCGCAAGGAGACCGGGTCGGGCCTGGGACTGGCCATCGCCCACGAGCTCACCGAGGCCATGGGCGGCACCATCGCTGCCCGTAGCGACCCCGGCGGGGGTACCCGCATGGTGGTGACCCTCCGTCCGTCGGGTCGGCCGGTGGTCGGCCCCCCGTCCAGCCCCCCGACGCCCTAGATCGGGCGCGACAGCGGCACTGCCTCCACCACGGCGGGCACCTGGCCCCCCGCCCACACCACGCGGCACGCGGTGCCCGCCTCGACCGAGCGCGAGACCGGGGCCAGGCCTATGGGCCCCACGCGATCGGGCGGCCGGCAGAGGCTGGTGAGTGCCCCCGCGACGTCGTCGCCCACCCGAACCTCGGCCCCGACCGCGAGACCGGGTCCGTCGGCCCCGAGCACGACCCCTCTGATCGGCCGGGGCACCTGGCCGCCGCGCGAATCGATGCGGGCGACCAACTCCTGCCCGGTGTAGCAGCCCTTGGTGAAGCTGACCGACGCCGCGATCAGCCACGCCCCGGCTTCGGCAGGGATCGTCGCCTCGGTGAGCTCGGCCCCCATGGCGGGTACCCCGCACTCGATGCGGGTCACCTCGAAGGCCTCGAGACCCACTTCGAGCATCCCCAGATCGGCGCCGAACGGCGCCGGGGCCAGCACGTCGGCGCCGGCCATGCCGGGCCAGGGTGCCGACGCCACGATCGCCTCGCCGGCGCCGACCGGCGCGGCCGCGGCGACATCGGACGCGAGGCGACCGGCATCGGCACCAGCCGCGGCGCGGACCGCCACGATGTGCCACTCGGACGTGGAACCGAGGTCGGCCTTGGTGCGCAGCCTGAAGCGGCCGAGCCGGGCCAGCACGGCGTCGCCCCACCCGCCGTCGACGTCGAGCAGGTAGCGATCGGGTTCCAGCCGCGACACCCGCACCCACGCGTCGACCCTGCCGGTGGGGGCCAGCACCAGCGACCAGGCCGACCGGCCCGGATCGAGCGCAGCGACATCCTGGCTGAGCTGGCCCTGCAGGAAGGTCGTGGCCTCGGGGCCTTCGACCGTCACGACGTCACGGGGCACGCGCACCGCGGCACCGGTCGTGCGCAGCGCCCGGTGGTCGGCGGCGAGATCGGCCCCGGGTCGGCTCACCGACCCGCCCGCCGCACTTCGGTCATGCGCCTCGCGCCCGGAACCGCGGAGAGCAGGCCCCGCGCCTTGTTGTGGCACTCGAGGTCCTCGTGCTCGGGCACGCTGTCGGCCACGACACCGGCTCCCGCCTGCACCGAGGCCCGGCCCGACGGATCGACGACCAGCGTCCGGATGGCGATGGCGGTGTCGATGTTGCCCGAGAAGTCGACGTAGCCCACCACCCCCGCGTACGGGCCCCGCTTCACCGGCTCGAGCTCGTCGATGATCTCCATCGCCCGCACCTTCGGAGCGCCCGACACCGTGCCGGCGGGGAGGGTGGCGCGGAGCACGTCGATGGGGGTGCGACCCTCGGCGAGCTCGCCCGACACCTGGGAGGTGAGGTGCATGACGTGGCTGTAGCGCTCGAGCGTCATCATCTCGTCGACCCGCTCGGTGCCGAAGGCGACGACCCGACCGACGTCGTTGCGGGCCAGGTCGACGAGCATGACGTGCTCGGCGAGCTCCTTGGGGTGCTCGGAGAGCTCGGCGCCGAGTCGGCGGTCCTCCTCGTCGGTGCGACCCCGCCGCCTGGTGCCCGCAATGGGACGCGAGATCACCCGACCCTCGACCAGCTTCACCATGGGCTCGGGCGACGAGCCGACCAGCGTCACCTCGGGCGACCGCACGAAGTACATGTACGGGCTCGGGTTCACCTGCCGCAGCACGCGGTAGTAGTCGAAGGGGTCGGCGCCGAGCTCGAAGTCGAATCGCTGCGACAACACCACCTGGAAGATGTCGCCCGCGAGGATGTGCTCCTTGGCCACCTCGACCGCGGCTCCGTAGGCACCGGCGCCCATCGACGACCTGACCTCCGGCAGCTCCGCGTCGGGATCGGGTGGTTCGACGAGCGGCTCGTCGAGGGGACGGGCCCCGTCGAGGGCGAGCTGATCGAGCCGGGCCACGGCAGCGTCGTACAGGCGGTCGAGCTCGTCGCGACCCGCCTCCGTCGGCACCAGCACGTTCTCGATGAGCATGACGTGCTGGCGGAAGTGGTCGAAGGCCGCCAGCTGGCCGATCACCGACAGCACCGCGTCGGGCTGACCGGTGGCGTCGGGCGGCACCGAGGGCAGGTGCTCGACCTCGCGCACCACGTCGTAGCCGAGGTAACCGATCAGTCCGCCGTGCAGGGGCGGCAACTCGTCGAGCACCGGTGAGCGGTAATGATCCAACAGCACCTCGACGGCGTCGAGGATCCCCCGGTCGAGCGGCACGTCGGGCGGCACCAGCCCCGTGGCGCTGAGATCGTGACCGCGGGCCACCAGGGTCGCCAGCGGGTTGCGGCCCACGAACGACCAGCGGCTCCAGCGCTCGCCGTGCTCCACCGACTCGAGCAGGAAGCCGGGCTCGTCGTCACCGCAGAGGCGGGCGAAGGCAGCGACCGGGGTGATCAGATCGGCCAGCAGCTCACGCCACACCGGGACGACGGTGTGGTCACGGGCCAGCGCGTGGAAGTCGTCCCTACTCGGCCGCAGCACCGGCATCGGGGCCGAAGGCCCGGTAGAAGCAGGAGTACTCGCCGGTGTGGCAGGCGCCCTTGCCCTCCTGCTCGACGACGAACAGCAGGGTGTCGCCGTCGCAGTCGAAGAAGGCTTCGCGCACGTACTGGCGGTCGCCCGACGTCTCGCCCTTGCACCAGTACTCCTGCCGGGAACGGCTCCAGAACCAGGTGCGGCCCGTCTCGAGGGTCTTGCGCAGGCTCTCGTCGTTCATCCAGGCCATCATCAGGACGCGCCCGGTGCCCGCCTCCTGCACGATCGCAGGAACCAGCCCGTCGGTGTTGTAGGTGACCTGCGAGAGTTGATCGGCGGTAGCGGCGATCGGCGTGGAGACCGGCATGGGCCCAGCGTATTGATCGCGGGCCTCGATCACGAATGGAGTTTCGCGGCGTCGTCCACCGTCGAGCGCCCGGCCGAACCGAGCTCATCCTCCACTCGCTCGATGAGTTCGGCGATGGCGAAGGGCTTTCGCAACAGGCTGTCACCGGAGCGGAGGAGCGCCCCGAGGTCGGCGGATCGGTCGGCGTGACCGGTCATGAACACAACCGGAAGTCCGGGGCGCCGTTCGCGCAGTCGGCTCGCCAGATCGGGGCCCGAGAGACCCTGCATGACGACGTCGGTCACCAGCAGCGCCACCGAGGGCCCGGCCGAGGCGGTGAGCGCCAGCGCCTGGTCGGGTCCGCCGGCCACCAGGGTGCGGTAGCCGGCATCCTCGAGCGCCGAGGCGACGGCTCGACCGACCTCGACCTCGTCGTCGACGACAAGGATCGTCTCGCCGCGTCCGCGCGGTGAATCCTTCCCGCCCGAGGCCTCCGACGCCAACGGCTCGACGGCGAGGCGAGGCAGGCACACCCGCACCGTGGTGCCGAGGCCCGGCGTCGACTCGAGATCGATCGTGCCCCCGGCCGACCGCACGGTGCCCGCCACCGTCGCCAGCCCGAGCCCCGCGCCCACGCCCGGCGGTTTGGTCGTGAAGAAGGGCTCGAAGGCCCGGAGTCTGGTCGCCTCGTCCATGCCCGCGCCCGTGTCGACGACGACGAGTTCGACCATCTCGGGATCGGCGATCGCGCGTGTCGTCACCGTCACGACGCCGGTGCCGTCGATGGCGTCGCGCCCATTGAGCACGAGGTTGAGCACGATCTGTTCGAAGCCCCCCAGCTCGAGCGTCACTCTCGACCGCGCGTGCGAGTCGACCCGCAGCGTCACGCGCTCCCCGACCGTCGCGGCCAACAGCGGCCACAACTCGGCGAGGACACCGTCGACATCGATCGGCTCGGGGCCATCGGACTGATCGCTGCTGAACCGCAACAGGCGCTCGGCCAGGGCGGCACCATGGTCGACGGCCTGCTCGACCACGAGGAGGGCGTCGACCAGCTGGGCGTCCTCGGGGCGGGCCCGGCGCAGCAGCTGGCTGCGGAGGCGAACCACGGCCAGGAGGTTGTTGAAGTCGTGGGCCACGCCGCCCGCCAACTGGCCGACGGCCTGCATTCGCCGGGCCTGCTCGAGCTCGGACTCGAGCGCCAGGCGGCTCTGCTCGGCCCGGACCCGCTCGGTGATGTCGCGCATGAGGCAGGCGACCCCGACGATGGCGCCGTCGCCCACCCGCACGGGGTAGAAGCTGCCGATGTAGTGGGCGAACTCGCCCGGGCTCCACGGGAGCTCGCGGCGGAACTCGCGGCCGACCACCTCGGCACCCGTGTCCCGCACCCGTTGCAGCACCCGATTCAGCCCGGGGGCGATGTCGGGAACGATCTCCTCGAGGGTCCGACCGATGGTGTCCTCGATCGTGTGCCCCTGCGCCTCGGCCATCGCATCGTTGACCCGACGGAACACGAGGTCGCGGTCGAAGAACGCGAACGCCTCGGGGGCGCTCTGCAACATGGTGTCGAGCAGGGCGACCGAGCGCTCCAACTCCGCCCGCAGGCGGGCCGAGTCGACCAGCGCGGCGACCCGACGGGCGATCTCGACCGCCACGTCGAGGTCACCCTCGCCGAACTTACGACCCGAATCGTCGGTGAGGCTGAAGCTGATGACACCGAACGCCGCGTCACGCGCCTTGAGCGGGACGACGATCGTCGAGCGGGGCAGGATGGCCCGGAGCTGCTCCCTGGCGTCCTCCTCGAGCCCGCTCAGATCGAAGGCGAACGCCTCGTCGACGTGGGGCTGGAACACCACTTGACCCCTCACGAGCGAGGCCAGCGCCGAGTTGTCGTCGGGGTCGACCGCCCGGTAGCGCTCGCGCAACTGCTGGTGCACTTCGAACCGGGCCGGGTTCACATGGGCGCTCGCCTGGATCTCGAACCCGCCTCCGTCCGCCAGGGAGCCTTCCGACACGGCCACCTGCACCGAGTCGGCGAAGGGGGGCACGAGCATGCGACACAGACGCTGCAGGGCGGCGTTCGGTTCGAGGTCGAGGTCGAGCAGGAAGCGCGTCGCGTCGAGGATGTCGCCGATACCACCGGCTTCGGCCACCGCTCGGGCAGTCATGGGGCGATCGCCATGGGCTAGAGGTACAGCCCCGTGCTGCCCTCTTCGAGGCGCCGGGCGGCGACGGCGTGCACGTCGCGCTCGCGCAGGATGATGAAGTCCTCGCCCCGCACCTCGACCTCGTAGCGGTCCTCGGGGTTGAACAACACCTGGTCGCCCGGTTCCATCGCCCGGACGTTGGGGCCCACGGCGACGACCTCGGCCCACACCAGGCGCTTGCCCATCTGCGCCGTCGCCGGGATCAGGATGCCCCCGGTGGAGCGCCGCTCACCCTCGGTACCGCCCAGGCGCACCAGGATGCGGTCGTTGAGCATCTGGATCGGGAGCTTGTCGGCCCGGCCGACCTTCGAGCGCTCGGGGGTCACCGGCTCGGCGGCGGTGCTGGGGGCGTCTTGATCCACGATGACGAAGGTACCGTCTCCGCCGATGGCCGACGACCCGACCCCGCAACCGCGCGAACTGACCACCGCCGACGGGCTGGTCCTCGAGGCCGAGATGCTCGTCCCGCCGAGGCCCACCGCCGCGATCGTGCTGGCTCATCCGCATCCCGCCCAGGGTGGATCGATGCGTTCGCTGGTGACCAGCGAGCTCCACCGCACGCTCCCCGAGCAGGGCCTGGCCACGCTGCGCTTCAACTTCCGCGGCGTCGAGGGCTCCGAAGGCGTGCACGGGGGCGGTGCCGACGAACGGCTCGACCTGGTCGCGGCGATCGACGCGGCCGCGGCCGAGCTCGCGGATCTGCCGCTCGTCGTCGCCGGCTGGTCGTTCGGGGCGGACGTGTCGCTGTCGGTCGTCGACCGCCGGATCGACGGATGGTTCGCCATCGCTCCCCCGCTCCGCGTGCTCCCCCTCGACGAGCTGCTCGCCGGGACCGACCCCAGGCCGAAGGTGCTCGCCGTCCCCGAGCACGACCAGTTCTGCCCGCCCGACGTTGCGGCCGAGGCGACGGCCGGCTGGGTGAACACCGAGCTCGAGATCGTCCGGGGCGCCGACCACTTCCTCGTGGGACGCACCGACGTGCTCACCGACCGGTTGGTGGCGTTCGCCGCCGGGCTCTGAGCCGCGAACGCCCGAGCGAGGTCACACCGGGCGGACGATGACCCCGGCGTCGGCGAGGTGTTCCTTGGCCTCGGCGACGGTGTGCTCACCGAAGTGGAAGATCGAGGCGGCGAGCACGGCATCGGCGCCACCTTCGACCACCCCGGCGACAAGGTGGTCGAGCGTCCCGACCCCACCGCTGGCGATCACCGGCACCGAGGTGGCGTCGGCTATGGCCCGGGTGAGCTCCAGATCGAAGCCGTCACCGGTGCCGTCACGATCCATGGACGTGAGCAGGATCTCGCCGGCGCCGAGTCGCTCGGCCTCGACCGCCCACGCGGTCGCGTCGATGCCGGTGGGAGTGCGACCGCCGTGCGTATAGACCTCGAACCCCGACGGCGTGGGGTCGTCGTCGGGCCGGCCGCGGCGCGCGTCGATGGCCACGACCACGCACTGGGCACCGAACTCCTCGGCCAGCTCGGCGATCAGCTCGGGCCGCTCGACCGCGGCCGTGTTCACCGACACCTTGTCCGCACCGGCTCGCAGAAGGCGCCGGGCGTCGTCGACCTGCCGCACCCCCCCGCCGATCGTGAACGGGATGAAGACCTCTTCGGCGGTGCGGCGCACCACGTCGACGATCGTGTCGCGCGCATCGGACGACGCAGTGATGTCGAGGAACACGAGCTCGTCGGCGCCCTCCGCGTCGTAGCGGGCAGCGAGCTCGACGGGGTCGCCGGCGTCGCGGAGGTCGACGAAGTGGACGCCCTTCACGACCCGGCCGGCGTCGACGTCGAGGCAGGGGATGACCCGTGCGGTGCGCATGCGCCGAGGGTACCGCCGCCGCTACCGGTCGCCGGCCGGCCGCAGGGCGGTGAGCAGGTCGAGCCGGCAACCCTGGGCGTCGAGCCCGGCTTGCAGGGTGGCCAGGTTCGACGAGGTCGGGGCGATGCGCAGGACCGGCGCCACGTAGAAGACCAGCCCGGCCGCCGCGATCCACCATGCCCCCGTGATCACCGCTCCGGCGAAGCCGATGTTGGCGACCCCGACCGCGAACACGAGTTGGAAGGCGAACCGGGCGAGGTACCCGGCGACGAGGTTGGCCTCAGTGTCGACCCGCCACGGGGCCCGAAGGAAGCGGGCGCGGGCCACGACGGTCGCCGAACCGACGACCGCGACCCCCGCGGCGGTGAGCAGCTGCACGCCCGGAGGGGCCGGAGGTTCGACGCCCAGGGCGACCACGACCATCGCGACGGTCTCGACGGCGACGAACGCGGTGGCACCGACCAGCCAGGCCCACGCTTGACGGATGCGGTCCCGGGCCGGTCCCGTCGGGGACCCTGCCGCGGCGTCGGTGGGCGCCATGGCCGACCCGTCAGCGCTCGCGCCGGAGGCGAACGAAGCAGTCGATGGCCTCGAACGTGCCGTCGTCGACGACGACCGGCCGGACGACCTCCTCTGCCCGCTCGACCACGAGGGCGTCGAGCCCACCGAGGTCCGCGAGCACGTCCTCGGCCGTGTACAGCACGGCGGCCGACTGCGGGCCGCCGAAGCCGTCGGTGAGGTTCCGGGTGTCGTGGGCCACGACGAGCAGCGTGCCACCGGGGGCGAGGGCGTCGGCCGCCGTGCGCATGACCGTGCCCCGTTCGGCGGCCGGGAGCTGCAGGTAGAAGACGACGACGAGGTCGTACGACGCCGGGGGCGCGGCCCAGGTCGACACGTCGGCCTCGACCCACTCGACGTCGACATCCCGGTCGGCAGCGAGGCGACGGCCCTTCGCCAGCCCCTCGGCGGCGAAGTCGACACCGGTCGCCTGCCAGCCCTGTTGGGCCAGCCAGACCGCGTTGCGGCCCTCCCCGCAGGCGAGGTCGAGGGCCCGGCCGGGGACCAGAGCGGCCACCTCGGGGGGCAGGAAGCGGTTGGGTTCGGCTTTCCAGATGAGCTCGTCGGTCGCGTAGCGGGCGTTCCAGTCGGCGGCGTCCACCTCATCGCCCCCCGTCGAACGGGTCGGCGGCGGCCGCGAGCGCCTCGGTGAGGGTGAACGCACCTTCGTAGAGGGCCCGCCCCACGATGGCCCCGGCGAGGCCCCGGCCGCCGGCCCGGAGCCCGGCGAGGGCCCGGAGATCGTCGAGGGTACCGACGCCACCGGAGGCGACGATCTCGAGCGGGGTCCGCTCGAGCATCAGGGCCAGACCCTCGAGATCGGGCCCGGCGAGCGTGCCGTCGCGGCCGATCTCGGTGACGACCACGGCCGCCACGCCGGCATCGGCGAAGCCGAGGGCGACGTCGACGATGTCGCGCCCCGACTCCTGCTCCCAGCCCCTCACGGCGAGGTCGCGGCCGCGGGCGTCGAGCCCGACCGCGACGGGGTGGCGGGCGGCGAGGCGGCGCACCAGATCGGGCTGCTCGAGCGCGGCCGTGCCCAGCACCACCCGGGCCACACCGGCCTCGAACAGCGCCTCCGCGGCCACCTCGTCGCGCACCCCCCCACCGGTCTGGACCGGTACGTCGACGGCGGCGGCGATGGCGGCG
>Ga0209048_10000723_pt1 | contig 34899 bp, 33 predicted proteins | sample FrelakmetCRP12CR_FD_187146 | JGI IMG/M metagenome (GOLD analysis project Ga0209048, IMG submission 187146) | Freshwater lake sediment microbial communities from the University of Notre Dame, USA, for methane emissions studies - CRP12 CR (SPAdes)... | ecosystem: Environmental > Aquatic >...
GCTCGCCGCCAATCAGCTGATTCAAAAGAAACTCGTCGACATGCAAACCGAGATCACGCTGGCGCTGCAGGCCTGCCTGCGGCTCGGACGCATGAAGGACGAGGGCACCGCCGCCGTGGAAATCACCTCCATGCTCAAGCGCAACTCCTGCGGCAAGGCCCTCGAGGTTGCGCGCGCCGCGCGGGACATGTTGGGCGGAAACGGCATATCCGACGAATTCGGCGTGATCAGGCACCTGGTGAATCTCGAGGTGGTGAACACCTACGAAGGTACGCACGACATCCATGCGCTCATCCTCGGCAGGGCGCAGACGGGAATTCAGGCCTTTTCCTGAGGCGGTGCGGGCGGGTTCGGCACCCTGTCGCGCGCATCGAGTGAAGTCCAGCGTCCGCTCGCCGTCCATAACAGTTCCTGCATGCCGGGATCGTTCGCCGACGCCGAGGCTTTCCGGATCCGTTGATGCTCATCGAAATAGCAGCCGTTGATGCCTGAGGCTCGGTTCGAAAGCGCCAGGTACAGCGTGCTGCGCGCGCCGCGAACCGCATCGAAGCTTTGGCGGCGGATCAGGCGCTGCACGACGCGCAGCCAGCCCGGCAGCAAATTCGTGGCGACGATGCCCGGATGCAGGCAGTTCGCGGTGATGCCGCTTGCCGCCAGTCGGCGCGCCAGCGCGAAGGCGTGCATCACGTTGGCAAGCTTCGAGCGCGCGTAGGCCGCTCTCGCGTCGTAAGGCGCTTGCGGGTCGTCGATGTGCTGCAGATCCATCACGCCCCGATAATGGGCTTGCGAGGCGACATTGACGATGCGCCCTCCCGCATCCATTCGGTCGAGAAGCAGGCCGGTGAGCAGGAACGGTCCGAGATGGTTGCTCGCAAAAGTGAGTTCATGGCCATCCTCGGACATTCGGTGCCGTGTGCTCACCATGCCGGCGTTGTTGATCAGCAGCGCAATCGACGCGAAATTCCGCCGCAGCTGCTCGGCGCAGGCGCGCACCGAGGCGAGAGATGCGAGGTCACAATGCAGCGCATGGACGGCGGCCGACGGGGCGGCGCCTTGAATCTCCTCGCGAACGACTCCGGCCGCTTCGATGTCGCGACACAACATGACCACGGTGTAGCCCGCCGCCGCGAGTTCCCGGGCCGTTACCCGGCCGATTCCATGGGTGGTGCCGGTGATAACCGCGATGCGGCTCACGGAGCGGCCGGCGTGTCCAGGGAATGCCCGGCGGCCACCCTGGCAGCGCGCCGTTCGATATCGGGCAGCAGCGCGGCGGTCACCCCGAGCAGAGGCAGGAATGCGCAAAGCCGGTACACGAATTCAATGCCGTGCCGGTCGGCCACCGCGCCCAACACGGCGGCGCCGATGCCGCCCATGCCGAAGGCGAGGCCGAAGAACAGGCCCGACACCGCGCCGATCTTGCCCGGCATGAGCTCCTGGGCGAATACCAGAATCGCCGAAAAGGCCGACGCCAATATGAGGCCGATGATGAAGCTCAGAAGGCCGGTCCACCACAGGTCCACGTACGGCAGAGCCATGGTGAAGGGGGCGACGCCGAGAATGGAAAACCAGATGACCCGCTTGCGCCCCACCCGGTCGCCGACCGGCCCCCCGATCAGGCCGCCGAGCGCGACCGCGAACAAGAATACGAACAAGTACACCTGGGCCGACCGCACCGGCAAGTGGAATCTTTCCATCAGATAAAAGCTGTAGTAGCTCGAGATGCTGGCCAGGTAGAAATATTTCGAGAAGATGAGCACGAGCAAAATGATCACCGACCAGGCGACCCTGCGCGACGACACCGGGCTCGACGGGGGTGCCTCGGCCTTTCGTTGAGTGGACCTGTGCAGATGATGGCTTTGGTACCAGGCGCTCACATTCCACAACACCGCGATGGCCAGTATCGCCGCCAATGCAAACCAGGCGAGGCTGCGCTGCCCATTCGGGATGATGATCCAGGCGGCCAGCAGCGGCCCGATCGCGCTGCCCGCGCTGCCGCCGACCTGGAATATCGACTGCGCCAAACCGTGGCGGCCTCCGGAGGCCAGGCGCGCGATGCGCGAGGATTCCGGGTGAAATATCGAGGAGCCGGCGCCGACGAGGGCGGCCGCGACCAGAACGCTTGGGTAATTGGGCGCCAGAGACAATGTCAATAAGCCGGTCAGCGTGAAGCCCATGCCGATGCTCAGCGAATAGGGTTTGGGGTGCTTGTCGGTATAGATGCCGACGACGGGCTGCAGCACCGATGCGCAGACCTGGTAGGTCAATGTGATCACGCCGATCTGTACGAAATTCAATTGAAACTCGCCCTTCAGCAGCGGATAGATCGCAACGATCAACGACTGGATCATGTCGTTGAGAAAGTGCGAAAAGCTGATCGCGCCCAGGATCCTGAAGCGCGAGTGCGCTGCCGCGGTGCCGGCCGATGATTTGCCTGTGAAACTCTCTGTCATGACTGCTGCCCGTAATCCTCGCCACCCTACTAGCTAGTTCGTTGTCTGTCCTGAGAGAATGCGGCCATGAAACGCTTCGAGCCCTACGTCTTTTTGCGCGAACTCGCGACGCGCTGGGACATTTTAGCGTTCATCGTCGTCATCGGATTGATCGCCTTCCTGGGCGAAACCGCGCGCGGTCTGTTCGAGCCCTTGGCCGAGCTCGAGATCACGCCTCTTTCGCTCAATCCGGCGCATTTGCCCGAATACGCGGCGCGAACCACTTTTCGCATGCTCGCGGCGCTGTTCTTCTCCCTGGTCTTTACGCTGACCTATGCGACTTGGGCTGCCAAGAGCGAGCGCGCCGGCAGGCTCCTCGTGCCAATATTGGACATCCTGCAATCGGTGCCGATTCTAGGGTTCATTTCGATTACCAGCGTGTTTTTCTTGTCGTTGGCGCCCGGGCGGGTGCTCGGCGCGGAGTTTGCGGCGATCTTCGCCATATTCACCAGCCAGGCATGGAATATGGCGTTCAGTTTCTATCAATCCTTGCGCACCGTGCCGACGGAGCTCACCGAGGCGGCCGAATCGTTCCGGCTGTCGCCCTGGATGCGGTTCTGGCAGCTGGAGGTGCCGTTCGGAATGCCGGCGCTCGTCTGGAACATGATGCTGTCGATGTCCGGCGGCTGGTTTTTCGTGGTGGCCTCCGAATCGATCAGCGTGGGGCATTCCGCGGTGGCTTTGCCCGGCGTGGGTTCGTACATAGCCCTTGCCATCGAGCAGAAGAATCTACGGGCGATCGGCTGGGCCATCCTCACCATGTTGATCGTGATATTGATCTACGATCAATTGTTGTTCCGGCCGCTGGTGGCATGGGTGGATCGATTCAGGGTGGAACAGGAACCGGGGGAGCGCGTGCCCGAGTCATGGGCGCTCACCATGATGCGTCGCTCGCGCCTGATCAACGCGGCGACGGTGGCGTTTCATACCGCGGTATTGTGGACCAGTCGGGCGGTCAAGCACGCCGAAGAGGACGCGCCCCCGATCCAGGCGGCCGGTCGGCCGAAGCGAAGTCTGGATCTGCTGTGGGTGTCGCTGGTCGTCGTCGCGGTGGTGCTGGGGCTTTGGCGCCTGGCGGCGGGACTGATCACCGAAACCTCGATGCACGAGGCCTTGCATGTCTGCGGCCTGGCGGTGATCACGATGCTGCGGGTATTCATTTTGATCGCCCTGGCGAGCCTGGTGTGGGTGCCGATCGGAATCTGGATCGGGATGCGGCCTCGCGCCGCACAAATCGTGCAGCCGATTGCGCAGTTCATGGCCGCGTTCCCGGCGAATTTGCTGTTTCCCATCGCGGTGTACGGTATCGTCGAATGGAAGCTGAATCCCGATGTTTACCTGAGTCCCTTGATGATTTTGGGCACGCAGTGGTACATCCTGTTCAACATCATCGCCGGCGCTTCGTCGATTCCGACCGAAATGCGCTTTGCCGCCGCGAATCTAGGCGTCACGGGCTGGCTGTGGTGGCGCAAGGTGGCGTTGCCGGCGGTTTTGCCGTTTTACGTCACGGGGGCCATCACCGCTTCCGGCGGATCGTGGAATGCTGCGCAGGTCGCCGAGCTGGCCACCTGGGGCCACACCGAAGTCAGGGCGCGGGGTTTGGGGTCCTACATAGCGCAAGCCGCGGCGGCGGATGATTTTCACCAGATCGTCTTGGGCGTCGGGGTGATGAGTCTGTTCGTCGTCATCATCAACCGGGTGTTTTGGCGGCCCTTGTATTACTACGCCGAGCGCAAGTACCGGCTTACCTGACAGGGTGTGAAATGAGCGACTCTCCGCTACTGCAATGCATCGAGGTACGCAAGGCGTTCACCAAGCCCGATGGCGACGACTTGCTGGTGCTCGAGGGGATGAATCTGGACCTTTACGAGGGGCAGATCGTGGGGCTGCTCGGCCGTTCGGGATCCGGCAAGTCGACCCTGCTGCGCTTGATCGCGGGTCTGGCGGAACCGACGGCTGGCCACCTCACCTATCTGGGGCAGCCCATTGCCGGCCCGGCGCGCGGCATCGCCATGGTGTTTCAAAGCTTCGCGCTGTTTCCCTGGCTCACCGTGTTTGAAAATGTCGCACTTGGTTTGGAAGCACAGCGCCTGCCGCGGGGCGAAATCCGCAAGCGTTCGCTGGCGGCCATCGATTTGATCGGACTCGACGGGTTCGAATCCGCCTATCCTCGAGAGTTGTCCGGCGGCATGCGCCAAAGGGTGGGCTTTGCGCGCGCGCTGGTTGTCCACCCGAACATCCTGCTCATGGACGAGCCGTTTTCCGCTCTCGACGTGCTGACCGCGGAGACGCTGCGCACCGATTTCCTGGATCTATGGGCGGAAGGCCGGATGCCGATCAAGGGCGTGGTTCTGGTGACGCACAACATCGAAGAAGCGGTGCTGATGTGCGATCGAATCCTGGTGTTCGGCAGCAATCCGGGCAGGATATTGAGCGAAATCAAGGTGACCCTGCCCCAGCCGCGCAATCGCCTCGACCCCAATTTTCGGGAGCTGATCGAGCGCATCTACGTGGAGATGACGGCGCATCCGAAAGGCGGAGCGGCGGGCGGCCGGCAGGAACGCTTTCCGGGGCTCGGCATCGGCAGCGTGTTGCCGCAGGTGTCCTCCAACTTGATGGCCGGATTTACGGAGGCAGTTGCCGCCGCGCCTTTCAACGGCAAGGCGGATTTGCCGGAAATCGCCTCCGATCTGCAGATGGAGATCGACGAATTGTTTCGGGTGGCGGAAACGCTCCAGATGCTGCGCTTCGCCGAGGTCGAAGGCGGCGACGTGAAACTGACCGAGGAAGGTTTGGCTTTCGCACAGTCCACCATCGACGAACGCAAGCGGATTTTTTCGCGCCACCTCCTGAACTACGTGCCGCTGGCCGCGCACATCCGCCGGGTGCTCGATGAGCGCGCCAGCCACTCGGCGCGCAAGAGCCGCTTCATCGACGAGCTGGAGGATTTCATGAGCGAGGAGGAGGCGGACCAGACCTTGCGCGCCGTCATCCGTTGGGCCCGCTATGCCGAGGCATTTGCCTACGACGACAATAATGCCATGTTCAGCCTCGAGAATCCGTCTTAGAATGACCCCTAACATGAACGACCCGGCCCCGACGTACCTTGATCTGCATGTGCCGCCGGATGAGATGGTCAAGTACATTCAAGATTTGATGACTCTGCCGCAAAGCGAGATCGCGGCCGGTTCGGCGCTGACCCTGGCGCAGCGCCAGTGGGGCGGCGACACGCCCGTGGCGCGCGCCGCACTGCTGCGCTGGGGGGCGCTGAATCTGGCATTTCAGGACAAGCGATTGGAGTTCTGGACCGTCACCCGCGAGCGCGACCGTATTCAAGTGCCGGCTGCATTGGTGGCGGCCGCTGGGATCGCCCCGCTGGTGCTCGACAACGAACGCGCGGTGTTCGATATTCCCGCCTTGTTGGACGCCACATTGGAATTCCAGCCCCCGGCGGGTCGGGCCTAAGGGCTTTGGCTACCGGCGAAGAACCGGCGGCGGCGCCGCGCTTCGGCGTGTTGCGCGCCATTGCCGTTTACAAGCTGCTCAAGGCGTCGCTGCTTTTGTTGGTGGCCTATGGCGCATTGCGCCTGCACGACGCATCGCTTTCGGCCAAGGCGCTGTCCTGGCTCGCGGCCCGCCCCGAGGGGCTCGAGCACGACGTGGTCAAACGCGCGTTGCAGTGGATCAGCGGCCTGAGCGAATCGAGAATGCACACGCTTCGCTTCGTGACCCTGGCATACGCGGCGGTATTCACGGTCGAAGGGGTGGGGCTGTGGATGCGGCGCCGCTGGGCCGAGTGGCTGACCACGATCATCACGGCCTCACTGATTCCCCTGGAAGTTTGGGAAATGATCATCAACCCCAGCATCGGCGCGGCGATGGTCCTGGTCGCCAACATCGCCATCGTCTGGTACCTGTATTGGCACGTCTCCACCCGGCACAAGGCCCGCCGCCGCTGACCGTAACAGCTCGCCGGCCGCGAGCGGCTGTCGGCCTGCCGGGGATTGCCGGCAGCACGCGCGCAGGGCTGCACGGCTTCGTGAAATGATCTTCATCTCGGCTGATTACCGCTGATCCGGCGTATTCTGCCTAGGGACGATTTAAACCACTGTTGGAGACCCCATGATTAAGTCCGGAACCTTGATTGCCTCTGCGTTGTTGACCTTCGGAATCGTCGCCGGTGCGATGGCTGCTGATACGCCTGCCGCTGCCCCTGCCGCTTCCGCCGCTGCGGCGCCGGCTGCGTCCGGCCCGGCCTCTTCCGGCAAATCTTCGAGCTCTTCGAAGCACTCCTCGAAGAAGCACGGCAGCAAGAAGAAGAAGAAGTCGACCTCCACGACGAGCGACAAGTAAGATTGCCGCGAGCCGCCGCCCCGCCCAGCTAACGGTGGCCGGGGCGTGCCGGCTCCGCGTACCGCGCCGATGACTGCTTCAGGGCAGTCCATCGATATAGCGCACTGGATTCAAATTGCGCTCACGCCGATATTCCTCATTTCGGCGATCGGCGTCACTCTCAACGTATTGACCAGCCGGCTGGCTCGCATCGTCGATCGTGCCCGGGCCATGGAAGATCGATTGAGATCCGCGGAGCATCGATCCGAGGGCCAGGATCTTCACGCCAAGCTGCTGGTGTTGGCGCGGCGCGCCAAATGGATCAACGCCGCCATCACGCTGATCACGCTGTCCGCATTGTTCATCGCTTTCGTGGTTGTGATGCTGTTCGTCAACGCGTTCCTGCGCTGGGATTTGTCGGCGTTCATCGCCAGCATGTTTATCCTGTCGATGACGTCGCTGGCGGCGGCGCTGCTCGCGTTTCTGATCGAGGTGCGCATTGCGACCGCCACATTGCGCATCGGCATCGAAGAGGCTTCGCGTCAGGGCGATTGAGGAGCGGGCAGCGCCAAAGCCAAATAAGCCAGCGCGAAGGAGAGTAAGAACCTAAAATTGCGGAGCATGCGGCAAGTAGCGCACTATTTTCAGATGCGATTGCGGGAGGGCATCATGCATCGACTGTTGTTGAAATGCGCCGTGATCATCGCCGCCGCCGCGGCGGTCGATGCGGGAGTCGCGCTCGCCGGCGGCCAGATGTTACCCGGGGGGCAGGGTCGCGCGGGCGGCCCGCCGCCCGCGGCCGTCCAGCCCGAGGAGCAAACCTCAAACTCGGCGGGGGAAAAGCCGGATGTCGCGGCGAAAAAGGCCTACGCCGCCGCCATGAAGGCGCTCAACAAAGCGAAGGAGTTCGAGGCGATTGCCGCTGCGGCGACCAGCGCCGACAAGAAATCCAAGGCGCTGGAGAAGATGGGCGACAACTACAACCGGGCGCTGGACCTTTTCACCGAGGCGTTGAGCAACAAGGGCGATATGATCGACGCTTGGGACAATGTGGGCTATGTGCACTTGCGGCTTGGCGCGTACGCCGAAGCCGTCGATGATTACAATCACGTTCTTGCGCGCAAGCCTGATCTTTACGAGGCGGTCGCGCACCGCGCCGATGCCAATCTCGCGCTCGACCGGCTGCAGGACGTCAAGGTCGCCTATATGGATCTTTTAGATCATGCGCCCGCCCTGGCGGATCAGCTGATGCCGGCGATGCGCAAGTGGATGAGCGAACATCGCAACGATGCCCGCGGGATGCGTCCGGCGGATCTTGCCGCATTCGACAAATGGCTGCAGGAGCGCGACATCGTCGCGCAACAGTCCGCATCCTCGCCGCGCTAGCGCGTGGCCGCTTTGAGCGCCTCGATTTCCAGGCGCAACTCGGCGACCGATTGTTCGAGCTGCTGGAGACGTTGACCCATGCTCGCGGCCTCGGGCGCGGTCTGCGCGGATTCCGGAGTCTCCGGCGTCGACTCGATCATGCCTGAAAACAAATGGGCATAGCGGTACTCGCGGGCGCCTGCCGCCCGCGGCAGGCGGGCGATGAAGGGACCGTCCTCGCGCGACATTAGGCTCGCGAGCGTCGACTCGACCGCGTCCGAATCGGGGAATTCGCACAATCTGGCGGTGCGCGAGCGCAACTCGCCGGGGGTCTGCGGCCCGCGCAGCAGCAGCACGCAAAGTATTCCGAGTTCGGTCTTGGAGAATTTCAGCGGACCGAATTCGGTATTGCAAAATCGATGCTTGTACTTCGTGACGCGGCCGCCGTAACCGGCGGAGCGGTCGCTCACCATGTGTCTTTTCATCAGCGAATCCACGGTTTGCTGCACCACGGATTCGGGCAATTCGAGCACCGGCTCGCGGTTCGTCTTCTGATTGCAGGCGTTGGTGAGGGCGTTGAGCGACAACGGGTATTGATCCGGCGTCGTGATCTCCTTTTCGATCAGGCAGCCGACTACGCGTGCTTCGTTCGCCGAGAATTCGATGTTCATAGAAGTTCGTTCAAATTGGCCCGGAACGTTCCGGCATGGTTGTTAGGGTGGCTGATGCGGGTTCTAGGGTAAGATGATCGGCGGATGAGCACAATTCAATTGTTGTCCGAGCACGGCTGCTACGGCGGCGTGCAGCAATTTTATAAACACGCGTCGAGCGAAACACGCGGCACGATGAAGTTCTCCGTCTATCTGCCGCCGCAGTCGCGCAGGGCGAAGGTGCCGGTGCTGTATTTCCTCTCCGGGCTCACCTGCACCGAGGAAACGTTCCCGATCAAGAGCCACGCCCAACAGGTCGCCGCCGAATTGGGGCTCATGCTGGTGGCGCCGGACACCAGTCCGCGCGAACCGCGCTTGCCGGGCGATGCGGATAATTGGGATTTCGGCCAGGGCGCCGGGTTCTATGTCGATGCGACCGAGCAGCCATGGTCGACGAGCTACCGGATGTACAGCTACGTGACTCGCGAGCTGCCGCGGGCGGTGGCCGCGAATCTGCCGGCGGTCGAGGGGGCCTCCGGGATTTTCGGTCATTCGATGGGAGGACACGGCGCATTGGTGTGTGCGCTGCGCAATCCTTCGCAATACCGCTCGGTATCCGCATTCGCGCCGATTTCGGCGCCGCGGCAATGCCCTTGGGGGCAGAAAGCGTTTACCAATTACCTCGGCAAGGACAGCGGAACCTGGGGGGAGTACGACGCCAGCGAATTGGTGCTGCGCAACCGGTTTCCCGGACCGATTCTGATCGATCAGGGCGCTGCGGATCCGTATTTGGTCGAGCAGCTGCAGATCGAGAAGTTTTCGGCCGCCGCCGCCGGCTCGGGTCAACCGCTCAATTTACGGCTGCAGCCGGGTTACGATCACGGCTATTATTTCATTCAGACCTTCATGGCCGACCACCTGCGCCACCACGCGGCTATTCTGAAAAAATAGCGGGCACTAGCGCGAGACCATCGGGACCGAGGTCACCTGCCCGTCGAAGTCGGTCCACACGTGCCGCGCAAAATCGTAAAGCTTGCAGCGCCGCACCGTATTCCAATAGTAGCGCCAAGAAAACACCTCCGAATTCAGGCGCTCATCCAGGGTGGCGCTGAGCCGGGCCTGGGCCTCTTTGAGGCGGTACAGAGGAATGCCCATGTTCACGTGATGCGCGCCGTGCTCGAGGATGTAGTGGATCATTCCGTCCAGCGGACGCGCCAGTTTGACGTGTACGGTGGTGGTGGCGTAGCCGACGTTGGCGCTCCACTCGTCGCGGCGCTCGTACCACGCCACGCGCGGATGAGTGTGCTGCACGTAGATCACGAAGCCCATCAGGCAATTCCATAAGAAGAACGGCACCGCGAATCCGAAGACCAGCAGCGACCAGATGGATTTGCCGCTGACCACGCCCCATACCGTCAGGCCGCCGATCCACAGCAGACCGAATACCGATACCAAAATGCTGTCCCAGGTATAGCTGATGCGCCGCGTGGAAACGTGCTTGCGGGCCGGGAAGTACAATTTCTTCCACCACATCTCGATCATGTAGTAGATCCCCTGGCCGACACCGCTGCGGTAGACATGCTCCAGGCGGCGCCGAATCCACGACAAGCGCGCGAATTCGTGCGGCGAGTAAGGCGCCCACACGTAGTCGCGGCCCTTTAAATTCGTGAAACCGTGATGCGCGAGGTTATGGCCGATTTCCCACAGGCTGTAGGGCGTCAAGGACGGCAGGAATGCGATCCTGCCGATCCATTTGTTGAGCCGCTGACTGGGAGTGTAGGAGCCATGGCAGGCATCGTGACCAATCACGAACAAGCGCGCGATCCACAGCGCCGCCACCAGGGACGCGAACACTTTGACCCACCAGGATTCGACCACCAGCAAACTCGCGATGGCGACAATCAGCACCAACCAGTCCAGCAGAAACCACACGATGGGCGTCGCAAATCCGCGCGTCGTCGTGTATGGCTGCAGTAGTCGCTGAAGTTTGAACCGAGATCTGTCCTCGCCCGGCGGACCGGCGGTTGCGCCTGGAGGCGTCGAGGGTGTGCGCATTGAAAAGGCTCCGGCGGCACGCTACGTAAAACGTGAATTATACGCCTTGTGTCGACTGCCCGCTTGGGAACCGCGTCAGCCTATTTCGGTCTCCGGCCAGAGCAGCACCCCTAAATGCTCGCAGGCCTCAATCAGGGCCGTCGCAGCCTCACGGGTGCTGGCGTCAAGCCGCCGGTCGTGAGTCAGGAGCCAGGTGAGCCGCGCACGGCGCGATCGAGCGGAAGGTTCGCTGTCGAACAGCGCGGGAAATAACCCCAGTGCGTCGAGGAATTCGCGCATCGGCGCGCTTTGCGGCGCGTTCGGCGCCGGACAGAGCAGGAGTTTCAGCCATGTGACGCAACGCTTGGCAAGACCGGCGCGTGTAATGCCGATACTGGTGCGGCGGCGCGTTTCCCCGTCCGCCAGCGAGTCCGCGAGACTCCGATAGCGCTCGACCGCGAATTCGTCCGCGGGCAGTGCCGGACTCGCATCCGACAACACAGAGCGCAGCAGATCCGCCAGCAGCAGTGCCAACGCTTCGGCCAGAAAGCGCTGGCTCTGTTCCGCGTCCGGCCGCGACAACTCGGCCCAGAGTTTCGGACCGCCGAGCCGCCTGGCGTTCGGTGAATTCGACATGCTCACAGTGTAGCGGCTCCGTAGCCCATCGCAACTGTGTCAATATGCGACCCAATTCACCGATAGGCACTCATGTTCTGTAAATGAATCCGTGGCGTTCGAATTCATGCCGCGAGCGGCCGTGAGATGGGTCCCGGGCGAACCACCGCTCGCTTGAGCATGTCGCTGCGCACCGTCAGCGTGCGCCGCGGCGGCAAATGGGCGCTGCGCGATGTCACGCTGCGGCTCGATGCAGGCGAACGCTGGGTGCTGGTCGGGGACAACGGCGCCGGCAAGACTCAGCTGCTCAAATTGCTCGCCGGCGACGTTTGGCCGACGCCGACCGGCCGTGAACAGCGCATTTACCGCATCGGCCGCCGCGAGGTCGATGTGATCGAGGCGAAGGCGCGCATCGCCTACGTCGGCGCCGAACTGCAGGATAAATACACCCGCTACGGTTGGGATCTCAAGGTCCGGGATATGATTGCCGCGGGCTTGCATGGCACGGATCTTCTGCTGTGGCCGGCAACCGCGGAGGAACGCGGACAAATTGCCGCGGCTTTGCGCAGCTGCGGTCTTGGCCGCCTTGCGGCGCGCGACTTCTCCTCCTTGTCGTATGGCCAGAAGCGGCTCGCGCTGCTCGCGCGCGCGTTGGCGCAGGAGCCCGATTGGCTGCTGTTGGACGAGTTTTACAACGGATTGGATACGGCATATCGCCGCCGCATCGACCGCGTGCTCGACGCCGCACGCGCCGCCGGCCAGTCCTGGATTGCGGTGACCCATCGTGCGGGCGACGTCCCGCGAGGCACCCGGGGGATCATCGAACTGCACCAGGGTCGATTGCTGGCGGTCAAAGCGCTGCGCGGCGCGGCGGCCGCTCGATTGGATCCCGGCGGCGCACCGCGGACGACGCCCACGCGACCGGGTCCGCTGGCCGCCGCCGCCGCGCATCCTCCGCCCGATGGGCCGCTGCTGCTGCGAATCGATCGGGCGGATCTGTACGTCAACTATCGGCCGGTGCTGCTCGGCCTGAATTGGGAATTGCGCAAGGGTCAACACTGGGCGGTGTTCGGCGCTAACGGCTCCGGCAAGACCAGTTTCCTGAAATTGCTCTACGGCGACCTGTCGCCGGCCCTGGGTGGCCGCATCGAGCGCAAAGATTCTCCCGCCGGCACGCCGATCTCCTTGTGGAAGCGGCAAGTCGGCTACGTGTCCCCCGAATTGCAGGCGGACTACACGGTGGATATCCGCATCCGGGATCTGGTGGCGAGCGGGCGGCAGGCAAGCATCGGCCTCGCCGAGGCCCCTACGGCGCAGGATAGAAAGGCCGCGGCCCGTTGGCTCCGATATTTCCGTCTGATGTCGGTGGCGGGTCGGCGGCCGCGTGACCTGTCCTATGGGCAGCTGCGGCGTGCCCTCATTGCACGGGCCTTGAGCGCCCGGGCGCGCATTCTGCTGCTCGACGAACCGTTGACCGGCCTTGATCCGCGGCAACGCACCGCGATGAAGCGCTTGCTCGAGCCGTTGATGCGCAAGCAATTGACCGTGGTCATTGCCGTGCATCACACAGAGGATCTGCCGCGCGGGATGACGCACGGGCTGCGCCTGCACAAGCGGCGCGCCTATCCCACCGATGGTTATTTTGCGACCTGAGTCGACGGCAGCCGACCGTGCCTTGAGCGAGACTGCGGCAGTCGTTCCCGGCGTGGGGGTTGGATTATGTCGCGTATCTTTCGCTGTGCTCTCGGAGTCGCCGTGCTCGCGTTCGCCGGCTGCCAAAGCCCCGGATATGCGGTGCGCCCGGTATCGCGCATCGCGGCCGATAGCGTCGGCAAGCCCGTCAGCCGGCTCGAAGACGCATTCGGCCAGCCGCGCAAAATCGAGACCACCCCGACCAGGGAGATTTACGTTTGGTTCTTTGCCGAAACACCCGCCGGCGCGCCGGTTGGATTTCACGGCTGTGAAATGGAAGTGACGGTGGATGCGCACTCGGCGCACGTGCTCGGCTATTCGCTGTCGAACATCGGTTGGTCCAAATGCGGGGAAGTGCAGCGCAAAATCCGAGTGGCGGAACGCTAGAGCCGAGCTCTTTGGGTGGGCGGCCGCGGCGGATGCGGCGCCCGAATCGTGCTAGAGTCCGCCCCTAAGAACGCTGCCGCAACGCTTCGGCAACGCATTGGGAGGCACGCCATGTGGTCCATTCGCCGATTCAGAGAACCCGCCTTGATTTGCCTTGCGGTCATCATGCTTGCCGCATGCGCCGGACAGCGGGAGCCCGCGCAGAAGATGCTCAACGACGTTGACGCCGCGGTGAGTGCGGCCTCGTCCGAAGCCGCCAAATATGTGCCCGAGCGGCTGATCGATGTGCAGACCAAGCTCGGCGATCTAAAGTCGGCATTCAACAGGCAGGACTATCAGGCGGTGGTCAAGGCCGCGCCGCCGGTGCTTCTCGAAGCGCAGGGCCTGGCAAACGAGGCGGCCGCGAAAAAAGTCGACTTGATGAAGGCGCTCAACGAGCACTGGGCCTCGTTGTCGGGTGCGGTGCCGGAGTCTTTGACGGCGATCCGCAACCGCATCGATCTGTTGAGCAAAAAATCCAGCCGCAAAATGGCCGCGGGGATCGATCTGAATGCGGCGAAATCGGACCTGGGCGAGGCCACGTCGCTGTGGTCGAAGGCGCAAGGGGCGTTCGGCAACGGCAACCTGGACGAAGCCGTGAAGGCGGCCAAGGGCGCCAAGGCCCAGCTCGATGCGTTGGCGGCGGCTTTGAAGGTGAATCTGCCGGCGCCGGCTTCCGCCTCATAAAGGTTTGTGCCTAGAGCGCCAGCGTGCCTTCGCTGACGATGACCGCATTGCCGCCGATGTGCGCGGCGATCAGGCTTCCCTGATCGATTTCGAGCTTGACGCCGACCCGCCCCGGCCGCTTCATCTGCCGGCCCTGGTATCCGACAAAGCCGGTTGACTGTTTGCCGAATTGACCCAGTTCGAACAGATAAGAGGCCAGCATCGCGTGCGCGTTGCCGCTGACCGGATCCTCAGGTATGCCGAGCGCGGGGCAGAACATGCGCGATTCGGTCGACATGTCATCCGTCCCGGAAGCTTGTTTCACGGCAAAAACGAAGAACCCGTCGATGTCGAGTTCCGCGCCGATCGAATGCAGGGTCTCGAAATTAGGCGCGATCGTATCCAGGGCGCGAGCATCGCCGATCGGCACCAGAAGTCTGCTGCCGCCTTTGCGGGCGATGCGGGCGGGCATGACTTCGTGCAGTTGAACGGCCGGAAGCCGCAGTGCTTCGGCGACGCGCAGCGTGCTTTTGAACGGCAGCGGGCTGTCCAGTTCGGGCATCGTTTGCCGGAATTCGAAGCTGGTCTCGCTGCCGGTGGGCAACGCCGATTCATGCGCATGCACTTCGAGAATGCCGGTCCCGGAATGCTGCCGTACCGGCCCGTGTGCTCGCCGACCGAGCGCGAGCAGCACCGCGTGGGCGGCAATGGTGGCATGCCCCACGAAGGGCGCTTCCTTGCGCGAATTGAAGAATCGCAGCCGGACGTCGTGGTCCGGCGCGGTGGCCGCGAGCACGAATGCCACCTCGGCGTGGGAGAACTCGCGAGCCACCGACATCAGGGTGGCATCGCTTTGCCCGTCGGCATCGAGCACCACGGTGGCCGGATTTCCGGTGAATCGTGTGCGAGTGAATGCGTCTACTTGAAATATTCGCATGCGAATCTCCACGGCCGATCGGCGAGTTTTGCACGCATCGGCGCGCCAGGCTACACTTCCCGCAACCTTTGGGGTGGACCGTATGGGCCTGAGACACGTTATATCGACCAGGCGGCGACCGCGAACCCATTGAACCTGACCCGGTTAGCACCGGCGTAGGGAGCGGGTGTCCATGCTCGAAGAATTCGGGGTACAGCTCGTGGCCGCATGGCGTGGCACGGGTTGGATCGAAATCATTGCGGCGGCGCTCGCGGTCGCCTATCTGTTGCTGGCGATTCGCCAGTCGATCCATTGCTGGGTGGCCGCGTTCGTAAGTTCCTGCCTGTACATGTGGGTGCTGTTCGGGGCGCGCCTCTACATGGAATCGGCGCTCAACGGCTTCTATGCGGTCATGGCCGCCTACGGCTTTTGGCAGTGGCGGGGATCCGCGGGCTCGGCTGCCGCCGCGGTTCACCGCTGGAGCCTTGGGCGCAATGCGCTCGGCACGGCGGGCATCATCGCTCTGTCCGCGCTGAGCGCCTATCCTCTGCGCCGATTCACCCACGCCGCATGGCCGTTCATGGATTCGATGGTCGCTTGGGCCAGCGTGTTCGCCACATTCATGGTGGCCCGCAAGGTGTATGAGAACTGGCATTGGTGGCTGGTGATCGATTCGGTGAGTCTCTGTCTTTACTTCACGCGGCGCCTCTACCTCACGACGCTGCTGTTCGCGCTGTACCTCGCATTGATCGTCGTCGGCATGCGCCAATGGCGCCGCAGCCTTCGAATCGCGGCGCATGCTGCCTGAGGGAATCCGGCAGATCGCCGAGCGCTACGTGCCGGGGGCGGGTGCGCTCGGAATCCAGCGCCTCGGTTCGGGCCTGGTCAACGACAGCTACCGCGTGGCGCGCGGCGGTCAGCTGTATGCATTGCGTGTGCCGACGGGCAATGCAGCCGAATTCGGCATCGATCGCGAGTGGGAGTGCCGGGTGCTCGAGCGCGCGGAGGCGGCCGGTTTGGCGCCCATCGTCATCTGTTGCGAGCCGCGACATGGCATTCTGGTGGCGCGCTGGGTCAGCGGCGCGACATGGACCAAGGCGCAAGTGCGGCAGGCGGAAAGTATCGGGATCGTCGCGCAGCTTGTGCGTCGCATTCACGCGCTTGCGGTGCCGCAAGGCGCGCGAACCATGAACCCCGCGGCGTGGGTCGCTCATTATCGGGACGCGCTGGCCCGGCACAGTCCGGGCGCGATTCTGCGGCCGGTCGGCCCGGGGCCGTCCCGCCGCCCGCAACCGGCTCCCGATGGGTGTCTGGCCGCACTCGCCGAATTGCCGCCGGCCGCCGCCGTGCTGTGCCACAGCGATCTGCACCCGCAGAACGTGGTGCTCGCCGCGCAGGGCCCCGTTTTGCTCGATTGGGAATATGCCCACGTTTCGGACCCGCTGTGGGATCTGGCGGGATGGTCGTGCAACAACGATTTGTGCGCCGATGGCAGGCGGTTGCTGCTCGCAGGCTACCTCGGACGGTCGCCGGTCGCCGCGGAAGCATCGCGGCTCGAGCTGCTGGCATGGCTCTACGACTACGTCTGTCTGCTGTGGAGCGAAGTTTACGCAACATTGCGTCCGGACCAGGCTGGCGATGCGGTATGCGCCCGCGCGCAGCTGCTGGCGGAGCGCCTGGATGCAAACCCCGGGTAGTCGCGCCGGGAAAGATCCGGCAAACTAGCGCGTTTTGCGGCTTGGATTTTCAATGCAATGGAGAGGTCAATGGCGAGGATGATCGTAGTGGATCGTGATGGCAAGGAGCACGAGATCGAGGCCAAGCCCGGCCTCAAGTTCATGGAAATCCTGCGTGAACTCGACTACGGCGTCTCGGCCATTTGCGGGGGATTGTGTTCCTGCGCGACCTGTCACGTCTACATCGACGAAAGTTGGGCCGGCCGCCTGCCGAAACCGCAGAGCGACGAGCTGGAATTGCTCAAGGAGATCTCCGATTTTCGGGAAGGCACGTCCCGACTATCGTGCCAGGTTGAGTTCACCGATGCGCTCAGCGGCATCAAAGTGCAGATCGGCCAAGATACCTGATCGCGTCATTTCTTCTCGGTTTGACGCCGCACCGCATCCTGGGCGGCGGCGATCGCGGCGGGATCTCCCAGAAAGCGCCGGCTGAGCGGCTGCAATCGCTCATCCAGCTGGTAAAGCATCGGAATGCCGGTTGGGATGTTGAACTCGAGGATCTCGCGTTCGGACATACGGTCCAGCATTTTGACCAGGGCGCGCAGCGAATTGCCGTGCGCCACCAGGATTACGTCCTTGCCGGCTTCGAGCTGCGGAATGATCCGCGCTTCCCAGAAGGGCCGTACCCGCTGCAACGTGTCCTTCAGCGATTCCGTGGCGGGCAGCAATTCGGGAGCGACGTCGGCATAGCGCGGATCGAATCGCGGGTGCCGCGGATCATCCATCGCCAATGCGGGCGGAGCGATATCGTAGCTGCGGCGCCAGATCTTGACCTGAGCCTCGCCGTGCTTTTCGGCCGTCTGGGCCTTGTTGAGCCCCTGCAAGGCGCCGTAGTGGCGCTCGTTGAGGCGCCAGCTGCGCTCGACCGGGATCCACATCCGATCGGTGGTGTCGAGAATCAGCCACAGCGTTCGAATCGCGCGCTTCAACACCGAGGTGAAAGCAATCTGCGGCTCGATCTTTTCTTGGAGCAGCTGGCGGCCGGCGAGCGTGGCTTCCTCCCGCCCGAGTTCGGTCAAATCGACGTCATGCCACCCCGTGAACAGGTTCTCGAGATTCCAGGTGCTTTGGCCGTGACGGACCAGAATGAGTCTTCCAGGCAAGGTCGGTTTCCCCTCTTCAATCCTGCGCAAGCCGCCGCACGGCCTGCAGGGCGACCGAGAGCGCGGCGAAGTCGGGCGACGATCCGGTGCGCAAATCGACGACGATGCGCTTGAGCGAGTCCACCGCGCCCGCATGGGCCGCGCTCCACCGATCGACGCGCGCTCCCGGATCCCGGCCCCTGCATTTGAGTACCGCGCCGGTGATTTCGCGCTGCAAGGTGTACAAGTTGTCGCGCAGCGTGCCGCGGGCGACCGCCTGCCAGTGCCCATCGACCGGCAGGCCCTCGATTTGCTCCTTGACCCAGGTGAGCCCGATGCGCTCGCCGATGTCGAAATAAGCCTTCGCTGCGTAGACGATCTTGACGCGCGCCTGCATGGCGGTCTCGACGACATCGAGCGCGCACGTGAGCGTTTCAATCGACGCGATACGCGCCGCCAGCGCTTCCGGCATCCGCTGCTCGATCAATTGCGAGCGCTTGACGCGCAGCCGGTTGCGGTCGTCGGCGGAGATCACCGATTCGATCTCGCGCCAAAGCTCGGCGACCGGCGCGGCGTAGCGGCGCACCCCGCGCTCGATGTCCAGATTTGCGCGCTGATGCTCGAGCAGCCAATAGCTCATGTGGCGCAGCAACCGTGTGGTATGAGCCATGGCGGTGTATTGAACGGCGGCCGCGATGCGATTATCGAGATTCTCGATCTGCGCCCAGATGCCGCGCACCGCGAATACTTCGCGCGCAATGGTGTAGGCGCGCGCGATGGCCGCCGGATCCGCGCCGGTGTCGTCCTGCGCATGCACGGGAAATACCGGCCCCATGCGGTTGATGAGGCTGTTGGTGATGGAGGTGGCGATGATCTCGCGGCGCAAGCGATGGCGCTTCAACCGCGCCGCGAAGCGCCGCCGCACGGGTTCCGGAAAATAGCGGTTGAGCTCGGCGGACAGGTACGGATCTTCCGGTACGTTGGAGTTGATCAGCGCCTTGTACAGCCAGATCTTGCCGTAGCTGAGCACGATGGCGAGTTCGGGGCGCGTCAGTCCTTCGCCCGCTTTGCGGCGGTCGGCGATTTCCTCGGTGGATGGCAGGAACTCCAGCGCACGGTTCAAGTCGCCGGAGCGCTCCATCGCGCGAATCACGTAGGCGCCTTCGCTAAGGCGTTCCATCGACTGAAATTCGCTGGCGCTGATCGCCTGGCTCTGCAGGTAATTGTTGCGCAACACCAGCGCCGCCACTTCACCGGTCATTTGCGACAACAGCCGGTCGCGTGCCGCGCGGGTGATGTCCCCGGCGCGCGCCGCGCCGTTCAGCAGGATCTTCAAATTCACCTCGAGATCCGAGGTGTTCACGCCCGCCGAATTGTCGATGAAGTCGGTGTTGAGCCGTCCGCCGCGGCGCGCATACTCGATGCGCCCGAGTTGGGACAATCCGAGATTCCCGCCCTCGCCGATGACTTTGCAGCGCAGCATCGTCGCGTCGACGCGCACCGCATCGTTGCTGCGGTCGCCGACGTCGCCGTGGCTTTCGCTGCTTGCCTTGACGTAGGTGCCGATGCCGCCGTTCCACAAGAGGTCGACGCGCGATTTCAATATGGCCTTGATGACTTCGTTGGGCGTGACATCGGCCGGCAATTCGAGCACCGCCTGAGCCTCGCGCGACAGATGCACGCTCTTGGCGGCGCGCGCATAGATGCCGCCGCCCTTCGAAATCGCGGCGCGCGAGTAGTCGTCCCACGTGGAGCGCGGCAAACGGAACAGGCGCTCGCGCTCGCGGTAGGAGCGCGCCGCATCGGGGTGCGGGTCGATGAAGATATGCTGATGGTTGAACGCCGCGATCAGCCGGATGTGAGCCGATCGCAGCATGCCGTTGCCGAACACGTCGCCGGCCATGTCGCCGACGCCCGCGACGGTGAAGTCCTGGCTCTGGATGTCCACGTCGATCTCACGGAAGTGACGCTTCACGCATTCCCAGGCGCCACGCGCCGTGATGGCCATTTTCTTGTGGTCGTAGCCCGCGGAACCGCCGGAGGCGAACGCGTCGCCCAGCCAGTAGCCGTATTCCTCCGAAATGGCGTTGGCGATGTCGGAAAAGGTCGCAGTCCCCTTGTCGGCCGCCACCACGAGATAGGGATCGTCGGCGTCGTGGCGCACCAGGCGCGGCGGAGCAGCTATCTTCTCGTCGGCGATATTATCCGTGAGATCGAGCAGACCTCGAATCAGCGTCCGATAGCATTCGATGACTTCGGCTTGCTGCGCATCGCGGTCGCCGGTTGCCGGCCGTCTGACCACGAACCCGCCTTTCGCGCCCACCGGTACGATCACGGTGTTCTTGACCTGCTGAGCCTTCATCAACCCGAGTATCTCGGTGCGGAAATCCTCGCGCCGGTCCGACCAGCGTATGCCGCCTCGCGCCACCAGCCCCATCCGCAGGTGCACGCCCTCCATGCGCGTCGAGAACACGAATACCTCGTACATGGGCCTCGGAAGCGGCAGCTCGTTGAACTTCTGGCTTTCGATCTTGAAGGACAGGTAGTCCTTGGTCTGGCCGGCCGCCGTCGTTTGGTACGCATTGGTGCGCACCGTGACCGACAGCGCGGTCCACAACGCGCGAAGGATCCTGTCCTCGTCGGAGCGCGTGACCGCCTCGAGACTCGAGCGGATATGCTGATCGAGGCGGGCGATGGCCCCGCGGCGCGCGCCGCCGGCAATCTCCGGGTCGAAACGCGCCACGAACAGATCGGCGAGGCGGCGGGCGGTGACGGCGTTGTTCGCCAGCACTTGCGCTATGTATCCCAGGCTGAAGGGCAGCCCGGTCTGCAGGAGATATCGGCAATAGGCGCGCAGCACGGTCACCTTGCGCCACGACAACCCGGCGGCGAGAGTCAGACGGTTGAAGCTGTCGTTGTCCATGCGGCCGGTCCAAACGGCGGTGAACGTGCTCTTGATCTCGCCTTCGAGGACTTCGAACTTGCTCGAGGTCCCTCCCTGAATGACGAGCTCGAGGTCCTGAATCCAAGCGCGGCGCCCCTCCGAGAATTCCAGTCCGTATGGGCGTTCGGCGATCACCTTGAGCCCCATGTTCTCCAGCATGGGCAGCAAATCCGAGATCGGGATGGCATCCGGATCGCGGAAGATCTTAAGAAAGAATCTATCCTTGTGGCGCGGATCGGCCCGGTAGATATCGAGATGCAACCCCTGCGGCTCCTTCTCCGCCGCTTCCAGAAAAGTGACGTCGTGCGCGGCGGCGTCGCCCGGAAAATCCTCGGTATAGGCGGCGGGAAACGCCTGCGCGTACACCGCGAACAGCTGCAGCGCATAGGCTTCGTCGAATCGCGCCAGCAGGGCGGTCTTGAAGTCATCGGCCCAGGAGCGCACCGCGAGCGCGACGCGCCGCTCCAACTTGTCGGTGTCGCTGCGGACCGCTTCTCGCGGCTGGGTGCGGGCGACGATGTGGATGCGAGCGAGGTTCGACTCTGCGATCTGAACCTGAGATTCCATGCTGATCGCCGAGAAGGCCTCCCCGATGACGCGCTCGATGCGCTGGCGAACCTGGGTGTTGTATTTTTCGCGCGGCACGAAGACCAGGCAGGAATAGAACCGGCGAAACGGGTCGCGCCGCAGCAGCAGACGCACGCGGGGCCGCTCCTGAAGGCCGAATATGCCGGTGACGATGCGATTCAGTTCCGGCACGTTCGCCTGGAACAATTCGTCCCGCGGAAACGATTCCAGTATGTGGTGCAGCGCCTTGCCGTCGTGGCTGTCGGGCGCCAGGGCGAAGTGCAGCACCACCTGGGCGACCTTGTGGCGCACCAGCGGAATGTCGCGCGGCGCGCAGCTGTAGGCGGCCGAAGTCCACAGTCCCAAAAAGCGCCGTTCGCCGATCAGCCGCCCCTTGGAATCGAAATGCTTGAAGCCGACGTAGTCGAGATAACCGGCCCGATGCACGGTTGATTGAAGGTTTGCCTTGGTCACCAGCACCAGGTCGCGCGAGCGGCTCTGGCGGCGAATATCGGCGGATAAGCTGCGGGTGGTGTTCGGCGGACGCTTGTGGCCCCGGCGCAGTATCCCCAGGCCGGTCGATTCCACGGCCTCCAGGGCGTCGTGCCCCTTGCGGCTGCGCAGCAGGTATTCCTTGTAGCCGAGGAAAGTGAAATGCCGGTCATCCATCCATGCGAGCAGGGCCTGCGCTTCGCTCACGTCGCGCGGATCGAAGCGTGAACTCAGCGAATTCAAATCATCCGCCGTGCGCCGCGCGGCGTCGCGCATCTTGTCCCAGTCCGCGCACGCCACCCGGACGTCGCGCATGCTGCGTTCGATTTCGGCGCACAGGGACTGCAGGGCCGCCGCGTCGACGATGCGGTCCACTTCGATGCGCTGGAACGATTCGAGCCGATGATGCTTGTCGGCGGCCGAGCCGCGCTCGTCGATGCTGCGCAAGACTCCGGCTTTGTCGCGCGTCACGGCGAAGACCGGGTGCGTCAAAAAATGCAGCGTGAGGGCGCGCCGCGTCAGCGCCAGGCCGATCGAGTCGACCAGGAACGGCATATCGTCGTTGATCATCTCGATGACGGTGTGCGGCGAGCTGTAGCCGTATTCGCGCAGCGTGGGGTTGAACACGCGCACCACGGCGCGCCCGCGGCGCTGCCGCGAAAACATCAAGTGCGACAGCGCCGCCGCCGCAAGCTCGGTGGGATTCCGCGCGGCGATATCCTCGGCATCGACGCTGGCGTAATAGGCCTGCAAGAAACGCTTGGGGTCCGCGCCCCGCATGGCCTTCGGCAGTCGCGCCGCCGCGGCCACAATCGCCGAGATGCTTTTGCGGTATTGTTCGGGGCTTGCCTGGTGCATGGTCGAATCCTAACGGCTATTCCGGATGTTCAAGATCGCCGATGACGGCTGCCAAGAAGCGGCATGCCTCGCCGCCGGTGATGCAGCGATGATCGAAGCTCAGCGACAGCGGCATGCGGCGGTGCGCCGCCACGCTGTCGCCGACCGCCACCGCATCCTTGCGGACCTTCCCGGCGCCCAAAATCGCCACGGCCGGAGGCACCACCAGGGGAATGCCGTAGCGGCCGGCAAGAGTGCCGAAGTTCGACAACATCAGGGTGAAGTCGCGCAGATCCTCCGGCGTGGTGCTGCGCTGGTGCGCGGCGTACTTGCGCGCGGCGATTGCAGCCCGCAGTTCCTCGGGCGTCTTGTCGTGGATGTTGCGCAACACCGGCACGATCAGTCCACCCGGCGTATCGACGGCAATCGCAAGATCGATGTGCTTGAGCAGAATGCGAGAATTGCTCGCCGGATCGTACCAGGCATTCAAGGCCGGCTCGGCGCGCCACGCGCTGATCATCGCGCGTATGAGCCGCAGCATGTAGTCGCCGCGCTGCGACCAGCCGTGGATATCGGCGTCGTCGCACACGGTGCTCAAGGGGATTTGCGCGCGCGACAGCGTCATGCTGTGCGCCATCGCGCGACGTGCGCCGCGCAGCGGCTCGGCGGTGGCGCCGGCGGGAACCGCCAGGGCGCGCTGACCGGCTTCCGGTCGCGCCTGCGATTGCGACGCGGCCGGCGCCGGGGCCGCGTCCATCTGCGCGTGCGCCAGAACATCGTCCAATTTGATCAATCCGCCCGGCCCGCTGCCGGCAATTTCAGCCAGATCGAGCCCAAAGCGGCGCGCCAGCGCTCGCGCCATCGGCACCGCGCGGTTGCGGGCGGCAACGCCGCCGCGCGCCCGACCGATCTTCGCCGAATCGACGTATTCTTCCTCGCTGGTGACCGGCATGGATCCGACCACGGTGCCGGAATCGAAATCTATGAGCGGCGAACCGGTTGCCACGATGTCGCCGACCTCACCGTGCAGCACGGTGACCGTGCCGCTGTAGGGCACCGGGACCTCAACCACCGCTTTGGCCGTTTCCACCGATACCATCGGCTGGTCCACCAGAACGTGGTCGCCGGGTTTGACGTGCCATTCGAGGATCTCGGCCTCAGCCAAGCCCTCGCCCAAATCCGGAAGCTTGAATGTACCCATGCTCGATTCTCTAATCAGTCAAGGTGAGTTGCGCTGCGTCCACGATGCGCCGTACGCAAGGAATGTAGTCGTGCTCGAGCCTGAACAGCGGCATGATGGTGTCGAAACCCGCGACCCGCTGTACAGGCGCATGCAAGTCGTACAAACCATGTTCGGCCACCAGCGCCGCGATTTCCGCGCCGACGCCCACATTGCGGGCGGCCTCGTGCACGATCACGAGTCGACCCGTCTTGGCGACCGAGGCGAGAATGGTCTCGCCGTCGATCGGGCTCAAGGTCGCAAGATCGATGACTTCGGCGCTGATGCCCTGGCTTTCGAGTTCGACGACCGCACGCAGGGTTTCGATGGTCATGGCGCCCCATGTCACGATGGTGACATCGCTCCCCTCGCGCAATATGAAGCAGTGGTCGAGCGGCAGCGCCTGGCCATCGTCGCTCACTTCCTGGCGCATTGCGCGATACAGGCGCACCGGTTCGAGGAACATCACCGGGTCGGGATCGCGAATCGCGGCGAGCAGCAAACCATAGGCGCGCGCCGGCGATGAAGGGCACACCACCCGAATGCCGGGAATGTGGCACAGCAGGGTTTCGGTGCTTTCCGAGTGGTGTTCGGGCGCGTGGATTCCGCCGCCATGCGGCGTACGAATGACCACCGGGCATGTCAAGCGTCCGCGGGTGCGATAGCGCATGCGCGACATGTGGTTGACGATCTGATCGAGCGCCGGATACATGAATCCCATGAACTGAATTTCCGCCACCGGCTTCAAGCCGTGCGCCGCCATACCCACCGACATGCCGGCGATGGTCGCTTCCGCCAACGGCGTGTCTTGTACACGGTCCGCGCCGAAGCGCGCCTGCAGACCCGCGGTGGCGCGAAACACGCCGCCGTTCGCGCCAACGTCCTGGCCGATCACGACGACGCTGGGGTCGTGCTGCATTTCCCAGCCGTGGGCCATCGCGATGGCTTCAACCATGGTCATTTTGGCCAATTCAATGGCCCCGGGGCTTGGCGCCGTATTTGCGCGCGATGGCGCGCTGCTCGCGCAGGTGCAGGGGCAATTCGGCGAACAAGGTGTCGAACATGGCGTCGGTCGATTGCTTTGCCGTATTCAAGTATTCGTTGACTGCGACATCGACCTCGCGCGTGCAGTCCTTGAGCAGGGTCTGCTCGTCAGCCTCGGACCAAACACCAGCGGCCTGCAGATACCGGCGTATGCGGATCAATGGCTCAAGCGCCCATGCCTTCTTGACCTCTTCGGGGCTTCGATAGCGGCTGGCATCGTCGGCGGTGGTGTGGTCGCTCAAGCGATACGTGAGCGCTTCGATGAGGCAGGGTCCGGCGCCGCGGCGCGCCGCGCCGAGCGCCTCGGCAACGGTATCGCGCACCGCGAACACATCGTTGCCGTCCACCTGGACTCCGGGAATTCCGGCGGCCACGGCTTTTTGCGCCAGGGTTTGCGCTGCCGTTTGCTGCGCGACGGGAACTGAGATGGCCCAGCCGTTGTTCACGATCACGAACACCACCGGCAGCGCGCGTGCCCCCGCCAGATTGAGCGCCTCGTAGAAAGCGCCTTCGGAAGTGCCGCCGTCGCCTATGTAGGCGAGGGCGCAGCGCGCCTCCTTGCGCAGCTTGAACGCCATGGCCGCGCCGGCCGCATGCAGGGTCTGAGTGGCGATCGGCACGCACCAGGCAAAATCCTGCCGCGGGCCGCCGAAATCGTTGCCGCGCTCGTCGCCGCCCCAGTACAGCAGGATCTCCTTCATGGTTACGCCGCGCCACAGCTGAGTGCCAAATTCGCGGTACACCGGGGCCAGCACGTCTTCAGGCTGCATCGCCGCTCCGACCCCGATATGCGCCGCTTCGTGACCGAGCGAGGACGGATAGGTGCCGAGCTGGCCGGTGCGCTGCAAGTTCACCGCTTTGGCGTCGAATACCCGCACCCGAGTCATCGCGCGATACATGCGCAGCACCTCGCCCGGGTCGGCTGTGAATTTGGGCGGCGGCGCCACGATTTCACCCTGAGGGTCGAGTATCTGCCTGTACTCGATTTTGAATTCGGCAACCGTGCGCATCTGCGAATTATGCCAGGGCTTGCGCGGCGGCGCTTCAAGCACGGTGCGCCCCCGCCAGGTAGCGATGCGTTTGCATGTCGATGAGCCGGCTGGCGGCTCGCCGGAAATCCAGTTGAAGCCGCTCACCGCCGTATAGCGCACCCGGCGCCGCCGCGGCCGACACCACGATCTTGACGCCGCGATCGTACAGCTCGTCGATCAACGTGATGAAGCGGCGCGCGGCGTCCTCGTGCAGATGCGTGAATTGCGGGATGTTCGCAATGAACAGCGTGTGATACCGGCGAGCGAGCTCGATGTAGTCGTTCGGGCTGCGTGGTCCTTCGCACAGCTCGCTGAAGTCGAACCAGGCCATACCCGGACCGGTGCCGACCGCGGCCAGCGGGCGACCTTCGATCGAGAGGGTCGTGGGGCCCCCTGCCGACCCGCCGGCGAGCGCGGCGAAGCGCTCCTCGAGCGCCGCCGGCGTATGCGCCAGATTGGCATCGAGGTAGGTCGGCGCCCGCTCGAGCTGGCGCAGCCGATAGTCGATGCCGCCGTCCAGATGCAGAACCTCCGCATGGGATTCGATGAGCGCGATGGCCGGCAAGAACCGCTGCCTTTGCAGCCCGTCCCCGTACAAATCCGGCGGCGCCTGGTTCGAGGTGGCTATCAGCGTTACGCCGCGACGGAACAGTCCCGCGAACAGGCCGGCGAGAATCATCGCATCGGCGATGTCCGCGACGAAGAACTCGTCGAGGCATATGATTTTGCTGCGAGCGGCGATGATCCGGGCCACCTGTTCCAGGGGCCGAAGGCGGCCCTTGATGCCGCCGAGCTCGGCATGCACGCCGCGCATGAAACGGTAGAAATGCCAGCGCTCGGCCCGCGGTGTGCCGAGCGAAGCGAAAAACCAATCCATCAACAGCGTTTTGCCCCGGCCGACGCCGCCCCAAATGTACAGGCCCCGCGGGGCTGCGGCGGCCGCGCCGGCAGGCAGCCACGGCAGCCGCAAGCGCAGGGATTCCAGCAGGGCAGGCGGGCGGCGCAGTTCCTCTCCCAAGGCGGTGAGGCGCGCGGCGGCCGCCTGTTGGGTGGCGTCGAATTCCAGTCGTCGAGCGGCGACCTCCTCGCTCAAGCGCGCGCTGACCGTCTTGGGCTCGCCGTGCACGAAGACCGTCGCTACTTGGGTTGCGGCTGTGCGCTACAGGCTGTGATAGTTCGGGCCGGAACCGCCCTCGGGCGTGGTCCAGGTGATCTGATCGGTATAGGGTTCCTTGATGTCGCAGGCCTTGCAATGCACGCAATTCGACGCATTGATCTGCAGCTTCTTGCTGCCGGCTCCGTCCGGAATCATTTCATAGACGTTGGCGGGACAAAAGTTGGTGCAGGGGTTGCCGAATTCGGTGGCGCAGCGCGTGGCACACAGCGACGTGTCGGCGACCCGCAAATGCACCGGCTGACTTTCATCGTGCGTCGTCGAGGCAAAGAACACGAACGCCACCCGGTCGCGCGGCGGCAGCTCCCGCTCGCCCCAGTCGCGGTCGGGCGAGGCGTATTTGTCCAGGCGCTTGAGCGCCTTGTCGTCGGCATGGTTGGCGAGGGTCCAGGGGGCAGCGCCCCTGGCCACGTAGGTTTCAAACGCCGCGTTGGCGAGACCCAGCCACAGGCCGCGATTGAATCCGGGGCGAATATTGCGAACCCTGTACAGTTCGCGGCCGCCCGGCGATGCGCGCCAGCGCGCGTCGAAGCCTGCGCTGCCGCCCGTCTCGGCATAGTGCTCGGCGGCGGTCATGCCGGAGCGGATCGCCTGATGAATTCCCTTGATCTTCGGCGTGTTGAGGGTTCCGCCGGCGTCGCCCACCAGCATCGCGCCCGGCATTTCCAACGTGGGCATCGATTGATAACCGCCCTCGATCACCGTGCGCGCGCCGCCGGCGATGATCTCCCCGCCCTGCAAAAGCGCCTTGATATGCGGATGATTTTTGTATTGCTGGAAGGCCTCGAAGGGCTTGAGCCGCGGGTCCTCGTAATCCAAACCCACCACGAATCCCAAGTACACCCGATCGTTGCCGAGGTGATAGAGAAAACTGCCGCCGTAGGTGCGATTGTCGAGCGGCCATCCCACCGTGTGCTGGATCAGCCCCGGCTGAACCCGCCCGGGCGGCAGCTGCCACAGTTCCTTGAATCCCAGGCCGTAGGTCTGCGGCGACTTGCCGGCATCGAGCTTGAAGCGCTTGATCAGCTGCTTGGACGTGCTGCCGCGGCAACCTTCGCAGAACATGGTGATTTTCGCGTGAATCTCCGGTCCCAGGGTAAAATTCGGCCCCGGCTCGCCGTTCTTTTCCACCCCCATGTCGCCGATACGCACGCCTTTAACGGCGCCGGGGGAATCGAACAAGGCTTCGGCGGCGGCAAAGCCGGCGAACACATCGACCCCGAGCTTCTCGGCTTGCGCCCCGAGGATTGGCACCAGCTGCCCGAGCGAGATGATGAAATTGCCGTGATTCACCATTTGCGGCGGGGTGATCGGCATCCGGTAGCGCTTGTTGCGGGTCAGTACGAAGAATTCATCGCGGGTTGCCGGCACGCAAATCGCCGGCGCATTTTCCCGCCATTGCGGCAGCAGCTCATCGAGAGGCCCCGGTTCCAGGACCGCCCCGGAAAGCGAATGCGCGCCCAAGCTCGCTGCTTTTTCCAGCACGCAGATGCTGAGATCGGGTTTCAATTGTTTGAGCCGGATCGCGCACGCAAGGCCGGCGGGACCGGCTCCGACGATGGCGACCTCGTATTCCATGACATCACGCTGGCTTTCGATCATCGAATTCGCACCTTGATCCTAAAAGCGATACGCCGCCGAAAAACGGCGGCGTAGTACATCACAATCCGCGCCAATCCGGACAGCCGGTCCTACCCTGCCTCCGTACGTAAAAATTCTTATCGTTCATGAATAGCTCATGCTAGGGCGGGGAGGTCCACCCGGGTTTGCGCTTCTCGAAGAATGCCCGGAAGCCCTCTTGAGCTTCGGCCCGCACCCGCAGGCGCGCCAGACGCCGGGCCATGTCGGCCGATATCGCCGCGCGGTCCTCGGTGGCGCGCCCCACGTCGCGAATCAGCCGCTTGGCCTCCGCCACCGCCCCCGGCGCCGCCAGCAGTAGCGCGGCGACCGTGCGTTCGCAACTTCGGTCGAGTTCGCCGGCCGGCGCCACTTCATGCACCAGCCGCAGCTCCTTCAGCCGCTCCGCGGTGAGCGTCTCCGCCGTCAAAAAATAGCGCCGTGCCGCGCTTTCGCCGATCTTGGCGAGCACGAACGGTGAGATGACGGCCGGGATGATGCCGAGGCGCACCTCGGTGAACGCGAATTTGGCATCGACTGCCGCGATGACGATGTCGCAGGCGCCGAGCAGGCCGAGCGCGCCGCCGTAACCGTCGCCGTTGACCCGCGCCAGGGTCGGCTTGGAGATCGAATCGAGGGTGTCGAGCAGCGCCGTCAGCCGCCCGGCATCTGCCAGATTGTCCTCCTCGCTGGCATCGCGCTGCGAACGCATCTCCTCGAGGTCCGCGCCGGCGCAAAAAACATGCCCTGCGCCTGTGATCTGCACCACGCGCACCGCCGGATCGCGTTCGCAGCGCTCGAGCGCCGCCGTGAGCGCGACAACGGTCGCGCGGTCCAGCGCATTGCGTTTTTCGGGTCGGTCGATGGTGATGCGGGCGAGGCCCGCGGCGATGGATGTCTGGATTCCGCCGTCCACCGTCACGTTAGACGACGTCCATGCCAGGCGATTTCCACGCTAGATGATCTCGATCGCGATGGCCGTCGCTTCGCCGCCGCCAATGCACAAGCTGGCGATGCCGCGCTTCTTGCCGCGATTCTTGAGCGCGTATATCAGCGTCGTCAGGATCCGCGCGCCGGTGGCGCCGATCGGATGGCCGAGCGCACAGGCGCCGCCGTTGACGTTCACTTTGGCGGGGTCCAAGCCCAAATCCTTGATGGCCGCCATGGCGACCACCGCAAAGGCTTCGTTCACTTCGTACAGGTCCGCGTCCGAGGCCCGCCACTGCAATTGAGCCAGCAATTTTTGGACGGCGCCCACCGGTGCCAGGGTGAACCACTCCGGCTCGCGGGCGAAGCTCGCATATCCCAGGATGCGCGCGAGGGGTTTCAGGCCCCGGGCGGCGGCCAGGGATTCGCGCGCCAACACAACCGCCGCGGCACCGTCGGAAATGCTCGCCGAACTGGCGGCGGTCACCGATCCGTCCTTCTTGAAGGCGGCCTTGAGTCCCGGAATCTTCGATATGTCGAGCGTGGACGGCGTTTCATCCTTGTCGACCAAGATCTCGCCCTTGCGGGTCTTGGCCGTCACCGCCGCCACTTCCTGCGCGAATGCGCCTTCGGCGACGGCGGCTTGGGCGCGCCGCACCGATTCGCATGCGAAATCGTCCTGGGCGCGGCGCGTGAAATCGTACTTGGCCGAGGCCGCTTCGGCAAAGCAGCCCATGAGCTGTCCGTCCCAAGGGCTTTGCAGCCCATCGAAGAACATATGATCCAGAACCTCCTGATGCCCCATCCGATAACCGGCCCGCGCCTTGGGCAGCAGATAGGGCGCATTGGTCATCGACTCGAGGCCGCCTGCCACGATCACGCGGGCGGAACCCGCGAGAATCTGATCGGCCGCCAGCATCACGGCGCGCATGGCCGAGCCGCACATCTTGTTGACGGTGGTGGTGGGCACGCTCGAGGGCATGCCGGCGCCCAAAGCGGCCTGGCGAGCGGGCGCTTGGCCAAGTCCGGCCGAGAGCACGCAGCCCATGATCACCTCATCGACCTCCGCGGCGCCGACTCCGGAATCGGCGATCGCGGCCTTGATGGCCACCGCTCCGAGCTGCGGCGCCGTGAGGCTCGCAAGGGTGCCTTGGAAGGCGCCGACCGGCGTGCGCCGCGCAGCCAGAATGACGATGGGATCCGAACTCATGGGCTTTGATTCCGTAGGGGTTGCGTGGCGCATGAGTATAACCGCTGCGCGGGCGGGCGGCGAAATTCAGGAGCCTGTCCGAGTATTCCGCGGCCACGGGGAATACTCGGACAGGCTCCTAGGGCGCCAGCGGCTCGCCGACGGCCTGCGCGATGAGTTCGCGGCTGCGCCGCCGGGCGGCGTCGGGATCCATGACCTCCAGGATTTCGAATCGAATGGGTTTGCGCCTCATCAGGAGGCTGCCGCAAGGCAAGACCTCGCGGGTGCCGTGGATGGCGGCTGCGACGATGCGCATTTGCGAGCGTTCGGCGGTCGCAAAGGCCCCACCCATGAATCTGCCGATCTGCGCGGTCCGGTCGAACGTACCCTCCGGAAAGAAGACAAGGGACTGGCCGGCGGCCGCGAGCTTCCATACGCGGCGCGCGTCCGCAGCGCCCTTGTGGCGGTCGAAACGTTCGACGAACGCGGATCCGAGGCGCCGCAGCAACAGGCTGACGAGGGGTACGCGCACCATCTCTTTTTTGATTACGAAGGCAAAGTCGGGCGGCAATGCCGCGATGGCAACGATTCCGTCGATATAGCTGGCGTGGTTCACGACCACCACGCACGGTGCGCTCGGCATCGCGTGCAGGCCGTGGACGCGCAACGAAATGCCCGCGGCGCGGAAGAATCCGCGTGAACACGCGCCCGCGACCCGCCGGCGAGCGCGCAATCCAGGCAAAAACGCATTGATTGTGAGGACAATCATCCCCAGCCCTGCGAACAACGCCAGGCAATAGCCGCCGTAAAGGCGTTGCCGAAAAATTGCGGGCGGGTCTTGTGTGATCTGGTTCTCCTTATGTTAATAGTTGCGGTTACTGTGAGACTGGTCACGCCGACTAGCAAGTGCCCCTCGCATACTACGAACAGGCAGCATTGAAGGCACAATTTGTGCGGGTTACTACCCGGGAAATTATGGTGACGGCACTCAAACGCACGGTTTTCACACGCACCTCGGGGCCGGCTGCGCTGGCTCGCGACGCAGGCGGTCCTGCGTTGCAAAAGTTTCTCGATGCGGTCTGGATGGAGCGCGGCCTGTCGGCCAATACACTGGCCGCGTACCGAGCGGATTTGACCGCGCTGGCGCGATGGCTCGAGGAGCGCGACAGCGCCTTGTTGACCGCCACCCGGATAGAGCTGCTCGGATTCATCGCCGCGCGCGTCGAAGGCGGGTCGAGGCCGCGATCGACCGCCAGGCAATTGTCGAGTTTCCGGCGTTTCTTTCGGTTCATGGTGCGCGAAGGGCTGATCCCGGCGGATCCCACGGCGCAGATCGCCATGCCAAAAATCGGCCGTTCTTTGCCGAAATCACTCACCGAGGCGGAAGTCGAGTCGCTGCTCGAGGCGCCGGTGGTGTCGGATCCGTTGGGTCATCGCGATCGCACCATGCTGGAGGTATTGTACGCGACGGGGTTGCGCGTCTCCGAGCTCGTCAGCCTCAAGCACAACGAGGTCAACCTGAACCAGGGTGTGATGCGCGTGGTCGGCAAGGGCAACCGCGAGCGGCTGATTCCATTGGGAGACGAGGCGGTCAAGTGGCTGCACCAGTTCATGCAGGGGCCGCGCACCGAAATTCTCCTGGAACGGCAAACCGATTATTTGTTTCCCACCCGACGCGGCGATCGCATGACCCGCCAGGCGTTCTGGCACATCATCAAGCGCTACTCGAAGAAGGCCGGGATCGAGAAAGAACTGTCGCCGCATACCCTGCGGCACGCATTCGCCACGCATCTGCTGAATCATGGCGCGGATTTGCGGGTCGTTCAAATGCTCCTCGGCCACAGCGATCTGTCGACGACGCAGATCTATACGCACGTCGCACGCGAGCGCTTGAAGGACCTGCACTCGCAGCATCATCCGCGCGGCTAGGCGCCACGCCGAGGGCCAGGGCACGGCACCTCGCCGCCGTCCCGCCGCCGTCTGATAGAATCTTGTGAACTACCCGCTTGCCGCGGAGTCCAAGCAAGTCTGATCCCGAGGAAAGCCCCCATGTTGAAACACCTTGCCGTATTGGTTGCCGTGATCGCCGCCGGCGTAAATGCCTGGGCCGAACCGGCTGAGCCGAGTGCCGATCCGCGAGCGGCCCTGGTTAAACTGCTGCCGGCCGGCTCGAAGCTCGAGGATTTGAAGCCTTCCCCGATCCCCGGCATCTACCAATTCGTGCGCGGCGCGGAGGTGAGTTATTTGACGTCGGACGGCAAATATTTTTTCGATGGCAACATGTATGACATGAGCACGCGCGAGAATTTGACCGAGGCGATTCGCGCGCGCGCGCGCCTGGCGATGATCAATGCCGTGCCCGAATCCCAGATGCTGATCTTTTCACCGAAGAATCCGCAGTACACCGTCACGGTGTTCACCGACGTCGACTGCCAGTATTGCCGCAAGCTGCACAGCGAGATGGCGGAACTGAACAAGCTTGGTGTGCGCGTGCGCTACATGTTCTACCCGCGTTCCGGCCCGAATACGGAAGGCTGGCGCAAGGCCGAAGTGGTCTGGTGTTCCGCGGACCGCAACGAAACGTTGACGCGCGCCAAGGCCGGAGGCCAGCTCGACATGAACAAGACCTGCGAGCCGACACCGGTCGCGCGCGAATATGCGCTGGGACAGAGCATCGGAGTGCGCGGTACGCCGGCAATCGTCACCGACACCGGCGAATTCATCGAGGGCTATATGCCGCCCCGCGAGTTGCTGAAGACGCTGAAGGAGGCGCAGCTGGCGAAGCGTTAGCGCCGACGCTCATCGCTCCAGATATTTCAGCTTGTCCTTGACGGCGTCCCACTGCTTGGCGTCGGCGGGAGCCGGGCCCTTCTCGGTGATCACCGGCCATTGCTTCGCCAGCTCGGCGTTCAGCTGCCGAAAGCTTTCCTGTCCTGCAGGAATGTCCTCTTCGGAGAAAATGGCCTCGACCGGGCATTCGGGTTCGCACAGCGTGCAATCGATGCACTCATCCGGGTCGATCACCAGAAAATTAGGCCCCTCATGGAAGCAATCAACGGGACACACTTCCACGCAGTCCAAGTATTTGCATTTGATGCAGCTTTCGGTGACTACGAACGTCATGACGTACCCTTCTTAAGTTTAAGTGGCGGTTAATTGTGAACGAGCGGTCGAGTGCGGCGGCTATTCTGCCATACCCTTGGGTTTCAACGGACGCGTCAGCTCCGTGAAATGATGATCCTCGCGGCCGGCGGCGCGATCGGCGAAGTACTTGCGCAGCGTGAACTCGCCGCTCGGGAATGCCAGATGGTCCCACGGCACTTGCGCCTCCTCGTACAGACCGACTTCCAGGCTTTCCGGGCCGGGAGCGAATTTAGGAAGGAGCAGGCGGGCCCGAAACATGATATGCACCTGGCCGGCGTGGGTCACGTTGGCCACCGCCAGCAAGGAGCCCACCTCGACCGTCGCCAGGGCCTCCTCGTAGCATTCGCGCGCCGCCGCCAATTGCATGGTCTCCCCGTTTTCCATGAATCCGGCCGGTACCGTCCAAAATCCCAGACGCGGCTCGATGGCGCGCCGGCAAAGCAGGATCTTCCCCTCCCATTCGGGCACGCAGCCGAGGACCAGCAGCGGGTTCTGGTAGTGAATCTTGCCGCAGTTCGAACATACGAACCGCGGCAGGTGATCGCCGTCGGGAGTTTTCAACGTGACGGGCGAGCCGCAGTGACTGCAGAAATTCAAGGGGTGTCCATAATATTTAGGGTCTGGTGCCCGGAGAGGGAATCGAACCCACACGGTGTCACCACCACCGGATTTTGAGTCCGGCGCGTCTACCAGTTCCGCCATCCGGGCATG
>Ga0209048_10000724_pt1 | contig 34889 bp, 21 predicted proteins | sample FrelakmetCRP12CR_FD_187146 | JGI IMG/M metagenome (GOLD analysis project Ga0209048, IMG submission 187146) | Freshwater lake sediment microbial communities from the University of Notre Dame, USA, for methane emissions studies - CRP12 CR (SPAdes)... | ecosystem: Environmental > Aquatic >...
AGCGACGACTCTTTCGTTCTTTCTCCTAGAGAAAGAACCGCCCAGCGCGCAGCGTAAATCTAAAAAAGATTCCGCGGTCCGCGTAGGACCCCGCGGAGCATTAATAAGAAGATTAATCGAAAACAAAAACACCCCATTCATTGAGGTGTTTTTTAATTGCTTGCTTGATTTATTTTTTCAACGCATCCTTTAAGGTCTTTCCGGTCTTGAACTTTGCGACCCTGACTTCTGGAATGGTGATACGCTCGGTCGGTTTCTGCGGATTGACTCCGCCTCTGGCGTGGCGCGTCTTGGACATGAATGTGCCGAAACCGGTGATGGTCACTTCGTTACCGGCCTTCAGTTCGTCAATGATGATTTTGACCAAGCCTTCTAGCATATCCTCGGCTTGTTTTTTGGATACCGTCGCGGTAGCGGCGATTTTTTCTATTAGTCCTGCTTTATTCATAAGTTTTTATAGACTGCTGCCAAGCCCAGGGCATGGCAGTTGCAGTCAGAAATATAATTAATTTTATTTTAAATTTTTACTTAATACTTTATTTTTTAAAAGTTTTTTAAATGTTAATGAATCTTTTAATGGGCTTGATGCCGACGGCTTTTCCAGTTTTCGTATTTATCTTCACGAGTACGGCATTGAATATCGCCCGGCCCTTGTCGGGCATCACATGCGAGCCTTTTATCTGGGTCAGAAATATTTTTATTATCCCTTCTTTAGCCACTCCGATACATTCATCTGCTGCTCCGCACATGCCTACGTCCGTGATATAGGCTGTGCCTTTCTTGGTTATCTCTTCATCCGCAGTCTGTACGTGGGTGTGGGTGCCCAATATTGCACTGACTCTTCCATCCACGTAATGTTTCATAGCTATCTTCTCTGAAGTCGCCTCAGCGTGCATATCAATGATTATAGCAGAGTAGCTATTTTTAGACAAGTCAATATGCGCTAATATTTCATCTAATTTTCTGAAGGGGTCATCGTAGTCCATTCGCATAAAAACCCGCCCGATCAGATTGATTATCAGTATCTTATTTTTTTTAATCCGGAATTCCATATGGCCGGTTCCAGGAATGCCGACAGAAATGTTTTCGGGCCGCAAAACCGCGTACTTTCCTTCAAAAATTTCATTCATCTGCTTTTCTCTGTCAAAGGAATGGTCGCCTCCGGTGAAGCAGTCCACGCCGATGCCCTTCAGTTCTTTGACCGTATCTAGGGTGAACCCGCTGCCATGCGCCATATTTTCTCCGTTGGCGATTACAAAATCAGCTTTCAGTTCTTTTTTAAGTTTAGGCAATATTTTTTTTACCGCCTCTCTGCCAATCTTACCGTTTATATCACCCAACAATAGTATGTTAAGCATAATTGACGTTGATTAAAGTTTGATTAATTTTTGCTAATACTTCAATAATATAGGATTTAGAAATAATTGTCTAATGCCCCCTTTAGCAAGGGGGGTTGGGGGGATTTTAAAGTTCATTGCTCCGCAGGGTCCTACGCGGACGGCGGTTACTTTTATAACTAAAAGTAACCAAAAGTTTTGGGGTGCTTCAAATCGCTATCTCGTTGAATATGATTAAGAAAGACTCGCCCTGACGCGAAATCAGCACCCCAAACCCCGGGGTGTTTTGAAAACCTTAACTAAAATATTTAATTTTAATCTTAACAAAAAACCGCCTTTCGGCGGTTTTTTTAAATTGTTTATAATTTAGCGGGCAAATTCCGTCACCCTCATTTCCCTGATAACATTAACCTTTATTTCTCCCGGATATTTGAGCTAAGTTTTTATCATCTTGTCGCGCCGCTATAAGCGATGGCCCTGACAGCGTCCCAGTCACCGGCGCTTTCCGGAGATATACCGAAGATATCGATAAAAATTTCTATCGCCCTGGCTTCTTTGGCTAGATCGCGGATGGCCGGCCTCAAGCCATAGGCCATTATTACTACAGCTGCGTCGTCACGGTTGTTTAGGCGGTCAGGTTCGCGGAGATAGATAGTTTTAAATTTTTGTGTTGCCTCGGCTTCAGCTTCGTTATTCACTTGTGTGGGCCAGCGGCCATTAGCTATCTTAATGATATCACTCCAATCGTCAGCGGTTTGGGGATATTTGCCAAATGCGAAAACAAAGGAATCGACTACGCCCGTCCTTTCCCCGGCTCCCAGATCCAAGGTCGTCTGTGTGCCGGCTGAAATGAAATTGACTATCGAATTCTTGATGATTGGGTCGATGGGCGCAGTACTATTAGCCACGAGTTCTTGATATAGCCCCAAGGCAGAATTATCCGTGGTTATAGCATCTGCTGCAGTCAAAATAGAATTGGCTTCTGTCTGGCTGACTTGGTTGACAACATTGCTCGGAGCAGTAGAAAGATCGATAATTTTAGAAATTAACTCCGGTGTTAATGTCTCGGCAGGTGTCTGGAGAGCCGTAATGGGCGTAACTGCTTCGGGAGTTGTTTTTGCAACGGCTGGGCTGCTGGGTATGAATATTATCCCCCCCTGTTGGGCTTGCTGATGAGCAGTAAAATCTAAACTGACTGATTTGAGCGCAGCGGTTTTAAGGGGATCGATGGTCGCAAAGGCGGCTTGGTATTGCACATAACGCTGTCCATCTGCCATTCCCGGGAGCGCGCTTAAATCAGTAGATCCGTTTAATATGGTTTGATTCAGGTCATTAAAATTTGAAGCATCGCTTAGGTTCGACTGATTACCGCTTCGAACCTTAAAAGAAATACTGGTGCTGGTTGGCGCATCTAGAGCCCAGGATAATGTTCCCCAGTCAGAAGACGCACCAGTATCGTAAATAGGCGAGTTATATGTACCGCTAGATTGATAGCCCTTGGCAAAAGTCAAACTGTTTAAAGCGGGCGTATTGTTCAGACTGTCGGAAGTCAGGACCGCTCGGTATTGCAGGTAGTCATTATTTGGAGAAGTTATCGCCGATCCGTAAGGATTGGTATATACATTTGACCACCCAGACCAGCCGGCCGGCTGTTCGATCCTTATAGATTCGATTTGGAAACTATCGGTGGCATTATTCCAGCTGGATGCATCACCCCAGAATAATTCAAAATAAAGATATGAAAACGGCTGCGAAGCGAATAAGGTCAGATCAAGCCATTGGTTCGTCTGTTGAAAGTCATATATAGTATCATAATATCCGAGTGACACAGTACCACTGAAATCTTCATAATCATTATTCATCCTTAAGCGTACTTTGACTATCGACCCCGCCGGGAAATAATCAACCGGCTTACCGGTAGATATTATAAAATTTGCGCCATAACCGTCCTCGGTATTTCCGCTCAAAGTCAGAATCCCGCCCGACTCAGTAGCCGTGGCAAAAGTGCCCCCGGATATATACTCCTGTACGTTTGAAGTATCCCCGTCATTATAATTGTCTTTCCAGAGCAAGCTTGAACTACCGCTTCTGGTCTGGACAGAAACGCCAGTGCCAGCAGGGACCGCTGCATCCCAGGAAAGGTTATGCGCTTGGATGGTAGAAGAGCTTACCGGATTGCTTATATAAGCACCTATATCATTATATCCTGGCTTTACTACCGTCACGCCGTTGTATTCATTGCCGATATAAGCTACATTATTTTCTTCGTTAACAGCTAAACTGCTCTGGTGCAATGCATAAGCCGGACTAGTAGAAGCTTGATAAATGGCAACTATAGAATCGTCATTTACGGCATCGGTTTTCTTTGTGTCGATTACGGTCGTGCCTTGAAAATTTGAAAAATAAAGATAGCCGGTATCGGGAGATAAGTATGACATGGATGGCATATTATCCGTCAGTGGAATGGTCGATGTTGAATTGTAATAAGTTACGACAGTATCATCGCTGGTGGTTGCCGTACCTTGAGTATTAATCACAGTGGCGCCGTAATAAGCGTTTATGTATAAATAACCATTATTGGGATTGAGCCAAGAAGATTGTATGTTCTCTCCGATCAGCCTTGGATTACTCTGCTTATTATATCTGAATACCGTGGTATCGTCGCCGACCGCAAGGGTGTTTTTGGTATCAATAACTTCCAAGCCGTTGATATCACCGATATAAACTAAACCCTTGGTTTTATCAACCCATACGTCGTTCACCAAATTAGTGGTCAGATATCCATTAGATGTGCTATAAGTTATTAATTTTGTATCATCAGAAGATGTTGCCGTCCCATGAGTGTCCAAGACGGTTACACCGCCAAAGGTAGCAATATATAACAGATGGTTTTGGTCATTATAAAAAGACCGGTTGCTTAAATTATTAGGAATGGACGGAGTTGAGGTCGTTGTATATAGCCCCGCTTGTATATCGTCCGAAGTAGTGGCCGTGCCTTTTGTATCAATGACCGTGACGCCGTGATTAGTATGGGCATAAAGCAGATTTCCCTCAAGCTTAATGAATTGAACGTCATTCCCAGAAATAGACGGGCTTGATGAGGCCGAATATGTAAAAATTTTCTGATCGTCCTGGGTAGAAATCGTGCCTTTCATATCTATAACGTCTACCCCAGCATAATTAGCGACATATAAATAATGATGGTTGGCATCATAAGCCAGCCAGCGCACATCATCATCAGTTAGAGCCGGACTGGAAAATTGGTTGTAGTTGAAATTTTGCGACAAAGTTACATTTCCTCCGCTATTTACCCTGGTCGTATAATCATTACCAGCCGGATAACCTTTATTAAAATCATCGAATGTGTTATCAGTATAAGTTTGAAGGTTTTCAGTCAAGGTCATATCACCAGGCGTAATATCGGCATTTAAATTATTAAGGGAGCCTGACTTCCAGTCAGATTGGGTGGTTTGGGTCCAAGTGCTGGCCGAAGCACCATTTAGCATAAAAAAAATAAATATAAAACTGGCAAAAACGGTCGAAATGAAATTTTTTATGTCCATAAAAGTATTATTTATACTTATGCCTTAATTATACTCTAATTTTAAAAAATTTAAAAATATAAAAAACGATCCTTTCGGGTCGTTTTATAAATCAATTTAAAATCAATTGGCCGTAGAGCTTTGCTCGCTAATTGATTTTAAATTGATACAATATATTTTGGGAAAATATTAAAAACCCTTTTTTGAAAAGGGTTTTTAAAGTTTTTTATCTCGCAAACTCCGTCACTCTCATTTCCCTGATAACATTCACTTTTATTTCTCCCGGATACTTAAGTTCAGCTTCTATTTTTTTGGCGACATCGCGGGCTAGGTTATGAGCGGCCAGGTCATCAATCTTATCCGGAGTGACGAATACGCGCACTTCACGGCCGGCCTGGATGGCGTAAGCCTTTTCCACGCCTTCAAAAGAAGTGGCGATCTTTTCCAGTTCTTCCAGCCTCTGGATATATCTTTCAAAAGTATCGTGGCGCGCTCCCGGCCTGGCCGAAGAAATAGCGTCAGCTACTTTAACGATGACTGAAACCAATCCTCTGGGCTTGTCGTCGTGATGGGTTTCTATCGGATCAATAATTTCTTGAGGGATGCCGAATTTCTGAGCTAGCTGTTTTCCGATTTCCGGATGGGTGCCCTGGACTTCGTGGTCAACCGCTTTGCCGATATCATGAAGTAGCCCGCCCTTCTTGGCGATGGTCACGTCCGCGCCCAGCTCTTCGGCGAGCAAAGCCGACAGATGAGCTACTTCAATGGAATGCTGCAAAGCATTCTGTCCGTAGCTGGTACGGTATTTAAGCCTGCCGATGATCTGGACGAACTTCGGGTCAAAACCCGCGATGCCTACTTCATACATAGCTTCTTCGCCGGCCTTTTTAATGTCCAAGGCCAATTCTTTCTTGGCGTCTTCAATGGCGTCTTCAATCTTAGTCGGATGGATTCTCCCGTCCAAAATCAATTTATCCAAAGCTCTTTTGGCGATATGTCTTCTGATGGGTGAGAAGCCGGAGACAGTGATGACATTAGGCATATCGTCAATGATGATTTCCGTGCCGGTCAATTGTTCTATCACTTTTATATTTCTGCCTTCGCGGCCGATAATACGGCCCTTCATTTCGTCGTTAGGCAATTCCACGGAAGTGGTGGTTATTTCCGGAGTGTAAGAGGAAACCAGTCTCTGCATGGCGCTGGCCATCAGGTCGCAAGCCTTCATATCCACTACGTCGGTCGCTTCCCTTTCCAGCTTGTTGATGCGGGACATCAGATCTTCCTTGATCTGTTCTTCCACGTTTTTGTAAATGACTTCTTTGGCCTCGTCTCTGGACATGGCGGCGATTTTTTCCAGCTTGGCCAATTGTTCTTCTTTGATCTGTTTGATTTTTTCTTTAACCTCTTCCACCTTGTTCACCTTGTCATAAAGCTGCTGCTGTTTTTCCTGGAGTTCCAATAATTTCTGGGAAAAGGCGGTTTCGCGTTTTTCCAATCTGTCCTGCAGATTGTTTATTTCCCGGCGCCTGTTTTCTTCTTCCTTTTTAGCTTCTTTGATGGTGGCCAAGGCTTTTTCCTGCGCCTGGAGAAGGATTTCGGTCTGTTTAGCCTTGGCTTCGGCAATGATCTTGTCCGCATTGGCTTCCGCCTTGTTTATCTTGTCCTGGGCGTTGAACTTGTGGATCCAAAAGCCGACAAAAAAACCAACCCCGACTAATGCAATGCCACTGATGATGTATAACAACATAAATTTGGGCTTTCACGGACTGAAAAATGGATGGCAAAAAATTAGCCAATGACGTTGGTCAAATTGGTCGTAGCGTATTTGATTTTTCCTAAATTGTTTGATGTTAAACCGGAAACTGACATAATCAAAGTTAATTTAATATTAGGGAAAAATTCTCAGTATCAACTATAATTACCACATATCCAAATTTTTCAGACGTGAAAAATTTTTTATTAATTTATTTACTCCCACATCCTAACATAGAAAATCAGGGTTGGCAAGGCTAAGATTATTATTGACTTTTAAGCTTAATTAAGCTAGGATAAGGGCACTAATCGTTTTTTTAAAATGAATATTTTGGGAAGTTATTAAATTATGAAAGGAGAAAAAATAGGCTTTTCATGCTGTAAATAATAAAATAAAAGGAGGTTATATATGGTCAGCAAAAATCCTGTTATGGTCAGCGTAAATCCTGTTCCGAAAGAAAACACAAGCTATCAGCTTTTGATAGCTCTCGTTCCCGACATTGAAGAGCGGATCAATAAACTGAAAAGCGAACACCCTGAATTTCTTGAGGAGATACGGCGCCGAGCCGTAGAAACCGCAGAAGGCTGGAGACCGCTACAGTTTTGGCAGGGAGCTTTCTAACCAAGGAGGCTTGAAGGATATGCCTCTCGGGGAAGAGCAATAAAATAAGTTCTTTATAAAAAATGTCGCTAGCAAATTTATCTGCTAGCGATTTTTTATTTTATTTTCTTCTTATGTTTTTCTCTCCATTTACCAATTTCCGCATGATTGCCGGAAAGGAGCGCTTTAGGTACCCTCATCTTCTTTTTGCCAACCCCAAACACTTCCGGCCGGGTGTACTGTGGATATTCTAAAACGCCAGCCTGTGAATGCGATTCATCTTCGGGACTCTCCGCATTGCCTAAAACTCCTGGAAGCAGGCGGGTGATGGAATCAACTACGGCCATGGCCCCGATTTCGCCTCCGGTCAGGACATAATCGCCGATGGAAATTTCCTCGTCAATGAATTTAGTGATGCGTTCGTCCACGCCTTCGTAGCGGCCGCAGATCAGTATGATATTATCCAGTTTGGAATATTTTTTCGCCATCTGCTGGGTCCATTTTTTGCCCTTGGCGGAAAAGAGAATTGTTTTAGTATTCAGTATACGGTATGCAGTATTTAGTTTTGATTTTTTTTTGCTACATACAGCATTCTGTATACTGCATACTGCCTTGTAAAGAGGCTCAATCTTCATTACCATCCCCGCGCCTCCGCCATAAGGCGTATCATCTACGCTCCGGTGCTTATCCGTGGTCCAATCACGTAAGTCATAAGTTTTTATTTTCACTATTTCTTTTTTTTGCGCGCGTTTAATAATGCTCTCATTGAAATAAGAGTCAAAAATTTTCGGGAAAATCGTGATGATATGGAAATTCATAAAGTAGTATTTAGTATACAGTATTTAGTATACAGTATGTTTTATTTTTATCAAAAACACTGATTTTATAAAACAAAACCACAGTTTGTGCTGTGGTTTTGTTGTATTTGAATTTGATTTTGATATTAGATGGTCAAATCATCAACCGATGAAGTGTCGATATCTTCGCCGCGAGAAGGGGCAGCGTGGCCGCTGTCTCCGTAATCACGTCTTGGTCTCTGTGAACCTTCCGGTTCGTAAATCTTCAAATTTACGCGGGCGTTATTTTTGGCGCCGACGATTTTTAATAAAGTTCTGATGGCTTGAGCAGTGTTGCCTCTGCGACCGATTATGTAACCCATATCTTCCGGGTTAATTTTCAAGGTCAAGAGTACTCCTCTTTCATCAACAGTTCTGTCCACAACCACATCTTCTGGATGTGCGACTACTGCCTTGGCTACGTATTCCAAGAATTCCTGGTCTTTTACCATAGGTTTTGCTTTTCATCTTTCAAAATTGATCCTGCCTTTCGCCGACTGGCGAAGGTAATTAGCGTCAAATTTTGTAAGAACTTTTATTAATTAATTGCATCCTTTCGAGAATGCTTTTCAATTATAACACAAATTATAATTTTGTCAATGAATATGGGGTAAAGACCGGTTTTTTTCGTTTAAATTAAGCCAAAATATTATTAAACATTACATAAGTATAGCAAAAAAGAATATTATTTGAGATAATATGGGTGGCTCAAGCACCTTTTATAAAAATTAAATTAAACGTATGCAGACAAAAAAATTCGGCAATAAAATATTTTTGCGTATTGATAAGGGCGAAGAGATAGTTTCATCTCTGAAAAAATGTTGCCAAGAATTTAATATAGTTTTAGGCACCGTGACCGGGCTAGGCGCGGCCAGCGAGGCGACCATCGGGCTATATAACGTGGGGGAGAAAAAATACTATTCCCAAAAATTCCAGGGCGATTTTGAGATTGCCCCGCTTTACGGCAATATCACTACGATGAACGGAGAAACCTATCTGCATTTGCACATCAATCTGGGGGACGAAAAACATAATTCATATAGCGGCCATCTTAACGAAGCCGTGGTCGGCGCTACCTTTGAAGGCGTCATTGAAATAATTGATGGCCGCATAGAGAGGAAACTGGACAACGCAATCGGTTTGAACGTCCTAGATATTTAAGTTACGAATAAAAAAACAGCCCGCGCAAGCGGGCTGTTTTATGATCAATTATTTCTTTCCCTTTTTCTTGGTCCCGGCCTTTGATGCCTTGGCTTTTTCGCCCTTGATGATGCCTTTGTCTATCAAAAGGTTATTTACCGTAGGGGAAATACCCGCGCCTTGGCTTAACCAGTAATTAATCCTGTCTCCCTTGGCAACGAGCGCTTTGGTGGCCGGATTATATGAACCTAAAATTTCCAAAGCCGGAGCTTTCGCGTCCCGTCCTTTTTCGGAAATAATCAGGCGGTACATCGGTGCGTTTTTTTTGCCGATCCTTGATAATCTGATTGTTAACATAGTTTATTTTAATAATTATTTACTTGTATGATGTTAGCTTATATAAGATAAAATGTCAATTATCCAGTCTGACGACTAATTTTTATACCTTGGAGCGGGTAACGGGAATCTCCGCCCGAGGCGGATGGGCCTTGGGCCCAGAACCCTTATTTTTATCTCTTGGAGCGGGCGACCGGAATCGAACCGGCTTCCTCAGCTTGGAAGGCTAATATAATAACCGTTATACGACGCCCGCTCACTCCAAAAGATAAAATATTCAGCTTGCCTGTCCGCCTCGGGCGGAGAAGGCTAACATAAGAAACCATTATACGATACCCGCACTGATAAATTCTAAATTCTAATATCTAAATTCTAAAATAATATTAAAAATTTTTTGAATTTATTTAAGATTTAGACTTTAGGATTTGTTAATGTCGGGGTGCTGGGTCCGCCAAAAGCTGCTACGCAGCGGCGGATGAATCGCTCACACGCGATTCAAATCAATCGGGGCGCCTGTCCGCCTCGGGCGGAGAAGCCCCACGACCTACCCCGGATTAAATTCATCCAACATCCCGATAATAAATTTTCAAAGGCAAGCTTTGCAAATTTATTATTGTCGGGGTGCTGGGAATCGAACCCAGCCTATATGCTCCCAAAGCACACGTACTACCGATATACTACACCCCGGATTATTCTATTTTTCAACAGAATATAGCCCCCCGTTTTTTAAAGGAATGGACATTTGGTAGTGATGTCCGTCTGCCGAGACTTTATATATAAAATCAGGATTTTTTATGATTTCCGTATTCGCCTCTATATAATCTCCCACAAGTTTTGAAATGCTGTCCGGATATTTTTCATTTTCCGCCTGGTACATTTCCAGCGCCTGGCCTACAGCATTCAATTGTCCTCTTTTCACCTTGTCATCATTCTGGATGGCAGTTTCCACTATTGAGTAAAAATTTTTCACGAAATATTTAGCCTGGCCGTAATGGTAAGTACTGTCATTTTTGGTAAAATCAAAAAATGATGGGTTTGTTCCACTGTCTTTATTTGTTAGGTAGACATACGTCCAATGCGTCAAAGCGATCAGGAATAAGATGAGTATTAATATGACCAACCTTTTAATATGCCTCAACATAGGTTTAAAAAATAAAAATTAAAAACCGTTTTTCCTTTTTAGTTTTTACTTTTTAATTTTTTGTTGTGCCCCGGGTCAGAATCGGACTGACGACACTGCGATTTTCAGTCGCATGCTCTACCACTGAGCTACCGAGGCTTCTTGTTGCGGGGGTGGGATTTGAACCCACGGCCTCCAGGTTATGGGCCTGGCGAGCTGCCAGCTGCTCTACCCCGCGGTAATTTAAGTCTAAAGGCTAAGGCCTAAGTTCTAAATGAAGCATAAAGTATAAATGCTAAATTATTTAATTTATATTTTAATAATTTAGACTTGATTTAGACTTTAGAATTTAGACTTTAGCCTTTGAACTGGGTGGGCGCATGAAGAGTCGAAGGGGCGGAAGCCCCACGCCGACTGGAGGTTCTCCTATCTCCATTGCCATATAATTTTCCACCCGGCAAATGCCGGATTGAAAATTCTGTGGGCAACGGAGGAGTCGAACCTCCGACCTCGACATTATCAGTGTCGCGCTCTAACCAACTGAGCTAGTTGCCCGAGAAAGGCGGTGATTTCCGCCTAAATTTTTAAAACAAATGCAGTTATGCCTGCAACAATCAGAATAAGAATAAATATATATCTGATATTGGCATAATATTTTTTAAAAGGTTCAAACACGAATCCTAAATAACCGATGAGCATGAATATCAATAATAAATATTTCATCGATTCCTCCTTCAAGATTTATTTTAACAAAAAAGGATCGTCCTTATATAGTATCAGGCCAATCCTTTTTCGTCGCTTACAAATAGGCCCATAATACTATTTGCTTTTATTAGTATGAGGTATGCAGTATGCGGTATTTAGTATGTTTTAAAATACTGAATACAGAATACTATATACTGTATACTTTTTTTACAGTGCTAACGAGCATCAATTCTCATCAAGTCTTGTATCATCTGATATTGAATCAGGATGATGAAAATGAGGTAATTATCCGTTAAGGAATTATCCCATTCCGACCGGACAGGTAAAGTTAGAATACGGAATAAAAATTGCTTTTCATTCCTTAATTCAAATCTTTCTTGTCCATATCTCCCTAGAAAGGAGGTGATCCATCCACAGCTTCCGCTACGGATGCCTTGTTACGACTTCGCCCCTATTATCGATCCCACCTTAGTTCCTTAAAAGGCGCTTCGGGTGTTACCGACTCTCTTGGCGTGACGGGCGGTGAGTACAAGACCCGAGAACGTATTCAACGCGCCATATCTGATACGCGTTTACTAGCGATTCCGGCTTCATGAGGTCGAATTTCAGACCTCAATCCGAACTGAGAGATGTTTTGGGGGTTTGCTCCACCTTACGGTTTGGCGTCCCTTTGTACATCCCATTGTAGCACGTGTGTAGCCCAAGGCGTAAGAACCATGCTGATTTGACGTCATCCCCACCTTCCTCCCATTTAAAACGGGCAGTTCCCTATGACATATAAAACATAGGGTAGGGGTTGCGCTCGTTTTCCGACTTAACGGTACATCTCACGACACGAGCTGACGACAACCATGCAGCATCTGTCTAGCACCCTCGAAGGCTCTCCTGTTTCCAGGAGTCTGCAGCTAGATGTCAAGCCTTGGTGAGGTTCCTCGTTTATCGTCGAATTAAACCACATGCTCCACCGCTTGTGCGGGTCCCCGTCTATTCCTTTGAGTTTTAGTCTTGCGACCGTACTCCCCAGGCGGAATGCTTAAGGTGTTAACTTAGGTAGACAGCACTGAAAGGGTCGATACTTCCAATGCTCAGCATTCATCGTTTACGGCGTGGACTACTGGGGTATCTAATCCCATTCGCTCCCCACGCTTTCGTGTATGAGTGTCAGAACTGTTCCAGCAAGCTGCTTACGCATTTGGTGTTCCTGCTGATATTAACGGATTTAACCCCTACACCAGCAATTCCGCTTGCCTCTTCCAGTCTCTAGTTTATCCATCTCTTCCGCGGCTCCGAAGTTGAGCTTCGGAATTTAACAGAAGATGTGACAAACCACCTGCACACGCTTTACGCCCAATAAATCCGGATAACGCTCGGGGCTCTCGTATTACCGCTGCTGCTGGCACGAGATTAGCAGCCCCTTATTCTTTAGGTACCGTCATTGTTTCTTCCCTAAAAAAAGGATTTTACATCCCGAAGGACTTCATCATCCACGCGGCGTCGCTCCTTCAGCCTTTCGGCCATTGAGGAATATTCTTGACTGCAGCCTCCCGTAGGAGTCTGGGCAGTGTCTCAGTCCCAGTGAGACGGGTCGTGCTCTCACACCCGCTACCTGTCATTGCCTTGGTGAGCCGTTACCTCACCAACTAGCTGATAGGGCATAGGCCTCTCCTCGTGCGTATTGCTACTTTAAGTGGGAATGACTTTTGTCCCCCCACTACCATCGGGAATTATCCCCGCTTTCGCAGGATTATACCCGTCACGAGGGAAAGTTGCCAATGTGTTACTCTCCCGTTTGCCATGTCTCTTTGACCGTATTGCTACGATCATCGAGGCATTCGACTTGCATGCCTTAGACACGCCGCCAGCGTTCATCCTGAGCCAGGATCAAACTCTAAAAAAGTTTTTTACACGGACAATCCGTGTCACTATGACTGCTAAGTGATAGTGATGGCTCTTGTTTATACTATATATAAGAAATAGATTTCGTTATACTTTTGTATGCTTGACTTGAATTGATGCTTGTTAGCACTACAACCCCACACCTTTCGGCCACAGTATTGTGACCAAAAGGTGTGGGGTTGCGATACTAATTTTGTAAAAATGTGCGCTTCTTTTTCCTGAATTTCTTCAGTGAAAGAAAAAACAGAGACATCAAATTTTTTTAATATCACTGTTTTTTCTTCCAGTTTTGTTTTAAGTTGTCTCTATCGATTTCCTATTCAATAACGCGTGTGTTAATAATTAGGGGTGATACGACGACATTATCCATTCTAATTTATTTTAAGAAATATGTCAATAGCGCTTTTTTCCATTAATTTTTATGTTTTTTTAGCTAATTATAGACCCTCTTGACCTTTTTATTTTATTGTGATAATGTTTGAAAAATTAAATCGTTCTTAAGTTAAACGCCAACAACGAAGGAGGTAAACATGGAAAAAAAGGAGAACAATACCAATGTTAAAGGGGCAGGCGGGACTGCCAAAAAAGAATCCACTTCCGCAAACCCGACAGTTACGCGAGATACAATATATACCAGGGTATAACTTTCGGCCCAAAGTTTTAAGCCCGCTCATATAGAGAGCGGGTTTTTTCTTGCAAAAAAACACCCGTTTTGGTAGGGTAATAATATGAAAGAGCTGCCAAAAGCATACGAACCGTCGCAAGTGGAAGACGGTATATATAAGAAGTGGGAAGAGTCGGGCGCATTTAATCCGGATAATCTGAAGGGCGACCCGTATTCCATTATGATGCCGCCGCCGAACGTTACCGGCGTGCTTCATCTTGGCCATGCTTTGGAAAATTCGCTCATGGACGCTATGGCGCGTTTTCAGAGAATGCGCGGCAAGAAAGTTTTATTATTACCCGGCACTGATCATGCGGCCGTGGCCACGCAAGCCAAGGTAGAAAAAGTCTTAATGGAACAAGGCGTTAAACATCCGCGTGAAGAGTTCGGGCGGGAAAAACTTCTGGAAAAAATCAGAGTGTATGCTGAGAATTCAAAAACTAAAATTTTAAAACAGATAAAGAAGATGGGAACCAGCTGCGATTGGTCCAGGCTTGCTTATACTTTTGATGAAGCTCGTGGCCGGGCCGTCAACGAGGTGTTTATAAAAATGTATAATGATGGACTCATATATAGAGGATATAGGGTAGTCAATTGGTCTGTGAAGGGACAATCAACCTGTTCTGATGATGAACTGGTGCACTTGGAAAGACAAGCTAAATTTTATACCTTTAAATATTCTAAAGATTTTCCCATAGCTATTTCTACCACCCGCCCGGAAACTAAACTGGGCGATACGGCAGTAGCTGTCAACACGAAAGATGAGCGATATAAAAAATATATTGGAAAAGTATTTACGGTTGACGTAGGAGCTGCGAAACCTTTAGAAATAAAAATAATCGCTGATGAAATTGTAGACCCGGCTTTCGGTACCGGTGCATTGGGCGTCACCCCAGCTCACAGTGCGGTTGACTTTGAGATGTATGTGAAACAAAAAGCGAAGAACGACTCGATTGGAATAATTCCGGTAATAGGCACAGACGGCAAAATGACAAAAGAGGCTGGCAAAGAATACTCCGGACTCACGGCAGTGGAAGCCAGAGAAAAATTCGTCGCCTGGCTTGAGAAAAACGGACTTTTGGAAAAAACTGAGGATACCATACAGAATGTCGGCACTTCCGACCGTTTTGGTGACATAGTTGAGGCTTTGCCGATGACGCAGTGGTTTATTGATGTAAACAAAATAATCCCAGACAAAGGAAAAACTTTAAAAGACTTGATGCGAGAAGCCGTAACCACCGGACACAATGGAGACGCTAAACAAAAAATCACTATCAACCCGGACAGATTTGAAAAAATATATCTGAATTGGATTACTAATCTGCGCGACTGGTGTATCAGCCGCCAGATCTGGTGGGGACATAGGATCCCAGCCTGGTTTAAGGGCGAAGAAATTTATGTCGGCGAAAAAGCGCTAGGTTCCGGCTGGGTCCAGGACGAAGATACCTTAGACACTTGGTTTTCGTCTGGCCTTTGGACTTTTTCTACTTTGGGCTGGCCTGACAAGACGGCAGACTTTAAAACCTTCCACCCGACCAGCTGGATGCAGATGGGTTATGAGATATTATTTTTCTGGATGGCCAGGATGATTTTGATGTCTACTTATAACTTGGATCAGATTCCGTTCAAGGATGTTTATATCCATGGCATTTTAAGGAATGAAGAAGGCAAAAAATTCTCTAAATCTTCCGGCGACACCATTGACCCTCTGGAAGTGTCGGCTAAGTATGGCACTGATGCTCTTCGCTTCAGTTTGATAAGTGGCATTGCTCCGGGCAATGATTCCAGATTTTATTATGAAAAAGTGGAGGGAGCGAAAAATTTGATTAATAAAATTTGGAATATATCGAGATATATAATTGAAAAGTCAAACTTAAAAGACCGAGGATCAGAGCCACAATTTAATACTCAGAATTTAACATTATCGGACAATTGGATATTGTCAAAAATAGACTGGTTAGAAGATGCAATAACTAAAAGTTTAAGTGGGTATGCTTTTTCAGAGGCTTGTGAAATGCTACGAAGCTTTACTTGGAATGATTTTGCCGATTGGTATCTGGAAATAAGCAAATTTGAGAAAAATGAAGAAAAAGAACAAATACTAATTTACGTTTTGGAAAATTTGCTAAAGTTGTGGCATCCATTCATACCATTTGTGACGGAAAGCATCTGGGCTGAAATGGGCAAAAAAGATTTATTAATGACAACACCCTGGCCACAAAATAAAAAATATTTTGACTTAGAGATAAATATTAAATTCGATAATATTATAGATATTATAAAAGCCATTCGCAACGCGCGTGCGGAAAATAAAGTTGAGCCGGCTAAAAAAATAAAAGCCGTCATTTATGCCGGAAAGAATAAAGATATGATTGAGTCACAAGCAGTGTTAATAAAAGGACTGCGAACTGGCATTGAAAGTTTGGAGGTTTTAGAAAAAGGCAAGAGGATTGAAAAGGAAATTTCTATCACTGCCGGTGCTATAGAAATTTATTTACTCGGTGCCCGCGACGAAATTAAAGAAAAAGCTAGGATAAACAAAGAGTTGGAAAGCCTTAAAAAGCAGATTAAGAGCCTTGAGACTAAACTCAACAATAAAGAATTTGTGGATAAGGCGCCGAAAGCGGTGGTTGATAAAGAAAGAGAAAGATTAGCCACAATGAAGATGGAAAAGGCTAAAATGGAAGCACAATTAAAGAATTTTTAAAAAATACCGGTAACCCCGGTATTTTTAAGATAAAGAAATTCTAAAGAAAAGATAAAGAAATTCTCGAGACAATTTGAGTTATTTCTTTTTTTAATTTAATATTAAAGTAGATATTAATTTTATCCACATGCGTGTTTTAGTAGTTGAAGACGAAAAAGGAATACTAGATTTTTTAAAGATCAGCTTGGAGGCTGAGTGCTTTGCCGTAGATACTACGGAAGACGGCATTAAGGGGTTGGCTATGGCCAGGGCCAACAACTACGACGTAATAATTCTGGATAACATGTTGCCGGGAAAGACCGGACAGGAAATATGCCAAGACTTGAGGAAGGACGGGAACATAGTGCCGATCATCATGCTGTCTGTTAAAGCTGATTCCATGACTAAAGTAGATCTATTGAATGCGGGAGCGGACGATTATCTTACCAAGCCCTTTTCTTTTTATGAATTATTAGCCAGAATCAGGGCTCTGATGCGCCGGCCGAAAAAAATAGAAAGCGAAATGATACAGATGGGCGACCTGACTCTGGATATAAAAAAACATAAAGTCACGCGGAGTAATCGTGAAATCCATCTGACTAGAAAAGAATTTACGCTCCTAGAATATCTAATGAGGAACCCGGGCGTGGTTATGTCCCGCGGCATGATAATGGAGCATGTCTGGGATGTGAATGCCGATCCTTTTTCCAACACGGTAGAGTCACACATCTTGAATCTGCGGAGAAAAGTAGATACCGGCTTTGAAAAAAATATGATTAGAACCATTTCCGGGAGAGGATATAAGATAGATATTAATTAAATTTGATTTATTTTCAGAATAAAATCCGCTAACCATAGCGGATTTTTTGTTTTTATTTAAAATCTTTAGAAAATCTTTATCTTTTTTTTATCTTTTCTTCAGTATTTTTTTATTAAAATTATATCAGGATGTTAATAACTCTAAAGAAAGGAGGTTCCGGTTCTTTTAGCGGTTGTTCTTTTTAAATTTAAAAAACAAAAGAGGAGGGCGAAGTGCTAGAGAAAAAAAAATTCAATGTGAATGATTGGGGCGGTTATGCTAAATGCTATGACGCATTAAACTTATTGAGGCCGTATCAGCAGTTGCAACAAACTGTCATAGCCAGCCTGAAATTGTTGCCGGGGCAGATCATATTAGATGCTGCTACCGGAACCGGCAATCTGGGTTGGTGGATACAAAAAGGAGGAGGTCTTAATGGAGCACGGATTATCGGCGTGGATTTTTCCGAAGAGATGCTCGCGCTAGCCGGAGAAAAGTGCGAAGGGATGGCGGTTGATTTTAAAAAATGCGACCTGAACCAGTCCCTGCCGTTTGCAGACGTTTATTTCCACCAGATCGTGAGCGTGAACACTCTTTATGCCCTGTCTGACCCGGAGAAAATCCTGTCGGAATTTCACCGCGTACTCAAGCCAGGCGGGCGGATAATTTTAATAAATCCGAAAAAAGGATATGAGAACGGGCTGATTTTGAAAGCGCATTGCAGAGATGGCGGACCAGACGAGCTGTGGCTTGACGCGCACGCTTCGGAAGTAAAAGAAAGAGAATTAGTTTTTAAAGCCGTCAACGATTATGAGACTGCGGCTAAATTTTTATCTATAGCGAGCTTCAACAGGGAAATCGCAGCCAACAGACAATTTTATTTTTTTGAAGAACAGTCTTTGCTGGATATGTTTTATAAAAAAGACTTTTTTTGGGTTAAATCCAGCCGCGCTTACGCCGGCCAGGCAATAGCCATTACGGCCAGAAAGGGAGGGTAAAATGTTAAAAATTGAATTATGTACCCCCAATAACCCGTTATACGAGAGAGCTTATGATTTCGCCAAACAAAAATACCTGTTGCCGAGAATGAACATGAAAATTTATTATCGCCCGACAGTTCTTTTTGGGGCGATAAACTGCACCGGAGAAATAATAGGGGTCATGGGAGTGAATATAGGCTTTGTGTCAAACGAAATGCTCGTGAAAGATGAAAGGATTAAAAATTATACGAGCAGAAAGGATATGTGCGATCAAAGCATTTTTGCGCTTGATGATTCGAAGATCAGTTTGGCCCCCTACGCCCTGTCTGCAGCGGTTATCGTTTATACGAAATTTATGAATATGAAGTATCTGGGAGTGCTGGCCATAGAAGTGTCAAGAAAAATCATGGCCAGAATGAAAATAGAAACGCCCAAATTGCCGGATAAAAAATACGGCTTTGGCAAACCTGATAAAAATTTATTACCCCCGGAACACCGGAACGACTATGACACCTGGCTAGAGTATAACGACCCGATCAGCATAGAGATCATTGATTTGGATCAAGCCGTTCCTCCCTGCCGTGAATATCTGATGAATTTCCACAGATCAAAAAAAGTATGCTTTGATCCTGTTTTTGAAAAGATTGTTTTTTCTACCACATAACTTTTATTTTTGTGGGTCATATCGTTTGCAAATTTTGCGATATGACCCTATTATTTAAACATAGTATTAAATTAGGTAATTTTATGCATTTGAGCCTGTTAGCATATTTGACCAGAATAATTTTATTATCATCGGTTGCAGCAACCATGGTTTTATTTTTCGTCATCACCTTAAAGCCGAATAAAAAAATTTCCAATTATATTTTGGCCATAATGCTTATCAGTCTTGCCGGTTGGTCGGTTGGAATTTTTTCCATGCTCGTATTCAATAAACCCTGGGCAACCACCCTGACCTTCTTTTCTCCCGCCCTGGCCGTGCTGGGCCAGCTATGGTTTACCAAGATATTTCCTCAAAACAAATTACCTAAAAATTGGCTTGAATATTGGTCGATATTGCCGATGTTATTCATTTTGGCCCTGACTTTTTTTCCAGACTTAATTTTTAAAAATGTCAGGATCATTGAAAGCTATTACGTCAAAGGCGACAATAGTTCTTTTGGGACGCTCTACTCATCAATAATAACTATTTATACGATTTCCGCTCTTTTTTTATTGATTAAAAAACTATTCAGAAAAAGCGTTTATGATTATGTTACTAAAACTCAAATAAAATATCTAACCTTCGGATTCGCCACATTTTTTTTCATAAGCATGCTTACCAACTCCGTCCTGCCGGTTTTTTTCGGTGTTTATTTTTTTAACGCCATAGGGCCGGTCTTCCTTTTATTATTGGTAGGATTTATTGTTTTTATAATTTCCAAATATCGTTTTTTAGATATTAGGCTGATCATCCAAAGAAGCTTGATATATTCCGTGCTATTATTCCTGATAACCGGTTTTTATCTGTTCCTGGTTTTTATCTTGGGCGATATTTTTGAAAGAACAACCCGAACAACTATATTTTTGAGCGCCGGTCTAACGGCGATAGCGGGCATATATGGCTCTAGGCCTATAGAAAAATACTTTTCCAAATTGACTGACAGGTTCTTTTTCAAGGATCGCTATAATTTTCCGCATGCCATACACCAGTTAAGCGAGATTCTGAATATAAATATTGAATTGCCCGGCTTGCTTAAAAAAATGTCCAACCAGATAAAAGAAATCCTCAAAATCAAAAAGTTGGAGATAGTCTTGCTAAAAGAGCAGAATATTTTATTTTACGGCAGAAAGATAAAACCTATAGCCGGCATTTATCCCGGGGAAATAACAGAAGGTATAAAAGATTATTCCGAGACCATATTGGTCCAAGAAATACCATTCATAGTGGAAGATGAAAAGAAAAAAATAAAGCCGGGAGAAGCAGCCTTCCTTTTTGACTTGAAGATTTTTTGTGATAAAAATAATTTTTCCGCCGTTACGCCTGTCGTTCTTGAAACAAAAGTTATGGCAGCTCTTTTTTTAGGAGAAAAGTTTTCCGGTGAACAGTTTACGGCCGAAGACCTGGAATTGTTAAAAACCTTTTCTTACCAGGCGGCTGTTGCTTTGGAAAAATCCCGTCTTTATGAAGCGGAAAAGAATTATGCAGCGAAACTTGAGGAAAAAGTCCGGCAAAGGACCGAAAAAATCCAAAAACTCCAGGAAGAGCAAAGGCAGATGATGATTGACATATCACACGGCCTTCAGACCCCGCTTACCATCATTAAGGGCGAGGCGGAATTCCTGCAGGGACGCTTGCCGAATGACGCCAACGTGAAGAATTTTGAAAAATCCATAGACCAGATATCCGGTTTCATCTATAGCATGCTCAATCTGGCCCGCCTGGAAACCACCGAAGAGGATTTCAGGAAAGACAAGATAAATTTAAGCGAACTTTTAGAGGAAATGACAGAATCTTTCGACGTGCTAGTGCAAGAGAAGGGGATAAAAATAATCAAGAATATCGAACCGGGAGTAATCATTCTGGGCAAAAAAGACAAGCTGGAGGAAATGATGAATAATCTGGTCAGTAATTCCGTGAAATATATTGATAATGAAAAAAAGATAACCATAACTCTCCAAAAAAATAAAGACGACGCGGCATTGATCATTGAAGACACGGGCATCGGCATAAAAAAAGAGCATCTTGAAAAAATATTCAACCGTTTTTACAGGGTAAAGGACGGCAGGCATAGCGGCATCCAAGGCACGGGCATCGGTCTGGCTATTGTCAAAAAAATAGTGGAAAAGCACGGCGGCACAATACGCGCGGATAGCGAAGAAGGCAAATGGACCAGGATGATGGTGGAGTTTAAGACTGCATAGAACAAGGATTTAAAGCACGATACGTTCTTTATTTATCCACAAGTCTAAATTATCAGTATAATAATAAAAGCAAGGTATTTTAAAAATATTTAATAAAGTAGCTAATTTCAGCTACTTTTTGTTTTTATACAGAACAAATTCAATAATTAAAAAATGAATGGTAAAATAATATTAAAAATGCTATAATATAGCCATAAAATAAAGTTTCTCGATAGTCAAGATTTTTAAAAAATAATATTTTCTCGGGGGTCGAGAAATACTAAGGTTAGCAAATAAGATGGACGATGCTAAAAACGACAAAAATTTAATCAGCTTGAAGGAGGCGGCAAAGATTTCCGGGTATAGCGCGGATTACATCGGCCAGCTTATCAGAGCTGGAAAAATTCCGGGCAAACAGGTTTATGTAAATATAGCCTGGATGACTACTGCGGAGGCGGTATTGGGGTATCAAAAAGGCGAAGCTTCGGGAGCTAATGAGCAAGACCAGGCAGGCGGAAGTATCTGGCAGAAGATGAACAGAAAAATAGGCATGGAAATACAGATCGTCAGATTGTTTTTTCAGACCATCAAGACCGCCAAATCTATAATTATCATCTTAATCATCAGTTTTTTGTTGTTAAATATTTCTATTTTTTATTTTTTTAATCATAAGCAGACAGTCAAGAATAGTAATCCGGATATAAAAAATGGCACTTTGTCTTATTAAAATATAATTTTACAACCCCTTTATTAAAGGGGCAATAATAAAAAATCAAAACAAACTTCTAACATCCCCATGTTAAAGGAAAGAAAAACTGAGGAATTTAAAGCTATTTATCTTAACCGCAGGGTTTTGAGGAAAAATGCGCGCAAAATATATGATATTTTGCCTCCGGAAAAGATAAAGAAGATATCCAAAGAAATCCTGGGACTGAAAGAATATAAGTCAGATGCTAAAAGATATTTAGCTTTCGGGTGGCGGTTTCTTACTGCCGCTTTTTTTATTTTCTGTCTGGTGACGGGCGTCAATCCTTTCCGGTCTCTGGAAAAAGCTATTTTTGCCCTGGGCGGCGGTTCTGGAAAAGTAGAACTTTATGCCGGAGATTGTTCGGCCGATTTGCCAGCCAGCGGCACTGCAGGCTGGATAAACGGCAAATTGGCAGAAGGAAGGCCGGATGTTCCTGACGACGCCGATCCTGGCGCCTTCTCCGCAAATAATTCGGCAGCTTATCTGGGGGGAAAATTCAATTTGATCTGCGGCAATTTTAACCAAGAAGATAATAAGAATACTGAAGCAAAGGATGCCGCGAGTTCTTCCCAAGATTCTCTCGCTAATTTAAATACCGCAACCTCTTCCGATATTACGAGCGCCACCTCTTCCGAGCCGTCTGCCACCACTACAGAAGAAAAAGCAGATGCTACTACCACTTGGGAGAATCCGGGAAGCGTTAATCAGGATTACTCCAGCAGTTCGCAGATGATCGTGGCTCCTAATAATAATTCCGACAGCAGTATAACCATAGAGGAAACATTGCCATCCGATAAAGCGTCTTCTTCCGTGGATTCAGTCGAAAATACGGGGGCTTCAGGGAGCGTGGAAATAATTAAGGAGCCCCAAACCGATGTAATAAACAAGATAACAATAGAAGAGAGTGCTGCGGTTTCCAGATTTTTTGACCCGTTTAAAAAACTCTGGAATAAATATTTCGGAAACCTTGATGCTTATGCCCAGGCTGTTGATATGAATAATTTGGGCGATTTTAGCGGAGCCAAGATAAACGTTTCTTTCGCCATAACCCAGAAAGATAAAACGGTTTTAAGCGACCAAACCGACAAGCCGATAATAACCGTCTGGTACTCGCTTGATGACGCCAGCACGACCGCCAGTACGAGCGAATTGTGGCAGGAACTTTACACCGTCAATGCCGGGGAAATTTCCAACCTGGCCAATGGCGGATATCTGAGCATTGACGCGGTCGGAGCAAAAACCTGGGATGACTTCAAGAAATTGAGGATCAAGCTGGAAGGAAATCTGGACGGAACGAACGACTATTCCACCTTCGTGGATAGTGTCTGGATAGAAGCGCTTTACGACAACAACAACGACAAAAAAACAAACAATGATAAGGGAGGATTACAGAATATGCTTGATTTCGTTTCCGATAAAAATGATTTTAAGATGGGAGAAAACCTGGACTTAAGGTTCCATTATAACAAGAATATGAAAAGCATCGCTGACGCGTTGAATATGTCCGATTACTGGAGCAACGTTAATGTCAAAGCGAGCCTGGCAGACTCATATGGCAATATCGTAGACATACCCTTGAATCTGGTTTTTGAAGACGGCGGATATTTCCGAGTTTTAGGGATGAAAACGATGCGGGAATTCAGGCCCGGCAGATATTATGTGAGATTTGACATAGAAGACAGCTCTGGGCTGAACACCGAAAGTTTTCAGCTGGAACACGGATTCTCTTGGGGCGTGCTCGCCTTCAATACCAATAAATCTATATATTCGCCTGGAGAAAAAGCGTATCTCCAGATGGCGGTTTTGGACGATGCCGGACACACCATATGCGACGCCGATCTTAGCATGCAAATAACAACTCCCGGTGGTGAAACCATCAACATCAATTCTTTAGAGAGCGATATTTCCGATCCCCAAAATGACCAGACAGATAAGATCTATAAAAATCCGGCGTGCGGACCGGACAACGTGATTGACTCCCCGGATTACTTCGCTTATTATCAGGCGGATGGCGCCGGCATTTACCAGGTAGTGCTTACGGCTTCTACTGCTAATGGAGACAAAACCATTACCGACCAATTCGAGGTCCGGGACTCCGCACCCTTTGACATTGAACGCATCGGACCGACCAGGGTTTATCCTAAAGCAAATTACACGATGAAACTTCGCATCAAGGCGAACGAAGATTATAGCGGAGATATCACTGATGTGGTGCCGGAAGATTTTAAAATAATAGATGCGAAATATGATATAAAATTTGCGGCCTCAAGCAGCCCGGATTTAACAAAGAGCGATTATCTTACTCTTGATGCCGGCAATGGGGAAAAGAAAATCATCTGGCCGAATATAAATTTGAGCACCGGCGATGAGATGACGGTCGATTATACTATTGATTTTCCGGAAGTTTCACCGGCGTTTTATCTTTTAGGTCCGGGGCAAATAGGAAATTTCCAGGAAACGCGCAAATGGCAGATCGCTTCGGACGCAGTGGCTTACCGCGCTAAAACCGTGCAGTTCTTGGGAGGCGCGTACTCGGCCAGCGGAACCGTGGCTTCGGCCCAGCAGTCTAATACCAACCAGACTTTCACCACATTTAATTTCAATCTGCCGGAAAATAGCGTTACAGTTAAAAACGCTTATATAATCTTTGAAGCCCAGGTCCATCCTTATACTAATACCGGCACTACCACGGGATATATAATTTCTTTTGATACTTGCAATGGAACTAGCTGCGGCGCCAATGCCTGGACCGGTACTTCCACAGCCTCAGTCACAGACAATACGCTTCTGGCTTCTGCTAATACGCAAAGCAACCAGGCTAGGATATTGGTGAACGTGACTAATGAAGCGCAATTAGCGGCATATACCGGCAATGGCCAAAATATGCAAGCGCAGATCGGCTACAGGATAAATTCCAGTGCGGCCGCTGCCGGCTACATCGCTTATGCCAAGGCCATATTAATATTGACTTATACTTATGATGAAAACAGTTCCCCTAGCGTATTAAAAACCGTTATTTATCCGTTGGAATCCATAGAAAGCTTGAATACCGGCACCAAGGCCACCAGTACGGCCAATAATTGCACAAAAAACAGCACTTGCCCTACGTTCGCTTATAATATGAATATTCCCGAATTTTCCACCTCTACGGGTTCGGTAAAATTGTCCCAATGGTTCCAGACCACGGAAAATAATTATAACAACTTGGCGAACAATGTGGGCGTAACCGTAAATATCCAAGGCAAGGACGTGGACAGCGTCAAATACATACTTCAAGCCGCGGCTCCTTTAACTGGCGACCAATCCAGCATGGAACAATTCGCCTTTTTTTCCGGAGTCACCGGCTACAAAGAAAATACGGCCCAGACTCTGGAGTATGTAGCTACCAGTACTGGCGCCCCGACCCATTACCTGATCGGAGGCGAGGTAGCAGAGACTTATACTGCCTCAACCAGCGCGCCCACCTCCACCAGGACGGTTTCTTTCCCTATCGGAGTAATCGTTAACGGAAACACCGTAGCTACCAGTTCAAAGTCAATTACCATAAGCTTTCCAGAAAACGGCAGCGCCACCGGAACCGTAAAAATTCAAAAAGCCTGGCTAAGGATAAATTCCAGCAACCGTTCCAGTGCCGCGGCTTATAGGTTTAATTTATCCACTAAGGTAGGAACCAATGCTTCCAGTTCTAAATATTATGATTATCGTCCAGGAGCGACCACCATCAATCCGAATTTTTATATTATATCTCTATTCCCAGCAACCGATTTTAGCCAGATAGAAAATGCTAATGCGACCAATTCAATCCCTATAACGGTTGCTGTCAATAATTCGGTAAACACCACCGGAGCCATCAGCGCGGAAATGATGGTCACTTATACTTATACCAATGAAACAAAGGGTTATCTTTCCAATCTAAGCCTTTTCGCCGGCCAATCCACGGTCAACCCTTCTTATCTGAGCACTACCACGTCGGCCGCCAACCTGGTCGCGCCGGAACTTAGTGGCAAAACTATGCTGGGAGCCGAGCTGAAAGCTTCTTATCTTTTCAGCACTCTTAACGGCGCATCTATGCCAGCTGCCAATAATGGCGTGGTTGATGCTAATATTTCCTCAAGCACGCCTACTTGTTCTACGTCCACAGCGCCCATACGCTATGCCGCCCTGACTGCCTTCCCGACCTTTGCGGAATATAATAGAGATATCGGCACCAGCTCTCTGGGCATTACTGACAACCAAGCTTTAAAAGCTTGCTATATGGGATACGATACTAATTACAATGTCGGCGCCAAAATGAACGGTTCCCTGACTTATACTTATGCCTGGGTGGACACAGCTCCGACCAGCACTATCTCATATATTAATAATCGGAAAGACGGAACCGGGGTGATGGATTTTTCCATTACGGCGGATGACGCGGATCATGACGACCTAAAAGCTAAGATAGAATACGCGACCGGCACATCATGCGTTTTCACTTCACCTACCAAACTGACTTTGGATACTAATAATGCCAGTTCAACTTATGGCAACGCGAAGATTGATAACAATCAGGCATATCAAATCGGTTCATCCACCGGCTGGATCATCACTTCCTCCGGAATGAACACCGTTAATTTTGACTGGCTATCCAAACAAGATCTGCCCAACATAAATAATACCTATTGTATCCGTCTTACTGCCAATGATTTTGCCCAAGACCAATCGGTCTCAGCCACTTCTACCGTGTATATTGATAACCTAAGTCCGACCTTGCCCGGCAGTCTGACTTTTAACAGTCATAGCACTTCCAGCATTACACTGAAGTTCGGCGCAAGTTCTACTGACGCCAACTTCGCTTATTATAAGATTTTTTACAAGCAAGGCACCTCCAGTGTTACCGAAGCGAATACGGAATTTTCTTCTTCCACAAACCCGGGTGATCCGGATCTGGGAAACCAAAATTATAACGCCACGGCTACCACCACCATCCCCAATTTGCTTCCCGGCACCTCATATGTATTTAATATCTGGGCTTATGATACTTACGGGAATAAAGCTACGGCTACCACGGAAATGTCCACATCTACCGACAGCTATCCGGCGAGCCCGACCAGCCTGGCCCAATTAAAATCTGACGCATCTACAACCATAAGTTCCGGAGGCTGGACCAACGAGAACCAGGTAAAACTTAGCGCGCAAGCCACTGATACCGACTCAAGCGAGGTCCTCACGCTATATTTTCAGATGGTCCAGAATGCCAGCTCTTCGATTATCGCCACCACCGTTCCATCAAACGCCTGCGCTTACAATGCGACCTACGATGGTTGCAATAGTAAGGTTTGGGCCACCACCTCGCCCGCGGGAAATTATTCCATTATTCCTTTCAGCGGAACGGTCAATCCGCAGGCTATACCGCAGGATTATACCGGTTATAAATGGCAAGTGCTCGCTTGCGATGCTGCCGGCGCGTGCTCTAATAATTGGATAAGTCCGGGCACGGCTCCTCATTTCAAAGTGGATCTTACCCTTCCGACTACGCCGGGCAATCTGACTTTAAATAATAATAATTATAATTCCATCACCCTGAAATTCGGCGCTACCACCTCGGAGACCAATTTTTCCGAATACCGGATCTATTATAAGTCCGGAGCGGGTGCGCCGTCTGAAACCGACAATATGTGGGCAAGCACTTCCGACGGGGACTTGGGATATTTCGACTTCCGTGGCACTTCCACCACTACCGTGAACCCGCTTTTGGAAAATTCTACCTATACTTTTAATATCTGGGCATATGATATGGCCGGCAATAAAGCCAGCGCCACCCCCGTTACTTTGGCCACCAACAACCGTCCTACCGGCGTTTTCGTTTCGGCCCAAGAGCGGAATAGCGGCACAGGCGTAGTGGACGTCTCTATGCAGGTCGCTGATACCAACGGCGATCTTTCCAAGGCTAAAATAGAATACGCCACCGGAACCGCCTGCAATTTCACGATCTCCAGCGACCCCGTGCTCGGCGCTACCACCACTTCTTCAACCAGCTCTCCTCCGGCAGTAGATAATAACAGCGCTTATCAGATAGGCACAACCAGCGGCTGGATAATCACCGCTTCCGGGACAAATACTATAAACTTCACCTGGCTGTCTAAAACCAATCTGCCCGCAGGCGACAATACTTATTGTCTCAGACTGACAGTCAACGACGGCAAGGATGATCAAGCCGCTTCCGCTACCACTACCTTGACCATAGACAATGTAAGCCCTACTATCCCTGGAGACCTGACCATACCTTCTTATACCGTGAACAGCGCCCGAGCGGCCTTTGGAGCATCAAGCACTGACACTAACTTTTTAGAATATAAGATTTTTTATAAGCAAGGCACGTCCACCGTCACCGAGGCGGATAATTTATGGTCGAGCTCTTCGGACTCCAATCTCCGTTTTGCTAATTTCGGTAATGCCACTGGAACCACCATCACCGGCCTGGTTTTGAACAATACTTATTCGTTCCGGATCTGGGCTTATGACGCTTTCGGCAATAAAGCCAGTTCCACCAATCAGGCGTCAACCACTCTGCAATATATTTTAAGATCCCAGAATTGGCGTTTTTACTACGACCGTTCAAGCGAAACCCCGACTTCTACATCCGCGGCGGCTCTGGAAAACGCGGCGCCTTCCAGTATCCCGTCCGACCTGGTTTTCAAGCTGCGTTTTTCCGTGAAGGAGATCATAGGCATTAATGCGGCCAATCTGAAATTAAGGCTGCAATATTCCACGTATTCCGATTTTTCCTCTAATGTGAATTTTTTGACTGAAACTTCATCTTCCACGGCCATTTGGAAATACGGAGACGGAGTAGACGCTGATAATGCGGCCATATCCACGCGGCTCCTTTCCGATTCAAACGCCAACGGGACGCACAATGAATCCGGAATTTCCACTTCTTCCTTCACGCTGGCCGGAGGAGCCGTCGGAGAATGGGAATTCACAATTAGAAACAATGACGCCCCGGTGGCCACAACTTATTATTTCCGCGCTTTTGATGCTTCCACCAGCCAGAGCGTGGCTTTGAATGCCAGTAAAACTTACCCCAGCCTGGTTACTGGCAGCTCCACTTTGAGCTACGTAGTATCGGGCTTGCCTTCCGGCAGTGCTACCGAAGGAGAGACGACCAACATAAACACTACTGCCAATAATATAAATTTCGGAACCCTGGCTCTCGCATCTACTTCCGTGGCGGCCCAGCGTTTTTCCATCGATACCAATGCCGGCTACGGCTACCAGTTATTCGTTTATCAGAATCAGAATTTCTTATGCTCGAGCGGGATGTCGATATCGCCGGTGCCGGGCACCAATGACGCCCCTCAAGGCTGGCCTGCCTCTCCTTATCCGAGCGGTTATGGCTACCACACGAGCGATCACAACCTTTCGGGCACGTCTCCTTCGCGTTTCGCGCCCTATGACAGTTATGCCCGGTTTGAAACCAATATGAAGGAAATATCTTATAGCCCCTTTTCAGTTTCCGGCAAACAAGTAGATCTGGTAGTGAAACTGCAAGTTTCCAATCAGCAGGCAGCCGGGGACTATATAACCAATCTGGTTTATATTATGGTACCCACCTATTAACAATATTTACAAGCCTTTCAGTCCCGCCAACGGCGGGATTAATATTTTCCAAAAATATAAGGTGTCAATAAAATTTTATAGCGGGCAACGCTCTACGGCCATAAAATTTTATCGACGGCCAGGAAAATCAGCAAGATAAAGAAATTCTAAAGAAAAGATAAGGTTTATCTTATCCACATATCCCATATTGACATTTTCTTGATTATGATATATAATATAAGTATAGAAAATCAAAAATTGTTCTTTTCCCCAAGTAAAAAAGTCCAAAACAAAAAGCAAAAATAATAAAAAATCCCCCAAAAACAAAAGTAATCCTCAGTAATCCCTAGTAAAATCCTCAGGCTCCGGAACCTATAAAATCAAATATCCCTTATTATACAAATGCTTTTTGTTTACACGAAAGGCATTTTTTGTTTTCTTGAATAGTTTCTTTAATAATTAATTAACAAGCTTAAGCCCCGCATCTTTCCGGATGTAAAAATGACGGCAATCTATAATCCCCGTCGTATAAATGTTAGTCATGCGGCAAGATGCGGAGCTATAATATTCATAATCAAGATTGCTCGTGCGCCTCGGGCGCATTAAGCCAACCGTCTAACCGGTAGGCGGAAAGCAAGAGCAAGGTCGATAATCTTGTAAAGAATAAAATATAAGCTTATATTTTATAAAAATAAAAACAAAAATTATGAAAAAAATCAGAAAATTAATCATCGCTCTCATCATATTTTCGATGGCGGCGATGTATGGATCGGTTCCTATAGCCGGGGCTACATCATCCTTGACTCAATCTAAGGACTTGATTTCCACTTCCGCCAATAGTGCGGTGTCATCACACACCTTAACTTTCACTACGCTTTATTCTTGGAATGGTACGCAAGGTTTGAATGCCGCCGACAAAATACAAATAACCTTCCCGTCCGGTTTCACCAACATTAACTCAAGCAATATGACCTGTCCGGAAGGTGCTGGTTTTGTAGCGGGGGGAGGTGCTAGCTCAACTGTCTATTGTACAGCGCAAAGCGCCAGAGCTACGGGTACAAAATCAATATTGATAACAGGTATAACCAATCCTGCTGCTACAGGCAATTATACTATAGATATATTGACAACGAATAATACGGGTACGGTTATCTATGAAGAAAGCCATGTCAAAGTTGCCATCTTACCGCAAGTGGTTATGACCGCCACTGTGACTGCCACTTTAAATTTTGTGGTGAACGGCACTACTACGGGAGTATCAATAAATGGAATAACGACTACTAATGTTTCCACGCCTACATCCACTCCTTTCGGCACTTTGGTTGTCAACACTCCTTCAATAGTCGGACAGGACATGTCGGTTACGACCAATGCCGCAAATGGTTATATAGTTACAGTCCAGCAAGACCAGGAAATGCACAATACCACAGGAGACACTATCAATAGTTTTGATAACTCGATAGACGGCTCAGGCTCTACCACGCCGCATGTGTGGAATAATCCTTTGGCAACTTTGGATATGAAAAACACTTACGGACATATGGGCCTGACTTCCAATGATGCTGACCTGGGAGCAGGATCTCCTAATGACGGGTATAATGATTATACTGGATCTAAATTTGTCGGCCTCAATGGCGCGGCCCCGGTGGTGATTATGGCCCATTCCGGCGCGGCAGCCGGTCCGGCTGACGGGGTGACCCAGAACAAAGGAAAGGCGAGCGTTGCATATCAGACCGTGATTTCGTTCTTGCAAGAAGCTGGCGACTACACCAATACGCTGACCTATATCTGTACTCCTACTTTTTAAGCAACAGAGAAAAAATAAAAACAAAAAAACTTCCGATTCCGGAGGTTTTTTTGTTGGTAATTTTTTGTTATGCGGAAATCACAAAATTATGGTATAATAAATCCATCCACAAGATTAATCCCCATGCTAATAAAAAAAGGGATTAAACGGTCGAAATCTTGAGATACTTTTTTCGCAAACCAAAAAAGTAATTCTTGAAATTTCAGTTTGCGGGAAAAGTTTTCACTCATGCGCCACAAAGGACATGAGCTAAGATAAACATAAAAATCCCTATGCAAAAAACAAAAATCTTTAACAAGATCGTTGTTGCTTTTGTGGTATTTACCATGTTAGCAATATACGGTTCCATACCGAACGCCTTAGCTTCTTCTTTGAGCATGGCCAAAGATGTGTTGAGTACTTCAGCGCCATCCGCTGCGGCTACTCATACCATCAGTTTCGGCACTAACATAGTTTTGCCGAATAACGGCTCAATAGAAGTAACAATACCGGCGGAATTCGGCGATGTGTCTACTGGTTCATGTCCTGGCGGCGGCTCATATTCAACCTCTACCAGAAAAGCTTACTGCCAGTATGTAGGAGGTTTGGCTACTTCCTCGTCATTGACAATAACTCTTAATAATATAGTCAATGCCAGTTCTACCGGCAACTATATTATAAACATCGTTACCAAAGACCATATAGGAGGTACGGTTCTGGAAAGCGCCGATTTAGAGCTCTTCATAATGGACCAGGTTACTACCAGCGCGTCAGTATCCTCCAGCATGTCACTCCAGATCGGCAGCCAGGTCGGATCCGGCACCCTGATAAACGGTGTCACTACGACCGGCACTTCCACGGCTACTTCCATTCCGTTCGGAAATATGACGGCAGGCGTCACTTCAACCTTGGCGCAAGCCATCACGGTTTCCACCAACGCATCTAACGGTTATACCGTAACGGTGCAGCAGGACGGAGAAATGAGGAACGGGTCCGGAGCGACTATCAACAGTTTTGATAATTCGCCAGACGGTACAGGTTCCACTACTCCGCATGCTTGGAATAACCCGACCGGAATATTGGGCAGCACCAACACTTACGGCCATATGGGCGTCACTTCCAATGATGCTACTAATGGCACTGGTCCGGATTTTAACGGATCAAAATTTGCCGGCCTTAACGGCACGGCACCGTTACAGATCATGTACCATAATGGTCCGGCCGACGGCACGACGCAAAATATCGGTATGGCCAGCGTGGCTTATTCGGTAAAAATCACTGCTTTGCAAGAAGCCGGCGATTATACCAATACGCTCACCTACGTTTGTACTCCTGTTTACTAAATTTTTAAATTAGTTAAATAGTGTACACGAGAAAACTCCTGCAGAAATGCGGGAGTTTTCTTATACAGAACCTCCTCTTCTTACGAAGGAGAGGGAGAGTAAAGGCGCTAACTTATCCCCAAAATTTATTTTTTATTTTTTGTCTCACTCAGCCATGCTTGAAATTTAATTTATGTCAACTGATTTTTTATTTAATATTAGATGAAAAAATCTAAATAATAAAGAAAAAATAAAAAAATTATAAAGAAATTCTAAAACTACAAAAAATGATAAAATTGTGTTATAATATCAACAACAAGATTAATCCCCATGCCCAAAAAATTAAATATTAAAAAAGGGATTAAAAGTCGAAATCTTGCCCATGCAATAAAAAATTAATAAATATATATTTAGAGATATATTTATTGAAAAATAACGTTATTTTTTGCTCACATAAAAAATGTGAGATTTAGTAAAATTTTTAATCCCTATGAAAAATAAAAAATTCGACAGGATTGTTGTTGCAATTTTGATTTTTGCTATGGTAGCCATCTATGGTTCTGTGCCCACGGTTAAGGCCGCTTCTCTGGCTACAGCCAAAGACGTCCTCAGCACCTCGGCTCCTGCTATTTCAGCAGTGCATACCATCACCGCTAGCACTACCCAAGCCATTCCGAATAACGGCTACATCTCCATAACATTGCAAGGAGGCTCGACTTTCGGCGCTATTGCCACCGGCACCTGCTCTAACGGAGGAGCGGTTTCGACAACGACTCCCCAGACGCTAAGGTGCACGTATGGATCCGGCCTAGCCACTTCTACTAGTTTCAGTATTACGGTCACCGACACTAACCCGGCCGCAGCCGGGACCTATACGGTTACTGTCGGCGATTATACTAACGGATCTGTTTTACTGGAAAGCGCCAATCTGATTGTAGCCATCGTCAACCAGGTTACCATGACCGCCACGGTCCCAGCCACCCTGACATTTACGGTGGCCGGCACCAGCACAGGCGCAACCATTAATGGCATTACTACCACTGCCACCTCCACTGCCACTTCTACTCCTTTCGGGACCCTGACAGTGGGCGCTACCTCTACCGTAGGCCAGAGCATTTCCGTGACTACCAATGCGGCCAGCGGTTTCGCGGTGACGGTACAAGAGAACCAGGAAATGACCAATGCTGCCGGAGCGAATATCAACAGTTTTGATAATTCAATAACCGGCTTCGGTTCTACTACGCCGCATGCCTGGAACGACCCCACAGGAATTTTAGGCAACACCAATACTTATGGCCATATGGGCCTGACTTCCGATGATGCCACCAACGGCTCCGGTCCCAACTTCACAGCTGCGAATAAATACGCAGGCTTGAACGGCACTGCCCCGATGCAGGTCATGTACAACAGCGGTCCATCTGACGGCTCTACCGCAGGAGTCGGCCTGGCCAATGTCGCCTATTCGGTGAAGATCACTGCTCTGCAGGAAGCCGGGGACTATACCAACACCCTGACTTACATCTGCACTCCGACTTACTAAATCAGAGACCATTCGATACAAAAAAACTTCCGATGATCACGGAAGTTTTTTTGTGTTAAACAAACTTGTAGGCGGACCCCTAAATGTGTTAAAATATATGTATATTAATATTTAATCCTTGAGCTCATTTTTCGCTTTTTTGAAGCGATATCCCCCATGAGCCCCTTAGTTAAAATGTATAAAAAATATTTTTTTGCGTTAGCCGGTTTTCTGGCTATTTTCACCTTGATTTTTTGTCCGAAAACATCTCTGGCAGACGGCCAAGGGATAAAAATCAGCCCGGTCAGGTTTGAGGAGATGGTAGATCCGGGCCAAGTGCTCCAGAAAAGCATAAAAGTCACCAATGATTCCGATAATCCTCAGACTTTATATGCTTTGGTCAGGAATTTTACCGCTGAAGGAGAAGACGGTTCGGCCCAACTTACAATGCCGGGCACGGGAGATGAAAACTCCATGGCTTATTGGATTAAAGTAGACAGCAACGGCACAAGTTTCGCACCGCATGAAGAAAAAGAGATCCCTTTTTCCATTGAGGTGCCGAAAACCGTAGGGCCGGGCGGTTATTACGGAGCCCTGGTTTTCGGCAATCAGGCTCCCAAACTGCAGCTGGGCGGTCAAGAAAGAGGCGCGGCTAT
>Ga0209048_10000725_pt1 | contig 34835 bp, 29 predicted proteins | sample FrelakmetCRP12CR_FD_187146 | JGI IMG/M metagenome (GOLD analysis project Ga0209048, IMG submission 187146) | Freshwater lake sediment microbial communities from the University of Notre Dame, USA, for methane emissions studies - CRP12 CR (SPAdes)... | ecosystem: Environmental > Aquatic >...
TCGAGATCCAGTTCGAACATGCGCGTGAGCGGTCGCGCCGAGCAGTTCTTTCGCTCTCGCTGAACCGCCTGTCAGCAGTCGGTCGCGACCGACTGTCTGGCCGGGAACGGTTCCCGAAGAAACGCTGTCCAATTTCTGCTGAGAGCTACAAAGCCAGTGATCATCAACGCCAACCCAGGGTGGGCTTGTGGGCTTGTCACGCCACGTTCTCGATGGCCCGCTTCAACAGGTCCAGGCCAAGGTCGATCTCCGCGTCGCTGACCGTCAGCGGCGGCGCGATGCGGAAGACGCCGCCCATGCCGGGAAGCTGCACGATGTTCATGCTCAGGCCGAGCGTCATGCATTCACGGGTGATGGCGGCGCCCAGATCGGGCGCGGCCTCCTTGCCGGCCTGGTTCTTCACGATCTCGATGCCCAGCAGCAGCCCGCGGCCGCGCACGTCGCCGATGCAGTCGAACTCGCGCTGCAGCGAGCGCAAGCCTTTTTCCAGCCGCTGGCCGGCGAGCCTGGCGCGGTCGGCCAGCTTGTCGCGGATCACCACCTCCAGCACCTTCAGGCCGACCGCGGCCGGCAGCGGATCGGAGACGTGGGTCGTGTAGAAGAGGAACCCACGCGCGTGGCACTCTTCTTCGATCTCCGCCGAGGTTATCACCGCCGCCAGCGGCAGGCCGGCGCCGAGTGTTTTCGACAGGGTGAGGATGTCGGGCACCACCCCGTCGCGGTCGAAGGCGAACATCAGGCCGGTGCGGCCCACGCCGGTTTGCGCCTCGTCCAGGATCAGCAGCATGTCGCGTTCGCTGCACTTCTTCTTCAGCGCAGCCAAGTAGCCGAACGGCAGGTCGATCACGCCGCCGGAACTCAAGATCGGCTCGGCGATGAAGGCCGCGAGGTTGCCGCTCGACTGCCGGTCGATCAGGTCGAAGGCGTAGTCGAGTTCGGCCTCCCAGTCGAAGCCGCCGTTGCGCTCGAAGCGCGGCCGGTACGGGTAGGGCGCGGGAATCGCGAACGAACCCACCGCCGCCGGCCCGTAGCCCTTGCGACCCGCACTGTAGGTGGCCGACGCCGCGCCGCCGGTCATGCCGTGCCACGACTGCGCGAAGCTCACGATCTCGAACTTGCCGGTGAACAGCTTGGCCATCTTGATGGCGGCCTCGTTGGCCTCGGCGCCGGTGCTCAACAGCATCGAGCGGTCGAGACCAGGCGGCGTGATCTCAGCGAGCTTGGTGGCCAGGTTGACCACCGGGCGGCTCAGCATGCCGCTGAACAGATGGTCCAGATTGCGTGCGTGCTCGGCTACCACGGCGGCGACCTCGGGATGGCCGTGGCCCAGCAGCGAACTCATCTGGCCGGAAGTGAAATCGAGGACCGCGCGGCCGTCTGCGTCGTACACGAAGCTGCCCCGGGCCCGCTCGATGATCATCGGCTCGAACGTGCCACCGTAACGGATCAAATGCTGGCGGGCGTTCTTCCAGAAAGCGGGGTCGGCGTTGTGGGACATCAAGAACTCCTGAAGGCTGGTCCGCCAAGATTGTGAACATCGCGGAAGTAATTGAAGCTAATGCTTCATAGCTTCGCTATCGGAAAGACTCATACCGTGAGCCGCCACCTCAACAGGCGATCTCGGCCAGATTGCAGACCTTGACCAAGTCATGACCCAGTGTTCCTTGACCCTTCGGCGACGGTCGAGTGAACCGTCATGATGGTTCGCTTCGCAGCGTCATGCGGATATGCGCATGACGCTGCACAGCGGCTATTCGTGTCGGGCGGCGCGACGGCGAACCTGGGGTCGTCCGCGGTCATTCCTTTTGCCTGAACCACTCGAGTAAGCTCGCATCGTCCATTGCCGCGAAGCCGCTCTCGCAGGCACGCGCGAACTGCGCCGCGGCGGTGCCGCCGAGCACGGCGTCGAAGCCCGCCGACCGCGCCGCCTCGATGGCGAGTCGCGTGTCCTTCGCCAGCAGCGTCGTGTGCGCGCGCGGCGCCAAGTCGCCGGCCAGGGCGCGCGGCAGGCGGTCGCTCGCGATCCAGCTCTGGCCACTCGATAGTTCGATCACCGCCAGCGTGCGCGCGGCATCCAACCCGAGCCTCTCGGCGAGCGCGATCGCTTCGCACGCTCCCGCGAGGTTGATGCCTGCGAGCAGGTTGTTGACGAGCTTGGTGCGCGCGCCGTCGCCTGCCCTGGCGCTGATTCGAAAGACCTTCGACGACAGCGCTTCGATCAGCGCTCGATGGCGCTCGAACACAGCGTCGTCGCAGGCCACCATCAGGCTCATCGAACCGTCGTGCGCACGGGCCGGGCCCCCCGACATCGGCGCGTCGATGCAGGCGATGCCGCGCTCTGCCAAGCGGGACGCGAAGCGCTCGGTGTCGGCAGGGGCGATCGTCGGGCACAGCATCACGCAACCGGGTGCCGGCTGCACGCTGGCGACGCCGTCGGCGCCGAACAACACTGCCTCGGTTTGCGCCGCATCGACCACGACGACGATCACGCAGTCGCACCGCGCGGCCAGTTCCCGCGCCGTCGAGCAGCGTGTGGCGCCAATGGCGACGGCTTCGTCTTCGCGCTCGGCGTCGATGTCGCGCACGGCGACCGCCCAGCCCAGTTCGCGCAGGCGCGCCGCCATCGCGAAGCCCATGTTGCCGATGCCGACGATGCCGATGTTCATGTCTGCACCAGCCGCCGACTCTTGGAGATCGACATCAGTATCCCGAGCCCGAGGCCGAGCGTGACCATCGCGGTGCCGCCGTAACTGACGAACGGCAACGGGACGCCGACCACGGGCAGGATGCCGCTGACCATGCCCATGTTGACGAAGGCATAGGTGAAGAACGAGAGCGTCACCGCGCCGGCCAGCAGGCGGGCGAATTGGGTCGGCGCTTCGGCGGCGATCATCAGGCCGCGGAAGATCAGGAATATGAAGCCGACGATCAGCGCGGCGTTGCCGGCGAGGCCGAACTCCTCGGAGAACGCGGCGAAGATGAAATCGGTGGTGCGCTCGGGGATGAATTCGAGGTGCGTCTGGGTGCCCTTCATGAAGCCCTTGCCGGTGAGTCCGCCCGAGCCGATGGCGATCCCGCCCTGGATGATGTGGAAGCCCTTGCCCAGCGGATCGGTCGTCGGGTCGAGCAGTGTGCAGACGCGGTTCTTCTGGTAGTCGCGCAGCATCGGCCACTTCACGTCGGGCTGGCAGATGCGGTCTTCCGACAGGACCAGTGCCGTCACGGCCACTGCCGCGAGCAGCATCACCGGGAGGATCAGCCGCCACGACAGGCCGGCGAAGAAGATCACGTACAACCCGGCCGACAGCACGAGGATCGCGGTGCCGAGGTCGGGCTGCTTGACGATCAGCCCGACCGGCACCACGAGCATCAGCAGCGCGGCGACGAAGTCGAGTGCGCGCAACTGCCCCTCGCGGCGCTGGAACCACCAGGCGAGCATCAGCGGCATCGCGATCTTCAGGATTTCCGACGGCTGGATATCCACGCCAACGTGCAGCCAGCGCGTCGCGCCCTTCTTGGTGACGCCGAACAGCATTGTCGCGACGAGCAGGGCGACACCCAGGCTGTACAGCGGCACCGCCAGCCGTGACAGACGCTGGGGCGGGATCTGCGCGACGATGAACAGCACGCCGAGCGCCAGCAGCATGTTGCGCCCATGGTCGACGAAGCGGGTGCCGCTGTCGAAGCCGGCCGAGTACATCGTCACCAGCCCGCCCACCACGAGCAGCACGACCGCCGCGCTCAACGGGCCATCGAAGCCGAGGAACACCGGCTTGATACGCAGCCAGAGCGAGGGCTTGTCGAAGACAGCGCTCATCGACTTGCGGGCAATGCCGCGCCGCTTGCGCGCGCCGACGCGCGGCCTGCGCTCGCGGCAGCGCGAGCCGGAGCGACGGCCGGGTCCGATGCGGAAGGAACCGCGGCGACAGCCGTCTCGGGCGGCGCGCTGGCTGCGCCCGGCAGCGGCACCGAGGCCGCATCGCGCTGGGTGCCGATCGGCACGCTGGCCTGGCCGAGCCGCACGGCGGCGATGTCTTCGACGCTCGGGTACTTGCCGAGCAGCAGGTAGTCGAAGATGCGGCGCGCGATCGGCGCCGCGGAAGCGGCGCCGAACCCGGCGTTCTCCACCACCATCGCCAACGCCACGCGCGGCTCCTCGAGCGGCGCGAAAGCGGTGTACAGAGCGTGGTCGCGGTGCCGCTCGTCGAGCGTCTTGGCGTCGTACTTCTCGTCCTTGCCGATCGCGATCACCTGCGCGGTGCCGGTCTTGCCGCCGCTCTTGTAGGGCGCTCCGGCAAACACCCGCGCCGAGGTGCCTTCCTGGGTCACGCCGTACAGCGCCTGGTGGACGAAGGCGACGTGCTCGGGGGCCAGCGGAACCGGCTCGAGCGCGCGGCCGGACACCCGGCGCTGTTCGTGCGTCTCGAAGTTCTCGATCTCGCGCGCCAGCCGCGGCGTGTAGCGCAGCCCGCCGGTGGCCAGCGTGGCCGTGGCCTGGGCGAGCTGCAGCATCGTGAACGCGTTGTAGCCCTGGCCGATGCCGAGCGAGATGGTCTCGCCGGCGTACCACTTCTGCTGTTCCTTGCGCCTGTAGGCGGCGCGCTTCCAGGCGGTCGACGGCAGCAGCCCCTTGACCTCGCCGTGGATGTCGATGTCGGTGAGCTGGCCAAGCCCGAGCGGCTTCATGAAGTCGTGCATCGCGTCGACACCGAGGTCGTTGGCGAGCATGTAGTAGTACGTGTCGCACGATTGCACGATCGACTTGTACATGTCCACCGTGCCATGACCACCTTCCTTGTCGTCGCGGAACTTGTGGTTGCCGAACCAGAAGTAGCCGGGGTCGTAGATCGTCTGCTGTGGCGTGCGTTTGCCCAGGGTCAGCGCAGCCAGCGCCATGAACGGCTTGTAGGTCGATCCCGGGGGATAGGTGCCGCGCAGCGCCCGGTTCAGCAGCGGCTTGTCGATCGACTCGTTGAGCACCTTCCAGTTCTCGGCGTCGATGCCGTCGACGAACAGATTGGGGTCGAAGTTCGGCTTGCTGACGAAGGTCAGGATTTCACCGTTGCGCGGGTCGATCGCGACCAGCGCGCCGCGGCGGTCGCCGAACAGGTCTTCCACCAGTGCCTGCAGCCGGATGTCGATTGCGAGCGTGAGCTTGTTGCCGGGCGTTGCCGGGTTGCTCTGCAGGCGGCGCACCGCGCGCCCGCCGGCGGTGGTCTCGATCTCCTCGAAGCCGGTGCTGCCGTGCAGATCGGCTTCGTAGCTCTGCTCGATGCCGAGCTTGCCGATGTACTCGGTGCCGCGGTAGTTCGCGGCGTCCTCGGTGTCGTCGATGACCGCCTTCTCGGCCGGATTGATGCGGCCGATGTAGCCGATCAGGTGGCTCGCCGTCTCACCGAGCGGGTAGTTGCGGAACAGCCGCGCCTTGACGTCGACGCCGGGGAAGCGGAAGCGCTGCGCCGTGAATCGTGCCACCTCCTCGTCGCTCAGGCGGGAGCGGATCGGCAGCGATTCGAAGCTCTTGCCTTCTTCCATCAGCCGCTTGAAACGCTTGCGGTCGCGCGGTTGCACGTCGATCACTTGCGACAGCTCGTCGATCGTGGCTTCGAGGTCGGCCACCTTGGACGGCGTGATCTCGAGCGTGTAAGCCGAGTAATTGTCGGCCAGCACGACGCCATTGCGGTCGAGGATCAGGCCGCGGTTGGGCACGATCGGCACGACGGCGATGCGGTTGTTCTCGGCCTGCGTCGAGAGCTCTTCGTACTTGAAAACCTGCAGAAAGACGAGGCGCGCGGCGAGCAGCCCGAAGCAGAACAGCACGAACGCCGCCGCGGCGACGAGCCGCATGCGAAAGCTCCCCAGCTCGCGTTCGACGTCCTTCAGTTCCGTCATTTCACAACGGCCGGTTCTGGTCTGGATCGGGCGGGCGTCGCTGCGGCGCCAGCAGCAGCCAGCACGCGAGCGGCCACAGCAGTGACTCGAACAGCGGCGCGAGCAGCATCTGCCATCCGGGGAACATGCCCCCGGCGAGCAGCCGCACGAGCAGCGACACCGCATGCGCGGCAAAGAACAGCGGCAGGATCTGCACCGCCTGCGACGGCACGGTGAACCAGACCAGCCGGCGGTGGATCGTGACGGCGAAGAAGCTCAGCAGCGTGTAGGCGAGCGCATGCTGGCCGAGCACCGCACCGTCGTGCACGTCCATCGCGAGGCCGAACGCGAAGGCGAGGCCGACGCCGACGCGCCGCGACTGGTGGACGTTCCAGAACACCAGCGCGAGCGCCAGCAGGTCGGGCATCGCCGGCTGGCGCCCGAGCGGCACCAGGTTGAAGGCCAGCGCGCCGAGCAGCGTCGCCCAGACGAACACCGGATTGACCGGCAGCAGCAGCTGGTCGGCGCTGCGCGGCATCATGCGGCGGCTCCTTCGAGCCAGCGCATCATGAGCGCAGCGCCCCCGAACCGCGCGTCATCGACGCCCCGACTTGCGCGTCGGCGCAGACGCCGCATCGGTCGCCACCTCCGGCCGCGGCGGCAGCTGCAGTCCCACCGGTTCGAGCACCAGCACCTGGCGCACGCTGTCGGGCGAAGCCACCGGCTGCAGGGCGATCCTCGCGAAGCTGGTCTCAACGCGGCGGTCCACCTGGCTCACGCGTGCCACGGGCAGGCCTGGCGGGTAGATGCCATCGACGCCCGAGGTGGTGAGCAGATCGCCCACCTGAACGTCGGCATTGCCGGCCATGAAGCGAAGCTCCATGCCTGCGCCGCCGGCCAGGCCGAAAGCCGCGCTGCGCAGCTGCGTGCGTGTATTGAGCACCGGGATCGCCGCATCCTTGTCGGTCAGCAGGGTCACCTCGGCGTTGAGCGGATAGACCCGCGTCACCTGCCCGAGCACGCCCTGCTCGTTGATCACCGGGGCGCCCAGCAACACACCACTCGCGCTGCCGCGGTCGATGAAGACCTTGCGCGAGTAGGGGTCGGTCGCCTCGTAGAGCACCTCGGCTGCCAGCGAGCGTACGGCCAGCGCAGGGCGCAATTCGAGCAGGCCGCGAAGCTGCGCGTTCTCGCGGGCCAGCTGCTCGACCCGCGACGCGCGCTCGGCCTGTTGCACGAGTTCGCCACGCGCCGCCTGCTCTCGGCCGAGCGCGCCTTGCAGCCCGATCAGGTACTCGCTAGAGCGCTCCCAGGCGGCCACCGGAACCATCAGCACCCGCTCGATCGGCAGCAGCGCGGTGGCTATCGTCGCGCGCAGCGGCAGCGTCAGCCTGAAGCGCGTATCGGCCACCATCAGCAAGACGGCGAGCGCGGAGAAGAACATCATCTTGCTGAGCGCCGACGGGCCCTGGCGGAAGAAGGGCGGCGGCGTGCGATCGAAGCTGCCTCGGGCCATGGATCCGCTGGGTTCAGCTCACTCGATGCTCAGTGGACGCGGCGCGGTCTCCGCCCTCGCCGCGCCGCCAGCGGCCGCAAGGCGATGCCGTGGGCATCTTGGGGTCGTCGCTCACTCGGAGGTGAAGATGCTGCCGAGGCGCTCCATCCGTTCCAGCGCCATGCCGCAGCCGCGAACGACGCAGGTCAGCGGGTCTTCGGCGACAAGCACCGGCAGGCCGGTCTCCTCGGCGAGCAGGCGGTCGAGGTCGCGCAGCAGTGCGCCGCCGCCGGTGAGCATCATGCCGCGCTCGGCGATGTCGGCGCCGAGTTCCGGAGGCGTCTGCTCGAGCGCGTTCTTGACGCTGGAGACGATCTGGTTCAGCGGGTCGGTCAGCGCTTCGAGGATCTCGTTGCTGCTGATCGTGAAGCTGCGCGGTACGCCCTCGGACAGGTTGCGGCCCTTGACCTCGATCTCCTTGACCTCGGAACCGGGGAATGCCGAGCCGATGTTCTTCTTGATCATCTCGGCGGTGGGCTCGCCGATCAGCATGCCGTAGTTGCGTCGGATGTAGTTGATGATCGCCTCGTCGAACTTGTCGCCGCCGACGCGCACGCTACCCTTGTAAACCATGCCGCCGAGGCTGATCACGCCGACTTCGGTGGTGCCCCCGCCGATGTCGACCACCATCGAGCCGCTGGCTTCGCTGACCGGCAGGCCGGCGCCGATGGCTGCAGCCATCGGTTCCTCGATCAGGTAGACGTCGCTCGCGCCGGCGCCGAGCGCCGATTCGCGGATCGCTCGCCGCTCGACCTGCGTCGACCCGCAGGGCACGCAGATGATGATGCGCGGACTCGGCCGAAGCACCGAGCGCGGGTGCACCATCTTGATGAACTGCTTCAACATCTGCTCGGTGACCGTGAAGTCGGCGATCACACCGTCCTTCATCGGGCGGATCGCCTCGATGTTGCCGGGCACCTTGCCGAGCATCGCCTTGGCTTCCTTGCCGACCGCCTGGATCGTCTTCTTGCCGTGCGGCCCGCCCTCATGGCGGATCGCGACGACCGAGGGTTCGTCGAGGACGATGCCCTTGCCGCGGACGTAGATCAGCGTGTTGGCGGTGCCGAGGTCGATGGCAAGGTCGGTCGAGAAATAGCGGCGCAGGGAGGCGAACATGGTTTGTGCGGGTAGCGTCGGGCGTCAGTCAGGGCTGGGTCGTGGCGTGAGGACCGCTGGACGCGAATCTGGGATTGAGGCGTTCTCGATGGCCCTGTCGGCGAGCGCGGTGCCGATCCTGGGCGTCTTCAGTGGACATTTCCGGGGCAGCCCGTCATCGGTGCGGCCAACGGGCTTGGAGTGCGATTTTCCGCCACGGGCGAGGCCTGTGGATCGCCGTGGATAATACCTCAAGCCTTCATTCTCTCCGGTGGTTTTCGTCGCCGCGCAATCCCCGATGGTCCTCCTTCTCAGCGCAGGTTTTGCATGCCACTGAGCCCCGCGGACGTGAGCCGCATCGCGCAGCTGGCGCGGCTCGAACTTCAGTCTGGCGAACAGGCCGCGATGCTGGCGCAGCTGAACGACTTCTTCTCGATCGTCGAGCAGATGAGCGCCGTCGACACGCGCGGCGTCGAGCCGTTGTACACGCCGCTGGCCGCGGTGCAGGAGATGCCGCTGCGGCTGCGCGATGACGTGGTGACCGAGCCCGACCGCCGCGAAGCCAACCAACGCAGCGCGCCGGCACTCGCCGACGGCCTGTACCTCGTTCCCAAAGTGATCGAATGATTCCTCCGTGGCACAAGCTCGGCGTCGCCGAGCTGGGGCGATTGCTCGATGCCGGCGAGGTCTCCAGCGTCGAGATCACGACACATCTGCTTGCACGTCTTGCGAATCACCAGCACCTCGGCGCCTTCCTGTGCATTGACGCGGATGGAGCGGTCGCGCAGGCGCGCGCCGCCGACGCGCGGCGCGGCGCGGGCGAGCGCGGTGCGCTGCTCGGCGTGCCACTGGCGCACAAGGACATCTTCGTCACCGAGACACTGCCCACCACGGCCGGCTCGAAGATGCTCGCCGGCTACCGCAGCCCGTTCGACGCCACCGTGGTGGCGCGCCTCGCGGCGGCGGGCGCCGTCACGCTGGGCAAGCTGAATTGCGACGAGTTCGCGATGGGTTCATCGAACGAGAACTCGGCCTTCGCGCCGGTCAGGAACCCGTGGGACACGACGCGAGTGCCGGGTGGTTCGTCGGGCGGTTCGGCCGCTGCCGTCGCAGCGCGCCTGCTGCCCGCAGCCACCGGCACCGACACCGGTGGCTCGATCCGCCAGCCGGCGAGCTTCTCCGGTGTCACCGGCATCAAGCCGACCTACGGCGTTTGCTCGCGCTACGGGATGATCGCGTTCGCGTCCAGTCTCGACCAGGCCGGGCCCCTCGCGCGCAGCGCCGAGGATTGCGCGCTGCTGCTGTCGGCGATGAGCGGCTTCGACGCGCGCGACGCGACGAGCGTGCAGCGCCCGCCGCAAGACTTCGGGGCAGCGCTCTCGGCGCCGCGCGATGGCGCCACTGCCGCGCAGCCGCTCGAAGGGCTGCGCATCGGGCTGCCGAAGGAGTTCTTCCCGGCCGCGCTGGCCGCCGATGTCGACGGCGCCGTGCGCGCGGCATTGCGCCAGCTCGAGCAGCTCGGTGCGACCTTGCTCGACGTGAGCCTGCCGCGCACCGAGCTTTCGATTCCCGTCTACTACATCATCGCGCCGGCCGAGGCGAGCTCGAACCTCTCGCGCTACGACGGCGTGCGCTACGGCCACCGCGCGGCGAAGTACGGCGACCTGATGGACATGTACAGGAAGACCCGCGCCGAGGGTTTCGGCGCCGAGGTCAAGCGACGCATCATGATCGGCACCTACGTGCTCTCGCACGGTTACTACGACGCCTACTACCTGCAGGCGCAGAAGCTGCGCCGCATGATCGCCGACGACTTCCAGGCCTGCTTTCGGCAATGCGACGTGATCGCCGGCCCGGTGGCACCGAGCGTTGCCTGGAAGCTGGGCGAGAAGAGCGACGACCCGGTGGCGGCCTACCTGGCCGACATCTTCACGCTGCCGGCGAGTCTCGCGGGCCTGCCAGGCATGAGCCTGCCCGCAGGTTTCGGCGAAGGCGGGATGCCGGTGGGCCTGCAGCTGATCGGCAACTATTTCCAGGAAGGCACGCTGCTGCGCGCGGCGCACACGTTTCAGCTGGCGACCGACTGGCACCGGCGCATGCCGCCAGGATGCTGACGATGAACCCGAAGGCTCCGCTGATCCGCGGCTACGAGATTGTCATCGGCATCGAGACCCATGCGCAGCTCTCGACCCGCAGCAAGATCTTCAGCGGTGCCTCCACCACCTTCGGCGCGGCAGCCAACACACAGGCCTGCGCGGTCGACCTCGCTCTGCCGGGCACCTTGCCGGTGATGAACCGCGGTGCCGTCGAACGCGCGATCCGCTTCGGCCTGGCAGTGGGCGCGACGGTGGCCCCGCAATCGATCTTCGCGCGCAAGAACTACTTCTACCCCGATCTGCCCAAGGGCTACCAGATCAGCCAGTACGAGACGCCGGTGGTGCAGGGCGGCAGGGTCGAGTTCTATCTCGGCGACGCGAAGCACGTCGTGAACCTGACGCGCGCGCACCTCGAGGAAGACGCCGGCAAGTCGCTGCACGAGGACTATCACGGCCTGACCGGGATCGACCTGAACCGCGCCGGCACGCCGCTGCTGGAGATCGTCACCGAGCCCGACATGCGGTCGAGCGCCGAGGCGGTCGAATACGCCAAGGCGCTGCACACACTCGTGGTGTGGCTGGCGATCTGCGACGGCAACATGCAGGAGGGGTCGTTCCGCTGCGACGCCAACGTGTCGGTGCGTCGTCCCGGCGCGCCCTACGGCACGCGGCGCGAGATCAAGAACCTGAACAGCTTCAAGTTCCTGCAGCAAGCGGTGGACTACGAGATCCAGTGGCAGATCGACCTGCTCGAGGACGGCGGAACGGTGCGGCAGGCGACCGTGCTGTTCGACGCCGACACCAGCGAGACGCGCGCGATGCGCAGCAAGGAAGACGCGCACGACTATCGCTACTTCCCCGATCCCGACTTGCCACCGCTGGTGATTGGCCCGGAGTGGATCGCCGAGGTGCGCGCCGCCATGCCCGAGCTGCCGCGCGCGATGGCAGAGCGCTTCCAGAGGGACTACGGGCTGCCGGCGTACGACGCTTCGATGATGACGCAGAGCAAGGCCTTCGGAGCCTTCTTCGAAGCCACCGCGCAGGCCTGCGGCAACGCCAAGCTGGCTGCGAACTGGCTGATGGGCGAGGTGTCGCGGCGCCTGAATGCCGGGGCGCTGGCGCTCGAAGACAGCCCGGTCGGCACCGCCGCGCTGGCAAGCTTGATATCGCGCATCGCCGACGGCACGATCTCGAACAATGGTGCGAAGCAGGTGTTCGATGCGCTGTGGGCGGGCAGGTCCGCCGATGTCGATGCGCTGATCGACGCGCTGGGCCTGAAGCAGATGAAAGACGACGGTGCGCTCGAAGCCATCCTCGACGAGGTGATCGCCGCCAACGCGAAGTCGGTCGTGGAGTACCGCGCGGGCAAGGAAAAGGCCTTCAACGCGCTCGTCGGCCAGGCGATGAAGGCGAGCAAGGGTAAGGCCAATCCGTTGCAGGTCAACGAGCTGTTGAAGAAGAAGCTCGGATGAGCTGACGCAATCCGTGGGTGCCCGCTGTGGGCCCCGGGGTTGCGCCGCAACGACCGCATTGCGCAGTGAGGCAGGCGCAACGCGATCGCGATCGCCTGCCTCACTGCGCAGGGCGGACGGCTCGCGAGATCCTCGCCCTTCGCTGCGGCGTCTACTTCGACGCCGCCTTGCGCGGCGCTGACGCGGCAGCGGGCGATGGCGGCGGGGCGCCGAGCGGCCCCATGGAGCCCGGCATGGCACCCGCCCAGAGCCGCTTCAGGCGCTCGAGTTCGATATCGAATGCGGTATTGATGCGCGCCACCTCGGCCTCCTGGTTCTGCACCAGCACGCGCTGCGCTTCGACGCTGGCATCGTTGGCGTCAAGCGCCTGCCTGAGCTTGGCCGGCAAGGCGCGATCGGCGTAGAACTCGGCCTCGTCGAGCAGCGGCTTGCGCTCGATGGCCAGTGCCTTCAGGCGGTCCTCCGAGGTGCGCACGGCCTTGCGCACGTCGTCCAGTGCTGCTTCGCGGGCGCGCCGATGGGCGGCATCGTTGGGGAAGCGCTGCAGAAGGTTGCGGTCACGTCGCACCGCTTCCTGCTGCGCGGCGCGGTCGGTAGCGACGCGTCGCTCGGCGGCTTCGGCCTCGGCGCGCTCGTCCGCCGTCGGCGTCGGCGGTACGATCTTGCGCAGCGAACCGTCGGCGTTGTGCAGTTTCTGCTCTCGGTTCGTGCATTCGGGGATCGGACGGTCGGAGGTCAGCTTCTTGCCACTCGCGTCGACGCAGGAGTAGATCGGCACATCCGCGGCGTTGGCACCGTCCGCGAGCGGCGCGGTCAGGCACAGCAGCAGTGCGAGTTCGGTGGCGCCGTTCTTGCGCATTCAGACTCCGTAGCGTTGACGATAGGCGGCCACGGGCGCAAGGTGTGCGGCGAGGGCCGGGTCCAGGCTCGACTGTAAGTACTCCAGGAGGTCGGCAAGCGTCGCAATTGCAGCAACCTTCAGGCCCAGTTTGCGCTCGACGAACTGCACCGCGGACCAGGGTACATCGCTGCCATCGTCGGTGGCTTTCTCCTGGCGGTCGAGCGCAACCGCCACCGCGCAGGGGTCGCCGTCCGCAGACTCGATCATCGCGATCGATTCGCGCACCGAAGTGCCGGCCGAGATCACGTCGTCGATGATCAGCACCCGGCCAGCGACTGGCGCTCCGACCAGCGTGCCGCGCTCGCCGTGGTCCTTCGCCTCCTTGCGGTTGTAGGCGAAGGGCACGTTGCGGCCGAGCCTCGCGAGTTCGATCGCCACCGCGGCGGCGAGCGTGATGCCCTTGTACGCAGGGCCGAACAGCATGTCGAAGGCGATGCCCGAGGCGAGCAGGCGCCGCGCATAGAATTCCGCCAGCCTGGAGAGCTTGGCGCCGTCGTCGAACAAGCCTGCATTGAAGAAGTAGGGCGACAGCCGCCCGGCCTTGGTCTTGAACTCGCCGAATCGAAGCACTCCGGCGTCGACGGAGAACTTCACGAAGTCAAGCGCCAGCGCGTCGCCGGGCGCGGTCACGATCGGTTCAGCGCTCATCGGGGAATCCTGTGTTTCGACTCGTCACCCTGAACCTCAACGGCATCCGCTCGGCGGCGAACAAGGGCTGGCTTCCGTGGGCCGAGTCGCTTGGCGCGGATTGTATGGGCGTGCAGGAGGTGAAGGCGCAGGCCGTCGACGTGGCCAACCGCTTCGAGGTGGTGGCCGGCATGAAGGGCCACTTCCATTTCGCCGAGAAGAAGGGCTACTCCGGCGTCGGACTGTACACGGGCAAGACGCCGAGCGACGTGATCACCGGCATCGGCAACGCCGAGTTCGACGCCGAGGGCCGTTGGGTCGAGGCGCGGTTCGACACCGCGCGGCGCAAGCTCAGCATCGTCAGCTGCTATTTTCCCAGCGGGTCCAGCGGCGAGGGACGCCAGCAGGCGAAGTTCCGCTTCCTCGCGCTGATGGCGCCGACGCTGCTCCGCCTGAAAGCCGAGCGCGAGTTCATCCTCGTCGGAGACGTGAACATCGCGCACAAGGAGATTGACCTCAGGAACTGGCGCAGCAACCAGAAGAACAGCGGCTTCCTGCCAGAGGAGCGCGCCTGGATGACGCATGTGCTCGACGAACTGGGCCTGGTCGATGTGTTCCGCACGCTGAACCCGCACCCCGATCAATACACCTGGTGGAGCAACCGCGGCCAGGCCTGGGCCCACAACGTCGGCTGGCGGCTCGACTATCACCTCGCCACCCCCGGCGTCGCGTCCAAGGCGAGGCGCGAACAGATCTATCTAGCGCAACGCTTCAGCGACCATGCACCGCTGGTGATCGACTACGACTTCAAGCTCTGAGGGTCGACTGCGGGCGTCGAAGACAGCCCATGCTTCACTGTGATACCTTCGCCTCGCGGGCGCGATGGGCACGCCGCATTGGCTGAACCGTGTGAGGCGCGCATGAGGAAGATCCCTCTCTACAGCAGCAGTTCCGCCCGCAGGCCGCTGTCGCCGGCGGCAGACACTTCGGCCAGAGGCAACGACGACGACGCGCCCACGGCCGCTGTCGCGCCGCGCGAAACTGTCATGCATCCGACACCGCGGGCCCGTTTCGCGCGGCGCAGTTCCATCGTCGGCTTCTTCGCAGCCCTCGCCGTTGCGGCGCTTGTCGTGGGGGCGCAATGGAGACTCGGCGCGCCGGCCAGAACATTCACCCAGAAGGACATCGACGCCGCCGTGCTGCATACGCTCGAGACCAAGGCATTGCCGTCACCGGCGGCCAGGGCCTACGAGGCCGTGAGGCCATCGGTCGTCATGGTGCGCGGCCAACGCGAAGGCGACGATGCCGACATCGAGCGCAGCATCGGCACTGGCGTGGTGATCGTCGATAGCGGCGTCATCCTGACCAATCTGCACGTGGTGGCGGGCGCCGACAAGATCAGCCTGCGCTTTGCCGACGGCACCGAATCGGACGCCTCGGTGGTTTCGATCCAACCCGAGAACGACCTCGCTGTGCTGCAAGCCAAGACCCTGCCCGACGACCTGCAGGCGGCGACGATGCGCTCGACCGGCGACCTCGCGCCGGGTGACCAGGTCGTCGCGGTGGGCTTCCCGTTCGGCATCGGCCCATCAGCGTCGGCCGGCGTGGTGTCTGGACTTCGTCGCGAATTTAGGTCTCCGCATGGAAAGCAGGTGCTCACCAATCTGATCCAGTTCGACGCGGCCGCCAACCCCGGCAACTCGGGCGGGCCGCTGGTGACGATGGAGGGCGAGGTGGTCGGCATCGTCACCGCGATCCTCAATCCGGGCGAGCAGCGCACCTTCATCGGCATCGGCTTTGCAGTGCCGATCGAGAACGCCGCCAGCGGAGCCGGCCTGTCGCCGTTCTAACGTCGAACCCGAATCGAACCCGGCAATCAACCGCAGGCAAGCCATGGACGCCAGCCAACACGCCGAAACAGCCTCGCTGATGGAACGCATCCTCTACGAGGTTAAGAAGGTCGTGGTCGGCCAGGACCACTTCCTCGAGCGCGTGCTGGTGGCGATCCTGGCACAGGGGCACTTGCTGGTGGAAGGCGTGCCCGGGCTGGCCAAGACGTTGACCGTGAAGACGCTCGCCACGACGCTGCGCGGCACGTTCAAGCGCATCCAGTTCACGCCCGACCTGGTACCGGCCGATCTGGTCGGCACGCGCATCTACAACCAGAAGACGGGCGAGTTCGCCACCTCGCTCGGACCGGTATTCGCCCACCTGCTGCTGGCCGACGAGATCAACCGCGCGCCGGCCAAGGTGCAGAGTGCGCTGCTCGAAGTGATGCAGGAGCGCCAGGTCACGATCGCCGGCGAGACGCACAGGGTGCCCGAGCCGTTCCTCGTCATGGCGACGCAGAACCCGATCGAGACCGAGGGCACCTATCCGCTACCCGAAGCGCAGGTCGATCGATTCATGATGAAGGTGCTGGTCGGCTACCCGAGCGAAGAGGAGGAATTCGTCATCGTGCAGCGCGTGACCGGCGCCGCGACATCCACCGCTGCGGTCGCCAGCCCCGCCCAGCTTCTGTCGCTGCAACGCGAATGCCGCCAAGGCTACGTCGACCCGGCCCTGATGCAATACGCCGTGAAGCTGGTGGCGATCACGCGCGATCCGGCGCGCCACGGCCTGCCCGAGCTGGCGCGCTTCCTGTCCTACGGTGCCAGCCCACGGGCCTCGATCAACCTGATCGAAGGCGCGCGCGCGCTCGCCTTCCTGCGTGGCCGACCCTATGTGCTGCCGCAAGACGTGACCGACATCGCGCCCGACGTGCTGCGCCATCGCCTCGTGCTGTCGTACGAGGCGCTGGCCGAGGGGCAGACGCCCGACGTGCTGGTGCGCCGCGTGATGCAGCACCTTCCGGCACCGTCGCGGCCGCTAGACACGCATGTCAGGCTCGATGGCGATGGCAACGCCGCCCCCTCCGGCTAAGGCGGCCCGGCCCGCCAGCGGGCGGGCCGAGGCCGGACCGAGGGAGTCCCTGCGGAGTCCCGAGAGCCTGCTGCCGGACCGACCACTTACTAGCGGGCGGGCCGAAGCCGTCCTGCGTCGCCTCGAGTGGACAGTGCTGCGCCGTCTCGACGGGCTGCTGCACGGCGACTATCGCAGCCTGTTCCGCGGCTTCGGACTCGATCTGGCCGACCTGCGCGAGTACCAGTACCACGACGACGTGCGCCACATCGACTGGAACGTCACCGCCCGGCTGCAGACGCCCTACGTGCGCCAGTACATGGAAGATCGCGAGGTCTGCGCCTGGTTCGTGCTCGACCTCAGCCCGTCGGTCGACTTCGGCTCCGGCGCCCAGCGCAAACGCTCGGTCGCGTCCGACTTCGTCACCGTGCTGGCGCAACTGCTCAGCCGGCACGGCAACCGCGTCGGCGCGTTGTTCTACGGCGCGCGGATGGATACCGTGATCCCGGCCCGCAGCGGCCGCCGCCAGGTACTGCACATCGTTCAGCGCATGCTGTCGCGACCCGTGCTCGAGCAATCGCCGGCCACGGACCTGGCGGCCTTCCTGCGCGCCGCGTACCAGGCCGTGCCGCGGCGCTCGCTCGTGTTCGTGGTGTCCGATTTCATCAGCACGCCCGGGTGGGCTGGCTCGCTGGCACAACTTGCGCGGCGCCATGAGGTGCTCGCGGTGCGGCTCTACGACCCGATGGAGATGGAGCTGCCCGACCTCGGTCTGCTGACGATGCAGGACGCCGAGAGCGGCGAGCAGATCTTCGTCGACACGCACGACAAGGGCTTCCGCAGGCGTTTCGCCGACGCCGCCGAACGACGCGAGACCACGCTGCGTGCGGCCTTCGCCCAGGCCGGCGTCGACGCGCTGGAGCTTGCCACCGACGACGATCTCGCGAGCGCGCTGCTGCGCTTCGCCGAATTGCGCAAGCAGCGCAGCCGGCTCGCAGCTGGCGCCACGATGCCGGCGCATCTGGGGGCAAGGCGATGAGTTTCCTGTGGCCCGACCTGCTGTGGCTGCTGCTGGCGGTGCCCTTGCTCGTGGCACTGTACGTGCTGCTGCTGCGGCGCAGGAAGAAGGCCGTGGTCCGCTACGCCAGCCTGGCGCTCGTCAAGGAGGCGATCGGCACCGGACAGCGCCTGCGCCGGCACCTCCCGCCGCTGTTGTTCCTGGTCGCCCTGGTCTTGATGATCGTGGCCGTCGCCCGCCCCGCCGCGGTCATCACGCTGCCGTCGCAGCACGATACCGTGGTGCTGGCAATGGATGTCTCGCGCAGTATGCTGGCCGAAGACGTGCAGCCCAACCGCATCACCGCGGCGCAGGTCGCGGCGCGCGCCTTCATCGCCGACCAACCGGCGAAGACGCGCATCGCCATCGTCGCTTTCGCGGGCACCGCCTCGGTCGTGCAAGCCCCGACGAACAATCGCGAAGACCTGCTGGCCGCGATCGACCGCTTCCAGCTGCAGCGCGCCACGGCGATCGGCAATGCGATCATGGTCTCGCTGGCGACGATCTTCCCGGAGGCCAGGATCGACATCGCCGCCGTCAACAATGCGCACCGCGGCAGCGGCATTCCGCTCGAGCAAAACGCGTCGCCGAACATGCCGGCGTTCAAGCCGGTGCGGCCGGGATCGTACGCGTCGGCGGTGATCATCCTGCTCACCGACGGGCAGGCGACGACCGGTGTCGATCCGATCGAGGCGGCGCGCATGGCCGCCGACCGCGGCGTGCGAATCTTCACGGTCGGCATCGGCACCAAGGAAGGCGAAATCCTGCGCACCGAAGGCTGGTCGATGCGTGTCCGGCTCGACGAGGAGTCGCTCAAGACCATCGCCGACATCACGCGCGGCGAGTACTTCTACGCCGGTACCGCGGTGGACCTGAAGAAGGTCTACGAAACCCTCAACACCAAGCTCGTGCTGGAGACCCGACAGACCGAAATCACGGCGCTCTTCGCGGCGCTGGCGGCAGTGTTCGCGGTGCTGGCGGCCGGCCTGTCGGTGCTGTGGTTCAACCGCATCCTGTAGCAGCCGGTGTTTCTTCGAGCAGCGTTTCCAGGCAGTGCTCGCGGATGCCGTAGAACGCCTTGATGTCGCGGATCTGGCGCAGCAGTTCGTCGCGACGCGTGGCGGTACCTCGCTTCACGGCCAGGATCATCTTGTTCTTGCTGGTGTGCTCGAGCGAGACGAACTCGAACACCTGCGTCTCGTAGCCTTGTGCCTCCAGCAGAAGCGCACGCAGGCCGTCGGTCACCATCTCGGCCTCCTGCCCAAGGTGGATGCCATGCTGCAACATCGGCTGCAATAGCGGCGGGCCGTGCATCTGCGGGCGCAGTTGCTTGTGGCAGCAAGGTGAGCACATGATGGTGCTCGCGGCCGAGCGGATGCCGCGATAGATCGCATGGTCGGTCGCCGTGTCGCAGGCGTGCAGCGCGATCATGACGTCGACCAGCCCGGGTGAATACGTGCGCACGTCGCCCTGCTCGAATCTCAGCCCGGCCAAGCCAAGCCGCTGCGCCGCGCGGTTGCAGAAGGTCACCAGGTCGTCGCGCAGCTCGACCCCGATCACCTGCGCCTCCCGCCCCAGCACATTGCTCAGGTAGTCGTGCACTGCGAACGTGAGGTAGGCCTTGCCGCATCCGAAATCGACCACCCGGACCGGGCCCGGCAGGGCCGTCGCCACGGATGCGAGCGCGCGATCGAGGATCTCGACGAACTTGTTGATCTGCTTCCACTTGCGCGACATCGCCGGAATCAGCTGATGCTGCGCGTCGGTGACACCGAGCTCGACCAGGAATGGGCGGCTCAGAGCGAGGAAGCGGTGCTTCTCGCGGTCATGGCCGGGCTCCTCGGCCGGCGCGTTGACGGCCTTGCCACAACGCAGCAGGTGCCTGCCCTTCTTGCTCAGCGCAAGCTGGATGTCCTGGCTGCCGGTCAGCAGGTGCGCATGTCCGAAACCCTCTCGAAGCGCCTCGCCTACCGCACTAAGACCCTGCGCCAGTGGCAGGTTCGTCGTCACATCCCGGGTCGTGTGGCGGTAAAGGAACGACAGGCACGCGTCACCGCGCAGCGTCAGGCGGCGCACCGTCACGCCGGTGAGGTCCGGCTGCGCGCCACGGTACCGGCCGAGCGTCAGCTTGACAAAGGTGTGCTCTTGCAGGCTGCGCGCCAGCAGCGAGAGGAAGCGCTCGATCGGTTCGGCGTCGCTGACGGGGGTGGTGGGCGCTTGCATCGAGTGGCTGCGCCCACGACGGACGCAACCGGATTGTTGCACCGGCGCTTCCGGCCACGGCTCCCCGCAAGTGTGGGCAGCCTTCGCTGCGGCGGCTCAGCCGTCAGGGGAGGGACCGTCGTCGCCGAGCTCGGCCGGCTCGCCGGCCACGAGGCGCAACGCCGGAGCCTCGAACTTGCGGCCGAAGAAGTTCCAGCGCCGCTCGTGCTGGCGCCGCGCCTGTTGCAGCGCCTGCTCGGCATGGCCCGTCAGCGAGGCCACCGACTCGACGTTGTCGGAATACGCCGCGATCCCGATGCACACCCGAACCCCCACTGCGTCACCGCTGTCCAGCGTGAGCGGCTCGCGAACCGTCGCAACGATGCGTGCCGCCAGCACCTCGGCCGCGGCCTCCGCGCCGTGACGCATCACCACGCCGAACTCCTCGCCAGAGAGCCGACAGAGCACGTCGCCCAGGCGAACCTGGCGCAGCATCCGCGCCGACACCTCGCGCAGCGCGGCGTCGGCGCAAGCCGCGCCGAAGCCGTTGCGGATGTCGCTCACGCCGTCCAGGCTCAGCAGCAGCAGCGTGAACGGCTCGCCCGTGCGCATCGCGTGCTGCATTTCGGCGTCCAGCGTTTGGTCGAACTGCTTGCGGCTGGCCGTGCCGGTGAGCGGGTCGACCATCGCCTGGCGGGCCAGCTCCACGGCGTGGCGCCGCGCCTGCAGGGCCGCCCTCACCACCGCCGACAGGTCGCGCAGCGCGTCAAGCTGCACCTCGCTGATGCCGCGCGCCTGCACGTCGAGCACGCCCACCGCGCCCACCACCTGGCCGGACGTGTCCACCACCGGCGCGCCAGCGTAGAAACGCAGCAGCGGCACGCCCGTGACGAGAGGGTTGTCGCGCAGCCGCGTGTCGCCGCTCAGGTCCTCGATCACCAGCGGCGCATTCGGTCTGACAATCGGATGCAGGCACTTCGCGAGATCTCGTTCGAGCCGCTGCAGATCGATTCCGACACTGGCCTTGAACCAAAGCCTCTGTTCGTCGATCAGCGCGACGAAGGCCATCGGGGCAGCCAACATCGCCGCCGCCACGCGGGCCATGGCGTCGAACTCGAGCTCGGGCAGGCCGTCGGGCATCTCGTGCGAGCGTACGGCGACGAGACGCGCCGGCTCGCTTGCAGGCGGCGGGCACTGCAGCTGGGTCTTTGGCATGGCTTGGCTTTCAGGGGAATGCCGTGGATATCGGCAGCATTCCGGTGAAACAAAGCGGCCAACCGGCCGATCCCCTTACACGTCGATATTCCCTGCCCGCAGTGCATTGGTCTCGATGAAGTCACGCCGCGGCTCCACTTCATCGCCCATCAGCATCGTGAACACGCGGTCGGCTTCGATGGCGTCGTCGATCTGCACTCGCAACAAGCGGCGCACGGCCGGGTCCATCGTCGTTTCCCAGAGCTGCACCGGGTTCATCTCCCCCAGGCCCTTGTAGCGCTGACGACCTACGCTGTTCTCGGCCTGCAGCATCAGCCAGGCCATCGCCGCGCGAAAATCGCTCACCTTGGCTTCCTTCTGCCGCTCGCCTTCGCCCTTCTTCACCAGTGCGTCGCTGCCCACCAATCCCTTGAAGGTGCGGCCGGCGGTGCTTAGTGCTTCGTAGTCGGCGCCATGCACGAAGTCGGCGCTGATCACGCTGCTCTTGACGTTGCCGTGGTGCTTGCGGCCGATGCGCAGGATGTGCTTATCGGTCCGCGCGTCGAACTCGGCGCTGACCTCGGCGTCGTGCAACGCGGCCTTCAGCGCCAGCGCGGATAGCTCGGCACCTTCGAGCGTGTCGAGATTGATCTCAAGCCCGTTGGCCAGCGTCCGCAACGCTTCGACGTCCATCCACTTGCTCAGCCGCTCGACGACATTATTGGCCAGCACATACTGGCGCGCCAACGCTTCCAGCGTCTCGCCCTGCAAGGTGACGGCGCCGGGCACGCCGGTCTCGAGCCGTGCGTCCTTCATCGCCACCTTCAGCAGGTAGGCGTCGAGTTCGACGCCGTCCTTCAGGTACTGCTCGTCCTTGCCGAGCTTCACCTTGTAGAGCGGTGGCTGCGCGATGTAGATGTGGCCGCGCTCGACGAGCTCGGGCATCTGGCGGTAGAAGAACGTCAGCAGCAATGTGCGGATGTGCGCGCCGTCCACATCGGCGTCGGTCATCAGGATGATGCGGTGGTAGCGCAGCTTGTCGGGGTTGAACTCATCCTTGCCGATGCTCGTGCCGAGCGCGGTGATCAGCGTCAGGATCTCGTTGCTCGTCAGCAGCTTCTCGAAGCGCGCACGCTCGACGTTCAGGATCTTGCCGCGCAGCGGCAGGATCGCCTGGAACTTGCGATCCCGACCCTGCTTGGCGCTGCCGCCGGCCGAGTCGCCCTCGACGACGTAGATCTCGCACAGCGCCGGGTCCTTCTCCTGGCAGTCGGCGAGCTTGCCCGGCAGGCCCATGCCGTCGAGCACGCCCTTGCGGCGCGTCATCTCGCGCGCACGGCGCGCCGCCTCGCGCGCCCGCGCAGCGTCGACGATCTTGCCGCAGATGATCTTGGCGTCGGTCGGGTTCTCGAGCAGGTAGTCGGTGAGCAGCTTGCTGACGATCTCTTCGACCGGGCCGCGCACTTCGCTCGAGACGAGCTTGTCCTTCGTCTGGCTGCTGAACTTCGGTTCGGGCACCTTCACGCTCACGACGCAGGCCAGGCCTTCGCGCATGTCGTCGCCGGCCACCTCGACCTTGGCCTTCTTGGCCAGTTCGTTGTCGTCGATGTACTTGTTGATCACCCGCGTCATCGCGGCGCGCAGCCCGGTCAGGTGGGTGCCACCGTCGCGCTGCGGAATGTTGTTGGTGAAGCAGAGCACGCTCTCGTTGTAGCCGTCGTTCCACTGCATCGCCACTTCGACGCCGACGCTGGTGTTGAACTCGCTCATCTTGTCGCCCAGGGCATGAAAGATGTTCGGGTGCAGCACCTGCTTGCCCTTGTTGATGTACTCGACGAAGCCTTTCACGCCGCCAGCGAAGGCGAAGTTGTCCTCCTTCGCGTTGCGCTCGTCGACGAGCCGGATCTTGACGCCGTTGTTCAGGAAAGAGAGCTCGCGCAGCCTTTTCGCGAGCACCTCGTAGTGGAAGTCGATGTTGGTGAAGATCGTCTCGTCGGGCAGGAAGTGCACTTCGGTGCCGCGCTTGTCGGTCGCGCCGGTCACCTTCATCGGCGAGGTTTCGAAGCCGTCGCGCAGTTCGATCACGCGGTCATGCGTGATGCCCTGGCGGAACTCGAGGTAGTGCACCTGGCCGTCGCGGCGGATCGTCAGCCGCAGCCACTTCGACAGCGCGTTGACGCAAGAAACGCCCACGCCGTGCAACCCGCCCGATACCTTGTAGCTGTTCTGATCGAACTTGCCGCCCGCGTGCAGTTCGGTCAGCGCGATCTCGGCCGCGCTGCGCTTGGGCTCGTGCTTGTCGTCCATCTTGACGCCGGTCGGGATGCCGCGCCCGTTGTCGACGACGGAGACTGAGTTGTCGCTGTGGATCGTCACCACGATGTCGTCGCAGTGCCCGGCCAGCGCCTCGTCGATCGAGTTGTCGACGACCTCGAACACCAGGTGGTGCAGTCCCGTGCCGTCGGAGGTGTCGCCGATGTACATGCCGGGGCGCTTGCGCACCGCTTCGAGGCCTTCAAGGATCTGGATCGAACCTTCTCCGTAGGCCATCGAGGCTTCAGATCCGGTCGACGCCGCGACGGGTTGGGCCACGCTGCCCACGTGAACGCCGTTTGGGTCCACGGGCTTCATCTCTTCACTCATCACAGACTCTCTCGCTCACTTCACTGGCGACGGGGCAGACAGGCCTCGCCGGAAAGAACAAACAACCCAGCGGACCGCTGGCTGCCGCCACACACCAGCATCAGATGCGCATCGGCATCACGACGTACTTGAATCCCGGGTGTTCAGGCACCGTGATCAAGGCGCTCGAGTTCGTGTCCTGCAACTCGATCTTCACCATCTCGACGTTCATGTTCGCGAGCGCGTCGATCAGGTAGGTCACGTTGAAGCCGATTTCGATGGCGTCGCCTGCGTAGTCGATTTCGAGTTCTTCCTTCGCCTCTTCCTGCTCGGCGTTGCTCGACGCGATGCGCAGGCTGCCGGGTTCGATATTGACGCGCACACCCTTGAACTTCTCGCTGGTCAGGATTGCTGCGCGCTGCAGGCACCCGAGCAGCGCCACGCGGCCCAGCGTGACCGCGTTGCGGTGACCCTTCGGGATGACGCGGTTGTAGTCGGGAAACTTGCCCTCGACGAGCTTGCTCACGAATTCCATGCCGGAGAAGCTGAACTTCGCCTGATTGCCGGCAAAGCGCATCTCGATTGCCGTGTTCTCGTTGTCCTTGTCGTCGCGCAGCAGGCGCTGCAGTTCGAGCACGGTCTTGCGCGGCAGGATGACCTCCTGCTTCGGGATCTCAACGTCCAGCGTCGCCTGCGCGAGCGCGAGCCTGTGGCCGTCGGTCGCGACGAGGATCAGGCTCTTGCCTTCAGCGACGAAGAGGATGCCGTTGAGGTAGTAGCGTATGTCGTGCACCGCCATCGAGAAATGCACCTGGTCGATCAGGCCTTTCAACGTCTTCTGCGGCACGCTGAACGCGGGCCCGAAGTCGGCTGCCTCCTGCACCAGCGGGAAGTCGTCAGCCGGCAGCGTCTGCAGAGTGAAGCGGCTCCTTCCGCCCTGCAGTGTGAGCTTGGACTGCGCGGCGCTGAGCGTCACGACTTGGTCTGTGGGCATCGAGCGCAGGATGTCGATCAGCTTTCGCGCGCCGACGGTGGTGGCAAGGCTCGCCGCGTCGCCATCGAGTTCGGCCGTGGTTCGCACCTGAATCTCGAGATCGCTGGTCGTGAATTCGAGTTGCGAACCGTTCTTGCGGATCAGCACATTAGCCAGGATCGGCAAGGTGTGGCGACGCTCGACGATGCCGGAGACGGCCTGCAGTGCGTTCAGCACATCTTCTTGTGCAGCCTTCAAGACAATCATGTGATCCTCTTCAGTCTAGTTGTCATAGTGGGAGAGAACGACTTCTGTGGAGAACGTCATTTTCCCCTTTTCCATCAAGCACTTAGATAGCAGCAAACCATGTGGGGAGGACGCCGCGAAGAGCGGGAGTCGATAGCAACAACTTGTCTGAGTTGCGATCGCCTGTGGACAAGGCTCGCATTGCATGAAACTTGTCCCCAGGGTTGGCGCTTGACAACAGCGCCGAGTTCGTCTCCCGGAATCAAGATGGCGTCCCTCATCCCTTGAGCGTCTGTTCCAGGACGTGGAGTTGCTGATTCAGTTCGGTGTTCTTCTGGCGCTCGCCCGAAATCTTGCGGACGGCGTGCAGCACCGTCGTGTGGTCGCGCCCGCCGAACAGTTCGCCAATCTCGGGCAGGCTCTTCTGTGTCATCTCCTTCGACAGGTACATCGCAATCTGGCGAGGCCGGGCGATGCTGGCCGGGCGCTTCTTGCTGTACATGTCTGCGACCTTGATCTTGTAGAAGTCGGCCACTGTCTTCTGGATGTTCTCGACGCCGACCTGCCGGTTCTGAATCGACAGAAGGTCTTTCAGCGCATCGCGAGCGAGTTGGATGTTGATGTCCTTCTGGCTGAAGCGCGAATACGCGAGCACCTTGCGCAAGGCCCCTTCGAGCTCGCGGACGTTGGCACGCACGTTCTTGGCGACAAAGAAGGCCACGTCCTCGGGCATCGCGGTGCCTTCGGCCTCAGCCTTGCGCAGCAGGATCGCGACGCGCATCTCCAACTCAGGCGGCTCGATGGCCACCGTCAGCCCGGCGTCGAAGCGCGAGGTCAGGCGTTCGTCGATGTCGACCAGCCCCTTGGGATAGGTGTCGCTGGTCATGATGATGTGCGCCCGCTTGGCCAGAAGCGCCTCGAAGGCATTGAAGAATTCCTCCTGAGTACGCTCCTTGCCAGCGAAGAACTGCACGTCGTCGATCAGCAGCAAGTCGAGCGAGTGGTACTTGGCCTTGAGCTCATCGAAGGTCTTGCGCTGGTAGTTCTTCACGACGTCGCTGATGAACTGCTCGGCGTGCAGGTAGAGAACGCGCGCGTCGGGCCGGTCGGCCAGCAGCGCATTGCCGACGGCATGCACGAGGTGGGTCTTGCCGAGGCCGACCCCGCCGTAGATGAAGAGTGGGTTGTACATCACGCCGGGTGCGCCGGCGACGTGCAGGGCTGCGGTGCGCGCCATCTGGTTGGCGCGTCCCGGCACCAGGCTTTCGAAAGTCAGGCTGGCGTTGAGTCGATGGCGGGGCAATGACGTGGTCGTCTCGGGTCGCGCGAGGGCGCGCTGTGTGGTGGCCGAGAAGATGGCGATCGAGGGGTGCACCAGGTTGTCACTGCCGTTGCGTGCAGGCAGGCCAGTGGCGGACGGCACCAGTTCGCGCTGGGCCAGCGTCAGGTCCAGCCGCACGGGGCGACCTGCCAGTTCGCTCAGCACCGCTTCGATCCGGCCTGCGTACTGATTGCGAATCCAGTCGAGCTTGAAACGGTTGGGCACACGTACCGACACGACAGTCGCAGCCTCACCGTGGTCAGTGATGTCGGCAGCCGGGAGTGGACGGATCCAGGTATTGAATTGCTGTTCGGGCAGTTCGGCAGCGAGTCGATCGCATCCGCGTTGCCAAAGGTCGGAAATCATGTTGTGGAAAACTTCTTCTCGGAGCTGCAGATTGTACGTCCTGAAAACGCGCGAAAGCGTACTTGTCCACAGCATGCGGCCCTGCGTCAAGGGGCCGCGAACCCGCTGCGCGTGGTCTAACTCGTTGACTGAAAAGGCAGTTTTTGGTGTAATAGCCGGTTTCCCGCATATCGGTTGCGCGTTGCGCTTTGGCATGACGATGCCGGCTTCGTCGCTTGCCTGGCAAACGCCCGCGGGCGCTCTACGCATCGCAACGCTGGCGGGAGTCGGCCGCGGAGATCACGGAAATCAAGATGAAACGCACCTATCAAGCCTCCAAAGTTCGCCGCGCCCGTACTCATGGCTTTCTCGTCCGCATGAAGACCCGCGGCGGCAGGGCCGTGATCAACGCACGGCGCGCCAAGGGTCGCAAGCGTCTGGCCGTCTGAGCGGCGACGGTCCGTCGCCCGCCACGCCTGTGCTGGGTCGCATCGTGCGATCGGCTGACTTCGAGCGCGTGCTGGGCCAACCGCCTTGCGCGAGGGGGCGTCACTTCGCCATTCACTTCGTCGACGCTCGTCCGTCTCTGGTCTCAAGCGCGGCTGGCCGCAGGCAGATCGCCAAAGAGGCGGTTTGCCAGGAGTTATCCACAGTTGATGAACCGGCTTGTACACAGCCTGTGGATGACTCAGTTTCAACGATTCCGTCGAATGGCATCAGCAACAGGCCCCATTTCTGGTTTGGTGCGATCGTGCCCAAGCGCCACGCAAGACGCGCTGTGACGCGGTCGCTCATCAAGCGACAGATCCTGGCTGCCCTGCTACGGCGCGAAATGCCTGGTGAGCTTACCCTGCGTTCCGGGTTGTGGGTGGTGCGACTGCGTGCGCCGTTCGAATGTGCCGCATACCCGAGCGCTGCCTCGGGCGCACTGCGCCGTGCCACGGCTGGCGAACTCGACGCGTTGCTCGGCGAAGCCCAGCGCAAGTTGGCCATCGCACAGCCCGCGACCTGCGGCGCGCGCTGAACGGCCGGAAATATGTATGAACTGGCTTGACCTGCCCCGGCGCACGCTGATCATGCTGGTGGGCGGCTACCGCTTGCTGCTCAGCCCCTGGCTGGGCTCGCAATGCCGTTTCGAGCCCACCTGCTCGGCCTACGCGCTGGAGGCGCTGCATGCGCACGGCGCTGCGGGTGGCAGCTATCTCGCGGCGCGGCGCCTTCTGCGCTGCCATCCGTGGTGCGCCGGCGGACACGATCCGGTGCCGTCGGCCCGGCTCCGCATGTTTCCATGGCGGGCGCAGGCTGCCGCACCCGCCACGACTCCCCCATCCTCATCAAAGACCTCTTCATGAACGATATTCGCCGCACCCTGCTGTGGGTGGTGTTCTCGATGTCGCTCGTTCTGTTGTGGGACGGCTGGAACAAGCACAACGGCAGGTCCTCCTTGTTCAGTCCGTCGTCGACCGCGCCGGCCGCGAGCCAGGGCGCCGCTGGTGGCACGCCGCCGGGCAGCGTGCAGGCGGTTGCCGCTGCCACCGCGGTTCCCGGCCCCGTCGCCACAGCGTCGACCGGCCCTGCGCCGGCCGCTCCGGTGGCCGCCGCGGGCGCGGCGCTCCCAGTGCCGGAAAAGCTGACCATCACGACCGACGTGTTCAAGTTCACGTTCGATTCGAACGGCGGCGACCCGGTGAGGGTCGAGTTGCTGAAGGAAGTGGACCAGAACGACCCGACGAAGAACGTCGTGTTGTTCGACCGATCGGCGCAGCGGGTCTACCTGGCACAGGCCGGCTTGATTGCTGCGCAGGGCGGCGCGCCAATGCCTAACCACTTGACAGGCATGAGGTGGGTGCCCGGCGAGCGCGAACTCAGGGACGGCAGCGACGAGTTGAGAGTGCGCTTCGAGTCGCCCGAGGTCGGCGGCGCCACGCTGGCCAAGACCTACACGTTCAAACGCAACAGCTACGTCGTCGGCGTCAAGCTCGAGGTCATGAATGCCTCGGCTACGCCGGTCGCGCCGCAGGTCTACCTGCAACTGGTGCGCGACGGCAACGCGCCCGCAGGCGAATCGAGCTTCTACTTCACCTTCACCGGTCCAGCGATCTACGACGAAGCGGACAAGTTCAAGAAGGTCGACTTCAAGGCGATCGAGAAGCGCAGCGCGAGCGAGAAGCCCGATCACGCGACCACCGCCGACAACGGCTGGGTGGCGATGGTGCAGCACTACTTTGCCTCGGCCTGGCTTTTGCCGGAGAAGGTGCAGCGCGAGTTCTTCACGCGCAAGGTCGATGCCAACCTGTACGCGGTCGGCATGATCGTGCCGGTGGGCAGCATCGCCGCAGGCGCGAGCAAGACCCTCGAAGCCACGCTCTTCGTCGGCCCTCAGGAAGAGAACAAGCTCAGTGCGCTAGCGCCGGGCCTTGAACTGGTGAAGGACTACGGCTGGTTCACCATCCTCGCCAAGCCGCTGTTCTGGTTGCTGACCCAATTGCACGCGATCCTCGGCAACTGGGGCTGGGCCATCGTCGCTCTGGTGGTGCTGCTGAAGATTGCGTTCTACTGGCTCAACGCCAGCGCCTACCGCTCGATGGCCAAGATGAAGGCCATCAACCCGAAGGTGATGGCGCTGCGCGAGCGGCTGAAAGACAAGCCACAGGAGATGCAGCAGGAGATGATGCGCATCTACCGCGAGGAGAAGGTCAACCCGCTCGGCGGCTGCCTGCCGATCTTTGCGCAGATGCCGTTCTTCATTGCGCTGTACTGGGTGCTGCTTTCCAGCGTGGAGATGCGCAACGCACCGTGGATTCTGTGGATCCACGACCTGTCGGCGAAGGACCCCTTCTTCATCCTGCCGCTGCTGATGACCGCCACCTCGCTGCTGCAGACCTGGCTCAACCCGACGCCGCCCGACCCGGTGCAGGCGAAGATGATGTGGATCATGCCGCTCGCGTTCTCGGTGATGTTCTTCTTCTTCCCGGCCGGCCTGGTGCTGTACTGGCTGACGAACAACATCCTGTCGATCACTCAGCAGTACCTGATCAACAAGCAGCTCGGCGTGGTCGGCAAGTAGGGCATGTTCAGGCCGGCGGCAGGCGAAAATGCCGCCCATGCTGCCGCGCCACCACGAGCCCATCGTCGCCGTCGCGACCGCGCCGGGCCGGGGCGCGGTGGGCATCGTGCGTGCCTCGGGCCGCGATCTCACGCCGCTGATTGAAGCCATCTGCGGCCGCGACATCGAGCCGCGCCGCGCCACCTACCTGCCGTTTCGCGACGCTCTGGGCCAGGCCATAGACCACGGCCTGGCGATCTGGTTTGCGGCCCCGCACTCGTACACCGGAGAGGCCGTACTCGAGCTGCAGGCGCACGGCGGCCCGGTCGTGCTGCAACTGCTGCTGGCGCGCTGCCTGGAAGCCGGCACGCCTATCGGTCTTCGCCTGGCAGAGCCCGGCGAGTTCACCCAGCGCGCCTTCCTGAACGACAAGCTCGATCTTGCACAGGCCGAAGCTGTGGCCGACCTGATCGATGCCAGCACCGAAGCGGCGGCGCGCTCGGCCAGTCGGTCGTTGAGCGGTGCATTCTCGAGCGAGGTGGGCGCGCTGCGCGATGAGCTCGTCGCGCTGCGCATGCTGGTGGAGGCGACGCTCGACTTTCCCGAGGAGGAGATCGACTTCCTGCAGCAGGCCGACGCGCGCCACCGCCTGGCCGAGGTGGCCGCCGCGCTGAGCGCGGTGCTCGTGCGCGCGCGCCAGGGCGCGCTGTTGCGCGAGGGCATCAAGGTCGTGATCGCCGGGCAGCCCAACGTCGGCAAGAGTTCGCTGCTCAATGCGCTGGCCGGTGCCGAACTGGCGATCGTCACCCCGATCCCCGGCACCACGCGCGACAAGGTCAGCCAGACGATCCAGATCGACGGCGTGCCGCTGCACGTGACCGACACCGCCGGCCTGCGCGACGACGTGCAGGCGCAGGATGAAGTCGAGCGCATCGGCATCGCCCGCGCGTGGACCGAGATCGAGGGCGCCGATGCCGTGCTGTTCCTGCACGACCTGACGCGCCTGGGCGACGCCGGCTACGAGGCCGGGGAAGCGCGCATCGCCGCGCGCCTGCCGACGGCCGACGCGCGCCTGGTGCACGTCTACAACAAGGCCGACCTGAGACCACCCGCATGCGCCGGCGCGAGAGACTCAGGCGCGATCGTGCTGTCGGCTCGCACCGGCACCGGCCTCGACGCGTTGCGCGGCAAGTTGCTCGCGCTGGCCGGCTGGAGCGCACAGCCCGAAGGCCTGTTCACGGCCCGCACGCGCCACGTCCAGGCGTTGCTGCGCACCCAGGCGCACCTCGCTCAGGCCCAGGAATCACTCGCCAGTCCCTCGCCGGCGCTCGAGTTGCTGGCCGAAGAACTGCGCCTCGCCCACGAATGCCTGGGCGAGATCACGGGCCGGTTCAGTGCCGACGACCTGCTCGGCGAAATCTTCGGGCGCTTCTGCATCGGGAAATAGAGTGGGTTCCTAGAACGTCCAAAGAAATGTAGCGAATTCACTCTAGCCCGCATGACTGTGGGCTTTTTTGTTCCTACAATGTACACATACATTCAACCAAAGCCGACGATTGGAGGGTACACATTGCGGCATACATGCCATGTGTACCCGAAATATCGGGCCAATGTGTACCAGGAGCCGACGCCATGCAACTGACCGATACCGCCATCAAGTCGCTGAAACCCAAGGCTGGCCGCTACGTCGTGACCGACAACAAGGGCCTGTCCCTAGAGGTGTTCCCAACCGGCGGGATGCTGTGGCACTACCGATACAACCTGAACGGCAAGCGTGAACGAGTGACGCTCGGGCGCTATCCCGCCCTGTCGTTGAAGCTGGCGCGCAAGCTGCGCGACGAACGGGCAACGATGGTGGCACTTGGGGAGTCCCCGGCCCAGCAAAAGCAACTGGCGAAGGTGGCGGCGGCGGACGCGACCACGGTATCCGACTTCGGCGAGCGGTTCTTTCGGGAAATCGTGGCGAAGGACAGGCAAGACTTGACGAGCCCGCGCCGGTACTTCGACAAGTGCATCCTTCCCGCCATCGGCACGAAGCCGGTGCGCGACGTGACGACCGAGGACGTGCGGGCGATCATCTGGCGCAAGAAGGATGAAGGCTTCGACGCGGCGGCCGGCGAGATTCGCGGCGTGCTGAAGCGGCTGTTCGACTACGCCCTGACGGCGGGCCTTGCCACCACGAACCCCGTGCTGGCCCTGCCCATGCGCCACGTTCACAAGGCGAAGTCACGCGAGCGGGCGCTGTCACCTGAGGAGATCCGCATCTTCCTGAAGGCTGCTTTCGAGTCGAACATCCGCCGGCAATTCAAGATCGCCCTGCACCTGATTCTGCTGACGATGGTGCGCAAGTCGGAGTTGCAGTTGGCCCGCTGGGAGCATGTGGATTTCGAGCAATCAGAGTGGCACATCCCGGCGGAACATTCCAAGACCGGGAAGCCGCACATCGTGTTCCTGTCGCGCCAGACCATCGCGCTGTTCAAGGAATTGCAAGCCTTGGCCGGCGGTAGCGATCTGGTGATGCCGGGGCGCGGAAGTCTCACCAAGCCCTTCGCCCACAACGCCATGAACAACGCGCTGAAGGTTGCGCTGCAAGGGCAAGACATACCCGCTTTCACGGTTCACGACTTGCGCCGCACGGCGTCAACGCTGCTGCACGAAAGCGGCTGGGCTTCGGACGTGGTCGAAAAGGCGCTGAATCACACCATCGGCGGCGTGCGCGGTGTGTACAACCGGGCCGAGTACGAAACCCAGCGGCGCGAGATGCTGCAATTCTGGGCCGACTACATCGAACAACTGACGACCACCGGTAAGGTCATCTTGGGGCGGTTCAAGCAGGTGGCTTGACGTGTACGACGGGATGCAGTTCTAGCCGCCGAACTATCCGCATTGACCGCTCCCTGTTAGGCGTTTCGCCGGCAGGCCGCACTACGCCCGGATCTGGCCCTCAGACTTGACAGTGGGCCGGCCAGATGGTGATGTACTTGGCTAACGAGATGACGCAGAAGTGCGTGCCGGGATTGACCGACCCAAGGAATTGCCCAAGAGTGCCTATCTGCTAAGCGGATTTCGCAGGACACCTTTGTCGAAGGCGACAGACCAAACCTTGGCGCGGATCATCGGGTGCAAGAGGTCTTGCTTATCCAGTAGTTGTCCACTGAATTTCCACAGATCTATCCACACGTACCCGCGGTTGCCCCAGCTATCATTGGCGTTCATCGGCACTGTATAGATTCTCAGCACCGATAAAGGTGAAGGCCCCAAGGTGCTACCAACACCAAAGGACCTTCGAGCGCCGGGGCGCAGGATCAACTTTGGACGGCCGACACTGAAAGGGTACACCAAACGGTTTCCGAAAGCGGAAGCGGAGGATTCGTACCCACCCGGCGTGTGACTAGCCCCGTCATACGCGAAGGGTAAGCATGGCGCATCAACTTCAGGCCGCACTGACCATCCTGCGGCGCAGGCAAGTGGAGGCCGAAACCGGCTACTCCCGTTCAACGATCTACCTGCGAATCGCGCAAGGGCTGTTCATCAAGCCCGTCAGCTTGGGCGCGCGGGCCGTAGGCTTCCCTGCCGGCGAGGTCGCGGCGCTGAATGCGGCTCGCATTGCGGGCATGACGGACACAGACATTCGCGCCCTGGTGGCGAAGCTGCAAGCTGCGCGCGCTGCGACGCTGTCGGTTTGAGGGGCTTACCGTGAATGGCGCTAACGCCACGCGGGCGAAAACGCATTCATCGCGCCCGATGCCGGCTAACTTCAAGGAGTTCGCATTCAACCGCCACCTTCTGCCTCATCCAGCGGACTACTTCGCAGGTGAAGGGGTCAAGCTCCTAGGAAACGGCCGCTGGCGCGATGCCCTCTGCCCATTCCACAAGGACACGAAGCCGTCCTTGCGGGTGTTCTTCGAGTCGGGAGCCTTCCGCTGCATGGCGTGCGGCGCACACGGTGGTGACGTGCTGGCCTTCCACATGCAGCGGCATGGGATGTGGTTCGTCGAAGCCGCCAAGGCGCTGGGCGCATGGGGGGCCGTGAGATGAACATGCGCGATCTCCCTCCGACTGACCTGAGCCACGAGGTACTTTGCGGCCCACCAATTCCAGCGAAACTGGCGGCGCGAAAGCTCTCCGCTGGTGCGATCCGCAAGGGTTTCAAGCCCGAGGCACTGCACACCTACACCGACGCAGACGGCACCCCGCTGTTCTGGCGCATCCGACTCAAGAACCCGACCACTCGAGACAAGTGGATCCGTCCCATGCGCGTGCAGGGCATGGTCTACGACTTGGCTGAACCCGAGTTCGTCGCCGGCAAGCCGCTGTATTGCTTGGCAGAACTGGCCGCGCGATCGGACGAAGTCGTGATCGTGACCGAGGGCGAATACAAAGCCGACAAGCTGGCCGACCTGGGCCTGCTGGTGACGACTTCGGGCGCGGCGGACTCGGCGGGCAAAGCCGACTGGCAACCGCTGGCCGGGCGCAATGTGCTGATCTGGCCCGACCACGACGAAGCTGGGGAACGCTATGCCGAGGCAGTGTCGGCGGCACTGGCGCCGTTGGGCTGCACGGTGCGGGTGTTGGACGTCGCAGCACTGGGCCTTGAAGCGAAGGGTGACGCAGCCGACTGGCTGGCAGCGCACCCACAGGCCACGGCGGCGGACGTGCTGGCACTGGCCTGCGAGCAAGGCCCGAAGCAATGCCGCGAACTCGATCCACAAGGCGATAACGAAGGCTCGGACGGGCCTGCACCAGCCCAGCCCGAGTCGGACGCACCTGCGGACCATGACGAACCGAACACCTGCAAGTATGGTGGCGCGAAGTTCAAGTTGACCGAGGGTGGCGTGTTCTTCATCGGCACGGACAGCGATGGCAACGAGAAGGCCCCGGTGTGGGTGTGTTCGCCCATCGGTGTTCTTGCCAAGACGCGTGACGCCAAGAGCGGCGAGTGGGGCCGGCTACTGGAATGGTTCGACGATGACGGAGTACGGCACCAGTGGGCGATGCCACTGGAACTGCTGGAGGGCGACGGTGTCGACGTGCGCAAGGAACTGGCGCGCATGGGCCTGCACACCGGCACCACCAGGGCCGCGAAGGAACTGCTGGCCGCATACATCAAGGTGTGGCCCGTGGACATGCGGGCGCGCTGTGTGGAGCGGCTGGGCTGGCACGGCGCGGTGTACACGACGCCATCGGAAACCATCGGTGACGCGGGCGAGATCGTGGTGTTTCAGAACGCGCACGGCATCGAGCCGGCATTTGCGGCGGCAGGCACGGTGGATAGCTGGCGGGATTCCGTAGGGGCGCTTGCGAGATCGGA
>Ga0209048_10000726_pt1 | contig 34818 bp, 39 predicted proteins | sample FrelakmetCRP12CR_FD_187146 | JGI IMG/M metagenome (GOLD analysis project Ga0209048, IMG submission 187146) | Freshwater lake sediment microbial communities from the University of Notre Dame, USA, for methane emissions studies - CRP12 CR (SPAdes)... | ecosystem: Environmental > Aquatic >...
TTGTTTTCGGTCGCGCGCTATGGCGCGCCTCATCGCGCGTCCCTTGCGAGCGACGCGTCATCAGTGAGAATGCGCGATGAGGCTTCGCGTTGGAATTACCCTCGGCGATCCTGCCGGCATCGGCCCCGAAATCGTCAAAGCAGCACTTGGTTCTGGCCGGCTGCCTGAGCACGCGGACTATTCAATCATCGGTCAGCCGGAGGCCTGCTCGTTAGGCCAACCGACGAAAGAAACCGCGCGCGCCGCCCTCACGGCCCTGGAAGAAAGCGCCGCTCTCGCGCTCCGCGGTGAGATTCAAGCCGTCGTCACCGGGCCGATCCACAAGGCGCGAATGTACGAGATCGGTTTTCCGTTTCCGGGACAGACTGAGTTTTTCGCTCACCGTTGTGGCATCAATGATTTCGCGATGCTCCTCACTGGTCGAGGGCTCACGGTGGCGCTTGTTACCACCCATTTGCCGCTCCGTGAAGTCGCAGTCAAACTGACCAAGGACGAAATCGTCCGGATCGGATTGTCACTCGAGGATTTTCTTCGTCGCCGGCGCATCCCCAAGCCGCGAATTGCGGTCGCAGGATTGAATCCGCACGCGGGTGAATCCGGCGCAATCGGACGCGAGGAAATCGAGATCATTGCGCCGGCGGTCGCCGAACTGCAGGAGGCTTGCGGAGACCGCACTATCTTCGCCGGCCCCTTTTCACCCGACACAGTCTTCCATCACGCGGCCCGGGGCGATTGGGAGGGAGTGCTCTGCATGTACCACGATCAAGGTCTGATTCCATTGAAGCTGCATGCCTTTCACGAGGGAGTGAATGTAACCCTTGGCCTGCCGTTTCCGCGGACGAGCCCGGATCACGGAACCGCCTTCGAAATCGCCGGCAAAGGCCTGGCTCGGGCCGAGAGCATGATCGCGGCGATCAACCTGGCGGTTGAACTCGCGCAACCGACTGCGGCCGCGTCCGCAGGAAACCAGTAGGATTCGTTGAGTGAAAAAATACCTCACCGTTTTTAACCTCGGGCTGCAAAACACCTTCGTTTACCGCTGGAATTACTTTCTTCGCGCGATCTTCGGACTGATTCCTCTTGCCGGAACCGTCTTCCTCTGGCGCGCGATTTTCCGCGAACCGGGCGGTGGCATGAACGGCTACACCTACGAGTCGATGATCTACTATTACTTGCTCGTGATCATCGTTTCAAACCTTGTCACGCCAACGGAAGACGAATGGCAAATCGCCTCCGACATCCGTGAAGGCCAGATCAATTCCTTCCTGACCAAGCCGGTTAATTACGTCGCCTACCGTTTCAGCATCTTTCTGAGCGGCCGATTGGTTTTCACAGCGGTGACGATCCCGCCCGTGATCGTCATTCTCTTCTTCTTCCGCGAGTTCCTGGCCCTCCCCTCGAGCGGGCTCACCTATGTTTGCGCGCTGCTTTCGCTCGCCATGGCCGCTCTGATGCAATTCTTCATTACCTATAGCCTGGCGATGATGGCGTTCTGGATTCTCGAGATCTCGACCATCGTCTTCATCGCTTACTCCTTCGAGTATTTCCTGGGTGGTCAAATGTTTCCGGTGGATATCATGCCGGCAGGCATCCACGCAGTAATGAGATGGCTGCCCTTTTATTACGAGCTCTTTTTCCCAATCGCGATCTTCATGGAACGCGTGCGGGGATCAGAAATCGGACAAGGCCTCGCAATCCAGGCGGGCTGGGTCTTCCTCACCTGGGCCGCCGCCAACTTTATGTGGAAGCGCGGACTCGGGCATTATCAAGCGGTAGGCGGTTGATTCGCGCGGACTTTAGGGAATTCGGCTCATCCCGAGCCGCAAAGACGGGCGAGGGACCCCTCAATAGCTCGAAGGGTCACGCAAGCCGGAAGACGCCAGACCGAAAGGACCAGCATGGTGAGTCCGAAGGCTCGAAACGCCCGCAATACGATTGCGAGGTCCCTCGGCGTCTGCGCGCCTCGGGATGACAGCCACCGCCGCAGTTACCTAAAGTTCATTTGTCGAGATTGGACAGCCGGCCTTTTCCCATGCACGTAATCCACCCGCGAGCGAGTAGACGTTCTCATACCCCATTTTCTGCAGACTTTCCGCCACGAGTGCGGAGCGGCTTCCACCGCCGCAATAACAAATGATCGGCTGCTTCACATCGGGAATCTGTTCTTCAATTTCCAGCTCGATGATACCTCGGCTCAAATGCGTGGCCCCTTGTGCATGGCCCCGACGCCAATCGCTCTCCTCGCGGACATCGATCAAAACGGCATCGCCGCTTTCTGCCTGTTTCCGGGCATCAGCCGCCGAAACTTCCGTGACCTGCTGTTTCGCGTGCGCGACCAGTTTCTGAAAGCGATCCGGCTGTTCCATGAGCGAACCTCAGACTCCGGCCTCAAAGGGTCAACCCTCTCTGGGGAACGGGGATTCCTTAAAATACGAGGTTCATCGTTGGCGTGCAAGAGGTGGGGGGAGGCCGCCATCCCGCCTCGCGGTGAGTTCCACGGCGATTTACTCGTAGCGCAGGGCTTCGATGGGATCGAGCTGAGCAGCTTTGCGCGCCGGATAGAATCCGAAGAACACCCCTACGGCGGAACTGATGAGAAACGCGATGATGATGGAAGCAGGCGAAATAAGCGCAGGCCAGTTTTTTACCGCCGCAATGGTTTTCGCCGCTGCGATTCCCGAGAGGATGCCAATAATCCCGCCAACGACGCTGAGCAAGATCGCCTCGATCAGGAACTGGGTCAGGATATCGCGGCTGTGAGCGCCGACCGCCATGCGCGTGCCGATCTCGCGGGTTCTCTCGGTCACACTCACGAGCATGATATTCATGATTCCGATGCCGCCCACGACTAGCGACACGAAGGCAATCGCAGCCAGAAGTCCCGTCATCACGTCGGTTGTGGCCGTAGCTGCCGCCGCGATTTCTTCCTGAGTCCGAACAGTGAAATCGTCATCGCGCCCTGCGCGAATGTTATGACGCTGTCGGAGGAGCTCAATGATTTGCCGCTGAGCGGGTGCCAAATCGTGTGTGCTGACAACCTGCGCGTTGATATTTCGCAGCGTCGTCCCTCCCCCGAGCACCCGCTTCATCGCGCTGGTATAAGGCATGATGACGATGTCGTCCTGGTCGGTGCCCTGGGTGCTCAGACCCTTGGGAGTGAGAACACCCAATATCTGGAACGGGACATTCTTGATTCGCAAAATCTGCCCGACGACATCTTCGCTCCCAAAAACCTGTGTGGCCGTCGTTCGACCGATCACACAAACCTTGTTTGCGCTGCGCACATCTTGACTCGTGAAGGGCGCACCGTCGGCGAGCGCCCATTGCCGAAGCTCAAAATAATCGGCGGACTCGCCATAGATGCGGGTGAACCAGTTTTGATTTCCCGCCGCGACCTGCGCATTCGAAACCACTTCCTCACTCACCAAAGTGACGGACGGTATTTCGCGACGGATCGCTTCCGCATCTTCGATTTTGAGCGTGCCGGCCCCGCCCCAGCCGGTGCGAATACCGCTCGCTGTCGTGCTGCCGGAAAAAATCAAAATCACGTTTTCGCCCAGCCCCGCGATCTGTGCTTCCACCTGCGCCTTCGCTCCGTTGCCGATGCTCACCATCGCAATGACCGCACCGACGCCGATGATGATCCCAAGCGCCGTCAAAGCAGATCGCAACTTGTTCCGCTGCAGCGCGCGCAAGGCGATTTTGAAAGTCGATCCAACCCTCATGACGGGACGGTGGGTTCCACCGCCTCAGGCGGGCGCTCGCTCAGCTTTTCCAGCTCAAAGAGAGCATTGGATCGTCGGGTGACGGCCCGATCACCGACAATCCGACCGTCGAGCATCACGACATTGCGTCGCGCGTAGGAGGCAATATCCGGTTCGTGCGTCACCATGATGATGGTAATCCCCTTTTCATTAAGATCCTGGAAGATGCCCATCAATTCCATGCTTGTTCGGCTGTCCAGGTTGCCGGTCGGTTCGTCGGCGAGCAGGACTTCAGGCTCGTTGATTAATGCGCGCGCCACGGCGACGCGCTGTTGCTGTCCGCCGGACAGTTGGCTCGGGTGGTGATCGCCGCGGCCCTGCAATCCGACGGCCTCGAGTACGCGTTCCGCTTTGTCGCGCAACTGCGCATTGCTCAGGCGCCCTGCACCGTAAAGCAAAGGCAGCTCGACATTTTCCAGTGCCGACGTGCGCGCGAGCAGATTGAAATTTTGGAAAACAAATCCGAGCTTGCGGTTGCGGACGTCTGCCAACTGATCGCGGCTCAGGGAGGAAACGTCCTCGCCATCCAGGAAATAACGGCCAGACGTCGGCCGATCGAGACATCCCAGAATGTTCATCAAGGTGGACTTGCCCGAGCCGCTGGATCCCATCAGCGCGACGAATTCGCCCCGAGCAATTTCCAGTGAAACGCCGCGCACCGCATGGACATCGACTTCGCCGGTTCGATACGTCTTCTCAATGTCCTCGAGACGGACCGCGGCGATTGCAGAAGGATCGGCCATGGCTGAAAGACGTTGTTCGAAGTTCTTAGGGGCGACGCGGGCCGCTATTAAACGGATTAGTTGAGGGCGCCGAAGTCGCTCCGCTTTCCGTCACCCCGGTGACGACGCGGTCGCCTTCCTTCAATCCCTCAACGACTTCGGTTGCAACGCCGTCACTAATCCCTGTCTTGATTGTCACCTTCGCCGGCTTCGACGCACCAGAGGGCAACAGGTAAACACTGCGCTCGATCCGACGCTCTCCGCGGGCAGGGGGCTTCCCCCCGGACGGTCGGCCACCGGCGGAAGGATCACGCTTCGCCGGAGGCGAAGCACTTTCGTCGGACATCCGGAAACGGAGCGCCCCATTCGCAATCTTTAACGCGTCGTCGTTATGCGCGGAAATGATCGAAACGTTCGCGGTCATTCCCGGTTTCAATTTCAAATCCGGATTGCTGACACCAATGACGGTGTCGTACGTCACGACGTTTTGCACTGTGATCGGCGCATTGCGCACTTGAACGACCTTCCCCTGAAAAGTCTGCGACGGAAAGGCGTCCACGGTAAACTCGACCTCCTGGCCTATCGCGACCCCACCGACGTCCGCCTCCGCCACATTGGCATCGATCTGCATCTTCGCCAGATCATTGGCGATCGTAAAAATCACCGGTGCTTGCAGGCTCGCCGCCACGGTCTGCCCAACATCCACACTTCGCGAAATGATCATGCCATCGATCGGCGAAGTGATGGTGCAATGGTCCAGATCAGCCTGCGCTTTTTCCAGCGCCCCTTCCTTGATCTTCACGTTTGCCTCAGCCTGGTGAAGACTGGCCATGGCCTGATCGAGATCCGATTGCGCGGAATTCTGTTTCGCGACGAGCGCTTGCGTGCGCGCCGCATTCAAGCGCGCGAGTTCGAGCGCCGCGCGGGTATTGTCCAGATCACCCTGGGCTTGATTAACATTCGCCCGAAAGACCACGGGATCGATTTGCGCGATCACCTGGCCCGCCTTCACCATTGAGTTAAAATCGGCGAAGAGCTTCTGGATGTTGCCCGAGACCTGACTGCCCACCTGGACGTTCTGGACGGGATTCAGCGTTCCCGTCGCCGTGACTGCTTGCGTGATTGGCCCACGCGTAACCGCAACGGTCTGGAACTTTGGTCCCGAGTCGCTCCGGCATTTGCTCAAGAGCAGCCCGGCCAGAATCACCACGCCAACGCCGACGACGAGCGGAAGAGATCGCTTAAGCATTGTTGTTCGGCATCACGATGACCGGTGTTGGCGGTAATACAACCGCAGCCGCGCGTCGAAGTTGCGGTCCGTGCGCCCCTTCGTGAGAGTAAAAGGGATGCGCCGCTATTTTGAAATTTGGGGGATCATGCTGCGCAATTCGCTGATCCGCGAGCTGAGCTTCAAGGCAAACTTCCTTCTTTGGATGGTCGTGGAAGTGCTCTGGTTTTCCGGCCAGATCGTCTTCTTCGGCATCATCTTTGGCCAAGTCGACCAAATCGGTGACTGGTCGAAATGGGAGGTGGTCCTTCTTCTCGGCACGCATCAAATCATCGCGCAATTATTCCAAGCCTTCTTCTTTGTGAATATTTCGAACATTCCTGAGTTGGTCCGCACTGGGAAATTGGACTCGCTCCTGGTCCTGCCGATCGACAGCCAATTTGCCGTCTCCACGAAGCAGTTCGGCCTCGATAGCGTGCTCAACGCCCTTCTCGGCGGCCTGGTCGTCATCGTTGCTCTTGCCCAACTTCACGTCACGCCTGGTCCCGGCACGATTCTGCTTTACCTCCTTGCGATCGGCTTCGGCGTTGCGGTGCATTATTCGATCATGCTCACCCTCGCCGCCGTCAGCTTCTGGATCGTGCGCGCTCAGGGATTGGTCTACGGCTACTTCAATTTTCTCCAGATCGCGCGTTATCCAGACGTCATTTTCCCGCGAATCTTCCTTTTCATTTTCGGCTGGATTATCCCCGTGGTCATCGTCGCCAACATCCCGGCACGGCTTCTCATCAAGTCGCTCGGGCAGCCGGGGTGGCTCATGCTGCACCTGGCCCTTGCCGGATCGATTGCGTTTTGCCTGTCACGAATCTACTGGCGCTTTGCGCTGCGTCATTACTCCAGCGCGAGTTCGTAGAATCGGGAACCCGATAAGCCAGCGATTTGCTCGTTTTTCATGGGTAAATCTCTCCTTGCGCCTCCGGGCAAATGCCCTTAATTAAGCCTCCGCTCGCGCCCGGCTAACCAAGGGCGACACCGAAATTATGGCCAGCTCCCCGAAAAAGAAGGTTTCAAAAAAGCCTGCGAAAGCACCGAAGAAAGCCGCCCCGCCCAAAGCGTCGAAGTCCCGGGCCAAGCCGGCCAAGCAACCGGTCCGGGCCGCCAGAAAGGCGCCAGTTCGGGTCCAGAAGGCCTCAAAGGCAAATGGCGCGCGAAAGAGTCCGGCTCCGGGCAAGGTGAAGGCAACGATTTTGCCCGACAAGAATCACAAGGGGAAACGGCTCGACCCATTCACGCGCTCCCAAAAAGATAAGTTGCTGCAATTGCGCGATGCGATGGTCGATTCGATGGCGGGAGTCGCCAAAGACAATCTCCGTTCGCGCGCTGAGGGAAGCGAAGCCTCCGCCTTTGGGATGCACCAGGCCGACGCCGGCAGCGACGCCTACGATCGCGATTTCGCGCTTAGCCTTCTTTCCCAGGAACAGGATGCGCTCTACGAAATCGATCAGGCTCTCAAACGCATCGAACTCGGCACCTACGGGAAATGCGAAATGTCGGGTAAACAAATTTCCCACGCGCGGCTCGAGGCGATCCCGTTCGCGCGTTTCACGGTCGAATGCCAATCTCAGTTAGAGAAACAAAACAAGGCATCGCGCGTGCGGCAATCGGTCACATCGCTCTTCGGTTTGACCGATGAAGAAGGTGCCGAAGGCGAAGAAGAAGAAGCCAAGACCGACGACAGCAAGGACTAGTTTATGGCGCAGGAAATAATTACTCTTGAATGCACGGAAGCCAAGGCGCTCGGCGTGCCAGTCTCGCGCTATATGAGCACCCGTAATAAGAAAAGCCCGCGCACGCCCAATCGGCTCGAGAAGAAAAAATACAATCCGTTCCTGAAGCGCCATACCCTTCATCGCGAAACGAGGTAATCAGCCATGCAACCCAAGACCGCCAAACGCCGCTCCGCTTTCCGCCGCGCCAATCGCACGATGCCGCGACGCCGCATCGATATCGCCACCGAAGCGATCGATTACAAGAATCCCGATCTCTTGAAGAAATTTGTCACGGAGAGCGGGAAGATTTTGCCCCGGCGTGTCACCGGCATGCCCGCACACATGCACCGCAGGATCACCCGCGAAATCAAGCGCAGCCGTTCCGTGCTGCTGATGAAGTAGCTGTAGAGACGTTTTTGGGTGGCGCTTCTGCGAGGCGCCTTACTTGGCGGGATTCGTGCCGGCGGGCCCTCGCAGAAGCGCCACTACAAGAAGCACCTCGACGTTCCTCTCCTCAGCACTTCCGCCACCCTGGCCATCTCGTCAAAGGTGTTGTAAAAATGCGGACTGACCCGCAGCCAACTGCGGTCGTCGCGATCGAAGCGCAGTGATACGACGACGTCGTTCTTCACCAGCGCTTTCAGGAATTGATCGCTCGGAATCTTCGGATGCCGAAAAGTCAAAATACCGGAACGGCTCTTCTCTTCGTCCGGGCTCAGGAATTCAAAACCAGCTGGCGCGATTTCAAGCTTGAGGGCCTGCGTCAGTGAGAGAATCCGCTCGCCGATCTGCGCCGGCCCAGCCTCCAAAAGCAGCTCGGTGGCGGCCCCCAATCCGGCGATAGCGGCGTGGCAGTAAGCGCCCGGCTCAAATTTCTGACCTCCCGGAGCATACCTGATTTCGCGCTGTGCGATGAAATTGCGTGATGGCACATTCCAGCCGCCGATCGTTACCGGACGCAACAGATCGCGCCGGGTCCTCTTCACGTACAATATCCCGGCGCCCGACGGACCAAGCATCCATTTCTGGGCACCGGCGCTGAGAAAATCGATTTGATCCAGCGCAATCGAAAATGCGCCCAGGGTCTGAATGGCATCGACCGAAAACAGAACACCCCGCTCCGCACACAACGTGCCGATCGCCTCCAAATCGATTCGATAGCCGCCGCAGAAATTCGCACTCGCCAGAGCCACGAGTTTCGTCCGCTCGCTCAGGGCCCTTTCGACAATTTCCGGTGTGATTTCACCAATGCGCGCGGCCTCGAGGTGAATGGCCTTCACCCCGAGCCGTTCGAGGGCAAGCCATGGGTAAACATTTGCGGGGTAGTCATCGAGATGGCAGATAACTTCGTCACCGTCAGTCCAATCGAGGCCGTTCGCGATTGCGCTCAGTCCGCTCGACGTGGGGCCTGTAAACGAAATCTCATCCAATTGGGCGCCGATGAATTGCGCGACCGTCTGGCGCGTTGCCGCGATATGAGCCAGTTCCAGATCGTACTGTCGGGCATCGCTCGAAGCGCGTTCGATGGAGGACCGCATCGCGTCGGCGACTCGCCGCGGCAACGGTGCATCCGCCGCGTGGGCGCAATAGATCTTACGCGCGCAAACCGGAAACTCGCGCCGTCGCAGTTCTTCGTCCGCGTCCAGGCCGGCGATCAGGCCTTTTTCTCCGCGCGCTCGCCCTGTTCGATTAGTTTCCAAAACTCTCGGGTCTTGCCCAGTTGATCGTCCTCGGCCATGGGCAGCTTGCTCCGAAAAAGGAAGTCGCGAAATGTGTTCTTGTGCAGGACGCGGTGGACCGTGATTCCTTCGGCGCGCTTCTCAAAATAAATCCGGTAATCCTTCGCGCGATAGCGATGCAGCTTCTTTCCTTCCCGCTCGATCACACCAAAACGGCTGGCGTCGAGGTTATCAAGATCTGCCGGTAAAATCTGGAACTCCGCGAGTAAGTCGAGCTGCAAGATTTTTGGCAGGGCTGACATTTCCGCCGCGCTCAATTCGTTGAAGATGATTTGGAACATGGACGGAGAAGTGAATCGCAAAAATTCTACATCGCTAAATCGTTCCAGCCGTGCCCGTCCTTCTTTTCGTCCTAACGTTTCACTTGCTTAACAATTCAACTTTGTTCACCCGTATACCCGTCGCACGCGATTGCCAATTCGCGCAACCAAGGAGCGACGGTTTCCAAACCGCCGGCGAGAACGATTTCGAAATCACCCTTTCTTGATGAAAGAATATTCCTTTCTTCAGACATAGATGCGTCGCACGCGACTCCCAATTCGCGTCGTCATCTCCCAGGAGATGGTCCCCGCGCGATCGGCCAGTTCCGTTGCCGAGACCTCGTCATCGCCCTGGCGACCCATAAGGACGACTTCGTCCCCCACCTCCACGCCATCAATGTGCGAAACATCGATCATCATCAAGTCCATTGTGACCCGACCGAGGAGGGCGCAGCGCTGGCCTCGAATCAGAACCGCCGCGTCGCGATTCGAAAGATGCCGGGGGTAGCCATCAGCGTAGCCGGCGGAAAGCGTTGCCACCCGCATCTCTCGCGGCGTGATGAAAGTCCGGCCGTAACTGATTCCGTGTCCGGCCGGCATGTCTCGAATAAGAGCGACACGCGCCTTCCAGGTCATCACCGGCCGCAGAAGGTTTTGAAAATCAGGCAACGGGGAGATGCCGTAGAGAATCATGCCAGCCCGCACAATGTCGAAAGAGGGATTGGCGAACGCTAGCACGCCCGCGCTTTGCAAGACATGGGCCTTGTAATCCCCGGGAGATTCGGCGCGAAGTCTTTGGACGAGCTCGCCAAATTGCCCAAGCTCCGCGCGCGTGAAATCTGCGTCCTCGTTCGAAACTGGAAGATGCGTCGAAAGGCTGTGAATCTTTGTGTTCGGCAGTGCCGTCACTTTCTTGAAAAGGTCTACCGCCTCCGCTTGCGGGACCCCCATTCGACCCATTCCCGTGTCGACGACGAAATTGATGGAGACGGGCGATTCCTTCGCGGCACAGTCGAACGCCTGAGCTTCCGCCAGGGTCGAGACCGACGGGATAAACCCGCCCTCTACGATGGCGGTTCTTTCCTGCGGCAAAGCTGGGCCGAGGACGATGATCGGATGCCAAATCTCCCGACGCAGGGTTGTGGCTTCCTCCAAATTGGCGACGCCGAAAAATTGCACGTCCCGGCCGAGCGCTTCGGCCACGCCCACCATGCCATGCCCGTATCCGTTCGCTTTGACCACGGCGAGAAGTTGCACATTGTCCCCGAGTTTCCCACGGACCACGGCCGCGTTGTGCCGCAGCGCACTCCGATCGATCTCGGCCCAACACCGGTATTTTGCTTCGAAGGTCATCAGTTGATCGTAGTGACAGGACATGGTTTGGCCACCGTGATATGCGGCTCCCGAAGATAAATCGGTTCGAGAGATCGCGCGTCGGCCATTTCGGCTATCCGGTCGCGGGCCAGCTCCGCTAATCTCCGCGCAGAAGGATAGGCGACCGTCGCCCGGGGAAATTGCGGCAACGCCTCGAAGGCGTAAATCGGCCCGGTCTCTTCCATCATCTTTGTTTCCAATTCCTTGCGCGAGTGCAGTGATGGTCCCTCGACCATTCTGCCAGCGTCCACTCGCCCGAAGAAATACGCTTCACGCCGCGCATCTCCAATCACGCAATATTCACGGGTCGCCGTTTCGACTCCGCAAACGGAAGGGAGCCCCACGAGTTTCGCGGCCGACGCAGCGCGAAGTCCAATCGCCGTAGCAATCGCAATTCGCACACCGGCATAGGAACCGGGGCCGAGGCCAACGACGATTGCGTCGGGCGCACCAAATCCCTTCCAGTAAAGTTGCAGATTCTCAAAGAACCTGCCGGAATGCTTTCGGTCATTCCCAAAGCTCCGCATGAACGGCTCCCCATCACCTTCCAGCCAGGCAACGCTCCCCTGACCGCTGGAAAGTTCCAGCACGAGGATTCTCATCAGCGCCCTCCTTCTCTGATCAGACGTCTGTTTTCGTTCTCGAGTTCAAACGAAAGCCACTTCGCATGTTTCGGGATAAGATCGGGATAGCGGTCGGCCCATTCGATGAGCGCAACGCCATCACCGAAAGCATAATCGTCGAATCCCAACCCAAGGACAGCTTCGCGATGATCGAGCCGGTAAAAATCGAAATGGTAAACCGGCAGGCGGCCATCCGTGTATTCATGAACAAGGACAAAAGTGGGGCTTGTTACCTCCGCGCTACCGTCGAGGCCTGCCACGAAGCCCTTCACAAATTGGGTCTTTCCCGCTCCCAGATCTCCAGTCAAGGCGAACACATCTCCCTTGCGCGCGCTCCGTCCGTAGGTGCGCCCTGCCGCGATAGTCTCGGCGACGCTATTTGAAATGAACATAGCCACGAAGCAGTTGAGGGTCGGGAGTTGAGGGTTGAGAGAGCCGACCAATCCGAGTCAGCGGTAGCTTCGGAAATCGTTTGCGCCAGCTCTTTTCCAAACGTTTTCCGTCGCGCCCTGAGATGGCGAAAAGTAGTTCGTAATCTTCGCCGTCCGAAATCGCCTGAGTGATGCTGCACCCGCGTTGGAGGGGCAGCGCACTTTCATCCAGCTCGAACCCGACACCACTTGCGCGCGCGAGACGTGGCAGGTCCGTGCCCAATCCGTCACTTAGATCCATCATCGCATGAATTGAAAAGTGTTTCGTCAACCAGCGCGCCTCTTCAATTCTAGGTATAAACTCAAGGTGCCGTCCACGAAGCGATCCACCCAACCGACCCGTCACGAACAATTCGTCCGCAGCCTTCCCACCGCTGCGACCAACCCATCGATCTTTCTCGACAAAGCCGGTCACACAGATGGAAATCACCGCGGGCCCTGTAGTATTGCTCGTCTCCCCGCCAACAATTGCGACGTGGAAGTGGTGGGCAGCCTTCTCGAGTCCGCGATAGAGTTTCTTCACCCAATCGAGCGTTTTCCCGGCCGGAACAATCAACGTCACCAACGCGAACTGCGGCACCCCTGCCATCGCGGCGAAATCACTGACGGGCCGAGCCATCGCTTTCCAGCCAACGGACACCGCCGGACTCTTGCTGGTGAAATGAATGCCTTCCACCACGCAATCGGTCTTGAGCAACTGCCACATGCCGGGACGTGGAAATGCAACGATCGCACAATCATCGCCCGCCCCCATAACCACCCCGCGGCGAAGGGGCGCCCTCGAGAGAAGTTGCTTGAGCAGCTCGTCCTCGCCGAGCTGGCCCAAGGTCATTGAGGAATCACCTCGGGGAAGGCTAGCGCCGTCAGTGCGAGCGCGTTAAAGAGCGCGTGCATGGTCATGGAAACGAGAATGGAACCGCTCCATTCATACGCGATCGTGAAGCAAATTCCGAGAACGAAAAGTGGAGCAAACGACGGCAAATGTGCGTGGACCGCGGCAAAGAGCAGGGCGTTCGCCACCACGCCTGCACCACGGCCAAAGTAGCGCTTCGTCACCCCATAGAGGAAAAATCGGAAGAAAAATTCTTCGGTGAGAGGTGCTACGGTTACAGCCAGCAGGATAATCAGGATTCGTTGCTCCATCGTACTCGACGCGTTGAAGACCTCGATGATTTCCTGCTTGTCCAGGGCGCCTCGCGCCAACTTTTGAGTCACAACCTCCGCGAGTAGCACCAGCGGGTACGCGGCCAGCAAGAGGATTCCCCCGGTGGTGGCGGCACGCCCGAATCCGATCCTGGAAAAGCCACCTAACGAGTTCAAGTCGAACCGCCGCACGCGCAAAAAGCCGGCGATAGCCAAAAACAGCCCAATCGAGAAGAGTGAATAGAAAATGAGATCGCGCGTGCGAATGCTCTTCACTTCATGGGAAACCGACGCCACGATATTAAGCAGAAACCAGACAGAGAGAAGGATGGCCAGGGTCGCTTCCGGCCAGCCAAATAGACGCAACGGTGTCGCGGACGGTTCCACCTGACGAACACTGATCTGCCGGGCGAGGGAGACATAGACGTAGACGCCCGCCGCCAAGAATAGTGCGGGAATCACCGCACCGAGCGCTGAAATGAAGCCGTCGAACGCCATGCTCCGGCGCTCGCTCTACGGAGCGTAGAAGCTCGGCAGAAAATATGCGCGACCTGTTTCCAACTGAGGGAGGAGCTGTTTTGGTAGCGTCAGTTCGATTTTTGAATCTCCAGTGCTGCCGAACGCGCGAAAGACACGGCTCCATGAAAAAGGCGGTCCGTATTTCACGATGGTCGCCTCCCGGGCATTGCCCAGCTCTTTCGCCTTCGCGAAGGCGTCTTCAATCTGGCCCAAGCCATCAATCAATTTATTATCAAGGGCGTCCTTACCTGAAAGGATACGCCCGTCCGCAACGGTGCTGCGGAGGACGTCGGCCGGCACATTGCGTTCCCGCGCCACGATCCCGAGAAACTTGTCGTAAGTTTTCATGACGAAGCTTTGCACGTAATCGCGCTCCTCCGGCGTGACCGGCCGCGCCCCGTTGAGCATGTCCTTGAACTTACCACTCTTGAACACGACGGAAACGAGACCAAGCTTGTTGAAGAGCTGTTCGTAATTTAGCGTTTGGATGATCACGCCAATGCTGCCTGTGATCGTGGTCTCGTTCGCCATGAGATATTTCCCCCCGCAGGCCACGTAGTAGCCCCCCGAAGCGGCGAGCGAATCCATATAAACGATCACTGGCTTCTTGGCGCGGGTCTTGACCACCCAATTGTAGATAACGTCCGAGGCTGTGACCTCTCCGCCGGGCGAATCGATTTCCAACACTACTGCGCGCACATTATGATCGTCCCGCGCCTGCTGCAGCGCCCTGCGCATGTCGTCCACCATCGAATCTCCGACGTTCCCAGGGAGCGATGAACTGATCAGTCCGCGCAGCGTAATCACCACGACCTTGTCGTCGCTGCCTTTGCTGCCACGCTGGACGATCGTCTCGCGAAAGGAGGGAGCCGTTTCTTCCTCACGCGCATCGCCACTGAGCCAGTGAAAGGTCGTGATCGTGAGCACGACGTTCATGAACCCACTGGCACAGAGCGCGACGAACAAAAAGATACTCAAGCAGCCGAGCTTCCGATTAGCCATGAACCGTTGAAGTTTGCGGAGAACGGTAGAGCGCACAAGGGAGAAGATGGTGGAAAGAGGTGCGCTTCTGAGCGAAGCGTTCGGTGCCGCGCCAGGGCATTGCACAGAAGCGCGCCTCTGCATCTTCCTCCTAAACCCGCCCATCACGCGAATTCTTCCCCTGGTCCGGAAGGTGCTTTCTAGGAATTATGAACAACGTTGGGCACCCTTCCTTGAGCGAGACCACCCGGGCCGTTGGCTCAAGAAAAGCGCGCCGGGGCCGGCCTCGGAAAAATGCCGCGCACCAGAACGCGCCGCGAGATCTTCCAGCCGTCGGCACGCTGACTCGCACGAAGAGCCTCTTACTCGCGGCTTTGCGCGTCTGGGAGCTCAAGCATCGAATCAGCGACTAACGAGGGGCACGCCGCAGGTTGAAGTGGCAATACGTTACCGTGTTCCTGAGATTTGATGCCTGCAGGCAAAACTCCTCCGATAGACCACCGGCGCAATTCCAAAAAACCCGGTCAGTAAATGGCCGCAAATCTGCTGGAATGGACATGTGACCATGTCCAAAAAAGATTCTATTCGTTACTTGTTCGCTCGGTCGAAGAAGTGCTCACCTCGGCTCACACTGCGTTTCGTCACCGGGGCTGTCCTGGGAACAATCCTGTTCGCCCTGCCTCTACCAGCCGCCACAATTGAAGCACTGGCCTCCTTGACCGAGCCGCTCCCCGCTTTTCCAAAGGTCCGGCTCTCAAACGGCGTCTTCTATGGGGTGACTTATGGCACCTTCAACGGTGGTTCGAGCCACGGCAACATTTTTAGGCTGGGGCCGGGCGGCGCGTTCACTGTGTCCTACCAATTTCAAGCTTCCACGCAGGAAGAAGCAAATCCGACTCTACTGATCGCAGGCGCTGACGGAAACGTATACGGCGCGACCGCACCGCGGGCGGTCGGTGATCTGAACGGGATGATCTTCCAGTTTACGCCTTCCGGAATCTTCACCCCGATTTACCGATTTCAAGATGGAAAGGGAACTCACGCCACCAGCCTGGTTCAAGCTGCTGACGGAAACTTTTACGGTACGGCCGCCGGGGATTCGAGCGGCGGCTTTTTCAATCATCCACCCGCAATGCACAACGCCGGGATCTTCTTTAAGCTGACTCCCGCCGGCGTTTTTACCACGCTTTACACCTTCGCTGGCGGAGCGGACGGGAGCTTTCCTAACTCACTCATCCAGGGCGCAGACGGCAACTTTTACGGCAGTACCCTGAACGGCCCTGAATCTCCACCCAATGTTTTCAGCGGGTTCGGGACCGTCTTCAAATTGACGCCCGCGGGCACACTGACCACGCTGTACCAGTTTACGGGCGGCATCGACGGCGGTAATCCGGCCAACGTTGTTCAGGGCCAGGATGGCAATCTGTACGGGCTCACGAGCTATGGAATGTTTGGAACCGTCTTCAAAATCACCCCGGCCGGAGTGCGGAATACTGTCTACCATTTTGAAGGCGAGAACGGAAGCCAGTCCGCCGGACTGATTCCGAGCAGTGACGGAAACATCTATGGCACGACAAAGGACGGTGGAATTCCGCAGGCCGGCAGCATCTTTGGCATTAGTCCCGCCGGACAAGTGACCACCTATTTCTTCGATGGCGCTGCCACCGGCGGTCAGCCGGGGCCACTGTTCGAGGGCGCAGAGCACAGCCTTTACGGAGCAACCGTCGCAGACGGCGCATTCAATGACGGCACAATCTTCAGGTTGAACATGGCCCCTCCTCGCAACCTCCTCAACATCTCGACCCGCTCACAGGTGCTCACCAACGACAAGGTGTTAATTGGGGGATTCATTATCGCAGGCAGCGATCCGAAGAGAGTTATCATTCGTGGGATAGGTCCTTCCCTCATAGGGGTTGGGGCTGCTCTCCAGGACACGACCCTCGAGTTGCATCAGGGAGGCTTTACCATCGCCTTCAACGACGACTGGAAAGAACATCAGGCGGCCGTGGAAGCGACGGGCATTCCACCCACGAACGATCTCGAGTCAGCCATCGTGGCCACGCTCACTCCAGGCGCCTACACCGCCATTCTCGCGGGTAAAAATAACACCACTGGCGTCGGCGTGGTCGAAGTGTATGACCTGGATCAAACCGCGAACTCAAGACTCGCGAATATTAGCACACGCGCGTTTCTCGATACCGGCAACAACGTCCTGATCGGGGGACTGATCGTGAGTGGCGGCGCCGGCGGAGGAAGTGCCAGAGTATTGTTGCGCGCGATTGGCCCCTCGCTCAGCGCTTCGGGCGTCCAGGGAGCGTTGCCAGATCCGAACCTGGAACTGCATGACGCGAACGGAGCGACGATCGCCTTGAACGACAACTGGAAAACGCGTTCCGACGGCAGCAGTCAGCAGGGAGAAATTGAAGCCACCGCCATCCCGCCCACGAACGATCTGGAATCGGCCCTCGTGCAAATCCTCACTCCCGGCAACTACACTGTAGTTGTGCGTGGCGCAAACAACACGGCCGGGGTCGCGGTGGTCGAAGCCTACACCCTCCAGTAGGCGCAGCGGCCGCACCAGAGCCGATCGCAATCTCAGGTCGCCAGCCGTCTGGGGAACGGGCACGCCGGCCGTCAAGGCGAGGCTACGGTTCCCTTCCTCATCGATTGTCGTCGAGCGGGGACCAGTTCAGCGCAACCGCGCACAAACTGATTTACGGCAGCCTGCACCGGCAATACTCTCTGCAACCTGCGTATGGCGCTCATAGCTCAGCCGGATAGAGCATCGGATTTCTAATCCGACGGTCGGAGGTTCGAGTCCTCCTGGGCGCGTTTTCAGAAGGCGAAAGGTGTTGAATGAGGTTGGCGCGTTCCTGAACGCTGGCCGTCACGATTCACTAATCACTTCTCCTCTTTTTCCATTTCTTCTCATGATCGAGGAGCCATTTCTTGCGCCAGAGTCCACCGCCGTAACCGCAGAGGGTTCCGTCCGCGCGGATGACGCGATGACAGGGAATGATAATCGAAAGCATGTTTGTCCCGTTCGCCCGCCCCACCGCTCGACGCGCGTTGGGAATGCCGAGTCGCTCCGCCATCCAGGAATAGGAACGCGTCTCGGCCACCGGAATCGAGCGCAAGATCTCCCAGGTTCGAAGCTGGAAATCGGAGCCGATCGGTGCCAGCGGAAGGTCGAACTCCAGTTCATCACCAGAAAAATAGTGGCCAAGCTGAATCCGAATAGCCTCGAGATATCGATGCTCGCCCGGCACAACGTTTGTCTTCAATCGTTGACGCAAGATCGTTAGCTCGCGTTCCAATGCACGCCGGTCGGAAAATTCGAGGAGGCGCAATCCCTGGTCATCCGCCACAGCCAGCATCGCGCCCAGCGGCGTATCAAGGCGTTCGGCGAACATGCAGGCGCGCGATTTCGCCGCAGTCGGCGGATCACCGAAAATTCGGGTGAACGCTTCGCGGAAACCGCTGGCTGATTCGAATCCACTGCCGTTCTGCGCCTCATCGACTCGACCGCCTCGTCGGACCTCGCGCAAGGCCAGGCCCATTCGTCTGGCGCGATGGTAGGCTTGAAACGTCATTCCGTAATGCCGTTTGAATTGCCGGCGGGCGGTCGATGGGTCGATTGCCATCGCGGCAAGTTCTTTGTCGGTCAGCCGTCCGTCAGGCGCACGCTCAACTTCGGCGCGTAAACGTTCGATCAACTTTGGCGGCCGCTCCCCTGGATCCATCGGCCGGCATCGTAAACAAGGCCGGTAACCGCCATGCAACGCCTCACTCGGTGTCGCAAAAAAATCGACGTTTATTCGCGCCGGTTTTTTGGCCGAACAAGTCGGACGGCAAAAAATCCCGGTCGTGCGGACGCCGACGAAAAAAATTCCCTCGAAACTCGAATCGCGATTCACCAACGCCTGATACATCGTGTCGGAGGGTGGGAGCAGTTCCATTGCTTTCATATGCGTTTAACCTCCATCGTGTAGCAACCATGGCTGGCGCTGCGGACGTGCACGAAGGCAGTTTCGGGCCTCTGCAGGAACCTTTCAATAATTGCTTCGGGCCCCTCGCCGTTGGCCACGCAAGCATCGATCATATCATTTTGTGAGTTGTAAGCGCGGATTACCCGGCCTTCCCGGAATTCCATCGGAAACTGAAGCGTCGCCGCATAGCACGCGCACGATTCCGCGTGGACGAAAATCGGTCCACTTTCCGCGTAAGGGCGGCCAGGCGCAATGGCCGCAAAAGGAAACAGGATCAGGTGTTCACCCGGTTGCGCCCAGCGCAGACAGTGTCGACAAGGATATCCCCTCGGCGTGTCAGCCGTAACGACAGAATGGTCCGAGGCGCCAGCCTCTACGGCGCGACGGGCGGCGTCGACAATTTCCGTGCTCAGCGGCACGATGCGAAAAGTCTTGGTTTTCATGTCTCAGATTACCCGAAGGGCGGGCACTCACGCATCGACGGAATTCGGGCATTGAATTCGCAGGCGGATTTCAAGGCCGTGGAGCCCTAACGCGTCTCAATCGGCAAATCTCCTGGCGCGTTCACGCTTCGATAAAACTCTTCTTGGTCAGGTGAGATTTCGAAGATCCGGAGCTTGCCTGTCCGCACTAATCCGCGTGACAACTCTTGCAACGAATAGTTGCCACCCGCGAGCGCCGCGAGAAAATCGCTGCCAGCCTCTCGCGGAAAAATTGCCGCCAGCGGTTCCGCTCTTTCCCCAATCATTGGCAGAACGCCACCACCGATGGTGGCCAGACTCACAAGAGTGCGCATTTGCCCGCCCGTCATCAACGGCATATCGACCGCCAGGACGACAAGGTGCGTTGTGCCCATCCGAGCCAAAGCTCTCGTTAGACCACTGAGCGGACCATGGGAGGGTGGTTCATCCAGGAGCAACTCGGTCTGCGGAGGCAGCCAGCAAGGCTCCGTTCGGGCGGAGACGAAAATTTTCTCCGGCTTCAATTCTCGCAAGGTCTGAAGCTGCCGTTGCCAGAGCGGGCGACCGCGGAAAGCAATTGTCGCCTTGTCCCTCCCCATCCGTCGCGATTCACCGCCGACAAGCAAAACCGCGCTAAAGGTCATTCTCGCGATGCTACCACTCTCCCACCTCCGCGCGAGTTCATCGACAAACTCCGAGCGATTTCGCGAGCAAGCCTCGCGGCAGAAACGTTTCGTGCGATCATTTGCCATGCACCTTTCGGAGGCTGAACGGCACGGGATTGGCGCCGGAAGCGTCGTGCGGCGCAAACCAGATGGCGGCTACGAATGCGTGGCCGATGACGTAACGATCGAAGAGCCCCTGGAGATCCGGATCGGCGAGGAGGCCGTCGCCGTCACCATGCGTACGCCGGGGAATGATGAGGAGCTCGCCGCTGGTTTTCTCCTCTCCGAGACAATCGTCCGCAGGCGCGCCGATCTGCGCGAGATGGCCCATGGCACACTGCCCGTCTCGCTGGGCAACGTTCTCAACGTTACGCTTTCATCGACAGCGAAATTCATTCCCGCCGCGGCGCACCGCTTCGGTACCATCTCGACCAGTTGCGGGTTGTGCGGAAAGACGAGTATCGACTTCATTCGTCAACGGTTTCGACCGATTGATTCCGCCGAGCGGATCCAAATCGAGACCGCGACGCTCCTCGATCTGCCCGAACGTCTGTGCAGCGCCCAGAGCAATTTTGCCAGGACCGGCGGCATTCATGCCGCGGCGATCTTCGATTTTGACGGTAACTTGATTGTCCTGCGTGAGGATATCGGCCGTCACAACGCGGTCGATAAAGCAATCGGCCGTGCATTCCTCGACGACCTGCTGCCATTAAAGAATCATATCGTGATCGTGAGCGGACGTTCGTCGCTCGAGATTGTGCAAAAAGCGCTCGCAGCCGGGATTCCGATCGTCGCCGCCATCTCGGCACCCTCTACCCTGGCGGTAAATTTTGCGAGAGAGAGCAATCAGACCCTGATTGGATTTCTCCGCCCGCCGACTTTCAACATTTACTCGCATATTGAACGGGTCGCCTTGGATTCGAATTAGCTGGTAGGGAGAAGCTCCGCTGAGCCGTCGTCTTCCGCTAATGGACGCGCGCGGCTCGGCAGAGCCTCGCCTCACCAAACGCTTCCACCTTACCAGCGATGGAAAGCGGGATGGCCTTCCTTCACCGCGACAAAAGTTCCGCGGCAGGTTGCGCAAACTTTTCCGCCGGCCGTTAGCGTGCCATTGACCGTCGCCCGATCACCGGTGGACTCTGCAATCGTGGCCGAGAGCAAGACGGGCGCGGCCGTCGGTGTCGGGCGGAGCAGTTTGATCGCGTAATCTGCCGTCACCGTGCAGGGGGGCCGATCTTCGCCAGCTTTGTTCATCAGATGCCAGGCCGCCGTCCAATTGCAGTGACAGTCAAGGAGCGAGCCGATGATTCCGCCATTGAGGACACCGGGAAATGCCTCGTAGCGTGGCTCCGGCTTCCATTCCGCTACGACCTCCTCACCCCGTGGAAAGCTCCGAATCCGCAATCCATCTGGATTCGCGGGACCGCAACCCCAGCAGGCATTCGCCGGGGCATATCGTTCCTGCAGGGATTGCGATTCAGCATCCGCCATCGGTCAATTCGATCCGTTGGAGGCCGAACCCGGATAAGGTCGCAATTCCGGCCCGGTATAGAGCGAACGCGGACGAATAAGACGGTTATGGTCGTGCTGTTCGACGACATGCGCACACCACCCGGCAACGCGCGAGACCGCGAAGACCGGAGTATTCAATTCCGGCGGGAACTTCAACATCGTGAAAACCGGCGCGGCATAAAGATCGACGTTAGCGCACAACTGCTTCTCGCGTTCCATCGCCTTTTCCAAATTCTCGCAAATCGGCACCCATTGTTCCTTGCCCAATCGTTCGCCCAGATCGCGCGCGATCTCCCGCATGATCGGGACCCGGGAGTCGCCCGCCTTGTAAACGCGATGGCCGAAGCCCATAATTTTCGCCTTCTTCGCCAGTTGCGCCTTCAACCAACCCTCAGCGCGCTCCGGCGTCTTGATATCATCGAGCATTCTCATCGATTCTTCGTTCGCGCCGCCATGGAGCGGGCCCTTCAGCGTTCCACACGCCGAGGTGACGGCCGCGTAGATATCCGCCAGGGTCGAAGCCGTTACCCGGGCCGCGAACGTCGATGCGTTGAATTCGTGATCCGCGTAAAGGATGAAGATCGTGTCGAGCATCCGGATTTGCCAATCTTGCGGCACGTTCCCGGTCAGCTTGTAGAAAAGATTGCCGGCGTGCGGCAAGTCCGGTTTATCGGGAATGGGATCCTGCCCCTGGGAAATCCGCCACCCATCCGTGACCAGCGACGAGACACGTGCAATCAATCGCATGGATTTCCGAACGTTCGCCGCGTGCGAGTGATCGTTCAGATCGGAATCAAACGGAGCCAGCATCGAAACGCCTGTGCGTAACATGTCCATCGGATGCGTATTCTTGGGCAGGAGCCGCATCATTTTCGTCACCGCGTCCGGCAGCGCGCGCTCAGAGGCAAGCTGATTGGCAAAATTCGCGAGCTGACCGCCGTTTGGCAGTTCGCCGTTCAACAGAAGGTAAGCAACTTCTTCGAAACTGGCGTTGTTCGCCATTTCATGAATGTCGTAGCCGCGATACATCAAACCCGCATTCGGATCGACCCAACAGATTTCCGTTTCTCCAGCGACCACGCCAGCAAGGCCGGGGCTGTACGAAGGCTTCATTTCAATACTCATACGGTTTTTCCTTAGACGTTAACAGGTCGAACATGGAACGATGAAGGTCGAACGTCCAATGGACGAACGCATTAACTGTCAGGCGCCAGGCATCGGAGGTTGGACCCTCTCTTCCATCCCGTATCCCGGCCAGCTCGCCGCCATCGGATCATAATCGAGCAACTCATAAAGCTCTTTGCGCGTCTGCATCTTGTCGAGCCAACTTGTCTGCGTCCCCTCCTTCTTTAGCACACGGAAGAATTCGCCGCTTGCTTTCATCGCCACCCGAAACGCGCTCATCGGGAAGATGACCATGCGATAGCCCAGCTCCTCGAGTTCCTTGAAACTGAGTAAGGGGCTCTTTCCGAATTCCGTCATGTTCGCGAGCAACGGCACCGGCACTTCGCGCACGAAAGTCTTGAATTCCTCCACGCTCTGCAGCGCCTCTGGAAAAATCGCATCCGCACCCGCCTCGACGTATTTATGCGCGCGCGTAACCGCGTTCCTGAGATCTTCCACCGCGCGGGCATCCGTGCGGGCCATGATCACAAAATTAGGGTCGCGTCGGGCCCGCACGGCGGCCTTGATCTTTTCCACCATTTCCTCGGCCGAGACGAGTGTCTTCCCGGCAAGGTGGCCGCAGCGCTTTGGAAATTCCTGGTCTTCGATATGGCAGCCGGCAAGTCCGGCGCGTTCCAATTCATAAATCGTGCGGCTAACATTCTCCGCACCGCCGAAACCGGTATCAGCGTCAACCATAACGGGAATTCGCACCGCCTTCGCCACATAGCCCGCCAGTTGCGCCACCTCGGTGAGGGAAAGCAATCCAACGTCAGGCACACCGGCGGTGGCATTGGCCATTCCCGCGCCACTGAGATAGACCGCCGAAAATCCAGCCTGCTCGACCTGCCGGGCCAACGCAGCGTTTGGCACACCTGGCATCGCCACGCAACCGGACTTGACCAGCGCGCGAAGGCTCGCCGTCTTCGATTGATTCTCCATTCGTCAGGCAGGCATCTCGACCAGATGCATGAGTTCAGTCACACCTTTCGCTTCATCCAGTTTCCAGGCGTGAGCCAATATCTTCTTCACGCCGGTTTCGCCCAGCGCCGGCGCCATGAGGGAGGTAACTTTTCCTTCCAGTTCAGAATCCTTTAGCCGATTTTTCGCGTTGCCCAGAGGATAATCGACCCGCTTGGAAAGCGTGCGCCCGTCCTTTAACTCCACGTGGACGATATTTGCCACCGCTTCCGCATATAACGCGCTTAATTCGTCGTTTCGCTTCACTTTCACGCTCTCGAGGAATTTCACGATGCCTGGTTCGGTGAACCGCGTGGGTTCGAATTGCTTGTCGGTAATCTCGCCGTCGATTAAGGCAACGGCGGTAATGTAGGGAAGGCTGTGATCGGCCGTCTCACGGCTTTGCGGTTTCCATTTCTCCGGTTCGCTTCCGATGATATCGACCGAGGCGTCGTGGCTTTCGATTACCATCGATTTCACGGTCGCGAGATCCTCGATTTGCTTGCGCAGGAAGAGCGCTGCTTCGATTGCGCTCTGGCTGTGATATTCGGCCGGCCAAAACTTGATGCTGGTCTTAAGAATCATCGAGGCGGGCCCCCCGCCGGCCACGGCCTCGGCTTTGCCGGCAAAGAGTTCGCCCACCGCGCCCAACGAAACTCCGAGTTCTTTTTCGAATCCCATCTGACCCTCGAAGATAGGCGCGGGGCCGGTCATTCCAGCGCGAGCCAGCAACGCGGAGTAAACACCATGTCGCGCCGCGTTTGCGAAGGCCACGCCTTTCCAATGGGAGAGTTCCCCGACGCGCGCCTGTCGCATCGCCGCGCAGGCGACCCCGGCAATATTCACCGCGTGACGCGTTTTCTCCGGATCAAGTTTCATTAGTTTGGCAGCCGCCAGCGCCGTGGAGAATGCGCCGTAGGTAACATGGTCCCAGCCGCGCGCCCGAATACTCGCCGCATCGCACAACCGGCATTGGACTTCATACGCCAGCGCGATTGCCGTGATTAGTTCGCGCCCATTCGCGCCGACACTTTCGGCGACCGCGAGAGCAGCCGCGATATTGTCGCTCGGGTGCGCCGGCTCCTTCGAGAGATAGGTATCGTTGTAATCAAAATAGCGAATGCAGCAGCCGGTCGCGAACGCCGCCCAATCCGGTGGCGCCTGATGCTTCGTGCCGATGATCGTAGCGCCATGCTTCGCCGAAAATTCGGATGCGACCGTGCGCGCAATCCGGCACGGCTCCTCGTTCCAGGCGCCGAGGGCGCAGCCTAGAGAATCAATTATCCGCCGCTTTACTTCGTGGACGACCGCTTCCGAAAGGTCTTCATAGCGGAGAGTGCAGGCGTATTGGGCGAATTGGTGAGCGAGCGTCGTGGTCATAGAAAAGTGAAGGAGCAATGTGGCGATGAATCGCGTGGCAGCAAGTTGCGCTGTCGAAGCCTCGCTCAGAATAACAATAGTCCGGGAATTCATTCGTGCTCATTCGTGTAATCCGTGGTTAAATTTCTCTCTACATGACCAAAGTCTATCCCACCGCCGCGGCTGCGCTGGCCGGCCTGCTTCACGACAACATGACAATCGCAGCGGGTGGGTTCGGGCTGTGCGGAATACCGGAGAATCTCATCGTCGCATTGCGCGACAGCGGCGTGAAGGGCCTGACCATCGTCGGCAACAACGCTGGCGTGGATGGATTTGGCATGGGTGTTCTGCTCACCACCCGGCAAGTGAAGAAGGTCATGGCCTCCTACGTTGGCGAGAACAAGGAATTCGAGCGCCAGGTGCTGGCGGGTGAACTTGAACTTGAGCTCATCCCGCAGGGCACACTCGCTGAGCGGTTGCGGGCGGGCGGAGCGGGCATTCCGGGATTCTACACCCGCACCGGCTTCGGCACCAAACTGGCCGAGGGCAAGGAGACGAAAGTTTTCGACGGAAAGGAATATGTGCTCGAACCTGGCATCAAAGCCGAGGTTTCGCTCGTGAAGGCGTGGAAGGGGGATAAATCCGGCAACCTTGTTTTTCGAAAAACCTCACGAAACTTCAATCCGATGATCGCCACTTGCAGCAAGGTCTGCGTGGCCGAGGTCGAGCAACTCGTCGAAGTGGGCGAGCTTGAGCCCGACCAGATTCATACGGCCGGCATCTACGTCGATCGTATCATTCGGGGCGCGAGCTACGAAAAACGTATCGAGTTCCGCACGGTGCAAGGCAGCGCGGCCGCACAGAAAGCGTCGCCCATCCGTGAGTTGATGGCGAAGCGCGCGGCGCAGGAACTGCGCGACGGTTACTACGTCAACCTCGGCATCGGCATCCCGACGCTGGTGGCCAATTACATTCCCGAAGGAATGAACGTCACGCTGCAGTCCGAGAATGGCCTGCTCGGCATCGGCCCGTTCCCGACCGAGGAGACGGTTGATGCCGACCTAATCAACGCTGGCAAGCAGACCATCACAGAGATGCCCGGCTCGGCCTTTTTCTCGAGCGCCGAATCGTTCGCGATGATTCGCGGCGGGCACATCGATCTCGCAATTCTCGGTGCACTCGAAGTGACGGATAATGGCGATATCGCAAATTGGATGGTTCCCGGCAAGATGGTTAAGGGGCCCGGTGGGGCGATGGACCTGGTCGCCGGGGTGAAGCGCGTAGTGGCGGTGATGGAGCACTGCGCCAAAGATGGCAGCCCGAAGATTTTGAAAAAATGCACGCTTCCCATCACGAGCTTGGCAGTCGTCAACCTCATCATCACCGACCTCTGTGTCTTCGAGGTGAAAGAAGGGGGCGGACTCGTCCTCACCGAGCTGCATCCCGGCGTCACGGTGGACGACGTCCGCGCCAAGACCGGCGCACCGTTCGACGTAGCGCTCAAGCGCTAGAGAATGTGGGAGGGGCCTCAGTGCCCCGACTGCTACTTATTAGCCGTAGATCAGCGGCCAAGGATCAGTAACCAGATCCTTACAGCTGGCACTACTCGCATCCCATTGCTCCGGTGAATCCACTAATCCTTTCACCACCGGATTCTGCTCAATATAATAAGCAACATACTCAAACTGCTTGGCCGTCTTGACGTGGGTGTCGTAGTAGCCGTCCTGCCAAGCCGTGTCATGGGTGCTGAGAAGACGACTGGTTTTCCGGCCCACATAGCTCATAAGGTCGTGCATGAATTTGGGGAGCGGCCATGGCTCGCGTAACGCGAAGAGCGCATGCCAATGATCAGGCATGACAACGAAGGCGCGGAGGTAAATACGATTGTGTTCAACTGCGAAACGAAATCCGGAGACAACAATCGCGCGTGCCTCTGGACCGAGAAGTGGTCTCTTTGGATGGAGTGACTTGGTGATGAAGAAAGTGGCAGATACGTCTGCCCAGCGGTGCAGGCGCAGGTTCCGAGAATGAGCGTCCGAGCTCACGTTGGTCGGGGCACTGAGGCCCCTCCCACATTTTCCCGCGGGCAAAGCAGAACCAACACGGACGCGATGGTCCAGCACGCGATCATGAAGGCAAATCCACCGTGGAACGAGCCGGTGCGCTGGCTCAGGTCGCCAATGATCTTGGGACCGAAGAATCCCCCAATGCTGGCCGTGCAGTTGATGAACCCGACCGCCGCTGCAGCCGCTGAGCTCGTAAGAAACGAACTGGGAAGCGCCCAGAACGATGGCAGATACGCAACGGTGCCGAACCCTATCAGCGTGAACACCACGAGGAGCACTGCGATCGAATGCGGAGCAAGGAACCACGCACTTAGCGCCAGGGCAGCGGTTAATTGTGGGATGGCAAAATGCCAGCGGCGTTCGCGGGTGCGGTCGGAGTTCCAGCCCAGCAGGAGCATCCCGATGAGGCCCGCGACAAACGGAATCGCGCCGATCCAGCCAATGCGCTGAAGATCGGTCCATCCGGTAAGCCGCTGGAGCATGGTTGGCATCCAAAACCAAAAAGCGTAGCCCCCTGTATAGCAGAAGAACAGGCCGAGAGTGAGCAGCACGACCGGCGGATGCCGCAGCGCCCGCCACACCGTAATGTTCTCTACGTGCGCCTTGGCGTGCTGCTCTTCCGCAAGGCGAGCAGCCAGCCAATCGCGTTCGTCAACCCGCAACCATCGCACTTCGTTAGGCCGGTCGGGCAGCACAAACAGCGTCACAATTCCCAGGAAGATCGCGGGCGCACCTTCCAGTAAAAAGAGCCATCGCCAACCTGGAACATCCAGCCAGTGAATACTCAGGATTTTGCCGGCGAGAGGACTGCCGAGGATATAAGCAATCGGAATGGCCGACATAAACAGCCCAATCGCCTTGGCCCGATCCCGATAAATGAACCAATGGGAAAGGTAAACAATTACGCCAGGAAAGAACCCCGCCTCGGCCGCGCCGAGCAGAAAACGCGCGCCGTAAAGCTCGAGCGGCGTGCGCACAAGACCTGTCAGTGTCGTCAGTGCGCCCCACGTGATCAGAGTTATCGCCAGCAGGAGCCTTGCGCTCCAGCGTTCCACCAGCAGCGCCCCGGGAATTTGCAGCCCAAGATAGCCAAGAAAGAAAATTCCGCTGGCCGTGCCAAACACCGAATCGGTCAGGCCCAGGTCCCCTTTCATCCCCAGCGTCGCATACGCGATATTCGTGCGATCGAGGTAATTCGCGACGTACAGGAGGAAAAGAAACGGCAGAAGCCGCGTCGCAATTCGCGTGCGCGCACTTGCGCCAGCGTCTATTTGCGAGGAAGCCATCGGTCGCGCAGCATAACGCCGTCCACGTAACGCTCACAATTCGAATCCGGCGCGACCGAGTCTCGCCTTACCCAGTAGTGGCACTGCGTCAGGCTGTTGTTAGGGCGAGACTCCGTCGAGCCCTCCGCGCCGCAGCTACACCATCGGCCGAAAATGACCGACGATTTCCTGCAACCGGCCGGTGATCTGGCCTAACGAACACACTTCCACCGCCTCGATCAGCGTCGGGAAGCAATTCTTTCCGCTTTCCACCACCTCGGCCAGCTTATCGAGGGCGCGTTTCGACTTTTCCGCGTTTTTCTTTTTGAATATCGCCAACCGATCGACCTGAAGCTGTTTCTTGGCGCGCGGCGTGCGCACCATTTTCACTTCCGGCATTTCGTCCTTCAGATCGTTGTACTTGGTCAACGCAATGATCGGGCGCGTGCCGTCGTAAATCTGTTCTTCGTATCGATGGGCCGCGTTCTGAATCTGGCTCCGCTGATAACGATGTTCGATTGCAGGCAACACGCCGCCGAAGCTTTCAATCTGCCGGAACTCTTCCAGCATCGCCACTTCGACCGCGCGCTCGACCGCCTTCATGCCGGGCGAACCGCTCAGCATGTTCATGGTGTGTTTGAAGATGCCGGATTCGTCGAGCAGGATTGCCTGCCCATGAGCCGCGAGGCGAATCCACTCTTCGCTCGGCGTGGTAAACGGCTCATCGGCACTGTTCGAATGGCAGGAGTTCGTGCCATTCATGTAGGCGAGCATCAACTCCGCCGCCGTGCGTGTGAGGTTGTTCTTGAATTCCGCCGCGACGAGCGACCGGCCACTCGTCTGGGTGTGCAGTTTGAACATTTGTCCTTTCGGCCCGGCACCGAAAACATCGCGCATCCCGATCGCCCAGATGCGGCGCGAAACGCGCGCCAGCGCGATGTATTCCACATCGAGACCGCAATCCAAAAAGAACGAAAGACGCGGCCCGAACTGATCGACCGGAATCCCGCGCGCGGCGAGCATTTCCGCATAAGCAAAACCGTTCGAAACCGTATAAGCCGCCTGCTGCACGGGCGTCGCGCCGGCTTCGCCAATGTGATAGCCACTGATTGAGACCGGATACCAGCGGGGCATTTCCCGCGTGGTCCATTCGATCATGTCGCAAAGGAAACGGAGCGACGCCTCTGTGGGAAAAATCGTTTCGTTCTGCGCCTGAACTTCCTTAAAAATGTCGGCCTGGATCGTGCCGCGCAGATTTGGAACCACCCGCGAGCCGAACCGCTTCTTCGCCGCTGCGATGTACATCGCCATGATGATCGGCGCCGGGCCGCTGATCGTCATCGACGCAGAAAAAGCGGGCGAGCCCATGTCGAATCCGTCGTAGAGCCGGACCATATCTTCGTAGGTGTCGATGGCGAGTCCGCCTTCGCCGATCTTGCCGAAAACGCCTCCCGCATCGCTGTCGATCCCGTAAAGCGTCGGACCATCAAACGCCGTGCTCAGGCGTGCGCTCCGCTGATGGCCGGTTAGGAAATGAAAACGCTCATTCGTGTCTTCGGCGAGACCGAGTCCCGAAAAAAGTCGAGTCGGTTCCTCGACTTCGACCGGTTTTGACGCAGCGACCCTGGCGACATTTTTCCCGTTCCTGGTGTGGCCATTCTTGCCGTTTTTTCCATCTTTGCCGCTGCTGCCGGCGGCCTGTTCGCCCAGCGGCTCAAGGTACATTTCGCGATATGCGCCACCGGTGAAGGGGAACTCCCCCGGCAACCCTTCGCCTAATAAATACCGGGTGATCTCACCGGCTTCGTCAATTTCCGGGAGGGCAAGACGCGGCAATTTCAAACCAGTGGGTGCCGTCCCGATTGGCGTCTTCGCTTTCACATCATTCCAGCGATCAACCATCTGCTGACCGAATACCTTGTCGGTCCGCGCTCGTTTCACTTCCTTGAGAACGAATTCGTTGTAGTTCTCAACCGCTTCGACCACCTGTCCCAGTTTGCTCATATGTCTTCCTCCATGAAATGGTAGGGACGCTGCGCAGCGGCGTCCAATCGTAACGCGGCGGACGGCGCAGCGCGCCGTTCCTACCCGTCTTCCGTCAGTAAATCACACAATTTATCGACGCCCGCATCGCGATGCCGGTTCGCCACCGTCGAAACCAGAATCTGCGAGCCCTTGTTCTGATCCAATCTGCGTCCAATTTCAGAAATCGCCGTACGCGCACGTTCCTGGTCGCTCTTATTCACGACCACGATGTCGGCCAGATCGAGCATGACAATTTTCTGCAATTGCAGGCGGCTGCCGTAATCCGGATTCATGACCAACACCGTCTTGTGCACGAGACCGGTCTGGAACGGCATCGCCTCCTGGCCCGTGCCCACCGTTTCGATGATCACGTAATCAAAGCCGGACTCCGCAAGGAGCGTCAGGCAATCCTCAGTCGCGGGAGAGAGCCCGCCCGCTTGTCCGCGGGTGGCCATGCTTCGCATGAAAACACGTTCGTTCTGCGAATTGATCATCGTCGCGCGATCACCCAGCAATGCACCCGCGCCCACCACGCTCGGATCATGCGAGAGGATTGCGATTCGCGTTTTCGGCTCACGATGGAGAAGACGCAACACAATCTCGTCGATCAACGTCGTCTTCCCCGCGCCACCTGGTCCCGTGAAACCGAAGACTTTTGTATTTCGGATCTCGGATTTCGGATTTCGGATTTTCTTCGCAGGCGTTGGACGTTTCCCCTTCTTTCCCTTGGCATATCGGTCCTCAATCTCCGTCAGCTTCCGTGCCAATTGCATCTCGGCGCTCGGCTTGCGACCACGAAACGGCTTATGCGGTCCGCTGTAATGTTGGTGAACATAATCGACCATGTCTCCGAGCGATGTCCCCGCGAAAAAAATCTTATCGGTGCCATTCCGCCGCATGATCGCTTCGTCGTTGCCAGTGATCGTACCGCCGCCCCCGCCAAAAAGTTTGATGTAATCCGCGCCCTGTTTCTTCAAAAGCCTCGCCACTTCGGAAAAGAACTCGACGTGCCCCCCATTGTAACTGGAGATCCCAAGCGCCTTCACATCTTCCTGGATCGCCGCGCGCACCATGTCCGTCGCATAGCGATGGTATCCGAGGTAGACGACCTCAATCCCGTGCCGGATGAACTCGAGATTAATTGTATTGATCGCGCTGTCGTGCCCATCGCAGATCGGCACAGCGGTCAGAACTCGGATCGGAGCAGCCATGAGTCCGAAATCTTAGCGGCAATCGCTTGTCGAGCAATGCCGTTTCAGCCTAAGGTCCGCGCATGCGCACATCGCCTCCCGCAGAAACCGGAAGGTCGCAGGCTCTTTCGGCGATCGCTTGGGCCACTTTGGTCGCTGGAAGTCTGGAGATCACGTCTGCGTTCATCCTGTGGGCATGGAGAGGCATCGGTCCCATCCGGGGTCTCCAAATCATTGCCACCGGCCTGTTCGGCCAGGACTCGTTCAACCGCGGCCTGACCAGCGCCGCGCTGGATCTCGCGGCGCATTTTCTGATTGTGTTCGTGACTGCCTCTCTCTTTTACGCAGCAAGCCGAAAACTTCATTTCCTGACCCAGCACGCAATTACTTCCGGGCTCGTCTACGGCGTGGCAGTCTACCTCTTCATGACCTGTATTGTCCTGCCCCTGGCCTCGATCAAACCGAAACACACCGTTCCCGAAGTCGTGAGGATCATGATTATCGTCATGCTCCTGGTGGGCCTTCCCATCGCCCTCATCGTGCGCCGATACTCACGTCCTCAACTCTCAACTCTCAACTCTCAACCTCTCTCATGACCGATCCTCTCGATTTCTCCAACAAAGTCGTCCTCGTCACCGGCAGCTCACGCGGCCTCGGCGCGGAGATGATCAAGGCATTCGGCCGGCACGGCGCGCGGTGTGTCCTCAATTACATTACCGACTCCACGGGCCAGAATAAATCGGATGCCGACGCCGTGGCGAAGGAGTTGAAAGACCCCCTCCTGATCGATTGCGACGTGACCAGCCCCGGGCAAGCCGAGGCGATGATAAAAACGATCGGCGAAAAGCTCGGCGGCCTCGACATCCTGATCAACAATTCCGGGATCATCCGGGATCGCACGATCAAGAAACTGACGCTGGAAGAATTCGAAAGCGTCGTCCGCGTCAATTTGACCGGCACGTTCAACGTTACGCAAAAGGCTGCCGCGATTTTGCGCAAGGATGGCCGGATCGTGAATTTGTCGTCGGTCAGTGGACAGATGGGCCTTTTCGGTCAGGCGAATTATTCCTCAAGCAAGGCGGCGATCATCGCGCTGACGAAAGTCTCGGCTCGTGAGTTCGCGCGGCAGAATATCACCGTGAACGCAATCGCGCCCGGCTTCATCGACGTCGGCATGAGCAAAGGCATGCCCGACGAGGTGGCGGCGAATTTCATCAAGCAAATCCCGCTCGGTCGCCTGGGCGATGCCGAAAACATCGTCGATGCCGCTTTGTTTCTCTGCTCGCCGATGGCGTCATATATCACCGGCCACGTGCTCAATGTGAATGGTGGTTTCTACATGGGGTAGCTTCGCAAGGAGCGGCGGTTTGAAACCGCCGTCTTACTTAGAGGCAGGCGGTTCTAAACCGCCCCTCCTTGATGATCTCACCAAGCCCGGGACGCTGGCGCGCAATTCCGTCGCCCTCCTACTCGATCGCGTGGACGATGTAGGTCCCGGCTTGTTTATCGTCCTCCAGCTTCAGGAGGCCCCGTTTCTTGGCCTCGAGAAGGAGCTCGTTGAACGCACGAAACCCGTGGGCACGCTCGTTGAAACCGGGATTCTGGCGTTTGATCGCCTGTTTCACGAGCGACCCGCGAATCGGATAGTCCTCGCCCCTCTCGGCCCGTAACGCTTCCAGCGTCTTAGTCAGGAGATCGAGGGCCCCGTCGATGGAAGGTCCGGCGCCATGATTCTTGTCATGAGCCGGCCTCACACTGCGCGTAGGCGCGACGCTCGGCCGCTTTTTCGCCGGCTCGACGCGAACGAGATCGTCGTAATAGATGAATTCGTCGCAATTGTTGATGAAGAGATCCGAGGTCGACTTCTTGACGCCAATGCCGATGACAGTCTTGGCATTCTCGCGCAGTTTGCTGACGAGCGGGGAGAAATCTGAATCGCCGCTGATGATGACGAACGTATCGACGTGGCTCTTGGTGTAACAGAGATCAAGGGCATCCACGACCATACGGATATCGGCGGAATTCTTGCCCGACTGGCGAACGTGGGGGATCTCGATCAACTCGAACGCAGCCTCGTGCAGTCCGCGCTTGAATGTCTTGTAGCGGTCGAAATCACAGTAGGCTTTCTTGACCACGATGTGGCCCTTGAGCAGCAGACGCTCGAGCACCTTCCGGATGTCGAACGCGGGAAATTGGGCCTCGAGCGCGCCGATGGCGATGTTTTCGAGGTCGAGAAAGACGGCCATTGTGGCCTCGGAGTCGGGAGCGCTCATCGAGTTGCGCACGTTAGCCCTATCGCGGGCGGGCGACAGCAAAATGTTGCCTCCAAGTCCAGCGTCCCGCCTGGGGTTCGACCAAGCGACCCGCTCTTTTTCCCATTCACCGCCACGAGGCGAAGGCCTCGTTTGAGAGTCCTCGGCAGGGGCACGGGAGCTGCTGTTTTACCCTCTATGGAGGCCACTCAACCACCGCTGCGCACGGTATTCATACCAAAAAACGTTTCGAAAAAGCGCCGGCGACAACCGGCGAAACCAGCCGATCTCGGGATGACGAGCTATATCGTCGACGAAATTAATGCCTACGTTGCGATCCGAGACATCGCAGTTGCCGAAGCGGAGAAGGAGCCTAACGGCGTCAATCTGGAGCGGGCTCGCATTGCAAACGACTTTGTCGAGAATTGCCTGAAGCCGGCCCAGTCGCCGTACGAGGCCCAGCATTTGCCTGAAGCAGACGCCATTCGCGAGCACGGGCGTTGTCAGGCTGTCAAAGCGCGCCTTGCCTTGCTCCGGGCGCACCTGGACGCGGTTACCCGCGATCACGCCCACGCGGCGTAAGCTGAGGGGCATTGGTTCGACGGAGTCTTTGCCCGATCAGCGGCGCTGACCCGAACCGCGCCGAGCGGAGTCACCATCCCTCCATTTTGCGGAGGAATGTCGCGACACCAATGTTGTCCAAGTAATTGAGGGGCGCATGACTTCCATGCCGTCGGCCTCCCGCCTTTCCGGGCTCTCCATTGAGCAATCTTACAATCCTAATCCCCTCAAGGCACTCCATCCCAGACGGAATATTGCTATATTGCTATATTGCTCCTATCCTCAGGAAGGTAATGAAAACGACCATCGATCTGCCGGAGACTTTGCTCCGACGAGCGAAACGCAAAGCGCTTGAATCAAATACGACCCTAAAGGCACTGGTCATTTCCGGATTGAAACGGGAACTCCATGCTCCCAATGCGACAGGGGCCGATCCAATTGAACAACTGAAGTCTGCCGACCCCTCCATTTGGCGGGGGATTAAGGCTGACCCCTACGTCCGGCGGCTTCGCAAGGGCTGGAGATAGATGCGCGTCTTTTGGGACACGAATCTTTTCATCTATCTGTGGGAAGATTCGCCGATGCTCGCGCGCATGGAAGTCCTCCTGGCCTGGCAAAACGCTCGGCAGGCCGAGGTGGTGACTTCGACGCTGACTTCGGGCGAAGTCCTCGTCCAGCCGATGCGAAAGCAGCGCAACGATCTCGTGGCACAATACACGGCTGCTTTCGCGCACATGCACCTGATCGAATTTGACCGGGCGGCCGCGTTTAGATTTGCGCAACTTCGTTCAACCTA
>Ga0209048_10000727_pt1 | contig 34788 bp, 28 predicted proteins | sample FrelakmetCRP12CR_FD_187146 | JGI IMG/M metagenome (GOLD analysis project Ga0209048, IMG submission 187146) | Freshwater lake sediment microbial communities from the University of Notre Dame, USA, for methane emissions studies - CRP12 CR (SPAdes)... | ecosystem: Environmental > Aquatic >...
TACCAGCCGCCTCAACCAACGGCCCAGCCAGCGAAACCATAGGGTGGAGGTCATATGCGTACCATTCGCCGTCTCTACTTTTATTCGGTAGCTTTTATCAGCTTGGAAGTGGTACTGTGGGGGTTGATCGGATTGCTGCGTTCCATCTTTGTCCCGGCTGTCATTGGCGGGAGCGCCACACGACTGGCAGAGGCGCTGGCGCTCATCCTGGTTGGCATGCCGGTCTTTGGATTGCACTGGTGGGTGGCCCAGCGTGACTCCCGCCGGGAAATGGACGAGCACGCCTCCGGCGTACGCGCCTTCTTTCTGTACGCTGTCCTGTTGTCCACACTCATCCCAGCCATTCAGAGTTTTCTGGCAGTCATCAACCGTTTGTTCCTGGACGCCAATCATCTCTCACGTCTGGCAGCAGTTGTCGGTAGCCAGCAAACCTGGAGCGACAACCTTATCGCCCTGCTGATGAACGCTCTGCTTGCGTCCTATTTCGTCACCGTCCTGCGCACCGACTGGAAACAAATCAGCCAAAAAGAAACTATCATCAATGTGCGCCGCATCTCCCGCTATCTGTGGGTGATTTATGGCTTGCTGCTGACAGTTACCGGAGTACAGCAAATCCTGCTCTTCATCCTGCAAATCCCGCCCAGCACATTTGGCTCGCTGCTGCGGGCAGACTTCATTAACGGCCTAGCGCTGACTCTGGTTGGCACCCCAGTCTGGGTCTGGACCTGGAAAACAGTCCAAGAGTCACTTTCGGAGCCTCCGGAGCGCGAGTCGCTCCTGCGGCTGGGATTACTATACGCCCTGTCTCTGGCTGGCGTCATTACTGTCCTGACCTCGGGCGGGATCGTACTCTACTTGCTCCTGCGGCAGATCCTGGGAGAGAAGATGCTGTTGCAGACCTTCGTCCAGCAGATCAGCGGGCCGCTTTCCATCGGCGTCCCGCTGGCAGGCGTGTGGGCCTACTATGGCAACTGGTTGACGCGGTCGATGAGCGAAGTCCCCGATGCCCCGCGCCGGTCCGGGATGCGCCGCCTGTATTCCTATATCCTGTCTGCCATAGGGTTGGGAGCCGCTTTCATTGGCCTAAGAATGGTACTCGCCTTTATCGTGGATGCACTGCTCGGCGGGCAGGCCTGGGGTGGCACACTGCGTCTAAGCCTGGCAGCGGCCCTATCCACCCTCGGCGTGGGCCTTCCGCTATGGCTGCTGACTTGGAGGCCGATGCAAGCCGAGGCGCTCTCGTCCGGTGACGCCGGCGATCACGCCCGGCGTTCACTTGTCCGCAAAATCTACCTTTACCTGGTGCTCTTTGTCAGCGTTATCGGCGGGATGATCTCTGCAGGAAGCCTAGTTTATCTTCTGCTCAAGGCCTTGCTGGGCGGCGGTGCGACAGACGTTTTGCAGGGGTCGCTGAAAGCTCTGGAAATTTTAGCCCTGTTCGTCCTGTTGGGCATCTACCACGGCATTACATTGGGCAAGGATGGAAAAACAGCCGGGCGGGCCCTGATAGAAAAGCATGCTGCTTTCCCAACTCTGATTTTCGACGTGGAAAATGGAAGCTTTGGCCCGGCCATGCAGACTGCGATTCAAAAACAGACTCCACGCCTGCCCGTCACGCTTCAACTGGTCAGCCAGCCAGTTTCAAAAGAGACAACCCCGTTGGCCGTCATTCTGACGGCGGGCCTGGCGCTCGACCCGCCCGAAACAGTGCGGAAATGGCTGGGTAAATTTAACGGCAGCCGGCTCGTGGTCCCGAGCGCCGTGGAGGGCTGGGTGTGGGTCGGCAGCGCACTGGCTGATTTGAACCAGGCTGCGCTGGCACTGCGTCAACTGGCCGAAGGCCAGAAAATCCACCAGAAAGCTGCCGTCTCCGGGTGGATGATCTTTCTGTATGTTATTGCCGGGCTGTTTGGTCTGGAAGTCGTGGGCTTGTTGATCAGCCTGAGTGCATCCTTATTGTTTCGTTAGCCGTCTTTTCACTTTGACGGTCTCAGGATATACTTCGGATAGGGTGACGTTACGCCGCCTATCCGAAGGAGAGGACTGAGCGATGAAAGTAGCCGTCTTGCAAGATAACCTGGCGCGTGGGTTGAGCACAGTCTCCCGCGCGGTTTCGCCGCGCAGCACACTGCCGGTGCTCTCGAACGTCCTGATTGCCAGCGATGAAGGCCGTTTGCGCCTGTCGGCCACCAATCTGGAACTGGGCATCACCTGCTGGATCGGTGCCAAGATCGAAGAGGAAGGCTCGACCACCGTCCCGGCGCGCACCTTCGCGGATTTGGTGGGGACACTGCCGCAAGAGCAGGTTAATCTGAACCTAAATGCCTCCACCCAGACCCTGAACGTGCGCTGCGGCGCTTCGAACACCGACATCAAGTGCATCGACGCCCAGGAGTTCCCGCCCCTGCCCATCCCGGATATGGAAGGCGCCATCCTGCTGAATGTAGTCGATTTCAAAGACATGATTTCGCAAGTGGTTTTCGCCGCCTCGGTGGATGAAGCCCGCCCGGTGCTGATGGGTGTGCTGGTGATGGTGGAAAAGGATGCCATTACAATGGCCTCCGCGGATGGTTTCCGCCTGTCAGTGCGCAAAGGGACCCTGTCCCAGCCCGCGACGCAACCATTTACTGCCATTATTCCAGCGCGCGCTTTGAGCGAACTGGCGCGAGTGGCCAGTGACGGCAACGAGATGATTTCAATGGTCATGCCCAAGGGCCGCGGACAAGTGGTCTTCCGTATGAAGGAAGTGGAATTGGTCTCGCAATTGATTGACGGGACCTTCCCGGATTACCAGCAGATCATCCCGCGCTCGTACAAGTCCCGCACCATCCTCTCGACCCCGGCCTTGCTCAAGGCCTGCAAGCAGGCCGAGATCTTCGCCCGCGAAGGCTCGAATGTGGCCCGCTTCAACATCAAATCCTCCGGAGAACTGGAACCTGGCTTGGTGGAAATCTCTGCCCAGTCCGAGGAAACCGGTTCGAACGAGACGGTAGTGGCTGCGACGATTGACGGCGTCGGACTATTGATTGCCTTCAATGTGAAATACCTGCGCGAGGTGCTTGAAGTGGTCAAATCGCCCAACGTGGCACTGGAGACTTCCGCCCCGAACGCTCCGGGCGTCGTTCGCCCAGTGGGTGACGATAACTTCCTGCACGTCATCATGCCGATGCATCTCGGTTAAAAATTTTAAAGGTCCCCGTAGGGGCGCAGGGAGCTGCGCCCCTACTTTTGTTAAATAAGCCCATGCCCGCATCTGCCCATTCTTCCGACCGCATCCTGGATATTTATCTCACCCTCCGGCAGTACCCGATTCTCCGGAATCGAATCCGTGCCCGCATGCGGCGCGAACTTTTCGAGCGCGGCATCGTGACGCCCGAGGCATTTGAAGCCGACGTGCGTGAAAAAGCCGTCCACTCCCAGGCACGCGAGGGACTGCACAACCCTTACGAAGAAGAAGCTTATGACGTGTGGGAAAAAAGGCTGGATCGTGTCCGTGAAGCACAGACGGATTTCTACTTCGCTTATAACCTGCTCTACGAAGACTTTGAACGCATCGTCAAGGAAATTCTCGCCGAGCGGGGCGAGACCCCCGACCTGATCACGTTCAACCCCGAACTGGCTCCACAGGATATGCTCTTCGAGCAGGCGGAAAGCATCGAAAGCATGCCTGCTGCAAGGCGCAAAAAGTTGGAAGCTCGCCTTCAAGAGATCAAGGTTGTGCTCATCCGAACCATGATCAGCGACCAGCTGGCATATTTGAACATCGCTCGCAAGTGGTTCACCGTGGAAGATTTGAAAGAAATCCGCCAGCGCAAAATTGGATATGGGAAAATCGGTGGGAAGTCAGCGGGGATGATGCTGGCGTATCGTATCCTTAGGGACATGGCCCCGCCCGAGGTCCAGGAAGCTTTGCGAATCCCTGTATCCTATTTCCTCGCCTCAGATATGTTCTACGCCTTCATGGCGGCCAATGGTTTGATCCACTGGTCCGACCAGAAATACAAGACCGAGGCCATGATGCGCACCGATTATCCCAAAATCGTGCGTGACTTTGTCAAAGGAACTTTCCCGGAGGACATCCTCGAGCGCCTGCGCATTATTCTGGAGGAGGCCGGGAAACGCCCGCTCATCGTACGCTCGTCCAGCCTGCTCGAGGATAACTTCGGCACCTCTTTCGCCGGAAAATATGACAGTTTTTTCTACCCCAACCAGGGCTCACCTGAAGAAAATCTAACCGCCCTGACGGAGGCCGTCGCCCGGGTCTATGCCTCGTGCATGAACCCGAACGCCCTGCTCTACCGCCATCAGAAAGGTCTGGTGGACTACGACGAACGTATTGCAGTGCTCATCCAGTTCGTGGAGGGCGAGCAGTACGGTCGGTATTTCCTACCCCAGGCTGCAGGTGTGGCCTTCAGTCGCAACCTGTACCGATGGTCACCGCAAATCCGAAAAGAAGACGGCTTCCTGCGCCTGGTCTGGGGGCTGGGAACACGCGCCGTCGAGGCGGTCGGCGACGACCAGCCCCGCCTCGTGGCGCTCAGCCACCCGCTCCTGTTCCCAGCCGAATCTGCCGAAGCCATCCGCCAGCACTCCCAGCAGTATGTTGACCTGCTCGACCTGGAAGAGAATGTCTTGAAAACCCTACCTGTCCGCGAGGTGCTAAACCCGCAATATCCCACCCTGCGGAACATTGCCCAAGTGGACGAGAGCGGATTCGTCGAGAACATTCGCACCAGCCTGGTGGACCCGGAAAATCTCGTGGTCACCTTCGATGGTCTGCTACGCCACACGCCCTTTGCCGGGCACATGAAAACCATCCTCAACACTCTAGAAAAGCATTACGATTCCCCGGTGGATACCGAATTCACCGTTGAAATCGTTGACCCGCAAGCCGCCCAGTCCGAGGTTCGAATCACGCTGCTCCAGTGCCGTCCGCAGAGTGCCTTAAGCGAGGGCGGAGAGGTGGATTTGCCAGCCCTGCTCGACCCGGCGGATGTCATTTTTGCGACCCGCCGCATGGTCCCTCGCGGCAAGGTAAGCGGCATACGCTGGGTGTTGTTCGTCCCACCGGAGGGCTACTTTTCGCTGGCCTCCCCCGCCGATCGCAACCGACTGGAACGCGCCATCGGCAGTCTCAACGCGACTCTGAAAGACGAAACCTTTATATGCGTAGGCCCCGGCCGCTGGGGAACTTCGACGCCAGACTTGGGAGTCAGCATCGCCTACGGGGATATCTACCACACCCACGCTCTGGTGGAACTGACCGGCAAGGGGATCGGCCCGGACCTGGAGCCATCGTTCGGCACTCATTTTTTCCAGGACCTGATGGAAGCGCGCATCTACCCGTTGAACGTCAACCTGGACGACCGCGACTCTGTTTTCAACCGGGGATTTTTCTACAAAACCCCCAACCATCTCTCCGATTTTCTCGCGACATATGAAACCTTGCTCCGGAGCCTGCGCCTGATTAAGGTGGAGGATTTCCGCCTTGGGCATAGCTTGTCGCTGGTGATGAATGATGAGGCGGGAAAGGCGGTCGCATTTTTGCAGGAAAGTTAATGAAAAGAGCATAAATTCTATTAATAGAACCAATGTACTATTTTGACAAGCATAAATATTTTGGAATTAGTCCAGGCGTGGGAACTGACTTTTATTTAGCGTCGAACTCCAGCGCTTCAAGAATGCGTTTGGCTTTTTAAACGGGGATTTCGTAAATGAGATCTTATTTCATGGCAGGCACACATTCTTTCATTAACTTCCGGATCATTGGTGATTTTTTCCATATTCACCTAATACCAGTAACAGCGAGTTCGCGTTCAGGTGGCTCACGCTCATTTATCAACCTGCGTATGCCCGCTTTAATCCTGCAATGTCTATTTTTCCCATTTGAAGCATTGCCTGCATGACCCTGTGCGATTTCTCTGCATCCCTGCTGTTCAACAGCTCACCCAAAGCGGTGGGGACGATCTGCCATGATACTCCAAATTTGTCTTTAAGCCAACCGCACTGCCCTTTTTCTCCGCCCTCGGAAAGCCTCTCCCAAAACTCATCCACTTCTGCCTGCGTCTCGCAATTTACGAAGAAGGATATAGCCGGCGAAAAAGTGAATGTTGGCCCGCCATTTAACGCCATGAACTCCTGTCCGGCGAGCTGGAATGAAGCGGTTATGACCTTTCCCTTCGGTCCAGGAACATCCTCTCCATAACGGGAAATGCTTCTGACCTTAGAATTTTTAAAGATGGAGGTATAGAAATTCACTGCTTCCTCGGCCCGATCATCGAACCACAAGAATGGGGTAATTTTTTGCATTTAGTTTTACTCCTTGCTTTATAGATCAAACCTTGTTCTTGATATATTATATTATAATTTATCTTAATTATCTATAATTTACAGCGTTATCGGAATCCGCCAAAATACCAAGAGCGGATTCGATCTGATCGCGGAACGCCAATTTAGCAGGGTCGGTATCCCCCCGCAGGGACGATGTGAGTGGAGCGAAAATGCCTGCCCGAAGGCATTGTCTGGGGCTTTCTGATGTCAGCTTAATTAGGTACAGATCTCCCTGCAAAAAGGGAGGAATCGCGAACGCCTGGGTCCGCCAGAGATGATGTTAGGTCACAAACAAAAAAGAATCTGTAAAAAGCATCAGGGTTAACTATTTTTCTTCTTAATGCTTATCCAACCAATCAATCATTACTTTAAATACGTCCGCTTTTTCGGGATCGGTATGAAGTTCATGCTTAAACCCATCCCACATCTTCAGTGTCAGCTTGTCTTTGGGGGCAAGGTCGGCGAACATCTGGCTGCTGTGAGGATAAGCAATTTCGTCTTTTGTCCCATGCATCAGCAATAAGGGCAAGGGAAAGCGTGGGGCGTTTTCGAAAGCGAGATCGACTGCCCTCAGCATCGATTTTCCCCAGGATGCTGAGACAAGGGTATGGCAAAGCGGGTCGTTGTCGACTTCAGCGGCTACCTTCGGATCCCGGCTGAGCATATTATTATCGATGCCGCTATTGAGGGTAAGTGTCGGAAGGACCTTTCCCAGCACTTTTGAAAGGAATACTTTCAGCTTTTGCTCTTCGAGTGCCGATTTCAAAGCGGGAGCGGTTGCAATAACCCCGGCAACCACAGGCTGGCGAAGCGGGGTGTACGCCAAGACAAGGATGGCACCCATGCTGTGACCGTACAGGAAACGCGGCTGATTGGGATATCGTTGGATGATTTCAACCAAGAACGAATCGATATCGTCAAAATACACCTCGATTGAAGGGGTGTGCCCGCGCTGGCCCCCTGACTTCCCGAACCCGCGCAGGTCAAAGCCTGCCAGGATATAACCTGCTCCCGCCATTGCTTCACCGTCAGCCTGGTAACGACCGATGTGTTCGCCCACACCATGCACCAGGCAGACAACCCCCCTGGCTTTTCCCGAAGGCAGCCATGCTTTTGAGTATATTTCCAGGCCGTCACTTGTCTTCCACTTCCATTCAGTTGTGTCCATTTTCCTTCCTCCTTTTCTGATCATGAACGAATCTGCCAGTTCAAGGCAGGTTCAGCTTAAGATACATGCTCTAGTGCAATGCACACCAAGTGTTTCCCGTAGCGCTCAACACGAAGTGCCCGAAGGGGGGACGGATTTATGCCTGGACGTAGATGAGGCTCAATTTTGCGGAGCGAATCTATTCTTCCAAGAACTTCTTCAGAGCAGCGAGCATCATTTTGATCAGACACGCGGCTATCGGGGCTTGAATCTCCCGACAATCGAGATTACTTATTGCAGGTTGGTCCATGCCTGGTTTCCCAACATGAGCCTGAATTTTTCTGCCCATTTTTCCTCCTCAAGTTGCGATTCGCCTACCGGCAGGAGTCAGCCAGTATTATTTTCCACGAGTTCAGGAATTGTGTGACTGGTTGATATCGCACTTGCGCCAAACGGATTGGCGAGCGGCAGTGGGGTGGTACTACCGAGACTCCTTACAACAAACCACTTGCGAGTGCAGCGCTCATTTTCTTTCCACTTCCACCCACAGCCCAACCCCATCCGTGGAGAGCGTGATCCATCCGTCGCGATCGGTGCGCAGGAGGGTAATGCCAGCCAAGCTGTCCAGCACGGATTGGTCTGGTAAGCCATTGGGGTCACCAGCCGCCACGCTCAAGATTGCCACCTGCGGGCGCAGGGCCGCGATCCACTCGGGCGGGTTGGAGGGGGCGTAGCCCGAATCAGCCAGCAGGAGCGCTGTGACCGGGCCGATGACTTTGCCACTCTGCAGCTCGGTCAGGGTGTCAAAATTCATGCCCACCGGCAGCAGCGCCCGGAACCCCTGCCATTCAACCAGCAGAACCGCCCCGCGCGGCGAGACACTGCACACCTCCAGCCGAGCCCCGAGCCCCAGGTCAAGCACAGCCCCCGCATAGGCGCTCGTGACCGGTGTCTCGTTGGCGGCCAATCCGCGGTCCAGCTCTCCGGAGGAGTAGGAGGCGTCCAGGTTCCCCGCCCACAGGACATTCCCCATCGGAAAGCGATCGAGGAGGCGCGGCAGGGCGGCCACTTGCTGTTCCTGCGTTGAAGCGATCACCAGCCAATCAATGCGACGATCAAAGGCAGAAAGGCGGGGCCCGAGGGCGTCGGCAAGTTTGGATGGGCTGGGCCCGCCATCCACCAGGATGGAGCGCCCGGAGGGAGTTTGGATCAGGATGGCATCAGCTGAACCCACATCCATAAAGGTCAGGTGCAGATGTCCATCCGGAGCTTGGAAGGCGGCAGACCAGACTAGAAAGACAGTAATGCCCAGGGCAGTGATGATCACGGAAGGAGCGAGGAGGGGGCGCAGGGTCTGTTTAGCGCGCGGACCCGCAAAGGTAAGGGCAAGCAAGATTCCATAAAACAAGACGACGAACAGGAAGGAGAAAGCTCCCAGCACAATGACGCCGTGCGGGAAGCGGTTAAAAAATCTCACCGCCCGGTCCGTATAAGCCGCGAACGGCCAGGCAGCCCACGCGACCAGTTGTCCGAGCGGCAGATAGATAAAACTAAGCAGGAGAGCCAGGCCGGCCAAAACCATTACTGCCGGTTGAACCGGCAAGACAAAGGGATTGGCGATGACTGATACCAGCGAGATGCGACCGAACTGGTAGGCCATGATGGGCAAGGTGGTCAGTTGGGCAGCCAGGGTGAAGAGCATGGTTGCGCTGAGCGGAGCGGAAATCTTCCGGGCAGTTTCGATGGGCAAGCGGCGGGCCAGCAAGCTGGTGAACCAATCCTGGAGAGGTTGGGCATAAAGGACCAGCCCGAGAGTGGCGCCGAACGAGAGCTGGAAACCGGCCTCCCAGAGGGTATTTGGGTTGAAAACGGCCATGACCGCGGCAGTTGCCCCTAGGGTGTTAAGACCATTCTGGCGGCGGCCCACTTGCCGGGCGAAGATCGCCAGCCCTCCCATGATGGCGGCGCGCATAACTGACGCAGTAGCCCCTACCAGCACAGTGTAGAGGGTGATGCCGATTACGGCGGCGACGGCTCCGCGGCGTTCTCCTAGCAGGCGGTTGAAGAGGATCACAAACAGGCTGGCGATAATGGCGATGTTGAAGCCGGAGATGGCAATGATGTGGGCCGTGCCTGTGTTTTTGTAGGCCTGCTGGAGGGTGGCGGACAGACCGTTATCGTTTCCGAGCAGGATACCAGCCAGGAGCGAAGCTTCCGGGTCCGGAAATATGCGGTAGACATGGTCAATGGCTTTTTCTTTGAAGGCGTAAATCAGCCGCAGGAAGGGGTTTCCACCAGTGAAGGGCAGGAACGTGGCAGCGGCATCCGGCATATAGGCGCGGATGCCCTGGTGCGCCAGGTAGTCCTGGTAGGAAAAGTCCTCGTTTTCAGGCGGCGTTTTCAAATGCCCTCGCAGGCGGACCACGTCACCATAATGCCAGTCGCCGCCAGGCAGGATGCGTGCGAGAATCAGACCGTGAACCGGGTAAGTTTGATCACCGGTATCTATACCGGTCACGTTCACTCGTAAATTGGTGTAGGTGTCACGCACATCGGGCATGTCGGTCAGCGTGCCGGTAATCAGCAGCTCGTAATCCCGGTCGTTGTACCAAGCAACGTAATGAGCATCGAGACGAGGAACGGTGGATTGGTAGCGGGCGGCACCAAGGAAAAAGACAAGCAAAAGCGCGGGGGAAAAAAGGATTGGGGCTGCGATCGAGATATGGAGACGCTTAAGAATCCGAAGTAGGATGAGGATGACAAGTGTTCCCCCGGCCAGGATCAACCAGACAAGGACTGACAACATCACCTGACTGGCGAACAGGATGCCGGCGATAAATGCCAGTGACAGCCAGAGCAATGGCATCCATGCAGTGAGGTTGGTAAACTTGCCAGGGGTTTGCAGGTTGGGAGTCTCCATAAAGGGCCACCCTCAACATTATTGTACAGGTTGTGGAAGAACTAGACAAGACTTTTCATTGACGAAATATCCACTAGCGCATACAATACACTTGAAATTTAATATTGGTCAAGGTGCCTATAAGGCCCAATGGCGAAGCCGGTGCAAGTCCGGCACTGTCCCGCAACTGTGAGTTAGCAGGTATGCTAACAAGTCAGGCCGCCCGCCCTGGCCGGTTCTACACTCTCTCGTGGAAAGGAGGTGGGAACGGCACAACGGATTGCCTCTCCCCCCTCCCCTGTCTTTGCACAGGGGATTTTGTTTGGGGCAGTAACGACATGGCGACAACGGTCTCGAAGGGAAATGTCCTGGAAGAATAAGTTGCCATTACGACACTTTACATTAGGAGAATGGTATGTTCCGCAAATCAATTTTTGCGCTTTTAATTTTACTCTTGCTGGCTGCTTGCGGCCCGACTCGCACCTCGACACCGGTTAAAGTCACGACAGAGCCGGCTGCTACCGTAATCCCTTCTGCAACATTCACCACTACCAGGTCAACTACTTCCATCACCCTGACCGACGGCTTGAACCGCACGGTTACGCTCGCCAGTCCGGTCCAGCGCGTGGTCTCGCTGGCGCCCTCGAACACCGAAATCCTGTTCGGAATTGGTGCGGGCGCGCAGGTGGTTGGCCGGGATGAAAGTTCCGATTATCCGGCTGAGGCGCTTTCATTGCCGACAAGCGGCGGTTATAGCGGTTTCAACCTGGAGGCCATTGTGGCCCTTCATCCAGACCTGGTTTTGGTCGGCGGAATAAACACGCCTGAAATGGTCGCCTCGTTGGAAAAGTTAGGCCTGACGGTTTATTTTCTCCCCAACCCGGCCACATTGGAGGAAATGTATACCAACCTGGAGACAGTGGGGACACTGACCGGACACACAGCCGAAGCAACCGCCCTGGAGGACTCGCTCAAGGTGCGCGTTGCCACGGTGGATGAAAAAATCCTGCCGATTTCCTACAGGCCGACCGTCTACTACGAGCTGGACGCCACCGACCCGACCAAGCCTTACACTACCGGTCCCGGCTCATTCGTTGACCTGCTCATTGCCCGTGCGGGCGGCTTGAATATTGGCGCCCAACTAAAAGGTGAATGGGCTCAGATCAGCCTGGAGCAATTGGTGGTTGCAAATCCTGCCATCATCATTCTGGGAGATGCGGCTTATGGCGAAACGCCTGAGAAGGTAGCCCAGCGCCCCGGCTGGGGAACGCTGACTGCCATCCAGACCGGACAGGTATTCCCGTTCGATGATAACCTGGTCAGCCGTCCCGGCCCGCGCCTGGTGGACGGACTGGAAGCATTGGCGAAGCTGCTCCATCCGGGTGTGTTCAAATGATTCCTGCGGGGTGAACCACATCAGCCCCGAAAAGGATTGAGTCTTCCATGCAATCATGAAAATCCGCCCTTATCTCTACACCCTGCTCTTCCTGATCGTGGCGGTGTTTCTCTCCATCGCCATTGGCTCGGTTTTCATCCCACCCGCCGAACTGGGCCGCATTCTCATTGGCTGGCTGAAGGGGGCCGCGTTCTCCGAGCCATTAAAAACCTTTGCCTTTATCCTGACAGATATCCGATTGCCGCGCACAGCGCTGGTCCTGCTAACCGGCGCGGCGTTGGGTGGTTCCGGCGCGGCCTATCAGGGACTGTTCCGCAACCCGCTGGCTGACCCGTACCTTATTGGCGTAGCCTCCGGTGCGGGCCTGGGCGCGGTGCTGGCGATGAGCGTCAAATGGCCGTACTCGTTCTGGGGTTTAATGGCCGTCCCCGGAGCGGCATTCATCTGCGCGTTGCTGACCGTGTTCCTGGTCTATAGTCTGGCACGCGTTGGCAAGACCGTTCCAACGACAAACCTTATCCTGGCAGGCGTGGCCTTCGGTTCTTTCGCCACAGCCCTGACGACCTACCTGATGCTGCGCTCGACTGGCGAACTGCACCGGGCAATTGCCTGGTTGAATGGCGGCGCCTCCCAGGCAGGCTGGGGGCCGGTACTGACAGTCCTGCCATATCTGGCGATCGGGCTGGGCATTCTGCTCCTGAGCGGGCATGCCCTGAACCTGATGCAATTTGGCGATGACCAGGCTCAACAGATGGGTCTGCCCGTAATGCGAGCCCGGACCCTGATCCTGCTGGCTGCTTCCCTGGCGACCGCGGCGGCCGTGTCCTTTTCGGGGGTCATCGGTTTCATCGGGCTGATCGTCCCGCACGTTATGCGCCTGTGGTTCGGCGCAGACTACCGCCGCCTGCTCCCGCTCTCGCTCATCGGCGGAGCCGGTGCGCTGCTTCTGGCAGATGTCATAGCGCGCTCCGTGATGTCTCCGCAGGAGCTGCCGGTGGGGATTGTGACCGCGTTAGTGGGAGCCCCGTTCTTCCTGTGGGTGCTACGGAGAGCCAAGAATCAAGGATATTGGTGATTCTCGATTTTCGATTGTCGATATACGATTGGGATTCAGTCCATGTTGAAAATTGAAGGATTGACGGTTTCATACGGCCCCCGCCGCGTGCTGCACAATATTTCGCTGGAAATCAATTCCGGCGAGGTCCTGGCGCTCATCGGGCCTAATGGGGCTGGGAAGTCCACGCTGGTGCGAGCTGTCAGCGGTGTAATCCCGGCGGAAAATGGCAGCATCTGTAGAAACGATCTTAATCGTCCTTCGGTAGATTTAATTAGCCTGTCGCCCATGCAGCGTGCCCGCTCTCTGGCAGTTGTACCGCAAGCGGGGTCCATGCCGCCCGCCTTCACGGTCTGGGAGACCGTTTTGATGGGCCGCACGCCTCATCTCAACTTCCTCGGCCAGGTCTCTGCCAAAGACGAAGTGATTGCCCGCCTGGCCTTGCAAAAAGTGGACGCACTGGACCTATCAGAGCGACGCGTGGGAGAACTTTCGGGCGGCGAGTGGCAGCGCGTGTTGTTGGCGCGGGCACTGGCCCAGTCCACTCCAATCCTGCTGCTGGACGAGCCGACTTCCAACCTGGATTTGCATTATCAAGTCAGTTTTATGGAAACCTTGAGCAGCCTGACCCGCCAGGATAACCTGGCTGTGCTGGTTGCCTTGCACGATCTGAATCTCGCCGCCCGGTACGCCGACCGCGTAGCTCTGCTGGTGGACGGGGAAATCAAAGCCAAGGGTACGCCCGGGCAGGTGTTGACTCAGGAATTGATCTCAACGGCGTACCACCTGCCAGTGCAAGTGATCCCCCATCCATTCGCGGATGTCCCGCTGGTATTGCCTGGAAAAAAGTAACCTGTCTCTCCCCAGCTCCTCAACAAACATAATTTGATCCCATTTTGTCCCCTGCAAGGACGATAACAATCCCTCTAAGCGTTGATCAGGTTGGGATCCAACAAATACTGCCACCAGTTATTGGCTACTCCGCCCGTTCGCCCGGCAGCTTTAGGGAGGTGCTTTAGCCACCATTTGTGGTGAGCACGAATGTCGCCGTTACCCCATTCGTCCGCGTTGACCTGGCGGATATCGTTTTGAAATTTAGGGTAGTTGTACCAATCATGGCAGTTGCTGGAGACGCGGCGCGGGTTGTTCCAATCGTAATCCCGGTTGCTATTGGGAGCGTAATGAATTGTCCCAATGCCAGCCTTGCCGGGCGCGATCTGGTCGAAACTGATAAACCGCTGAAACAGGTTGAGGGTGGGACCAACGGTAGGAGGCACCCGGTCTTGCCTGTAAGCCCAGGCCACAAAGTCCTGGCAATTAAAAACTTTGGAGACAAGGGTTTCAGATCGATGACCGAACGATTCGAGCATTTCACCGACACCCCGTTCGTAGGAGAACCCCATGACGATAAACCGACGGGGGCAGCTGGAAGTCCAGGTCATTGGCTGGGAATTGCACCAGAAAGCGCCAGCCCCGCCCATGATCGATTCGTAAAAACCGGCCTGGGGGAAGGCAAATAGCCACACTTCGTCAATCTCGCGCATCGCAACGCGGGGCAAGACATTCAATCCGTTCAGGATGTCCGGGTAGTTGGCTCTTTCGGGCATATGTGGCGGCTGAACACCCTTCAACACTTCCAGATAGGTCTGAGGATCATAGCGATACCCATCGGTCTTGGCCGGGAACTCATTGAGTTCCACGCGCTGGGCAATCTGGTAGCGCGCCATCCCGCTGCTGGCCTCCAGAATATCCTGAATGCAGGAATTGGCCAGGTCATCCGGAGACTGCCATTGCATTAACTGGGAGAGTTTGATGCCCGAAGCCGGGTCCATAATCGGATCGTAAATAACCAGCAGCACCCGGGTGGTGACAATTCGCACCGGTTCAAAGGTGTTATCGGGTGGAACAACATGGACGGGGGTGGGAGACTTTGGCTTGCGAAACAGCCTGAGCAACGTACTTAGTAGAGACGGTTTGGAGTTACCGGATGGTTTACTCATTTTTCCTATGGCACATTGGTGGCGAAGAACACTTGAGCGCCTATGCTGATGAAAATATCCCGGTTCGGGCTGATGGTCATGGCCGTGGCAGAGCCATTGAATAGCGTGTTGCTTTGCTCCACGCTAGCCCGGAACTGGCCGCGCAACTCCAGTGAATCAGAACGCGGGCTAAAGTAATAAACTGCCCGTGTGAGCGGTTCAAGCAAATAAAGTAACGGGTCGGGTGCAGCCGCGAAGGATATTTGATTAAAAATGGCATCGGTAATCCCAGGGCCGGGTTGTCGCTCTGGACGGTTATCAACGAAGGTGACAGGATCGGTACAGCGCAAAGGAACTCCTTCAAAATGACTCGCCGGGCAGGCCGTGACATGCCCATCTTCAAAGAGCAGGTACAGGTCAGAATTATTGGCGGCCAAGTCAATGGAGGTGCTCATGCTTTGAGGTACCTGTTGGCCAAAGAATATGGTGGGGGAATCGGTGAATTTACCAGAAGCCCCCTGATATGCCCAAACGTTGTTCCCCGGTGGATCGAGCACATACAGATACTTGCCGTCCGTATCCAGGGTAAAAGCAGATATTCCCTGCCATCCAAACGGCGGTGGGCTGAGAGGCACCGCCTGCGGATGCATATTGAACCCGCAGTAGAGCAAAGTCCCGCTGGCATCGATTGCCATGACACGAGCGTTGTAATCATTGCTCATTTGCAGGGCTTCAATATCAATCAGTTTTCCGACGGTGAGTGTGCCGTATTGCCCCGGTCCGCATTCGAAACCGGTATCAATTTCATATCCCTGGCTTCCCAAGGCCGCGCGTATTACATTCCCGCGGGAGGAGTCGAGCAGGTACAGGTCTGTGTTGGTGGCAGCCATCCGGTTGATTTGCAGGGTACGATCCAATCCTCCAACGATGGCCGGACTAAAATCCAGGCGTACGATACTATCCAGATTATCGAGAGCGGTCTGCGCTTCCTGGCGCAAGATAAGCGAGTCCTGTGTTACCTGGTATTTATCAGCCAGATCAAGGTAATAAAGGGTGCTATCCCAGGCGCGGCGCACTTCGGGCGGGTTGGTCTGTCCATGGGCTTGCGCGGCCTGACCCAGAGCCATGTTGTAGTTTTCCTGGTATTGGGTGACACGCCCATAGCGCGCATAGACCAATCCCGCGATGGTCACGACAATCAGAGGAATGGCAACCGCCAAAAAAGCCAGACTGGAGCCGCCAACCTGCGATTCGCCCTCATCCGAATTCGGCAAAAGATTTGGCAGAAACTTATTTATTCTCTCAGAAATCTTGTGCGTGCCCGCCCGTATTCCCTGGATGACATTCGCCAGCCCGCGGTAGACACCTTGGCGGCGGGCGGGGGGGCGTTTGATTTCGGGCAGTTCGCCAGCGGGGCGCGAAGATACAAAACGACCGGTCTGCGCGGCAGGACGCACAGCAGTCGTTTTCGAACCAGAAACCGGGTGACGTATCGGCTGCGCCGATTCATTATGGATTTTCGGTCTGCTTGCCGTGACAGGGATCTCGATGTTCTTGGCCGGAATCTCGGGCGGGAGTGTCCCCTCTGAAGCCTCGGTCCCCAATCCGGCCAGAAGGCGGGCAAAGCGACTGGCGGGATGTCCACTTTCCACCTGAGAGGTGGGGCGGACCGGAGCCGGTATTGAAGTAGAAGCCGAATCTTGAAATTCGGCAGGTGTGGAAGCAGAACCGACTGACTGTTCCACGGAATCTGTTTGAAGATCCGGAACCGCAGCACTGGGAGCCGGCAAGGGATCAGGTTTGTCGGCCTGTTCCATGGAATCTGGTTGTTGTTTTTGAGTTACTATGCCAGGAGCAGGTACGGGTACAGGTCTGGCTGTCTTTTTCACAGGATCTGGTTGATGTTTCGGAGCCGTTGCGCTGGGAGCAGGCACAGGCAGAGCTTTTTGGATGATAAGATTGCCCTTCCCGGGTTGCGCCTGAACATGTATCGCGTTCAAGTCGTCAGCGGTAATGGAGAGCAATTCGCGACGCAGGGTGTCTGAAGAGCCAAGGCGTTTACCCAGCAGGGCTGCCTCCCAGCCGGAGGGAAGGTTGGCACACAAAACCAACTGGTCGCCGGGATTCAGGTCGAGTTGTGCGAAATAGAGTGGGGTTGCCTGACCAATGCCCAAGCCGCGCCCCGAAATTTGTGCGTCGTGGACCTGGCGCGTGTCCTCCCCTGTCAAGTGAAAAACATGGGTGGGCCCGCTCTGGGCAATGACGAATTGCGAACCGCGCAGCACACCAATGATCAACCGGCCGATGATGTACTGCCCCTTGCCGGTGGTGCGCAGGTTACGGTCCACCAACGACTGGTTGAGGGTTACAGCTATGGACCGGATGGCGAAAGTCACCGAACCAGCAGTCTGGTAAAACTGCCGGGCCATCTGAGCGGCAGCCTCGTTATACTCGCTGGCGGAAAAAGGGTCGTTCCCTGAAAAGGTCAGGTAGATAACCAGGCGGTCAACCTCGCGGCCTCGGGCAGTTCGCCGAGGCGGTACCATTGCCAGCAACCCGGGAAGTTGCGGCCACTCCTGGCCTTTGATACGGTAAAACGGGAGCAAGTTGAGATCGAAAGTGCCAGCCACCCCCACATTATACTGGTAAAATCTCCGTATGGAATTTACCATTCATCGCACCTTTTCAGACCTGGCGCCACTGGCAGCGGAATGGAATGCGCTTCTGAATGAAAGCATCACCCAGGTACCCTTCCTGCGTCACGAATACCTGTCCACTTGGTGGGGGACCCACGGCGGGGGCGAGTGGCCGGACTCAGAATTGGCAGTCGTCATCGCCTTTCAGGATGGGCGGCTGGCCGGGGTGGCTCCGCTTTTTGCCGCCAAAAATCAAGACGGTAACCCGGCGCTCCTGCTACTCGGCAGTATTGAAATCTCTGATTACCTTGACCTGATCGTTCGCCCGATAGATTTGCCTGCTTTCATCCCCGGTTTGCTGGATTTTCTCGGACATTCCGGACCCGCTGGTTTGAGCGTAGCTGCCCCGGAAGCGGAGTCGAAACCATGGAAAGTACTCGACTGGCAGAATTTCCCTGAAGCCTCGCCCACGCTCGCAATCCTGAAAACGGAAGCCGAAAAACGCGGCTGGGCCTTTACCAATGAGCAGACCTACCACGCCCCGTCCATACCGCTGACGGGAGATTTCGAGACCTATCTCTCCGGCATTGATAAAAAGCAGCGTCACGAGATCCGTCGTAAAATGCGCCGGGCGATTGATAGCGGCAGCAATGTGCGCTGGTATATTGTTTCAGATGGCACGACTCTCGATGCCGAAGTGGATGCATTCCTGGCAATGATGGCGGAAGAACCGGAGAAGGCGAAATTCCTGACCGAGGCGATGCACCTGCAGATGCACCTCTCCTGCCGCGCCGCTTTCGAGAACGGCTGGTTGCAACTGGCCTTCCTTGTAGTGGATGGACAGAAAGCCGCCGGCTATCTCAATTTTGATTACTTGAATCGCATCTGGGTTTATAACTCCGGCATAGAGCGGCGCTTCCTGGAGCTATCTCCCGGCTGGGTATTGCTGGGGTATCTCTTACAATGGGCCAACGAGAACAAGCGTACCGAGTTCGATTTCATGCGCGGGGACGAGGCATATAAATACCGCTTTGGCGGGGTGGACAAGCTTGTGGTCCGGGCGAAAGTGACCCGTTAAAATCATGTTGCCTGAACTGCTCCTGGATGTGCGTGCCGAACTCGGAGAAAGCCCCGCTTGGGACTCGTCCGCGAATCGGCTCTACTGGGTGAACATCCCTGCCGGAGACTTGCACATCTTCCATCCGCAGACAAAAACTGATACCTGTATCAACCTAGGCGAACCAGTTGGTTGTGTTGCTCCATGCCAGAGCGGAGAAATGGTCATTGCTTTACGCAGCGGTTTCGCGATTTTAAACCCCTCCACCCAAAAACTGACCTGCCTGGTCAATCCCGAGACGCACCTCCCCGGCAACCGTTTCAACGATGGCAAATGTGACCCAGCTGGTCGCTTCCTGGCAGGGACGATGGACGACGCTGAAATAGAAACCAGCGGCGCGCTTTATTCCTGTTCTCCCAATGGCACGCTGAAAACCCTGCTGACCGGCGTCCGCATTTCCAACGGTTTGACCTGGAGTCCCAACTACCAGACTTTCTACTATATCGACACACCCACGCGCCAGGTAACCGCCTTCGACTATGATCTGGCAACCAGCAATATCGCCAACCCGCGCCCGGTGATTAACTTTTCTCTCGAGTTGGGCTGGCCGGACGGAATGACCTCCGATAGCGAGGGGACCTTATGGGTGGCGATGTGGGGCGGGGCAAAACTCACCAGGTGGAATCCAGCCACTGGACAATTGCTGGAATCGATCCCGGTTCCAGCGTTGAATGTCACTTCATGTGTCTTCGGCGGTCCGTCCCTGACCGATCTTTACATTACCTCAGCACGCAAAGGCATGAATGCGGAGCAATTAGCCGAGTATCCACTCTCCGGCGGCCTGTTCCGGATTAAAACGGATATTCAAGGGATGCCGACCTTTGCGTTCGGCGGATGACAAATTCCCCACGGAAAATTCTCAATCGCTTGGAAGGGGTTGCGGCACTGCTTCCCGGCTGCGGTGGACCAGATAGATCCCGGCGATGACGACCAGTCCCCCGATCCATTGGACCGGCTGGAGAGTTTCGCCCAGGAGCGGGATGGCCAGCAGGGCGGTCAGCACTGGCTGCCCCAGCATGGTGGGAGAGACGATCGAAGCCGGCAAGTGTCCGAGCGCGTATCCCATGGCTAGGTAGCCGGTTAATTGCGGCAGGAGGGCCGCGGCCAGGAACATCAAGTAAGTGTGTGGGGAATAGCCGGTCAACGCAGATCCTGTTACCAGGCAGAGAAGGAGCAAAACCAGGGTGCTGCTCAGGCTGCAGATCCAGACGTGGGAAAGTGTGTCGAAATGCTGGCGGCTGCGCTGGGAAAAGAGGAAAAATATGGCGTAGAACAAACCCGTCAATAGAGCCAGCAGGTCCCCCCAGCCTATCACCGGATGATGCAGGAAATCGTTGCTTAGCACGGCTACCGAGCCGCCCATGCTCAGGGCCAGTCCGAGCCAGAAAAGTCCTTTGGTCCGCTCCCTGAAGAAAAGCCAGGCAGCCAGCGCCACCCACAGTGGGGCGGTATTCCCCAGCAATGTGGCGTTTGCAACGGAAGTATATTTCAGTGAGGTATTCCAGACGAAATGATCCAATGCAGACCCCAGCCCGGCAAGGACCGGCAGGACTACGATCCCCCACCGCGGGCTGGCACCCCGGGGTGGGTGGCGCGTCCGAATCGTGTGGCGCACGAAAAACGGGGTCAGGATCAGGGTGGCAATGCCGAGGCGGTAGAATCCCATCACCGGCGCTGGCGCATTCGCCCAGCGCACAAAAAAGGCGGCAAAGCCGAGACACACGATGGTGACCCCCAGGGCAAGATAGGGCAGGATTTTTCGGGTGGCAGGCATCGAGCGTCATTGTATCATGCCACTAAACAGAGCCTCCTTCCCCGGCAATCGTATTGCGGCCATCTAGGGGAGGTGAGTCTTGCGCAGCCAGTCCGCATGATCGCCAGGAAAAAACCTGTCAGCTGGATGGTTTCTGGTTGCAACCCCCTCCCGCGCGTGTTAGAATAACGTTACATTTGCCTGATTGGTAGTGGAGTTTGAAACATGTCTGAGATGGTCGAAGTGGTGATAGACAGCGTGCGCGTTAGCCTGATGTCCCCGCAGCGGGTGGTTGTTTTACGCCAGACGGGCGTGGAATGTTATCTCCCCATTTGGGTCGGACCATACGAAGCCGAGTCTATTACGGTAGCGTTGCAGGAGGTGGAACTCAGTCGCCCGTTGACTCACGATCTTCTCAAAAATTTAATTATTCTCTTTAATGCTAAAATTTTACGGGTTGAGATCGTTGCCTTGAAAGAGGATACCTTCTTTGGCAATATCGTTGTAGAAACAGACGGGAAGACCATTAACATTGACTCGCGTCCTTCGGATGCCATCGCCCTGGCTGTACGTGCCCACGCCCCGGTCCTGGTCAGCCAGGCAGTCATGGACGAAGCGGGCATTGTCCCCGAGAAAAATATTCAGGAAGAGACCCCTTCCGATCTGGATGAGAAGCCGACAGCGGGGGCGAAAGCTGAACCGGAGGACGAAAAAAGGCTGGATGTTTTCGAAGACTTTCTAAAGAAACTTGGTACCGATAAAGGCGACCAAGAGAAACCAAAATTATAGGGCGGGCACCCCCCTTGCGGGGGAAAATCAGGTCCGCCCCTACCGGAATAATCAATGGCCGATTTACCACCTCCAGAAATGCCAGTCCTGAGCCCAGTCGAAGGGATCTCCCTCCCGTCCGCTCCCATAACCCCCCACAACCGTGAAGCCGAAGAAGCTGTTGTGGGGGCCGTGCTCATTAATCCCGAATCCTATTACGACCTGGCTCAATTTCTCCAGGCGGACGACTTCTACATTGTCCGGCACCGCTGGATCTGGGAGGCTTTCACCCGCCTGCACGAAAAACGCATCCCGCTGGACTTCCTGACCGTCAGCGAAGAACTGGAGAATGCCGGTCAACTGGCTGAGATTGGCGGTCCGGCTTATCTGACCGCACTGCTTAATCAGGTCCCGACCTCGCTGCACGCCGAAGCCTACGGAAGGATGGTCGAGGCGGACGCTATCCGTCGCCGCATGTTGACGGCAGCCAACCAGATTGCCACACTGGCCTACAACGAGCGGGAGTCGGTTGAGAACATCATCGAGGAATCGGAGAAGTCCATATTCAACGTCAGCGAACGGCGGCTGCGCCACGACGTGCGGCCCATCCGCCAGGTGATGAGCGAGGCCTATGACCGGATGGACGAAATTTCCAAGCGTCCCGAGGACATCTTCGGAGTTCCGACCGGCTTCATTGATCTTGACCGCAAACTGATGGGCTTGCAGCCCTCCGATCTGCTCATTATTGCAGGCCGTCCGGGTCAGGGCAAATCCGGCTTCGTGGTTTCGGTAGCGAAAAACGCCGCCCTTATACACAAAAAAAACGTTGCCATCTTCTCATTGGAGATGTCTAATGAGCAAGTTGCCCAGCGTTTAATCTCCCAGCAGACTGGTATCGACTCGCAGCACTTGCGCACCGGCAAGCTTGATGATAACGAACGGGATCTATTCGTCCAAGCCATTGAAGTATTGGGCGACACGCACATCTTCCTGGATGATACCCCTGCCATCACCCCGCTTGCCTTGCGCACCAAATGCCGCCGCCTGCACATGGAATATGGCCTCGACCTGATCATCGTTGACTACATCCAGTTGATGAGCGGCGACACGCGCACCGAGAACCGCGTCCAGGAAGTTTCGTACATTTCGCGCAACCTGAAGGTGCTGGCACGTGAACTGAAAGTGCCGGTGCTGGCGGCCGCGCAGCTAAGTCGGGCCGTCGAGCAGCGCACCGACAAGCGCCCGGTACTCTCCGACCTGCGCGAATCGGGTTCCATCGAACAGGACGCCGATATCGTCATGTTCATATACAGGCCTGACCAGTACGAGAAGGACACCGTCAAGCAGAACGTGGCTGAGATCATAATTGCCAAACACCGCAATGGACCCACCGGCTCGGTTGAATTGATCTTCCTAGATCGGCTCGCCAAGTTTGTGGATGCGGCGACGCGCAGCGTTGATTTATCCCAAGTGTAAAGGCAGAAAGCATCTGCTCATTCGGGCAACATGAAAAAATTCACCGGGTTTTCTGATAATGAAACCTTCACCCAAATCCCCGACTCGTTCTTCCGACAACTGCTGAATGAGATTGCCGAGGCGGACGAGTTGAAGCTCACGCTCTACGCTTTATGGCGTTTTGAGCATATGGAGGGCCACATCCGCTTTTTGCGGGAACAGGATTTCGCCGAGGTCGTCCCTGACCCCGGTCCAGCCCTGGAAAAGACCGTGCAGCGCGGCAGCCTGCTTCAGGTAGAGAAGAATGGAGGAGCACTCTACTTTCTGAATTCCCCGCGCGGACGGGCCGCGGCCGAAGCATTCGCCAAAGGCCAACTGGATAGTCCCAAAAGGTCCGCGCTTTCCAACCCGCCACCGGAACACCCGAACATTTACAAACTCTATGAAGAAAACATCGGCCCGCTGACACCAATAATCGCGGACGCCTTGAAAGATGCTGAACAAATCTACCCGTCGGAATGGGTGGCGGAGGCGCTGGAGATCGCCATCAAGCATAACAAGCGCAATTGGAAATACATAGAAGCGATTTTAAGCCGCTGGAAGGAAGAAGGACATGCCAAAGAGCAGGATAGACGCGACGCTAAAGAACCTCGCGGGCGAGACGTCGCGCGCAAAGTCGAAGACTTCCTCAAACGCTAATGTCCCGGCTTATACCCTGGGAGACCCAAACTGCCCGCACTGCCACGGACTGGGTTACCTGCGCCGCGATGCTGAACCCGGTTCACCGGACTTTGGCAAGCTGGATATATGCGTATGCCGCCAATCGCAGGTGGCACAGACTGTGCGCGAGCGCTTGTTCTCACTCAGCCACCTGGACGAACTCCAGGATTTGACCTTTGAAAGTTTTACAACGCGTGGCCGCAAGGGTCTGGGAGAATCACAGGCTAATTCGCTTGAATGGGCGTTCAACCGTGCCAGGCAGTACGCTGGTTCGCTGAACGGCTGGCTGCTCCTGCAAGGCGGATTCGGGTGCGGCAAGACTCACCTGGCAGCGGCCATCGCCAATTTTGTCGTTAGTATGGGCGTACCCACGCTCTTCCTGACCGTCCCCGATCTGCTCGACACCCTGCGCTTTTCCTATGACAGTGAAGACACCACCTTCGAACAGCGTTTCGATGAAATCCGCAATGCCCCGCTGCTGGTGCTGGACGATTTCGGCACGCAGAATGCCACTGCCTGGGCGCAGGAAAAACTATTCCAGATCGTGAATTACCGTTACATCAACAAATTACCGCTGGTGGTGACGACCAACCTCGACATGGACGAGATCGAGGCACGCATCCGTTCCCGTCTTGCGGACCCGGAACTAGTCAGCACAGTACGCATCGCCGCCCCAGATTATCGCCGTCCCACCGATGATAAAGGCCACCCCGAACTGTCCTCGCTCGACCTGCATGCCAGTCGCACCTTTGCCAGTTTCGACGACCGGCGTGACGAAAGTCTCGCCCCGGACGAAGTGCGCTCGTTGGAAAAAGCTGTCAAAGCCGCCACCAGTTTTGCCGCCAAACCGCGCGGTTGGCTGATACTGACCGGTCCGTATGGCTGCGGCAAAACCCATCTCGCCGCTGCCATTGCCAACACCCTGGCCGATAAGGGTAACCCGCCGCTGTTTATCATGGTCCCCGATCTGCTCGACCACCTGAGGGCCACTTTCAGCCCATCGAGCAACATTTCATACGACCATCGCTTTGACGAAATCCGCACCGCCCCGTTGTTGGTTCTGGACGACCTGGGTGCGCAATCCACCTCGCCCTGGGCGAAAGAAAAACTGCACCAACTTTTCAACTACCGCTATAATGCCGAACTGCCGACAGTTCTCACCGTGGCGGTGGATATGCTCGAATCCATTGACGAGCGCTTGCGTGTCCGGTTACTGGATGAGCGCATATGCACGATATGCACAATAACAGCTCCGGCGTTTCATGGGGGAAGGGGAAAAAGAGGAAGAAAGTAATCCTTTTTGCAGGCGCCCATGCCATCGGTTCATCCTGCTTGCCCATGTGGCGTTGAATGAGCCGGGGTACGATCTGTGCGGCCCCGGCCCAGGTGTTTCATGGGGGAAAATTTAGAAATACCAAGCGATAACCTGGTAGGGTGGAGGGTGCCTTTTAACCCTACCCCTTTCAGGGACCTTTGTGTGGGACTGCGCGAGGTCGATTTCCGCTTGGGAGATAATTTACCCGTCTGGGGCGATGCACCCGCCCAAATGTATATTTTGCCCGTTAGGGGGGTGATGTAACAGAGTATAATTAGACATAAGCTATCTAAATTAACAACTATAAAAGGTATACCATGCTTCCATCCTATATCCTTTCCCTCCGTGAAGGTCTTGAAGCCGCGTTGGTCATTGGCATCGTCCTGGGGGCTCTCCGTCAGATGCACCGCCGGAACCTGATCTCCGCCATTTGGGCTGGAGCTGGCAGCGCCACCCTGCTCAGCCTGCTCACCGCTATTTTGCTCACGCGCCTCGGCCTTGAATTGAAGGACCCGGCAGAAGCCATTTTTGAAGGCATTACCATGCTGCTGGCAGCCGGGATCCTCACCTGGATGATCTTCTGGATGAACCAGCGAGCTCGCACCATGAAAACTGAACTCGAATCAGGTGTTCACCTCGCCTCGCAGACCGGGACATGGTCATTGTTTGGGCTGGCTTTTGTTGCCGTCCTGCGCGAGGGGGTGGAGCTGGCTCTGTTCCTGACTGCCGCAACATTTTCCTCGAGCGCGCCTCAGACGGTCCTGGGTGCATTTCTCGGCCTCGGTACAGCCATTCTGCTTGGCTGGTCTTTTTTTGCAACCACCGTACGGCTCGACTTGCGGCGCTTCTTCCAGGTGACGGGTTTCCTGCTGCTCCTGTTTGCCGCCGGTCTGGTGGCGCGCGGAGTTGGTGAGCTGGTCGAGGTAGGCTGGATCCCCGCCCTCATTCAGCATGTTTGGGATTTGGGAAACGTGGTCAGTACGGAGTCCGGGCTCGGGCAGACCTTGGGAGCGTTGTTCGGGTACAGCGCCAGTCCTTCGCTGATGCAGGTGCTGGCATACGCAGCCTACTTCGTGACAGTGCTGCTCGGATTACAGGCTGCCAGCCGCAAGCGCCCCCCTGAGCCAGTTGCATTGTCATCAAGTGGGGGAGACCCCGCCTAAAAAGCGACACTATTTTTAATAAAAACGGACAGATTCCTTAGGAACCTGTCCGTTTTTATATTGCTTCATATATAAGCCCCTGAACTTCTCATTGTTGAAGTGCTTTGTTTTTCCCGGGATTTTGGTTCAATTATTTTCGCAGTAGCCTGTAGTGTTGTTGCATACAACAGAAAATCCCTCTATAATAAATAAATCTCATTTCCACTGGAAGGTTAACCATGACAAAGACTCCCAACCCGGTGCTTAAAAAACTCGGCCTAGCAGACAATGAGCGGGTGGCCATCATCCACACTGACGATATCGGAATGTGCCAGGCCAGCGTGGAGGCGTTTGCAGACCTGAATGAAATTGGCATTATTTCATCCGGCGCGGTGATGGTCCCCTGTCCGTGGTTCCTGTACGCTGCCGAATATACCCGCCAGCACCCCCAGGTAGATCTTGGAATTCATCTCACCTTGACCAGCGAATGGAAAACATACCGCTGGGGGCCGCTCTCTACGCGCGATCCCGCCTCCGGTATGATTGATGAAGAGGGATTTTTCCATCATCTGTCCAAGCCAGCCCAGGAACACGGCGACCCGGCTGCTGTTGAGCTGGAACTCACCGCCCAAGTGGAGCGGGGGCTCAGAGCCGGGATCGTCCCAACTCATATAGACACGCACATGGGTTCGGTGGCGCACCCCAAATTTATGAGCATTTATGTCCAGCTAGCCATGAAGTTTAATCTGCCGCTGATGATCTTCCGCCTGGACGAGGCGGGCTGGCTCGCCGCTGGACTGGAGGCCGAATTTGCCAAAATGGCTGCCGCCTTCGTCCAGCAGCTAGAAGGGTCCGGCCTGCCGTTGCTGGACGTGCTGGGCGGGATGCCCCTGGATACAGACGAGAACCGCCTGGAGCGAACAAAGCAGGCCTTCTCGGAGCTCCAGCCCGGTATCACCCATTTCATCATCCATCCCTGCAAGGATACACCTGAACTGCGCGCCATCACCCCTGATTGGCGCTGCCGAGTCGCAGATTACCAGAATTTCATGAACGAAGAACTTCGCCAGCACATTCAGAAGATTGGTGTTCGGGTTATTGGCTATCGGGCCTTGAAAGAACTCATGCCGGTTGCATGATCTGATACCTCTAAAAAAGGAGAAGCCATGTCTGAAACGTCCCCACGCGCGATCAAGCTCTCGTTCGGATACAAAACGATCTGGGGAATTGCCGCTCTGGGTACCAGCCTCATCTCGGGCGTTTTTGGTGCCCTGCTGCCAATCTTTTACCAGGATTACCTGGGTCTCAGCGCCCGTTGGATCGCCATTGCTTCGGCCATCTATGCGATCTGGAACGCCCTGAACGACCCCATCTTTGGCTATATCTCGGACAGCACCCGCTCCAAACATGGTCGCCGCATCCCTTATATGCGTTACACCGCCCCGTTTCTGGCAGCATCCTTCATCCTGGTCTGGCTGGCACCACAACATGTTGGCGATTTCACCCTGTTCCTATGGATGCTTGGCAGCATGGTTCTGTATGATGGCTGCTACACCATCATTGGATTGGTGTATTCCGCTCTGCTGCCAGAAGTGACCGAATCGGACACCGAGCGTAACCACCTGCAAATCTCATCCTCGCTGTTTGGCCTGCTGGGCACGCTGCTGGGCTTTATCATCCCGGACCTGTTCCGCCCAAAGGCGGGTGCATTGCCATCTTTCTTCCCGTTGCAGATCGCCATGGTAGTAGTTGGTGTGACCGGCATGGTATTGATCATCGCCACCACCTTCAAGGTCAAGGAACGTCTTGAGTTCACCCAACTGGATAAACCGCTCAAACTCGTAGACCAGATTAAATTTACCTTCACCAGCAAAAGCTTCCTTATCCTGGCAGCCCAAAACTTCATGTCCATCCTGGTCTCCTCGCTGGTGACCGGGTCGGTATTCTACCTCGCCGATTATGTGCTCAAAATGAACACGATAGTCTTGCTGGCGTTCATCTTCATTCCACTGATCGGGGGAGTGCCAATCACCAATATCATCCGTAAAAAAATGGGCCTGGTGCAGGCTCAACAACTTCTGCTGGTGGTTGCCGGTGTGGGCCTGATTGCGATTGTCATCGTGCCCACCGCACTCATCCCTATCTGCCTGGTGCTGGTCGGTTTCGGGCTTTCTGGTCCGCAGACCCTGACGAACATCCTGTTTGCAGAGGTGGCAGATGAGGACGAATTGCGCTCCGGTGTGCGCCGGGAGGGGGCGTTCTTCGGCATCAATGCCCTGATCACCAAACCTGCCCAGTCTCTGGCGATTGCAGTCCCGCCCTTCATACTGCAGGCTGCTCATTTTGTCACACGTGAAGCCAATAATAATGTTGTTTTCCTCAACCAGCCCGCCAGCGCAATATTTGGCATCAAAGTTTTCATCGGCTTGATCCCTGGAATTGCTATGCTGCTGGGTGCGCTGATCCTGTTCTGGTTCCCGCTGCGCGGCGCCCGGCTGGAAAAGATGCGGCATGATCTGCTCGAACTGCATGCCAGCAAAAAAGCAGAGTACGATAAACAAAAAGCCTGATCCTCCGGGCAGGATTCGTGATGTGAAAGAAAAAAAGCACCTCCTCGTGGAGGTGCTTTTTTTCAATTCTATTTGTGCCGGGTTAACTTGATTTCACCCGCTTGTTCGGCAGCGGGATGATTACCAGTGCGCTCGCCAAGAAACACAACGTGGCCAGGGTAAAAAGAGACAGATAGCCCAAACTGCTCGAGCCGAGCAGCTTGTTGATCGGGTCGATCAGCACCCCGCCCAGCAGGCGCGCCACCCCCGAGCCAATGCAGGTAGCGATGTTAGCGATGCCAAGGTAGCGGGCGGTTTCTTTCGCCGGGACGATATCGGTGGCGAGAGCCCAGGAAACGGTAATGAACGAGCCAATGCCCATGCCAATAATCGCGCCGGCCACGGTGATGAGCGTTTGGCTCCGAACGAAGAGCAGGAAGAGCGCCCCGGCAAAAGAGACGAACCCTGAAGCGAGCATGATCGGCTTGCGCCCTATCCTATCTGAGAGCCAGCCAGAAAGGAGCGCCAACACAATTAGTGCGCCGCCCAGAATCAACTTCAAGTTGCCATAGAACGATTGGGCGTCGGATTGCGTCATCTTAATCACATCTATCAGGTAGTTGATGAGGAATGTATTGATGGCAATGAACGCGCCCCAGAACAGGATGCGGTTGGCAAACCACCATCCGAAAATGCGATTCTCGCGGAAGTTGACGTAGAATGCCCCCTTGAGCGCCTCGCTTATGGTTTTGGTCGCTATAGGATCGGGTTCGGCATCTTGTTCGCCCTTTTCACGCGCCCAAATGGCGGTGAAAATAACGAAAATGAAAAAGACAACCGTTGGCACGGCCGCGGCAAAGTAGACACCATTGTTGCCCCACCGAGCAATCCCGGTGCTAAGGATTTTTCCTGCGACCAATCCGCCCACCACGAGGGCAACGATGTCCATCACCCCTTTCAAGCTGGAGGCCACCCCTCGCTGGGACTCGGGCACCAGATCCGGGATGAGCGCCTGCCAGGGGCCCTGCAGGATGTTCGACGAAAATTGGATGAAGATCACGCCCAAGAGTAAGACCCAAAGCGTCGGTGCAGAGACCAGCAGAAACAGGGAGGCGGCGATCAGTATCGCTCCGCCGATGATGAACGGCAGGCGGCGGCCGAGTTTCGTCTTTGCCCGATCGGAAAAGACTCCCACGATCGGCTGGACAGCCATCGCCACCAGCAGGCCGACAAAGCCGAGGATACCCATGACAGTGTTGGGCAGATTCGGCGCCAATTGGCGGGTTTTGAAGGTCATCAACGGCGGGTCCTGGATGTTGGACGAGAAGGTCAGGGCGAAACCAAGCAGGCTGATGATGAACATACGCAGGAAAGATATTTTTTTCATGGCAACTCCTATACATAATTGGGTCGGATGGATTTAACGACATTGAGCGATTCCAGCGCCTCGTCCACGTTTAATTCAAACACCAGGGGACCGGTAAAATTCGCTGCGGACAGCCGGTCGAGGAAGTGGCCCAGGTCTAGGTCGCCGGTTCCGAGTGGTTTGTGGTCCTCGCCGTAACCACGCACGCCCTGCGGCATTTTCTTGCAGTCGTGCAAATGGACCTCTACCAGGCGTGGCAGGAGTTTTTCCACAACCTCGAAGAAATCAAACCAGCCGGGGAATCCGGCCAATACATGCCCAGTGTCGAGGCAAAGGGACAGGTCGAACTCCTCGGCCAATTCGATGGTCAGATCGAGGGGAAACTCGATGGTCTCAATGGCCAATCGACGGCTGGGGAGACCGGTCTCAGCGAGGATAGCCCGGATGCTCTCGCGCGCCCCGTTCTGGAACTGATGCAGGATCAGAGTCCGGGCAAGCTCTGAGATTTTCATGTTATAGAACTCAGCCGCCAAGGCGCCAGTGGCGTGCAGCACGAAGACTTCCGGCTGGATGGGAGTTGTTGCATTGATCGCTTGTACGACTGCCTCCACCGAGCCTTTGCGAACCGGCGTCAGAGGTGTGGAAGGTTCCACCGACCACAACGGCAAGTGGAGGGTATATGAGAGACCACCCGATTTGAGGGCTGCCAGCCTCTCGACCGATTCGGGGCTGTAGACGTTCGGCAGGAACATCCCCAAGTCACCGCCGAGTTCGATGGGGTTGAAGCCTTTGTCGAACAGGCTTTTGGCCAGCCCGGCATGGTCGAAACTCATGATACTCGCCATGATCTGTTCGGCAGGTACACCGGAGGGAACGAGGGCTTCCAGTTGCATTGCCATGATGCCAAAACGCATAGGTCTCTCCTTCGTCCATACCATTGTACAAAAAGTGACGAAATACAGCAACAGGGAAAACGCAACCCCTCCCCCGATTTCGGGGGAGGGGTTGGGGGGGCAAGGCGAATCAAGCGTCCAGATGATATGTGTGATAAGGGTTCTCGCACGGGTTGCCCCAGGCGATGTGCATTTCGCGCGCTGTCAGGTCTATCACCATGGCATTGACCGTCTTCTCGCGGTCAAGCGGGTTGCTGGCGTCAATCGAGTGGTTGCAAATGGAGTTTGAGAAGTTAACATGGTCGCGCTGGATGGCCTGTAACGTCTTAATCGTATGCTGGGCCTCACGTTTGACCAGCCTCAGGGCGCGGAAATAGCGTACGCGCGAGGCCACCAGGTCTTCCGGTTCGCGTTCCACCTGTTGCATGTTTTCTGAAAGATAATGGTTGGTGTGAACGATATATCCGTCATCTCCGTAGAGGATACCAAAACGCCGCGCTGAGACCTCCACCGAGTACAACTCGCCGCTCTCGTGGATTAGCAAATGGTTATACCCGGCTGCGCGTTGCGCCGAAAGCATGTGGCGGATCGCCTCATCCGGTGTTTTCGAAGCCAGTACAGCGCGCGAAACCACAGTGCGCGGCGTGCCGATGCGCGAGTCGTTCGGATAGACAGAATCGCACAACTGGGCAATCCCGTAAGCGTTAAAACCGATATTGGGAAGTAATCCGCCGTAGGTCATCGCCAGGAATGGCGGACCATTCTTTGGCTTGGCGAGAACAATGAAAACATCATCCTCGTCTTCTGGAACCCAGTCCTCGTTGTGCGCCAGCAGCACATGTCCGTCGGCGGTACGCTCGTCATTGATTGCCATGCTGGTGCAGCGCGTCAGGTGCAGGGCATCCATCGTCACCGCTTCCATGGCATTGATGACCACCAGGTCTTCAAAGCCGACATCTGCGCCCTCAGCGATACCCATCAACTCGTCCACATACTGCGGATAACGCTCCTGAGCAAACGGCAGGTACTTGCGGGCTTGAATCTGCGCACCTGCCCAGGTCAACTCCAACTGCTGGTAGGCATCAGCCACCAGGTTACGTCCGTTCTCGACGCCATGCTGCACCTGTTTTTTACAGGCTTCGCCGATTTGACGGCCCATCTCACGGTGAGTTCCAGAAACACTTACCAGCGGGGGAGGATTCGGGTGTAAAGGAGGCTTGATTTCAGGGGGCATAAAAATACTCTCTTTCTGCCAACCAGAGGGGCATCAAGAATTATATCATTGCCCCCTAGGGAAACAAAAAAAGTCCTTTGTTATTCTGTGATAAAGGAAAGGATATGGGTGGGTTGGGCGGGTCGCGTAGTACGCCCAAAGTGTACGGAGCCCGCCCAATACCTCCTGATAACTTAATCCATCGCCAAGCAATTACCAAAGAATAAAAAACCCGCTCCGGAGCCCCGGAGCGGGGTATGGACCTAAGAAAGTTGCTTAATAGCTCCGAAGGTTAAGATTCTTTCTTAGCGCGCGGCTTGCGCTGCTCAGCAACCGGTTCAATAGCAGGGGATTCAGGTTCGGGCGCGACCGGGGCAGCAGGTGCGAGCGGGGCGAAAGGCGCAGGTTCAACTGCCGCAGGGGAGACAACCAATCGCGTCCCGAAGCGGGTCATGATGACCGCACCCAGCCCAGCCAGACCCAGCAGGAATGGCACCAACCAACCGACACAGTTCAGCACCGGGATGCCGGTCAACGCGCTTGCCACCAGAGTCAGGGCAAAGACGCCCAGACCTGCCGAGAATGCCGGATGCCAGTTTTTATGAATGGCTGCAGTAAAGCGCTGCCCGATCTCATAGCCGACGGCAATCCAACCGAAGACAGCCGCCACGAACAGGGCAACAACGGCGACAGCAACCACCGGAATAAGAATGAGCGTAATAGTCAACAGGATAAGCGTGATTGGGGCCACGATGACTGTCAACAGGCCAAGGCCGCCCGCCGTCAGCGGCTGCGCCATAACGGCATGGGCTACACGATCAGCATGGGGAGCCAGGAAGAGCATCACCAGCATGGCCAGCACAGCCAGACCCAGCGCCTGTCCAAAAGCATTAAACAGCGGACCAAATGGGTCAAAATTGACATGGACGGTCGGAACCACCGGTGTGGCCGGGGTGTTGGGGGTGACAGGATTATTGCCATTATTGCCATTGCCGACCCAGGAGGTGGCCGTATTGAAAATCTGACCATCTATCTGGGCACCTTCGGCACGCTCAAGCGAAGCACCGACGGTGGTAAGGTTCCCATGGATGTGCGCAGAAGCCCCAATGGTTACCGTACCTCCAGTGACAGCCACGTCGCCGCTCACCTCTCCATTAACCACCAGGCTCCCGCCAAACAAGACGACATTGCCGTTCACTGTTGCACCCTCATCGAGCGTGGCTGTACCACCAAAGACCAGCAAGTCACCAGTCAGGGTCTCACCGTTTTTTAGGGTGAAGGATTGGCCAAAAATCACCTGTCCATCAAAAGATGTCCCCTTGGCAACAGCCGACTGCAGCGGCACAAAGACCAGCATTGCCAACAGAACGAGAGAAACAATTTTTACATTTTTTTTCATAGTTACGCTCCTTGCGGATATTTAGTAAATTTCATAAACGAGACGACCCACACCAAACTCCAGCCGCCTGCAGCAAAAAGGATTACCGCCCAGATATAAGCGGGGACAAAGCCCGGAACAACTTTGAATAAAACCATCCCGGCCCGGAAGATTGCCTGCAGAGAGGCCCAAAATGAGACCAACGAGGAAATCCAGGACGCCAGCAGATTGACTGGCGACTGGATCAGGATTCTGAACACCGGCCAGGAGACCCATGCGAATAAACCCAGCACGCTCAATGACAGGACAACGAAGCCCCAGAAATTTCTCTGCCGAATTGCCTGTTTCTTGGCTGACAGTCGGACCTGGAAACGGTCGGTAAAACCCGTGGAGGGGGCGGCCAACTTGACCGAATTTAATGCCAGGTTCACCTCCACCAATGCGGTGCAGGAGGAGCACGTCCGCAGATGAGTGTTCAACAGACGTTTCTGATCGGTGGTAAGGGGCTGGTTGTCCAGGAGCCAGTCTTCAAAAGGCCGGTGATCCATAGGGTTTCCTTTCTGTGCGCACATGCGCCGGTTTTTCATCCCACAGGTCTGCCAGCGCCCGCCTTGCCCGGTGCAACCGGCTTTTTACTGCCGGGACGGTCAGTTTGAGGGCCTGGGCGATTTCCACTTCCGAACAGTCCTGCCAGTAGCGCATGATGACGGCGGCACGGTCGGTCGGGTCGAGAGATTGCAAACAATAGTGCAAGCGTTCACGTTCCTGTCGTTTGGCAGTCTCCAATTCCGGGTCCGGGGCGGAGCGATCGGGGAGATCGGTTTGGCCTTCCTCATCCTCGTCAATCGAGATGGACGGGAATCGTCTCCGGCGGAGTTTGTCAATGCAATGATGGGCAGCGATGGAGAGCAGCCAGGTGGCAAAGGAACGTTCGCGGTCGTAGCGGGCGAGATTCTGGTACACCTTGAGGAAGGTCTCCTGAGCCGCATCTTCAGCGGACTCCGGCTCACCGAGCATCCGGTAGCAAAGGTTATAAACCGGTTTCTGGTAAGTTTCGACCAAATTCGTAAAAGCTTCGTCATCGCCCTGTTGAGCCTGGTTGATCCAGGTCATTTCGTCAGTCACTGTGGGTCCTCGTTGGTCGTTCTGAAAAGATATACGCAGGCTCTCGCCAAGAGTTGCTTACGATCCAAATCCCCCGCGCAGACGCGGCGGCAGTTGGGTCGCGATGGCAGACATGACGATTTGGGAAGCGCAGCGGTCTTTTTCATCCGGGCTGAGACCGCGGGAGACTTGGAGCCGGTATGCGGTACCGAAGCACAGACAGAATTCCCCGTTTTCTTCATATGCTCCCACAGGCAGGAGAGGGAAGCCCTGCTCTGCCAGCAGCAGAACAAACCGTCCTGCCCCGGATGCAGGCCAGTTGAGCACGCCGCCGGGCTGGTCGCCGCCCTCCGGGGCCAGGCCAAGAATAGCTTGCGGGTGTTGGCGGGCGAAGGCTAGGGTTTCCCGCACCGAGCGGGCACGGGACCCCACATCTTTTTCGCGTGGCGGCATGGGTGGCATGGTGGTGAAGCCGTAGATCTTCGATAATCGCTTCAGCAGCCAGCGCGATCCGGCCATCCCCAACGGAGCGTACCATTTGCCGGGGAAGGTCAATTCGCCGGTCATTACCCAG
>Ga0209048_10000728_pt1 | contig 34772 bp, 32 predicted proteins | sample FrelakmetCRP12CR_FD_187146 | JGI IMG/M metagenome (GOLD analysis project Ga0209048, IMG submission 187146) | Freshwater lake sediment microbial communities from the University of Notre Dame, USA, for methane emissions studies - CRP12 CR (SPAdes)... | ecosystem: Environmental > Aquatic >...
CCACCGGCACTTCCAGGTTCAATCATGAACCGCCGGATGCGGAACCGCACGTCCGGTGGTGTGGGAGGACGGCGGGGGTGACCCCGCCTCCTACCCGATTGCGCCATGCTGCGACCCCCTACCTGCCCTTGACCGATGCCCGACCTTGTCGTTCTCGCGCTCGCCGCTGGGTTCGGCGGATTCGTCGACGCCATCGTCGGCGGTGGTGGGCTGATCCTGGTGCCCGCCCTGTTCAGTGTCTACCCGAACGTGGCGCCGGCCACGCTGTTCGGCACCAATAAGGGTGCCGCCGTATGGGGAACCGCGTTTGCGACGGCACAGTTCGCCCGCCGCGTGAAGCTCGCCTGGGGCGCGCTGCTGCCGGCCACCCTCGCGGCGAGCGCGGGCAGCCTGGCGGGTGCGTGGGGGGTGACGATGGTCAGCGCGCAGGGTCTGCGCAAGATGTTGCCCGTCGTGCTATTCGGTGTGCTCGTCTATACGCTGGCGCGCAAGGAGATGGGGCGACACCACGCGCCACGCTTCTCCGGGCGTGCCGAGGTGCTGGTGGCGAGCGCGGTCGCGCTGGCAATCGGCTTCTACGACGGTTTCTTCGGCCCTGGCACGGGCAGCTTCCTGGTCTTCCTGTTCGTGCGCCTGCTGGGCTACGACTTCCTGCATGCCAGCGCCAGCGCCAAGGTGCTCAACACTGCGACCAACCTGGCTGCGCTCGCCCTGTTCGGCTGGACCGGTCATGTGTGGTGGCACATCGCTGCCGTGATGGCGGTGGCCAACGTGGCCGGCAGCCTGGCCGGCACGCGGCTCGCGCTTCGGCATGGCGCGGGCTTCGTTCGCGGGGTCTTCGTCGTCGTCGTGGCCGCGCTGATCTGCAAGACCGCGTTCGACGCCTTCGTGGGCTCGCATTGACCCGGCCGCGTCGGCCGGGTCAAAGCACCGCGGTGAGCGCGCGCAGAAGCTGCGGCGCGTCGATCGGCTTGGTCAAGAAGTCGTTCATGCCGGCCTGCAGCGCCTGCTCGCGTTCCGACACCAACGCTGCTGCGGTCAGCGCGATGATCGGCAGCGTGCTCGCCGGGTAACGCTGACGTAAGGCGCGAGTGGCCTCGTTGCCTCCCATCCGGGGCATTTGCAGGTCCATCAGCACCACGTCGTACTGATCGCCCGCGGCCGCTGCGCGGTCCACCGCCTCGATCGCCAGCAGCCCGTCGAGCGCCTGGTCGACCCTCGCACCCCAGAGTTCGAGCTGGGCCACCGCGATCATCATGTTGACCGGGTTGTCCTCGACCATCAGCACGTGTGCTCCTTTCAAGGGCTTCATGTCCGGTTCGGCGTGTCGCGCTACCGGGGTCGACGGCGATGCCGGCGGCAGCGGCAGTTCGGCCCAGAAGCGGCTGCCGCGCCCGGGTTCACTCTGCACACCAACCTCGCCGCCCATCATGTGCGCCAGTTCGCGACAGATCGACAGGCCCAGTCCGGTGCCGCCGTAGCGCCGCGTGGTCGACTCGTCGGCTTGCGAGAAGGGCAGGAATAGCCGCCGTTGCGTTGCCTCGTCGATGCCCGGTCCGCTGTCGGCCACCGAGAGGCGCACCCGCCCCTGCGCGCCGCGACGAAGCTCCAGCTGAATGCTGCCGGACTCGGTGAACTTGATCGCGTTGGTGAGGAAGTTAACGAGGATCTGTCGCGTCCGGACCGGGTCGCCGAGCACGGCATCGGGCGCGTCATCGGCCAGCGCCAGCGTGAGCTGCAGCCCCTTGGCCTGCGCCAGCGCGAGATAGCTGCGGTGCGTCGACTGCATCAGTTCGCGCAGCCCGAACGGCACCGCCTCGAGCGTGAAGCGGCCGGCCTCGATCTTCGACAGATCGAGCACATCGGAGATGACGTCTGCCAGGCCTTGCGCGTTGTCGACGATCTGGGTGAGGTACTGCTGCCGCTGCGGCGCCTCGAGCGCGGGCTGTTGCGCCAGGCGCGCCAGGCCGAGCAGACCGTTCAGTGGCGTGCGGATCTCGTGGCTGGTGTTGGCCAGGAAGGCGCTCTTGGCACGGCTCGCGGCCTCGGCCTGGTCGAGGGCGTGGGCGAGCGCCTGGTCCATCCGCCGTCGCTCGGTGATGTCCTCGGCGATCCACAGTGTGCCGCCGTCGGTCGGATGGGTCGGATTGACGCTCTGTCCGAGCAGGCGGCACCAGAACACACTGCCGTCGAGGCGACGCATTTCGCGTTCGATCTCGAGCGGCCTGGCGTGGGTCGCCGCCCTTTCGCCTTGCCCGGGCGCGAACGGGGCGCGCAACGCAGCCTCGCCCGGCATGTCGGGCCAGAGTGCGTCGACCCGCTCGCCGATGACCCGGCCCGGGGCGCATCCGAACATGCGCTCCCAACTCGGGTTGACCTGCTGGAACCGACCGTCGCGCACGAAGGCGATGCCGACCGATGCACTCTGCAGGATGGCCGCATGTTCGAGTCGCGCGCGTTCGGACTCGGTGATGTCGTGCGCGTTGATCACCAGGTAGTCCTTGCCGGCCATCTCGAACCGCGCTGCCGAGAGTTGAAGCGACACCAGCGCACCCGACTTGGCAACGATCACCGGCGTCATGTCGTTCACGCTACCCTGTTTGTGGATGGCGGCAACCAGGCGCTCGCGATCGGACGGGTCGTACCAGATGCCGAGTTCGCTCCACGTGCGCCCGATCACCTCGCTCGACTCGTAGCCCGTGACGCGCGTGAACCCGGGGTTGACCATCACGTAGCGCCCGCTCGCCATCTCGGTCAGCGTGATGCAGCCGGGGCTGGTCGCGAACAGGTGCGACAACAAGGCCTCGGAGCGCCGCAGCGCAGCCTCGGCGGCGCGGCGAGCGGTGACGTCGAAATAGATCGACAGCGTCGCCGGACCATCTTCGGCCATCACGCGCACTGCCGTGGCCTGCACGGCGAGCTGGCGGCCGGTCGGGGAATGCAACACGAAGTCGGCCACCGGCAGGCCCTCGCCGATCGCGAGCTGCTCGACTTGGCGCAGGCGGGCGAGCGCGCTCGCGCGTGCCGTTTCGCCGCGGTACAGCGTCAGCAGGTCGAAGCCGACCATCCCCTCAGGGCTGTCGACGCCGCACATCGTCGCAGCGGCGAAGTTGGCGTCGAGCACGCGCCCTCCACGGTGCAGCACGAGCGGCGTGGGCGAGCGGTCGAACAGCTCGCGATAGCGGGTCTCGCTCGCCTGCACGGCTTGCTGTGCACGCACCTCGGCGGTGATGTCGTGGCCCACGCCCCAGTACCCGCGGAACGCGCCGCCGGCGTCGAGGCGCGGCTTGCCGCTGGCGCTGATGAAGCGCGTCTGTCCCTGGGCGTCGGTGCGGCGCATCAGCAGCCGGCTGAACGGCTCGTGCGCCTCGAGGTCGGCCCGGTGGGCGTCCATCTCGTCATCGTCGAGCCCGAAGTCGGCGATGTCCCAGGGCGCAAGCCCAATGTGATCGTCCGTCGCGATCCCGGAGTCCATGCCGGGCGAGGTCTCGACCTGGACAAAGCGCAATTGCTGGTCGAGTTCCCAATACCAGTCGACCGACATGCCGAGCAACTCGCGAAAGCGTTGTTCGCGTTCACTCGCCTGCCGCAGCGAGCGATGCACGAACATCGAGATCAGCGCCCCGACCACGAAGCTCGCCGCGAGCATCAGCGATATCGTTGCCAGCGGGAGCAGCAGGCCCTCGCCGCCGAGCGCGGCAGCCGTGGGCATCCGTTGCGTCAGTTCGTTCAATGCCAGCCCGGTGGCCATCGACGCGCATGCCGCCGTCAGCACCGCGGCCGAGCGTGTGCTGGCCAGCACGGCGGTCACGGTAATCAGCAGGGGCCAGTAGCCGAGGATCTGGCTGTGTATCCCCGACCCGAGGCCCAGCGCGACCAGGCCCGTCAGCGCGCTCGCCGCCCACGCTGCCACCCGCACTGCACCCGCCAGCGGCAGCGATGCGGCCCGCCAGAGGAGGAGCATGAACACCGCGCACATGAGCAGGCAGCCGCCCGCCAGCACCGCGCGCGTGCCTGGCTGCAGTGCCAGCGGCAGCAGGCCGAACATGAGCAGGCCGCCGAGAGAAACCACTGCGCCGCCGGCGAAAAACAGGCGTGCGATGTGCTCCCGATCCGCGTGTCGGCTCAGGCTTAGGGTGGTCGTAGAGGGGTGGGGCGAGTTGCGCACGCGCGTCTGCCAAGGGCTGGGGCTGGCGGAGAGCCCCCGTAATGCCATGTCGGACGAAGTGTTACAGACTTGAGCCTGCCGAGCTGCGTTGGCGGGTCTGGCGAAGTGTGCCTGACCGGCTCAATCAGTTGGCCGCGCAGCGTTCAATGTGGCCCGGGTGGTCTCGGCCGCGCCGCGCGCGGCAGCGGCGAAGTTCGCCCCCGCACTCGCATACAGCACCGCCCGCGAAGAATTGACGACGATGGTCGCGCCCCCTCGCGCCCCGGCACGCACCGTGGCCGCGGCATCGCCGCCCTGCGCGCCCAGGCCCGGAATCAGCAATGGTAGCGTCGGTGCCAGCTCGCGCACACGCTCGATCTCGGCGGGGAAGGTCGCACCGACCACCAGCCCGAGCTGGCCGCTGCGATTCCAGGCGCCGTTGGCCAGCCGGGCGATGTGCTCGTAGAGGAACTCGCCCGGCTGGCCAGCGGCACCCGCCAGACGCAGGCCCTGGAGGTCCGCGCCGCCCGGATTGGAGGTGCGGCAGAGCAGGATCGTGCCCTTGCCCGGGTAGGCCAGGTAGGGCGCTATCGAGTCGAAGCCCATGAACGGCGACAGCGTCACCGCGTCGGCGCGGTAGCGCTCGAAGGCCTCGCGCGCGTACTGCTCGGCGGTCGAGCCGATGTCGCCGCGCTTGGCGTCGAGGATCACCGGCACCTGCGGCGCGACCGTGTGGATGTGCTCGATCAGCCGTTCGAGCTGGGGTTCGGCACGGTTCGCGGCGAAGTAGGCAATTTGCGGCTTGAAGGCGATCACCAGGTCTTTGGTGGCATCGACGATCGCCGCGCAGTAGTCGAAGATCTTCGCCGCGTCGCCAGCCCAGGCGCCGGGGAACTTGGACGGCTCGGGGTCAAGGCCGACGCACAGCAGCGAGTTGTTGAGCCCTCGGGCGCGCGCGAGCTGGTCGGTGAAGTTCATCCCAGGCCTCCCGCCGGGCCGCCCCCAGGGAGGCCTGCTCCCACTCGGGGGGGTGCGAACGGAGTGAGCCTGGGGGTCATGCTACCGGATGCGCTTCGCCAGCTCCGCTGCCTTGCCGATGTAGCTGCCCGGCGTCAGGGCCCGCATGCGCGCCTTCTCGGCCTCGGGCAGCGCCAGCGTTTCGATGAACGCGGCCAGGGTTTCCCGGGTGATCGCCTTGCCGCGCGTCAGCTCCTTGAGCTGCTCGTACGGATTCGGCAATCCATGACGGCGCATCACGGTCTGGATCGGCTCGGCCAGCACTTCCCAGGCGCCGTCGAGGTCTGCGTCCAGCGCTTCGCGGTTGACCTCGAGCTTGTCCAGGCCGCGCTTGAAGCTGTCCATGCCGAGCAGCGCATATCCGAAGGCCACGCCCATGTTGCGCAGCACGGTGCTGTCGGTCAGGTCGCGCTGGAAACGACTGATCGGCAGCTTCTGCGCCAGGTGTGTCAGCAACGCGTTGGCGACGCCGAAATTGCCTTCCGCGTTCTCGAAGTCGATCGGGTTGACCTTGTGCGGCATCGTCGACGAGCCGATCTCGCCCTCTTTCAAACGTTGCCTGAAGTAACCGTGGCTGATGTAACCCCACAGGTCGCGCGACCAGTCGATCAGGATCGTATTGGCGCGCGTCATCGCGTCGAACAGCTCGGCCATCGAGTCGTGCGGTTCGATCTGGATCGTGTAGGGGTTGAAGGCCAGCCCGAGCTGTTGCTCGACGAGCTTGCGCGCGAACGCTTCCCAGTCGATCTCAGGGTAGGCCGCCAGGTGCGCGTTGTAGTTGCCCACGGCGCCGTTCATCTTCGCGAGCAGCTTCACGCCGGCAATGGCTTGGCGCGCGCGCTGCAATCGCGCCACGACATTGGCGACTTCCTTGCCGAGTGTCGTCGGGCTGGCGGTCTGGCCGTGGGTCCGGCTGAGCATCGCCACTTCCGCTTGCTCGTGCGCTAGCGCGATCAGGGTCGTGATGAGGCTGTCCAGCGCCGGTAGCAGCACGTCGGCGCGCGCGCGCTGCAGCATCAGCGCGTGACTGGTGTTGTTGATGTCTTCGCTGGTGCAGGCGAAGTGGACGAACTCGGCCGCCGCCCTGAGTTCGCGATGCGGCTCGGCCGGGCCCTCGAAACGGCCCTTCAGCCAGTACTCGACCGCCTTCACATCGTGGTTGGTCGTCGCCTCGATGTCCTTGATCGCGCGCGCGTCGGGCTCGGAGAAACGCAGCACCAGTCCGCGCAGCATGCCTCGCGCCGCGTCGGTCAGCGGCTTGAACTCCGGCAGCCCGGCGTCCGACAGCGCGATGAACCACTCGACCTCGACCTGCACCCGCCGGTGCATCAGCCCAAATTCGGAAAGCAGCGGGCGGAGCGCGGCAACCTTGGCCGCATACCGCCCGTCCAGCGGTGAGAGCGCGGAGAGCGGAGACAGGCTCATGGCTGCGGCGGTGGGCATGGCGGCGATTCTAGGCGGGAGGCGACTCCGGATTGACGCGAGCGGAACGGCTCTTGCCTAATCGGCGTTGCGCCTGCACGCCTGCACACTGGGCTGGCCGAGAATAGGCATTGCACCCAAACCCTTATCGAGGAGCCTCCATGACTTTCACCCGTCGTCACGCCCTGCTGGGCACCCTGGCCGCAGCCGCGCTCGTTGCCACCGCCGCCCCAGCCCAGGCCCAGAGCAAGCTCAAGGTGGCGGCCATCTACACCGTGCCGGTCGAGCAGCAGTGGGTGAGCCGGATCGACAAGGCGCTCAAGGCCGCGGTGGCGCGCGGCGAGATCGAATACGTGTTCAGCGAGAACGTCAGCAACGCCGACTACGAGCGCGTGATGCGCGGCTACGCCGAGAAGGGCAACCAGCTCATCGTCGGCGAGGCCTTCGCGGTCGAGGATGCGGCGCGCAAGGTCGCGAAGGACTACCCGAAGGTGAGCTTCCTGCTCGGCAGCTCGAAGGGCCCGCAGGCGCCCAATTTCTCGGTCTTCGACAACTTCATCCAGGAGCCGGCCTACCTGTCGGGGATGGTCGCCGGCGGCATGACCAAGAGCAACAAGATCGGCATGGTCGGCGGCTTCCCGATCCCCGAGGTGAACCGGCTGATGAACGCCTTCATGGCCGGCGCGCTGGAAGTCAACCCGAAGGTCGAGTTCATGGTCACCTTCATCAACAGCTGGTTCGACCCGCCCAAGGCCAAGGAAGCCGCGTTCGCGATGATCGACAAGGGCGCCGACGTGATGTACGCCGAGCGCTTCGGCGTCAGCGACGCGGCCAAGGAAAAGGGCAAGCTCGCGATCGGCAATGTCATCAATACACAGGACAAGTACCCCGACACCGTGGTCGCCTCAGCGCTGTGGAACATGGAGCCGACGATCGACCTCGCGCTGAAGCAGGTCAAGGAAGGCCAATTCAAGGCCGAGGACTTCGGGAAGTACTCGACGATGAAGTACAAGGGCAGCGAACTCGCACCGCTGGGCACCTTCGCCAAGAAGGTGCCCGCCGATGTGGTGGCCAAGGTCGATGCCAAGCAGAAGGCCATCCTCGCCGGCACGTTCACGGTCAAGGTCGACGACAGCCAGCCCAAACCGACGGCGAAGTGATGTCTGCCTCCAGACGCCCGCGGCGCTGGCCGGAGTGTCTGCCCCCGAGCCCTTGAGCGAACCGGTCCTCCGTCTGCGGGGCATCACCAAGCGCTTCGGCAGCCTGGTCGCGAACGACGCGATCTCGCTCGACCTGGCGCGCGGCGAAGTGCTGGCGCTGCTGGGCGAGAACGGCGCCGGCAAGTCGACGCTGGTGTCGATACTGTTCGGCCACTACGTCGCCGACGAAGGCGAGATCGAGGCCTTCGGCCAGCCGCTGCCACCGGGCAACCCCAAGGCGGCGCTCTCGGCCGGCATCGGCATGGTGCACCAGCACTTCACGCTGGCCGACAACCTGTCGGTGCTCGACAACGTGATGCTCGGCACCGAGCCGCTGTGGCAGCCGTTCTCGCGCCGCGGTGAGGCGCGCGGCAAGCTCGAGGAAACGGGCCGGCGCTTCGGGCTGGGCGTGAACCCCGACGCGGCGATCGGCAGCCTGTCGGTCGGGGAGCGCCAGCGGGTCGAGATTCTCAAGGCGCTGGTGCGCGGTGCGAAGATTCTGATCCTCGACGAGCCGACCGCAGTGCTGACGCCGCAGGAGAGCGAGTCGCTCTTCGCCACGCTCGCACAGCTCGTGGCCGTCGGTTTGTCGGTGATCTTCATCAGCCACAAGCTCGACGAGGTGCTACGTGTCTCGCGGCGCATCGCCGTGCTGCGCGCAGGCAAGCTCGTCGCCACGCTGCCCGCGGCGGGCGCCGACAAGGCGCAGCTCGCGGAGCTGATGGTCGGCCGCGCCGTGCCACCGGCGCAGCGCCATCCGCGCCCGCCGGGCGCAGTGGTGTGTGCGCTGCGCGATGCCGTGCTGGAGGGCAGTGGCTCGCGGCGCCAGCTCGACGGTGTGACGCTCGAGCTGCATGCCGGCGAGGTGGTGGCCGTCGCCGGCGTGGCCGGCAACGGTCAGGACGCGCTGTCCGACGTGCTGTGCGGGCTGCACGCGCTGAGCGCCGGCGCGCTGAGCGTGAACGGAGTGGCATTGCCCGCGAAGCCGCAAGCCTGGGTGCGTGCGGGCGTGGCGCGGATTCCCGAAGACCGGTACGCGGTCGGCGTGGTCGGCGACCTGCCGGTGTGGGAGAACGCGGTGCTCGAGCGTTATGCGTCGAGCGCGTTCGCGCACTTCGGCGTGATTCGGCGCGCCGTGGCGCAGGCGCACGCGAACCAGCTCGTCGAGCGCTACGACGTACGCGGCACGCAGGCAGCCGGCCTCGAGACACCGACGCGCGCGCTGTCCGGCGGCAACATGCAGAAACTGATCCTCGGGCGAGCGATGATGGGTGATCCCGGCGCAACCGGGGGCCCGGCCTTGATCGTCGCCAACCAGCCGACCTGGGGCCTGGACATCGGCGCGGTGGCCTATGTGCACCAGCAGCTGCTCGACGCCTGCGCGGCGGGCTCGGCGGTGCTGCTGATTTCGGAGGACCTAGACGAGATCTTTGCGCTCGCCGACCGCATTGCGGTGATGCACCACGGCCGGATGACGCAAGCGCGTCCGGTCTCGCAATGGACGCTCGCCGAGATCGGACTGGCGATGACCGGATCGGTCAATGAGGGCGAACATGCTGCGGCTTGAACGCAGATCGGTCCCGTCGCGCGTCGCCCAGTTCACGGCGCCGTTGGCCGCGGTGGCCTTCACGCTGCTCGTCACGTCGCTGCTCGTCGCCTGGGCCGGCGCGCCCATCGGCCGTGCCTATGTCCTGCTGCTCGAAGGCGGCTTCGGTTCGGCCTTCGCGTGGGGCGAGACGCTGACTCGCGCCACGCCACTGATCCTCACCGGCCTCGCGGCCGCCGTCGCGTTCAAGGCGCGGCTGTACAACATCGGCGCCGAGGGGCAGCTCTACCTCGGTGCGCTCGCCGCGGTGGCGGTGGGCGGGCTGCACGGCGGCACCGGCTTCGCGCTCTCGCCGTGGCTGCTGTTCCCGCTGATGATGCTCGCCGCCGCGGCGGCGGGCGCGCTGCTGCTGCTGGTGCCAGCGCTGATGAAGAGCCGCCTCGGCGTCGACGAGGTGGTGACGACGCTGCTGCTCAACTTCATCGTGTTGCTGTTCGTGAGCCTGGTGCTCGACGGCGCGATGAAGGACCCGACGGCGATGGGTTGGCCGCAAAGCGTGGCGCTGCAGGACGTGCTGCAACTGGGCAAGCTCTTCGAACGCAGCCGCATGCACAGCGGGCTGCTCTGGGCGCTGGTCCTCTCGCTGCTGCTGTGGGCCTTGCTCAAATTCACCACCACCGGCTTCGAGATCCGCGCCGTCGGAGCCAACGCGCGCGCTTCTGCCTTCGCCGGCATGCCGGTCGGCTGGGTCACGGTGAAGGTGGCGCTGCTCTCGGGCGCGCTCGCCGGCCTCGCCGGCGCGATCGAGGTCGCGGGACGCACCGGCTACGTCACGCTCGACATGTCGCCCGGCTACGGCTACAGCGGGATCGTGATCGCGATGCTCGCGGCGCTGAACCCGCTGGGCGTGGTCGCTGCTGCCGTGTTCGTCGCCGGCATCCTGGTCGGCGCCGACAGCATGAGCCGCGCGGTCACGGTGCCGACCTACATCGCCGACGTGATCGTCAGCGTGTCGCTGCTCGCGATGCTGGTGGCGGCGATGCTGGCGCAGTACCGCGTCGTGTTATTCAGGGCGGCCGGCCATGCTCGCTGAGACCCTCGCGCTGTTCGGCACCGTGCCGTTCTGGGTCGCGGTGCTGCGCATCGCGACGCCGCTCATCCTGGGCACGCTCGGCGTGCTGCTGTGCGAACGTGCAGGCGTGCTCAACCTCGGCATCGAAGGCATCATGGTCGCGGGCGCCTTCACCGGCTGGCTCACGGTGTACCAAGGTGGCGGGCTGTGGGCGGGTGTCGGCGTGGCCGCCCTCACCGGCGCGCTGCTCGGGCTCGTGCACGGCTGGCTGACGGTGTCGCTCGCGCTGTCGCAGCACGTCACCGGGCTCGGGATCACGCTCTTCGCGTCGAGCCTGGCGAGCTATGCCTACCGGGTGAGCTTTCCGAAGGTCGACAGCCCACCGACCATCCGGCCGTTCGCAGAAATGACGGCCCTGCCGATCCCGGTGCTCAATGCGCAGACGCCACTCACGCTGCTCGCCCTGCTGCTGGTGCCGGCCGTCGGCTATGTGCTCTACCGAACGCCGCTCGGCCTGGCCGTGCGGATGGTGGGCGAGAGCCCGGCCGCTGCCGAGGGTCAGGGCCTCTCCGTCGCGCGCCTGCGCATCGGCGCCATCATGGCCGGCTCGGCGCTGATGGGCGTGGCCGGCGCCTTCCTCACGCTCGCCGCCTTCAACGCGTTCTACTTCAACATGGTCAACGGCCGCGGCTGGGTCTGCGTCGCACTCGTCGTGTTCGCGTCGTGGCGTCCGGGCAAGGCGCTGCTCGGTGCGCTGCTGTTCGGCCTCTTCGACGCGCTGCAGTTGCGACTGCAGCAGTCTGGCTCGGGGCTGTTCGGCGTCTCGGTGCCCTATCAGGTGTACCTGATGCTGCCCTACATCCTGTCGATCGTCGCGCTGGTCGTGATGGCGCGGCGCGCGGCCTACCCGCAGGCGCTGATGAAGCCGTACCGCAAGGGGGAGCGCTGAAGCCGATGGCAGTCCGTGACGCGACAAGCTTGTTGCATTGCTTCGTGGAGAGAGCCATGCGGACGCGGCAATGCCTGCATCTGATTCTGTTGACGGCGAGTCTGGCCGCCGGCTGCACGTCCGAGCAGATCTACAACTCGGCGCAGGGCTGGCGGCGCAACGAGTGCTACAAGATCGGTGACCTGGCGCAGAGAGATCGCTGCCTGAAGGAGGCCGACCGCCCATACGATGTCTATCGCGCCGCGAGCGGAGCGAATCGATAGTCCGCGAAACTGCGGCACCGGCCTGCGCCGTGGGGTGTCGTCAGCTCGCCAATCCGGCCAGCGCGGTGATTGCCAGCGCGTAGCCCTGCACCCCGAGCCCGAGGATCACGCCGCGCGCCGCCGGAGAGATGCAGGAGTGGTGGCGAAACGGTTCGCGTGCGTGCACGTTGGAGATGTGCAGTTCGATCACCGGCACGCCCGTGCCCTTGATCGCGTCGTGCAGCGCGACCGAGGTGTGGGTGTAGGCCCCGGCGTTGAAGACGACGCCAGCGAGCGTGCCCGCTGCGTGCGCGCGGCCGGCCTCGTGGATCCAGTCGATCAGCACGCCCTCGTGGTTCGATTGCCGGAAGTCGAGCCGCAGCCCGTGCGCCGTGCAGGCTTCGAGGCACAAGGCCTCCACGTCGGCCAGCGTCTGCGCGCCGTACACGGCGGGCTCGCGCGTGCCGAGCAGGTTCAGGTTCGGGCCGTTCAGGATCAGTGCGGTCTTCATGCGTTTGCAGCCTCCAGGCGAGGGCGCGCGTCGTTCAGAACTTGGCGCGGCTCATTTTGGACCGGAACAACTCGGCGATGCCGACCTCGCGCGGGCCGGGCATCACTGTGAAAGATTCACCGGGGCGCAGCGTGCCGGGCACGCGCACCGCCAGGTACATGCCGCACCAGCCGCTCTGCGCCATCAGCTTGCCCGCCTGGTTGAGACCCATCACCGCGTTGAACTTGAAGCAGGGGTAACGCGGCTCGCTGACGGCGAGCTCGCAGTCGGCGAATCCCAGCACGTCGCCCACCCAGGTCTCGGTTTCGAGCAGGCCGGCGAGCGTCAGGTTCTCGCCCAGGAAGCCGTTCGGCAGCGGCGCATCCCACGCCGAAACCCTGGCCTGGGCGCGCACCGTCTGCCAGAACGGGTAGTGCTCGCTCGGGTAGGCGTACACCGCCTTGGAGAGGCCACCGTGCACCGACAGGTCGGCCTGTTCGTCGCCTTCCAGCCCGAGCGGGCGCACGGTGACGCTGCCCTCGACGCCACGCTTGCCGATCGCCGTCAGCACGCTGCGACCGGCGATCGTCAGCTCGCTCGCCGTTGCGATATTGATGCTGAGGATTCGTCCGCTCATGCCGCGATGATGCCCGAGGCTGCGGCGACCCTCTTCACATGACCCGGGGCCATCGGGACAGAGAGCCTCGACGGTCACTCCTTGAATAGCCAGGACCTGCGGCATGCAGCCGTCGAACCGCACGAGCTTTGGCAGCGGTGATCGTGGGCGGCCGTGACCAGTCAGGCCTGCACCGCCACCATCACCGAATACGCCTTGAAGACCGCGGTGGCCGGCGTGCCGACCATCAGGCCGAGCGCCTCGACGCCTTCGTTGGTGACGCTCGCGGTGATGGCCGCGCCGCCGGGCAGCGTCAGCACGACGAGCGACGACACTGCGCCCTTCTCGACGCGCGACACCGTGCCGGCGAGCTGGTTGCGCGCCGAAAGCTGCCAGCCGGCGAAGTCGGTGACGAGAACGATGGCCGACGCCTTGATCAGCACCAGCGCCTCCATGCCCTTCTTCAGCTTGAGCCGCTTGGCGGCGCCGGCGGTCAGCGTGGCGACGATCTCGTCGCCGGCCTTGAGCGCGATCGTCACCTGGGCCGACACCGGGCCGGTCTCGACTGCGGTCACCGTGCCGGCGAACTGGTTGCGAGCGGTCGTCTTCATGGACATTCTCCTGAGTAGCCCTTGCAGGGCTGGCAATTTAGCGAGGCGCGCTTCCTGCGCGCGCAGGAACTCGCGATGGTCGGACTGCAGCGACCGCCAGGCCCGCAGCAAGCCTTGCGCTGCTTCGGTGAGCCGTGTGCCGCCGCCCCCTGCGCCTCCCGTGGCGGTTTCCAGCAACGGCTCGTTGGCCAGGTTGCACGCGGCGTCGAGCAGCATCCAGGCGCCCTTGTAGCTCAGGCCCGCAGTGCGCGAGGCCCTGGTGATCGAGCCCGTGCGGTCCAGCGCGTCGAGCAGCGCGAAGAAACGCGCGTCCAGGCGGCCCGCGAGCTTGAGGTCTGCGCTGAGAAGTGAACCGTCTGCCATGGGGCTATTGCATCACCATTCCATCAGCGCGACGGTCTTCACCTGCGCCCATACGGCCATGCCGACGCCCAGTTCGAGCGCATGGGCCGAGCGACGCGTCAGCCGCGCCACCAGCGGCACGCTGCCGACGCGCACGCGCACCAGCGCGAGGGCCGGGTGCGTGTCGTCGGCGATGGCCTCGACCGTGGCGCGCAACTGGTTGCCGATGCTCGTGCCGGTATGCGCAGCGAGCGTGATGCTGACGTCGCGCGCCTGCACGCGCAGGCGCACGCGCCGGCCGAGAGCCAGGCCCAGGTCGCGCGCCCACAGGCTGCAGCCTTCGGCCTGAGCGCCCACGTCGAGCCGCACCAGTTGCCACTGCGCGTCGCGCTCGCCGACCACGCCTTCGAGCACGACGCCGGCGTCCTCGCCGAGCGGCAGCGGCAGGTCCAGCCGCGCCAGCATGTCGGCCAGCGGCCCGGCGGCGGTGACGCGGCCGGCCTCCATCAGCACCAGGTGGTCGGCCAGCCGGGCTACTTCGTCGATGGCGTGGCTCACATAGACGATGGGAATCGCCAACTCCTCGTGCACGCGCTCGAGGTAAGGCAGGAGTTCGGCCTTGCGCTTCGCGTCGAGCGCGGCCAGCGGCTCGTCCATCAGCAGCAGGCGCGGGCTGGTCGCGAGAGCACGCGCGATGGCCACGCGCTGGCGCTCGCCGCCCGACAGCGTAGCCGGGCGGCGCGCCAGCAGCGGCGCGATGCCAAGCAAGTCGACGACCTGATCGAGCGCGATGCGGCGCTCGGCCGGTGCGATGCGCTTCATTCCGTAGTCGAGGTTGCGCCGCACGTCGAGGTGCGGGAACAGCGCCGCCTCCTGGACCACGTAGCCGAGCGCGCGCCGGTGCGTGGGGACGAAGCGGTCACCGGCGTCGTCCTGCCAGACCTCGTCGTCGAGCGCGACGCGGCCCTGGGCGTGCTCCAGCCCGGCCAGCGCGCGCAGCACCGTCGTCTTGCCGCAGCCCGACGGGCCGAACAGCGCACTGATGCCCGTGTCGGGCAACGCGAGCGCGACATCGAGCGTGAAGTCGCTGCGCGCGAGGTGCAATTGCGCGGAGATCACCGGTCGGCCCCGGCTTCCTCGCGCGCTGTCCGGTTGACGGCGTACAGCGTCACCAGCACGAGCAAGGCGAACGCGACCATGAACGCGGCCAGGCGGTGCGCGTCGGCGTACTCGGAGGCCTCGACGTGGTCGTAGATCGCCACCGACAGCACGCGGGTCGCGCCCGGAATGTTGCCGCCGATCATCAGCACCACGCCGAACTCGCCCACCGTGTGCGCGAAGCCGAGCACGCAGGCCGTCACGAGGCCCGGCCGCGCGAGCGGCAGCGCGACCGTGAAGAAGCGGTCCCACGCGCCGGCGCGCAGCGTGGCGGCGGCTTCCAGCGTGCGCTCGCCGATCGCCTCGAAGGCCTGCTGCAGCGGCTGCACGACGAAAGGCATCGAATACAGCACCGAGCCGACGACGAGCCCGGCAAACGTGAACGGCAGCCGCCCGAGGCCGAGGGCCTGGGTCAGTTGCCCGACCGGCCCCTGCGGGCCCATCAGCAGCAGCAGGTAGAAACCGAGCACCGACGGCGGCAGCACCAGCGGCATCGCGACCAGCGACGCCCACAGCGGCTTGAAGCGCGTTCGGGTGCGCGCCAGCCACCACGCGAGCGGCGTGCCGACGAGCAGCAGCGCGAGCGTCGTCGTCGCCGCCAGCTCGGCGGTGAGAAGGATCGCGCTCCAGTCGGCAGCGGTCATGGACCAATCTTGCGCCTCACTGGCCGTAGCCGTACGACTGGATCAGGCTTCTCGCCGGCGCGCTCTTCAAGTACGCGAGCAGGGCGGCAGCGGCCGGGTTCTTCTCGCCGACCTTCAGCAGCACCGCGTCCTGCCTGATCTCGCCGTAGAGAGATTGCGGAACGAGCCAGCTCGAACCCGTCGCCGGCTTGCCCGGAATCGCCACTTGCGACAGCGCGACAAATCCTAGCTCCGCATTGCCGGTGGCGATGAACTGGTAGGCCTGTGCGATGCTCTCGGCAGTGACGAGCTTGGGTGCCACGGCGTCCGTGAGCCCGCGCGCCTTGAGCACTTCCATCCCGGCCTGGCCGTAGGGCGCGAGCTTGGGGTTTGCGATCGCCAGGTGGGCGAACTTGCTGGATGCGAGCACCGCGCCCTGGTCGTCGACGAAGCCCGGCTGCGCGCTCCACAGCACGAGCCTGCCGATCGCGTACGTGAAGTTCGTGCCGGCCACGGCATGGCCTTCGGCAATCAGCTTCTTCGGTGTCTCGTCGTCGGCGGCGATCAGCACCTCGAACGGCGCACCGGCAACGATCTGCGAATAGAACTTGCCCGTGGCGCCGGACGACACTTTCAGCACGTGGCCCGTGGTCGCGGTGAACCCTTCGCCGATCTTGGCCAGCGGGCCGGCGAAGTTGGACGCGACGGCGACCGACACTTCGTCTGCATGCGCCGCCAGGGCCGTCACGCAGAGCGCAGCGCCGATGAGCATGCCTTGGAATCCGGATTTCATCGTCCTCACTCCTCGTGAAAGTCTCCCGCGAAATCTCGCTACGAGCGTCGTGTAGTGAAGCATACAACGCAACGCGTACCAATCCTCGCCGCGGACCTGGCACTTGCGTCGGCCGAAGTCGGGTTCGGGCGGCGAGCGCCAGTGGGTCGCTTTCGGGCCGGCGCTCGCGTTGCGCCAGGGCTTGCGGTGCATGTCCGGATCAAGGGCGCGGCGATTGGCTGACCCGATAAACTCACCTCATCAATAGGCGCCTCGACAGGCGAGGCTGCCCCGCCCCCGCTCCTTCACTCACTTCGACGACTGGACCCCCTCATGAACACGCACGCAATGGAAGATCCGCGCCTGAACGTCCCTGCCCATGTCACCAATGCCCGCCTCATCGCGTGGGTTGCCGAGATGGTCGCGCTGACCGAACCGAGTTCGGTCTACTGGTGCGACGGGGGCGAAGAGGAGTACCAGCGCCTTTGCACGCAGCTCGTCGAGGCCGGCACGTTCAGGCGACTCAATCCCGACCTGCGCCCGAACTGCTTTCTCGCGCGCAGCGATGCGGCGGACGTGGCGCGGGTGGAGGACCGCACCTTCATCTGTTCGGAACGCCAGGAAGACGCTGGCCCGACGAACAACTGGATGGCGCCTGCGGAAATGCGCGCGTTGTTGCAGACAGGTGAGCGCCCACTCTTCAAGGGGGCGATGAGAGGGAGAACGATGTACGTGGTGCCCTTCAGCATGGGACCGATCGACTCGAAGATCGCTCACCTCGGCGTCGAACTCAGCGACAGCGCCTACGTCGCCGTCAGCATGAAGATCATGACGCGCATGGGCCGCCACGTGCTCGAGGTACTCGGCGCCGACGGCGCCTTCGTGCCCTGCGTGCACACCGTAGGCGCGCCGCTGGCAGCCGGCCAGGCCGACGTGCCCTGGCCGTGCAACAAGACCAAGTACATCGTCCACTACCCCGAGACGCGCGAGATCTGGAGCTACGGCTCGGGCTACGGCGGCAATGCGCTGCTCGGCAAGAAGTGCTTTGCGCTGCGCATCGCGAGCTGGATGGGGCGCGAGACCGAGAACAGCCTCGGTTGGCTGGCCGAGCACATGCTGCTGCTGGGTGTCACCTCGCCCGACGGCCGCAAGCACCACATCGCGGCGGCGTTTCCGAGCGCCTGCGGCAAGACCAACTTCTCGATGATGATCCCACCCGCGGGGTTGGAAGGCTGGAAGGTCACTACGATCGGCGACGACATCGCCTGGATCAAGCCGGGTGCCGACGGGCGCTTCTACGCGATCAATCCCGAGGCCGGCTATTTCGGCGTCGCGCCGGGCACCAGCGAGAAGACCAACGCCAACTGCCTGGCCAGCCTCGGGCATGACGTGATCTTCACCAACGTTGCCCTCACCGACGATGGCGACGTGTGGTGGGAGGGAATGACCGAGACCCCGCCGGCGCACTGCATCGACTGGCAGGGCAGGGACTGGACGCCGGTCATCGCCAAGGAGACCGGGGCCAAGGCGGCGCACCCCAATTCACGCTTCACGGTTGCAGCCACCAACAACCCGGTGCTCGACGTGGACTGGGACAGCCCCGACGGCGTGGCGATCGACGCCTTCATCTTCGGCGGCCGCCGCTCGACGACGGTGCCGCTGGTGACCGAGGCGCGCGACTGGGTCGAAGGCGTCTACATGGCCGCCACGATGGGCAGCGAGACCACCGCCGCCGCGGCGGGGCAGCAGGGCGTGGTGCGGCGCGACCCGTTCGCGATGCTGCCCTTTGCGGGCTACAACATGAGCGACTACTTCCAGCACTGGCTGGACATGGGCACCCGGATCGGTGCGCTGTGCGCGAAATCCGGCGCCGCGCTGCCGAAGATCTTTTGTGTCAACTGGTTCCGCAAGAGTGTCGACGGCAAGTTCGTCTGGCCGGGTTTTGGAGAGAACATGCGCGTGCTCAAGTGGATAATCGATCGCGTGCACGGCCGTGCCGATGGCGTCGAGAACGTGTTCGGCACCAGTCCGCGCTACGAGGACCTGAACTGGACCGGACTCGATTTCAGTCCGGCCCAGTTCCGGCAAATCATGAGCGTCGACCCTGAGGCCTGGCGCGCCGAACTCGCGCTGCACGACGAGCTGTTCAAGCAACTCGCCTACCACCTGCCGGCCGAGCTGACGGCGACCAAGGCCCGGATTGAGTCGCGCCTGGCCGCCTGAAGCATCTCTGCATGCCAGCACCCGCCCTGCCGGCCGCGTCCGTCGATCTCAGCGACGCCGAGTTCCAGGAACTCGACGAGCTTCTCGCCGCCACGCCCGAGCCGCTGCTCGCGATGGATGCGGTGATGCTCGACGGCTACCTTTGCGGTCTGCTGGCGCAACCGGTGCTGATCCCGCCGCAGCAATGGCTGCAGTGGGTGTTCGATGCCGAAGGGCGCCCGCTACCCCGGGGTGGCGATCAGGTTGCGCACGAACGGGCGCAAGCTTTGACGCTGCGCCGCCACTCGGCGCTCAACCGCGCCCTGCTCGACGAAGGCTGGTTCCACCCGCTGATCCTCGAGGACGGCGAATCCGAGGCCGACAGCACGGACGACGCGGATGAAGTGGATGCGTCGGACGCCCTCAACCCGGTCTCGCGCGCCCTGATGCCCTGGGTGGCGGGCTTCCAGGACGCGTGCACGAGATTTCCCGCCTTGCTGGAGCTCGACGACCCGGCCGTCGCGCCGGCGCTTGCGCGACTGTTCCGCCACCTGCCCGCCGAGACCGACGAGGAGCGCGAGCTGATCGCGACGCTCGACCGCGAGCTGCCGCTGGCGACATTGGACGACGCGATCGAGGAGCTCGTGGCCGCCGTCGCCGATCTGGCCGACCTGACGCACGACGCCCGCTACCGTGTCGACACCGTGCGCCGCGACGCGCCCAAGGTCGGCCGCAACGATCCCTGCCCCTGTGGCAGCGGCAGGAAATTCAAGCAGTGCCACGGCTCCAACTGAACGAGCTGCGCAGCTCGTAGCGATGCGCCTGCAACTTCTGTCGGACTTACATCTCGAGACCGAAGACTTCGATCCCGAGCCCGCGCCGCGCGCCGAACTGCTCGTGCTGGCGGGCGACATCGACAGCACCTGGGTTGGCCTGGAGCGCTTTCGCGGCTGGCCGGTACCGGTGATCTTCGTCGCTGGCAACCACGAGTTCGACGGCCGCGAGCTCACCCGAGCCTGGCCGGACCTGCGCGAGCGCTGCAGTGCACTCGGCTTCATGCTGCTGGAATGCGAGAGCGTGGTACTGACCAGTGCGCTCGGCCAGCGCGTGCGTTTCGTCGGCACTGCGCGCTGGTGCGATTTCGACCTCTTCGGCAGCGAAGGGCGCGAGCGCGCCATGCGCGCCGCCGGCTACTACATGCGCCTGATGGCCGCTACGCGCCATGGCCAGCCGTTCGATGCCGTGCAGGTGCGCGACGAGGCGGTGGCCTGCCGGCGCTGGCTGGAAGGCGAGTTGCACCGGCCGCGGGGCGACTGGGACACGACTGTGGCCATCACCCATTTCGGCCCGAGCCGGCGCAGCGCCGACCCGCGCTATGGCGACCAGCCCGGCACGGCGAGCTTCTGCAACGCCGACGACGAGCTGCTGCCGCTGGCGCGACTCTGGATGCACGGCCACCTGCATTGCCGGCACGACTACCTCGTGGCGCACGACCGCGGCGCGGCGACGCGCGTCGTGTGCAATGCCCGCGGCCATGGGCGCAAGGGCGAGGCCACGGGCTTCGACGGCCAGCGCGTGTTCGATCTGGGCTGGCGCTGACAAGCATCAAGCCGCCGCCACCAGTCTGCGTCAGACTCGAAACCCATGCTTCCATGGAAGGGTCGTTGCCATGAACATCCTGATCGCCGCCGATGGCAGTTCTTACACGAAGCGCATGCTGGCCTATCTGGCCGCGCACGACGAGTGGCTGGGCGCCAGTCACAAGTACACCGTGATGACGGTGGTGATGGCTCTGCCCGCGCGCGCCGTCGCCGTGCTCGACAAGGAAGTCGTCAAGGGCTACTACGACGACGAGGCGGAAAAGGTCTTCAAGCCGATCCGCACCTTCTTCACGCGCCAAGGGATCAGCGCGTCATTCGTTGCCAGGGTCGGTCCGGCGGCAGAGCTGATCGCCAGGCAGGCCGAGGCGGGTAAGTTCGATCTGCTGTTGATGGGCTCGCACGGTCACGGCAACCTGAGCAACCTCGTCATGGGTTCGGTGGTCACCAAGGTGCTGGCGAACTGCAAGACGCCGCTGCTGCTGGTACGCTGAGCCGCCGTAGCGAGGCGCGTGTGAAACTGCGCAGCGAAGGCGGCTCGAGCTCGCGCCTGCCCTGCACAACTGCGCAGGTGCTTCGGTCCGGCTCGAGCCGCTGCGGCGATCGCTCAGCGCTTGCGTTTCAGTCGGCGACTGAGCCAGCTCATCGGCGAATCATCGCCTAGAGCTCTCTCGTCAACGGGAGTAGCGTCTTCGGCGAGATCGCTGCCGACCGGGCCGAGACTGACCTCGAGCCCGATTTCCGTGCCCATATCGGCGGGATCGCCTTCCACCGTTGCCGGCTGTCTGACGACGATGCGGCGAAAGAACCAGGCACCTGCTGCCAAACCCATTGCGAACCCCCGAGGGCGACATGAGTGGGCAGTCTGCGCCCTGGTCGGCGCCGCGAAGCGCGGAACAGCGGCAACTTCGCGTGGCAGTTGTATCGGCAGGTGTCGCCCGCCTGGCCGCGTCGCAGGCGGGCTCCCAACGCGTTCGCTCGCAGATTGGGATGGCGCTGACGCCCGCGAGCGCCTAAGCTTGACCGATCCAGGTGTCGGGGCCGGAATGGCGAATAGCCTGTTGCCCGAAGTCGACCGATGAACCTCAGCGCGTTGCAGACCCTCACGTGGAGCACCGTGGTCGGTGCGGTCGTCAGCGCGCTCGCGCTTGCTTCAGGGGGACCGATCGTTCCCGAGCGCGAGCGGACCGTCGTCGATGGCCCGGGAGTGCGGCTGCACCTGCCGACCGAGCCTACCGCGGCGGGTCGGCGTGAGCCGCCGGCGGCAAGCGCAGCACGCGACAGCGTTTCACTGCACGCCATGACGGTCGGGCGTTGAGCGCCCTAGCGCGAACCGAACATCATCTGCCGCGCAAGCGCCGACTTGACCGGCGAGAGTGCCTGCAACGCGGCCAGGCCGATGCCGCGTGCCGCGCCCAGACCCGGCAGTTCCCAGGTGAAGCTGCGCGCGAGGAAGTCGGTTGCGGCGATCATGCTCCAGCGGTCCGGTGCGCGGCGCCATTCGAGTCGGCGCAGCACGCTATCGACGTCGGTGCTGGCGGCGAGCGAGCGCACAAGCTCGAAGGCATCTCGCAGGCCGAGGTTCAGGCCCTGTCCGGCCACCGGGTGCAGCGTCTGCGCGGCATTGCCGATGCGCACCGCGCGCCCTTCGACGAGCGTGCGTTCGGCGTTCAGGCCGAGCGCGAAGTGCTTGAGTGGCGTGACACCCGTCAGCTGCCTGACCGCGGGATGGAAGATGCCACCCAGCACCGTCAGGCGCTGCGCGTCGCTCAGCGGCGCGACCGGATCGTCGTCGGTGGGAACGCACCAGACGAGCGCGGCGCGCTGCACCGCCCCGTCGCGCTGCAACGGCAGGAGGGCTACGGGTCCCTGGCGCGTGAAGCGCTCGAAGGCCGTGCCCGGCGATCCGCCTTCGAGCGTGACTTGACCGACCCAAGCCGTCTGCCCGTAGTCGTGGGCAATCGCCTTGCGCGCCTGATCGGCGAACACGCCGCCTTCGGCGACCACCGCGAGTTCATAGCGTTCGGCGATGCCAGCGTCGACTTCGACCCCGCTGCCATCGCCGAGGTTCTTCAGTCCCGCGACCGGCGTGCCGAAGCGGGCGCGCAGGCGCTGCGGCTCGCGCGCGCAGGCAGCCACCCACGCAGCCTGCAGCGGCGCCACGATGTGGCCATAGCTCAGCACCGCGCCGAGCATGGGCACGGCCTCGTCGATGGCGCGGATGCGCAGCTCGGGCTCGCCCAACGGGGCCCAGGTCGGCGGCTGCTGCGACACATGCACCTCGAGAATCGGCTGCGCGCGTGCCGCATCCCAGGCCCCGAGCCGCTCGAGCAACTGCACGCTGCCGAGCGAAAGCGCCAGCGTGCGCGGGTCGCGCGAGATGTCGAACGCCTCCGGGCGGGAATCGAACACCGTCACCGCCGCCCGCGGTAATGCGCGCGCCGCGAGCAGTGCCAGGCTCAACCCCACCGGGCCGGCTCCGATGACGGCGAGGTTCAATGCCGGGGCGAGTGGCGACGCGTTGGTCATGTGTTCCTTCCGCGCAGATTCTTGAAGCGACTGCGCAGGCCTGCATTATTCGCTGCACCGATCGTCCGCGGGGAAGGGTGCGACCAGCGGAAGGTACATGCGACGTCTCATCGCGGCTAAAGTCGAGCCCGAGTGCCCACGCAGCATAGTTGGTTCAAAGGAGATGGATCGTGCAAACACAGGTCGGCATCATCGGCGGCGGGCCTTCGGGCCTGTGTCTGGCGCGGCTGCTCAGCCTCGCCGGCATCAAGAGCGTCATCTTGGAACGCCACGACCGCGCGCATGTCGAGGCGCGCATTCGCGCCGGAATCCTGGAGCAGGGCATGGTCGACCTGATGCGCAAGGCGCAGGTCGGCGCGCGCATGGACCGCGAAGGCCTGCTCCACGACGGCATCATGCTGAGCTTCGACGATCGCGTCGAACGGGTCGATCTGTCGGGTCTGACCGGCGGCAAGCAGGTGATGGTGTACGGCCAGACCGAGCTGACCCGGGACCTCTACGACGTGGTGCTGAAAGACGCCAACATCACGGTGCTGTTTCAGGCGCACGACGTGCGCCCGCTCGGTTTTCTCGAAGGCAAGCCGGTGCTCGCTTTCGTCAAGGACGGCCTGCCGCAAGCGCTGAACTGCGATTACCTCGCCGGCTGCGACGGTTACCACGGCGCGTCGCGCGCCGCGGTGCCGCGTGACAGGATCTCCGAATACGAGCGCGTCTACCCGTTCGGCTGGCTCGGCCTGCTGTCCGACACGCCACCAGTGCACGAGGAGCTGATCTACTCCAACCACGAGCGCGGCTTCGCATTGTGCTCGATGCGCTCGCACACGCGCAGCCGCTACTACGTGCAGGTCGGCCTCGACGAGAAGGTCGAACAATGGTCCGACGATCGTTTCTGGGACGAGATCCGGCGCCGCTTGCCCGAGCGATTCGCGGCGAAGATGATCACCGGGCCGGCTATCGAGAAGAGCATCGCGCCGCTGCGCAGTTTCGTTGCCGAACCGCTGCGCTTCGGCAAGCTGTTCCTCGTCGGCGACGCGGGGCACATCGTGCCGCCGACCGGCGCCAAGGGGCTGAACCTCGCGGCGTCGGACATGTTCTACCTGTCGACTGCGCTGATCGCGTTCTACCAGCAGGGTCGCACGGACCTCCTCGACCGCTACTCGGAGACCGCGCTGCGCCGCATCTGGGCCGCGGTGCGCTTCTCGTGGTGGTTCACCTCGATCTCGCACAAGTTCGGCAACGACGCCATCGAACGCAGGATTCAACGGGCCGAATTCGACTACCTGATGGGTTCGACCGCCGGCAAGACGACGATCGCGGAGAACTACGTCGGGCTGCCGTTTGATCCAGGGTTCAGGTAGCGACAGCGCGCGTGCATCGCGTTCGGCAGATGGACGAGCCCGCTCGCTCGACGCGGGCTCAGCCTTGCCAGCCTCAGCCCTGCGAGTGGAGTTGCCGTTCGAGCTGGTGCAGCACGCGGTAGCAAGGCAGTACCTGGGCCACGCTCGCGTTCGGCTCGCGGCCCTCGCGGATCGCGGCGAAGAACTCGCGGTCCTGCAGCTCGATGCCGTTCGTCGACGCCGCGACCTTGCTGACGTCGATCTTCTCGTCCTTGCCGTTGAACAGGTCGTCGTAGCGCGCGATGTAGGTCGCGCTATCGCCGATGTAGCGGAAGAACGTGCCCAGCGGCCCGTCGTTGTTGAACGACAGGCTCAGCGTGCAGATGGCGCCGCTGCTGCTCTTCAGCTGGATCGACATGTCCATCGCAATGCCCAGTGTCGGATGGATCGGCCCCTGCACGGCGTGGGCCTGCACGATTTCGCCACCGGTCTGATACGCGAACAGGTCCACTGTGTGCGCCGCGTGGTGCCACAGCAGGTGGTCGGTCCAGCTGCGCGCCTGGCCGAGCGCGTTCATGTTGGTGCGGCGGAAGAAGTAGGTCTGCACGTCCATCTGCTGGACGCTGAACGCGCCCGCCTCGATGCGCCGGTGAACGTACTGGTGGCTGGGGTTGAAGCGACGCGTGTGGCCAACCATCGCGACGAGGCCGGTGCTCTGTTGCAGCGCGGCAACCTCCTCGGCGCCCTTGAGCGTGTCGGCCAGGGGGATCTCGACCTGCACATGCTTGCCTGCGTTCAGGCAGGCGATGCTCTGCGCGGCGTGCATCTGCGTCGGCGTGCAAAGGATCACCGCGTCGACCTGCTTCAGCGCCAGGCTGTCGGCGAGCTCCGTGCTCACGTGGCCGATGCCGTATTTCATGGCGACTTGCTTCGTCTTGTCGAGCTCGCGGCTGACCAGCGAGACAACCTCGACGCCGTCGATCAGAGCGATGGCGTCCAGATGCTTGGTGCCGAACGCACCGGCACCGGCCAGAGCGACCTTGATCGTCATGGCCTGCTCTCCAGGATCAGGTGGCCCACTGCGGTGTTCGATGCAGGGACGTGATAGAAGCGGTGTCGCACGACCGGTGTCTTGTCGCCCATCGCACCGCGCGCGATGAGCCACATCACGAGCTCGATGCCCTCCGAGCCGGCCTCGCGAACGTAGTCGATGTGCGGCATCTTCGACAGGCTCTCGGGGTCGGCGATCAGGCGGTCGAGGAAGGCGTTGTCGAATTCCTTGTTGATCAGGCCGGCGCGCGGCCCCTGCAACTGGTGGCTCATGCCGCCCGTGCCCCAGATCTGCACGCGCAAGGGCTCGTCGTAGGACTCGACGGCCCTGCGTATCGCCTGCCCGAGCATGAAGCAGCGCCGCCCCGACGGCGCCGGGTACTGCACCACGTTGACCGCAAACGGGATCACCGGGCATGGCCAGGCCTGTGGCTGGCCGCACATCAGGCTCAGCGGCACCGTGAGGCCATGGTCCACGTCCATCTTGTTGACGATGGTGAGGTCGAAGTCGTCCTGGATCACCGACTGCGCGATGTGCGAGGCGAGTTCGGGGTGGCCGATCACCGTAGGCACCGGGCGTGCTCCGTAACCTTCGTCCGCCGGCCTGAACTCGGCCGCTGTGCCGATTGCGAAGGTCGGGATCAGCTCGAGGCTGAACGCCGTCGCGTGGTCGTTGTAGACGAGGAAGATGACGTCGGGCCTGTTCTCCTTCATCCATTGCTTCGAAAACTCGTAACCCTTGAACACTGGCTGCCAGTAGGGCTCGCCGGTCTTGCCGTGGTCGATGGCCGCGCCGATAGCCGGCACGTGCGAGGTGTAGACGCTGGCTGTGATTCGCGCCATTACTGCTTCTCTCCGACGTAGCGATTGCCCGCTATCGAGCGGCCGCCGTTGATCATCATCGCGCGGTACGCCTGCTCGGTCATGCCGGTCATGCTGCCGGCCATCTGCTGAAAGCTCTTGCCGTCGGTGGCGCCGATCTTGGCCAGGAAGTAGATATTGCCGCCGAGGCGCATGCACCAGTTGAGGTCGCGCGCGAGTACGGCCTGCTTCTGCTCTTCGGTCATCGGCCATTCGTCGAGATAGGCACGTTCGTTCGCCTTGAAGCGGGCGCGGTTGTCGGCCTTCATGAGCGACATGCAGAACTGGTTCAGGTGGTAGCCCTTGCGCGACTGGTCGGCGTCGAAGATCGTCGTGCCTGGAATGTCCAGATAGGGTTTGTGCAGTGCCATGTCATTCCTCCGGCCAGTACAGCCGCATCGGGTTGTCCACCAGCAGTTTCTTCTGCAGCTCGGGCGTCGTTGCAATGTGCGGGATGAAGTCTACGAGCAGTCCGTCGTCGGGCATGTGATCCTTCAGGTTCGGATGTGGCCAGTCGGTACCCCAGAGCACGCGGTCGGGAAAAGTCTCGACGATGCGCCTGGCGAAGGGCACGACGTCGCGGTAGGCGTTCTGCTCGCCGGCCAGCGCTTTCGGTCCGGTGACGCTCAGCCGCTCGGGGCAGCTCACCTTGCTACACACGTTCGGGTGGTCGCGCATGAGCTTCACGAACAGTTCGAACTGCGGGCCATCGACGGCCAATCTCACGTCGGGGCGGCCCATGTGGTCGACGACGATCGTGGTCGGCAGCGCAGTGAAGAAGTCCCACAGCTCGGGCAGGTCCACGGCCTCGAAATAGATCACCACCTGCCAGCCCAGCGGCGCGACGCGGCCGGCGATCTCCATCAACTCGTCTCTGGGTGTGAAGTCCACCAGGCGCTTGACGAAGTTGAACCGCACGCCGCGCACGCCGCTGTCATGCATGTCCCGCAGTTCGCGGTCGGTAACGCTGCGCCTGACGGTCGCGACGCCGCGCGCCTTGCCGCCGGAATGCACGAGCGCATCGACCATCGCCCGGTTGTCGGCTCCGTGGCAGGTGGCCTGCACGATCACGCTGCGCGCGAAGCCGAGGTGGTCGCGCAGCGCGAAGAGCTGCTGCTTCGAGGCATCGCAGGGCGTGTACTTGCGCTCGGGTGCGTACGGGAAGTCTGCGCCGGGGCCGAACACATGGCAGTGTGCGTCGACCGCGCCCGCGGGCAGCTTGAACCGTGGCCTGGAGGGATCGGCGCACCAATCCAGCCAGCCTGGAGTCTTGTGGAATTGCATCGCTGCGCCCTTCATGGCTTCGGCTTGATCGAGCCGAGGATGCGGTCGGCCTCGATGCGCCAGTCGTCGCCACGGGCGAACGACTTCGTGCCACGCGCGCCGAACACGCCCTCGTCCGCGAGATCGGCGACCCAGGCCTGGCGCTCGGCGGTGCCCTCGGCCGACCAAGGCGTCAGCCCGATCTCGCGAACGGTCTCCGCCACCTCGCGCACCTCTTCGCTGCGGCGGCGGCCGTGCTCGATCACGCGCTGGAAGAAATAGGCGCCCTGGCGCTCCCAGTCGATGCCGGGGAAGGTCTCCTGGAGCGACGCGATCAGTGCATCTTCGACGCCATAGGCGCGCGCTGCAGTGAAGCTCTCGATCACCATCGCCTCCAGGCCCTTGATCATCACGCTGCGGCACATCTTGGTCGCCGAGGCGATGCCGAGCTTTGCGGATGCGACCTTGGCCTCAAAGCCCAGTTCAGCGAGCAGAGGTCGCAGGGCCGCTGCATGGGGCCCGCCGAGCAGCAGCGGAACCTTGATGCGGTAGGGCGGGATCGAGGTCATCACCGCGCCTTCGACATAGCGGCCGCCCGCGGTGTCGATCAGCCTCGCTGCGCGCTGCTTGGCACCGGGCGACGCCGAGTTGAAGTCGAGGAACCAGGCGCCCTTCTCGACCGCCGGCGCGCAGGCCTGCGCCACCGGCACGGCCTGGCTCGCGGTGACGGCGCTGACGATCAGGTCAGCCGCGGCTGCCAGCTCGGCGTGCGACGCCACGAGCCGCACGCCGTTCGCGGCGGCGTGCGCGCGCAGCGCAGCGCCCTGCCCGAGGTCGAGCTTCAGGTCGTACGCGCTGACCCGCAAGCCCAGCTTGCGCAGGTCTTCGGCCAGGATGCGCCCGACTTCGCCGTAGCCGACGAGGCCAATCTGCCATTGCCTTGCATCGGTAACCATGACTCAGTCGATGTACCTGAGCCCGGCCTTCGCCAGCGGCTCGCGCATCTTGTACATGTCCAGCCCGAGCACGCCGTCGGCGAGCCTGGCGCGCTTCTCGGACTCGTTGGCCTCGCGCGCCTCGGCCGCGTCTGCGGCCTGCTGGGCGAACGCTGCGGGAACGACGACCACGCCATCGGCGTCGGCGATCACCACGTCGCCCGGGTTCACCAATGCACCGGCGCAGACCACCGCAATGTTGACCGAACCGAGCGTCGCCTTGATCGTGCCCTTGGCGTTGACGGCGCGGCTGAACACCGGGAAGTCCATCTCGGTCAGATCTTTCACGTCGCGCACGCCGCCGTCGATGACGAGGCCCAGCGCGCCGCGGGCGCGAAAGCTCGTCGCCAGCAGGTCGCCGAAGAAGCCGTCCTCGTTGTCGGAGGTGCAGGCCGCGACGACGACATCGCCGGTCCGCAGTTGTTCGGCGGCGACGTGCATCATCCAGTTGTCTCCGGGTTGCAGCAGCACCGTGACCGCCGTGCCGCAGACATGGGCGCCGGCATAGATCGGTCGCATATACGGCTTCATCAGGCCGACCCGGCCCATCGCCTCGTGGATCGTGGCGACGCCGAAGCGCGACAGCTTCTCGACCGCCGCACTGTCGGCACGGACGATGTTGCGCTTGACGATGCCGAGCTGGTTCACGCTCATGGTCACAGTCCCTTCTGCTTCAGCGCTGCATCCAGCCGGGGGAACACGCGTCGCGCATTGCCCTCGTAGATCCGCTGGCGGTCGTCGCCGACGACGAGGGTCGAAGCCTCGACGTAGCGCCTAGTGTCGTCGTAGTAATGCCCGGTCTCGGGGTCGATGCCGCGCACGGCGCCGATCATCTCGCTGGCGAAGAGGATGTTCTCGACCGGGATCACGCTGGTCAGCAGGTCGATGCCCGGCTGATGGTAGACGCAGGTGTCGAAGAAGACGTTGTGCAGCAGGTGGTCCTTGAGCAGCGGCTTCTTCAGCTCCTGCGCCAGCCCGCGGAAGCGCCCCCAGTGGTACGGCACCGCGCCGCCGCCGTGCGGGATGATGAAGCGCAGCGTCGGGAAGTCCTTGAACAGATCCGACGTCAGGCACTGCATGAAGGCCGTCGTGTCGGCGTTCAGGTAATGCGCGCCGGTCGTGTGGAAGCACGCGTTGCAGCTGGTGCTGACGTGGATCATCGCCGGGATGTCGTACTCGACCATCTTCTCGTAGATTGGGTACCAGTGCCGGTCCGACAGCGGCGGGCTGGTCCAGTGACCGCCGGAGGGGTCGGGGTTGAGGTTGATGCCGACATTGCCGTACTGCTCGACGCACTTCACCAGTTCGGGAATGCAGGTCGCCGGGTCGACGCCGGGCGACTGCGGCAGCATCGCCGCCGGGATGAAGTTGTCGGGGAACAGCCTGGAAACGCGGAAGCACAGCTCGTTGCAGATCGCGGCCCAGGTCGAAGAGACCCCGAAGTCTCCGATGTGGTGCGCCATGAAGCTGGCGCGCGGGCTGAAGATCGTCAGGTCGGAGCCGCGCTCCTTCATCAGCCTGAGCTGATTGTCAGCTATGGTTTCGCGCAGCTCGTCGTCGCTGATCTTCAGCTCCGACGCCTTGGGCATCGCCGATGGGTTCTTGATGCCTGCGATCTGGCGGTTGCGCCAGTCTTCGAGCGACTTCGGCGCGGTGGTGTAGTGGCCGTGGCAGTCGATGATCATGGCTTGTCTCCAGTCCAGACCGACGCGGGGACCATGACGTCGCCGCGCATGATCAGACGCGCGGTGCGCAGCAAGGCAGCACGGGTGACGTTCTGTGGGTTCCCAGGGTCCAACCCCAGTTCGACGCTGAATTCGCCCGTCGGGTGCTCGACCGAGATCGTCTTCGGATTGCCTGGGGGCAACACTGCGATGCCCTGCGTGACCGAACCTTCGAGCACACATGCGGTGCCGACCGTCACCGCAGCCAGCACGCCGATGGCGTCATGGCACACATGCGGGATGAAGCTGCGCGTGCTGATGCTGCCGCCGTGCTTCGGCGCCGCGATCACCGTCATCTTCGGAAAATTCTTGCTGCTCACGTCACCGAGCTTCATCGCATGCCCGCAGGCGAGTCGCAGCCGCTCCATGCGCGCCTTGAGCTCGGTATCGGCGTTCATTTCGGCGACCGTCTCGTAGCCGGTCCGACCGACGTCGCCGGCTTTGAAGATGACCAGCGGCATGCCGTTGTCGATGCAGGTCACCTCGATGTCGAATGCCGGCTCGTCAGCCTTCCGGTCGACGTGGATCACGTCGCGCACCTTGCCGGTGGGCAGCAGGGCCGAGCAGACCGAGCCCGCGGTGTCGAGGAAGTTGATCCTGATCGGCGCCGACGTGCCCGGCACGCCGTCGATGCGGGCCTCGCCCGCGTACTCGACCGCGCCGCCAGGCGTCTGCACGGTCACGTCGCACTGCATGTCGGTGTTCAGCGTCAGCACGCGCAGTGTCGTCGTCTCGCCCTGCGCCCGGGCCATGCCGCGTTCGAGCGCGAAGGGCACCACCGCAGCGAGCATGTTGCCGCAGTTGGGCGTGGTGTCGACCGTGTCCTTGTCGGGCTGCAGCTGGGCGAACAGGAACTCGAGGTCCACGCCGTCACGCTTGCTGCGGCTGACGATGCCGACCTTGCTCGTCAGCGGGTGCGCGCCACCGAGGCCGTCGATCTGCCGCGCATCGGGCGAGCCCATCACCGCGAGCAGCACGCGGTCGCGCGTGGCGATGTCGGCGGGCAGGTCGGCGGCGTCGAAGAACGGCCCGCGCGAGGTGCCGCCGCGCATGAACAGGCAGGGGATGGGGCGCTGCATGGAAGTCCTACCGGGTGAGTGCGAGGTCATCGGAGGCAAGCGTACCGCCGTGCGCGCGCCTGTTCCGCCCTCCAGGCCTTTCGTCCGCTACATCGAGATCGATCCCTCCCGGAACTCGGTCGGGTCCAGCCAGACATTCACCAGCACCGGCCTGCCGTTCTTCGCCAGCGCTCGCGCACGGGCCAGCGCCCCGGGCACCTCGGCCATTGTGCGCACCAGGATGCCTTCGGCGCCGAACCCTGCAGCCACCTCGTGATAGGCGGTGCGGGCGAGCACGGTGGCCACGTCGTCGTGCAGCATCTTCACCTGTTCGCGGGCGATCTGCGTCCATCCGGCATCGTTGCCCACCAGCGCGATGACCGGGATGCCATGGCGCACGAAGGTGTCGAACTCGACCAGGCCGTAGCCGCAGGCGCCGTCGCCGAAGACGATCCAGACCTCGGCCTCAGGGTGGCACAGTGCTGCCCCGAGCGCGAAGCCCGCTCCGACACCGAGCGTCCCGAAGGCGCCGGGATCGAGCCACGATAGCGGCCCGCGCGGGTGCATCACGTACGACGCCGTCGCGACGAAATCGCCGCCGTCGGCGACGAGCCAGGCGTTGTCGCCGGCCTCTTTCTCGAGCGCACGAAACAGCGCGACGGGGTTGACGAACTCGCCGCGCTTTTCGGCCTGGTGGTCGATCTCGGTCTCGCGTTCGGCGTCGCGTGCGCGAAGTTGCTCGACCCATGCGGACCACCCCGCCGATGCGACCTTGCCCGATTGCGCCAGCGCCTGCAGGAACATCCCGGCGTCGCCGATCGCAGCGACATCGGGGCGGCGGTTCAGCCGCGCGTCCCTGACGCTGCGGTTGGCGGCGATCAGCGTCGCGCCGCGCCGCACGTGCTTGCCGTAGTCGAGGCGGAAGTCGCACGGCACGCCGGCGAGCAGCACGCAATCGGCGTCGCGCAGCGCCTGCCGCCGCTGGTGGCGCATCTGCAGGCGGTGGTTGCGGCCGAGCAGGCCGCGCCCCATTCCCGACAGGTAGACCGGAATGCCGAGCTTGTCGACCGCCGCGGCGACGCTTGCCGCGTCGCCGGCGCGCACCAGCGTCTGGCTGCCGATGACGAGCAGCGGCTTCTTCGCCTTGTCCAGAGCGGCGAGCGCGGCGTTCACGCTCGCTCCGGAAGCCTGCGGCGGCGCAACGTTGCGCACCTGCGGCGCGCTGACGTGCGCGCTGCCGGCGAACATCTTCTCGGCGTGGCGGTTCAGGTACCAGCGCAGCGTCCGGTCGGGTATCGACGTTCCCTTGCCCGCGGCGTCGGCGTACCACTGGCGGATCGACGTCTCGTCGTAGAGCAGGTCCACCGGGCACTCGATGAACACCGGCCCAGGCACTCCCGACACGGCGAGCGCGAAAGCTTCGTCGACCGCAGGGCCGAGTTCGCGCACGCGGCGGATCTTGATGAAGCGCTTGACGTGCGGCTTCACGAGGGGCAGTTGATCGATGTCCTGCAACGCGCCGCGGCCTTGCAGCGCGGTCGGCGCGGCGCCGCCGAACAGGACCAGCGGCGACTGCGCCAATTGCGCATTCTTCAGCGCGGTGATGGTGTTGGCGATGCCGGGCCCGGCCGTCACTGCGGCCACGCCTGGGAGGCCCGACAGCCGCGCGCTCGCATCGGCGGCAAAGACGGCGGTAGCCTCGTCGCGCACGTCGACGATACGGATGCCCCGCGCCTTGGACGCAGTGAGGATCGGCGAGATGTGGCCACCGCACAGCGTGAAGATGCAGCGCACACCGTGCGCCTGCAGGGCGGCCGCGACGCGATCGCCGCCGTGCGGCCTGGGTGGGGATGCGTTCATGGGCTTGATTGTCCCTACAGACCGATTCAGGCCCAGAGCACCGTGCCCTGGGCGGCGTACCACCCCTCTACCAGAGGAGCCACGGACGCCTCGATGCGTGCGCGCTTGATCTTCATCGTCGGCGTCAGGCAGCCGTTCTCGATCGCCCAGGGCTCGCGTGCCACCACGATCATGCGCAGCTGCTCGTAGTCCGGCCGCCGCCGGTTCACGTTCTGCAGCAGTTGGCCGAGTTCGGCTTCCACTTGAGCGCGCACGGCGGGGTCGCCCACCTTCGAGCGCAGGTCTTCGGCGAGGACGACCATCGCGTAGGCCGAGGGCTGGCCGACGCCCGACACCATCGACAGCTCGATCATCGGGTGCGCGTTGAGTTCGTTCTCGATCGGTGCCGGCGCCACGTACTTGCCCTTGGCGGTCTTGAAGAGCTCTTTGGCGCGGCCGGTGATCTTCAGCAGCCCGTCGGCCCGCAGCTCGCCCAGGTCGCCTGTGCGGAAGAAGCCGTCCTCGGTGAAGGACGCCGCGGTCAGCTCCGGTTGCTTGTAGTAGCCGCTGAACTGCGCGGGCGACTTGATGAGGATCTCGCAGTCCGGGGCGAGACGTACCTGCACGCCGGGCATCGCCACGCCCACCCAGCCGGCCTCGCTGGCCTGCTCGTTGGAGCTGTGCGAATACGAGTTGTCCTCGGTCATGCCGTAGCCCTCGAACAGACGCAGCCCGAGCTTGCGGTACCACTGGATCAGCGCCGGCGGTAGCGGCGCCGAGCCGCTGCCCGCCTGTACGACGGCGTCCAGCCCAAGCCCCTTGAGCACCTTGCGCGCCACGATGGGGCCGAGGATCGGAATGTTGAGCAAGCGATCGAGCTTTTCGGGCGGCATCTTCGCGAAGACGCCCTGCTGGAACTTGAGCCAGAGCCGCGGCACGGAGATGAAGAGTGTCGGTCGGGCGCGATTCAGGTCGGCGAGGAAGGTGTCCAACGCTTCGGCAAAGAAGAGATGCGCGCCGCCATCGACGAGCGCCGACGCCTCGACCCAGGAGCGTTCGAAGCTGTGCGCCAGCGGCAGGTACGACAGCATCCGACTCTCTCCCGTGCCGACGCGGCTGCGGGTGTCCTTCGAGATGCCCTCTCCGGCGCGGGTGATGGCGCCGAAGCTGACCATCGCCCCCTTGGGTTGCCCGGTCGAGCCGGACGTATAGATAAGCATCGCCAGGTCGTCTTCCTTGCGCGCCGGACGGCCCGCGAGCGGCGGCGTGCGCGAGACGATGACGTCCCAGGTCTCGAAGTCCGTCTTCGGGGCCAGCGGGAAGGCGATGCACGGCAGGCCGGCCGGCACGCCGGTGACCTGCTGCGGCCAGGCGTCGAGCTTGCCGACGAACAGCAAGCTCGCCCCGCTGTGCTCGAGCACGAAGCGCACGGTCTCGGCGGTCTCGGTGGGAAAGATCGCCACCGTGGTACACCCCGCCATCCAGATCGCCAATTCGGCGATGATGAAATGCGCGCAATTCTTCGACAGGATCGCGACGCGCGCGCCGGGCTCGAAGCCGCGGCTCTTCAGGTGCGCCGCCATGCGCCGCGCCTGGTCCAGCGTCTGCCCCCACGTATAGTCGGCCGCCCGGCCGCCGCCGAGCGGTTGAGTCAGGAACACCTCTTCCGGGTGCCCGGCCTCGTGGTCGTAGACGTAGTCGAGGATCAGTTTCGGTATGGCCATCGCTCGTTCCCGTGCTGTGCCCGCGCAGGGTAGCTCAGACCCGCGGCTGGCGGCATGCGGGGATTCCAGCGTAACGGGTGGCGTGCGCCACGGGGTTGCCGGCGCAATGCCAGTAGAGTGCGGCAATCCCAGGCTGAACCTTGGCCCGGCGAGAGACTGCCAGACCGCAGGAGGCAGCCAGCGCTTCCCATCGAAAGTGCGCTAACAAGCGCGATCGAATCGGAGGACGGATGTATGCGTTACGCGCTGATCGTGCTTTGGATGATGTGCTGCTCAGTGACTTCGGCCATCGCGCAGGTGAGCATCGGTATCGGGCTTCCAGGCGTGAGCATCGGGATCAACCTGCCGGTCTACCCGCAGCTCGTTCAGGTGCCGGGCTACCCGGT
>Ga0209048_10000729_pt1 | contig 34761 bp, 31 predicted proteins | sample FrelakmetCRP12CR_FD_187146 | JGI IMG/M metagenome (GOLD analysis project Ga0209048, IMG submission 187146) | Freshwater lake sediment microbial communities from the University of Notre Dame, USA, for methane emissions studies - CRP12 CR (SPAdes)... | ecosystem: Environmental > Aquatic >...
CCCTTGTCATCATGCCGCTTCACGCTACGCCCTCACGTCACTCTGACCCTACGATTCCGACCCCGCACTCCAACTCGGAACACTCGGAACTACGTCCCCCACAGACCACGACGGCGAGCAAGCGGCGCATGACGGTGGAGAGGGGCGCACGGCCGGTGCGCAGGAGCAGGTGGAAGTGGTTGGGCATGAGGCACCAGGCCAGCAGGCCCGTGTGGGTGCGCTCGACGCCGCGGGCGAGGCGATCGAGGAAGTCCTGCCGATCGCAGTCATGTTCGAAGATTGCGCAGCGCTCGATGCCGCGGGCGATCACGTGGTGCAGGGCGTCGGGAGCATCGAGGCGCGGTCCGCGGGGCATAGGGCACACGCGTACGGCGATGTGGATAGACTGTCAAGAGGTGTTGCATGCAGTGTGTCAACCAACTCGGAACACTCGGAACTACGTCCCCCAATATCCCCGCCAAAACGCCACATGAGGGTGCTAGATTCTCAAATGCTTAGAATGGGAGTGTTAGCGTTACGAGTAGCGACTACTGCTTGTGCCCAACGTTCTCGAAGACCGTCACACCGAGAACCTCAGCGAGCTTGCGGTATTCTTCGGGCAGACTCGACTCCAACACCAAAACGGACTTGATGGTTGGAGGGACCTCGTGGCCGCCAGCCAGGTTCATCGCCTTCAGCAACGCACCGTATTTTATGGTTTGATATAATCCACGTTTGTAGTCGAAGGGAAGCGCGTCTGAGACAGCGGCTTTGACCTCCACGGCAATGCAGACATCAGCGGATTTGAACACCACGTCAATCTCATCATTGGAAGGCAGTGGATATTCGATGAACGCCTTCCAGCCGTGCCCGGCTCCAACAATCTCCGGGTGCTGACGCACGTACTCCTTCAGGTTCTTATGTTCAATGGATTCACCCCCCGTACCGAAGGGCTTCTTCACTTTCTCAGGTTGCTTCTCCGGTGGAATATCTACCGTCACCGGTGGAAGATTCAATTTTTCCAACACATCATTCCACCGACTCCCAAAATTCACTATTCGCTGGTATTCCACGTTGGTCTTGGCCTCTTTCTCTGCACGGGACATTTGGGGGTAGTCTGGCCAGAACTCCTTGATCCCATCACTTGGCAAGCCTCGGTTCTCTACCTTGCCCGTCTTCCCGACCACCAAGCTCTGGATGCACGGGATTGGCTCGCCCCATTCGCCTTCAAGCCCCTTCAGCAGGCGGCCCATTCTTGCGAGCACATCACCCATACCGTTTGCATGCGGGTCACCATTTTTGTCCAGCCTTTCTATCCGTGCCGCCAGATCTCCGTAGGTTAAACCAGTAATGAGTCCGCTACGGTGATCAAACACATACTGAACGAGCTTAACCAGACTCTTGCAGCAATTGTCATTTGCACCCCACCTTTTCTGGCCACCCAACTATACGTTGGGCAGGGAATTCGACCACGTTGCTCCAATAACAAACTGCAATGTTGATTTCACTTCCAGCAGCTATGGTTTGCCTGGGCTGGTCCCTTGGTGGGAGAATCAACGGTGATCATGGTCAGAACAGACGAACGGGTCTGCGTTGAGGCGCCCCCGGGGACAGGCTGGTTTTCTGCAGCTGGCCCCGCGTTCAATCACTGGCTTACAAACCGAAAAGTAGCCTGTCCCCATTCCGCGGCCCCATTCTGCGCTTCTTCTCGCTCACGTATTGTTGCGCCATCCGTATGCAGGCGGGTCATCTATAGGTCGGCTCCCATCGGCACGGTGAGAAGCCGAGCGTGAAGATCCACCGCAGGGCGCACGCGTCATACCTGGGACCCAGGTCGCTGTTCTCAACGCCGACCTTCCCCATGGCGGCGTACTTGACGAGCTCGCCGTAGGGAAGGAGGCCGCGATGCGCCAGGATGATGATGGCGCGCTTCACGCCGTCGTTTTTCCCCGCCAACAGCAGCGCATTTTCACCGTGCCCGGCAACGCCGGTCAGGCCCCAGGCGACTTCCCAGGCGAGCATGTCGACGAGGCTACCGTGCGCCCAGTCGGCGGAGTAGTTTGCCCCAACGCTCCTGTCACCGGCACCAAGCTGCACACGGATGTCGGCGCGATAGAGCACGTCGCTTGACTGGACCAATGAAACAGCCGCGCCCAGGTAGTCGTTGCCCTTGAACGACCCCGTAAACCAGCGGGCACTGTTCGGCAGCCGGAACTCGTTGATCTGTAGATTCAGGTCGCCCCCCAGGTCGCTTCCCAATTCCGCGATCCCAAGGTACTCGGTGAGTTTCTTTTGAAGTGCGGTGGTCGTCCCGATCTCTTCGAGGCGCGCAACCCGGTCTGGCTGCACGGCGGCATGGTCGATGTCGACGGTGACGCGGGCGATACGAATCCCGCTGGGCCCCTGAGATGCGCCGGAGACCGCCGACTCGCGGACCGCCACGCTCGTGCAGGAGACGCTCATCACGATTGCCGCCATGGCCGCGGTCTGGATCGAGCGGGCGGTCATCGCGGCGGCACCTCGCGCGCGGCTGGCTCGATCCACGGCGGCCCGAGCAGCTTAAAGACGTCCATCTCCTCCGGCGCGCACGACGTTGGCGAGCGCGCTCCAGGTGCCCTCAAAGTGCGAGAAGCGGCTGTCGCGCACCTGGCGCTGCACGACCGCCGAAGGATGCCGGCTTGCTTTAGCAGCCCGTTGAAGAACCCCGCCCCGTGCTTCGACAGGCTCAGCATGAGCGGTTCCCCTCCCCGATTTCCAATGACCTTCTTCCGCTCACCCTGAGCTTGTCGAAGGGGTCCTCGTCTTTTTCAACGGGCTGTTAGCTGTTAGACGTTCGGTTCCCAGATCCGCCGAAGGTCGAGCGTGAAGCCCGCAAGCACAGGGTCCCCCGAGAGCGTCGCGGGACTATTGACGCGCCGCACAGCTGTGTGCCGGCGAAAGATGTACACGGTCCGCTCCTGTGGATCGATCAGCCACCCGAGGCGTGTACCGTTGGCGATGTATTCGCGCATCTTGGCCTGCAAGACACGCATCGAGTCGGTCGGCGATTTGATCTCGACCACGAAGTCAGGGGCGAGGGGGATCAACTTCTGTTTCTGACTGCGCGTCAGCTGTGCGAGCTGCGCTCTCGCGACCCAAGCGGCATCGGGCGAGCGGATGGCCCCGTCCGGGAGTTCAAAACCGGTGGAGGAGTCGAACGCCACCCCCGAACCATCTTGATCCGCCCAGCGGATCAGCTGCGCAGTAACCCGCCCACTTCTAGCGCCCGTCTCACCGCCAGTCGGTGGCAGAATAGCCAGGTCTCCCTCTGCGCTCAGCTCGAAACGCCAATCAGGGTTCTCTCGACACACATTCCAAAACTGCGCGGTGGTCATTCTGCCGATCGACGCCAGATGCACCACCCAGGGCCGACCTTCGCTGTAGCGTGGTAGCTCGATCATCGCACACACTTACTAGCACGGACTTCGATGACGCCTCAAACTGCACATGCCTGCCTTTGACTTTGCCGCCCGATTGCGGATCTTGGGCGACAGGAGGCCGCCGTGCCGACACACAGTGACACGATCGCGGTGGCGATTCTGGTCGCGGACAGGTTGGTCGAGTTGTGAATGATGCGCCGCTTCACACTGCGGCCGGCGCAATGCGCGCGGTCGTCGACTTGAACACCGGGGTGCCCGACTCCGGGTCGGTACGCCGCGGGATTAGGACATTCGCTTCGGGGTAGTACATCGCAAGGTTGCCGCGCGGCAGCGGCGCGAAACGCACAACGACCCGCATGCGGCCGGTGTCGTTGCTGACCACCACTTGCTGGTCCCGACGCAAGTTGAGCGCCGCGGCATCGGCCTCGTTCATCATCACGACATCACGGCGTTCGTTGCCCCGATAGATGTCCTCATCTTCATAGACGACGGTATTGAACTGTCCCTCGGAGCGCAGCGTCATCAGCCGGAACTCGCCGTCCGCCACGGTCACCGCGGGCACCGGCGTGACGGCGGCACGCGCTTTTCCCGAAGCCGTGCTGAACGTCGGCGCGTGGAAGGTGCGTCCATTGAGCTGAAACTCTCGCTTGCTCTGGTCGATCGCGCCGATCGGCTCGTAGCCCGGAACCACCGCAGCGATGGCGGCGCGGATAGTGCGATGATCACGCAAGCTGGCGAAGTCCACCGGGCCCGGCGGCAGGACCATGCCCGCGAGCGTTGCAATAATCTCGACTTCCGACCGCATCTCCGCCGACGCCGCCGGTGCGCCGCCGTCAGACAGGCGGACGTAGTTGAACATGCTCTCCTGGGTCGTGCATTGACGTTCCTCGTCACGCGCCAGCGCCGGCAGGACCAGACACGTGCGGCCGCGACCATGAATGTGGCCCTCGTTCAGCTTCGTGGTGATGGACACCGTCGTCCCGATCTTGCGCAGCGCGTCGGCGGCCCACAGGCGGTCAGGTGTCGCCGCAAAGAGGTTACCGCCGAGGAGTACGGCGCAATCGATCTCGCCGCGGTCAGCCGCCTCAACGGATGCCAGGGTATGCAACCCCGGCGCGCTGGGCAATTCGATGCCGTAGAGCTTCTCGATGCGCCTCGCAAACTCTGCCTTGAGTGCCGGGCTGACACCCACAGAACCGACGCCCTGGACGTTGCTGTGGCCGCGAATCGGCAGCAACCCAGCGCCCGGCTTTCCTACCATGCCGCGACTGAGCGCCAGGTTGACGATCGCTTGGACGTTGTCCACGCCATGCGCGTGCTGTGTAATGCCCATCGCCCAGCAGAAGATGGTGTGTTGCGACTGCGCCAGCAGTTGAATTGCCGTATCGACACCCGGCGGAGCCACGCCACACGCGCGCAGCAAGTCCTCGTTCGAGGCGGAGCGGACATCGGCCTCCACGGCATCCCAGCCTTCGACATGCGCCATCAGATGGTCGCGGTCCACTAGGCCGCGTTCGACGAGGCCCTTGAGCAGGAGTTTCAACAACGGAATGTCAGCACCAACATGGGGCTGAAGGTACACATCGGAGACTTCGGAACCGAAGAGCATGCTCCGCCAGTCCGATGGCAGCCGGAAGCGAACCAAGCCGATCTCTTTGAGCGGGTTGATGGCGATGACGTGGCCACGCCGGCGGCGCAGATTGATGAGCTGCGTGATCAAGCGCGGATGGTTCGACGCCGGGTTGGCACCGATGACGACGGCGAGATCGGCGCGCTCGATATCCTCGAGGGTCACCGTCGCGGTTCCGGTGCCGATCGCTCGCTGCAACGCGACACCCGACGCTTGATGGCAATAGTAGGAACAATTGTTCACGTTGTTCGTGCCACAGACGCGCGCGAAGCACTGCAGGAGGAAGGCCGCCTCGTTGCTGCTGCGACCGGACGAGTAGAAGAAGGTGCGCGCCGGCGCCGCGGTGCGCAATGCATCGGCGGCGACGCGCTCGGCATCGGACCACGCGATGCGCCGAAAGTGCGTCTCACCGAGCCGCCACATGAGGGGGAAACCGAGGCGGCCGGTCGCTTCGATGCGTCGCGCGCTCCAGCATTCCAAATCGGCCACCGAGTGCTCGGCGAAGAAGCGCTCGGGAATCGGTGGTTGCATATCCGCAGCTTGCGCTTGGATCGACTTCTTGCAGACCTCGGGGAAGCTCCCCGCTTCGTTGCGCATGCCGCCGCTTTGGCCGCCCATACCCACTGCGCACGTCTTGCATGCGTTGTGCGTTTGCATCCGGCGTGTCAGACGCGCCACGCCACCGGCCTCGCGGGCTCTCGCGAAGGTATACCGCACAGCGGCGAACCCACCACCTGCTCGCAGCGTTTTTGCCATCGGCTCCGTTGCTGGCCTCTCATATCAGAAGCCGTGGCGACCGAGAACCGGAGTGGAGACACGTGACATCGATTCTGTAGGCCTTGGGGTGCCTGTGAGATTGGCAATCTACCCGATCGCTTACCACGTAATGTCACTCAGCCGTTCGTTTACGGCGGATTGCACACTTGGTTGACAATGCGGCGATCAGCACCTGCGCCGCGTACGCCCGGTCGGCAATTTGCAGCGGCTGGTACGCAAACTGCTTCGTCCATATAGAGAGCTACGCACTACGATTGGGGACCAGCGGATGTCTAAGGTTCGTTTCGCACAGATTCTAACGATCGTCCTCCTGGGTCTGACGTGTCTCGTACCACCGCCGGCGGGCGGCACCACCTTCATCCTGATGGATGAGCAGACCCTCATGGAGAGTTCGGACATCGTTGCCACCGGCACGGTGACATCTATCACCTCCGCCACCTCGGACGCGGCCGGCACAATTTACACGTACATAACGGTGGAACCGGAGCGCATCATCAAGGGACAGATCGACAGCGACGCGATGGTCATCCGTGAACCCGGAGGCTCGGTTGGCAGTCGCCGCCAGTGGACGTTTGGATCGCCAGAATTCTGGGTTGGCGAACGCGCTTTGCTGTTCTTGTCACGATCCGCTGACGGCACTTTACAAACCACCAGCTTGGCGATGGGCAAGTTCACACTGGCGGTTGATCGGAATGGCCACGCTACGGCCGTCCGGGACTTTGGCGCGGGGGCATCCGTATTCGTTCCGGATACTGGCCGGATCGCTGACGCGCCGCCGGAGACACAGCCGTTTGCACCGTTGCTGCATCGGCTGCGCCGGCTGGCCGATGGTGCGGGTGGAACCGCACCGCGGCAGCCTCTCCAGGTTCCGCCGATCAACATGGGTGCCGCCGCGACCGAGACACATGAGTCCTACACGTTCCTGGGCAGCCCACCGTCGCGCTGGTTCGAGCCGGACACCAACCTACCAGTCAACTATTTGATCGACTCGACCGGAGACAGTCAACTTGGTCTTGCCACTTCGCGGGCCGCACTTGATGCAGCATTTGCCGCATGGACGAACGTCCCGACATCGAGCCTGATCCTCGCGGACGGTGGCACGACGACCCCGGGAGCCTTTGGTCCCTGCGACGCGAACCGCATCACGTTCAACGATCCATTCAACGAGGTCACCGACCCGGTCAACTGCAGCGGCGTGCTTGCCATAGGCGGCTTCTGCTCAGGGGGAGGCACGAGGGTCGTGAACGGCACTACGTTCAGTCAGATCGTCACTGGCAAAGTCACGTTCAACAACGGGTGGAGCGGCTGCTCGTTCTGGAACCAGTGCAACATGTCGGAGGTGGCAACGCACGAACTCGGGCACACGATCGGTCTCGGCCACTCCAGCGACGGCACCGCCACCATGGCGGCCACCGCCCATTTCGACGGTCGCTGTGCGGGCTTGCGCAGTGACGACATCGCCGCCGTCAACTTCATCTACCCGCAAGCCGGCACCCCGGCGCCTACTTCAACCCCCGGGATCGCGCCCACGTCGACCTCCGGCGCCGTGCCCACTCCGACGCCGACAAGCCCGAGCGGCGCAGCCAACGACGCGTGCGCCAACGCGGTCGTCATCGACGCGGCCCCGTATTCAAGGACCACAGTCACCACGGGCGCCACGATTGATGCGACCGATCCGGCCGTAGGATGCGGTAACGGCAGCCGGGCCAAGAGCGTCTGGTACCGCTTCACCGCTCCGAGCAACGGCACGCTGACGGTGAACACGTTCGGCAGCAACTACGATACGATCCTCGCCACCTACTTGGGGACCTGCGGTGCGTTCGCAGCAGTGCCAGGCGCGTGCAACGACGACTCCAGTGGTGCCCAGTCGCTGGTGTCCTTCACCGCGAGCGCCGGAACGACCTACTACTTCCTGGTCTCCGCTTACAGCAGCAACGGTGGTTCGCTAGTGTTCCAGTTGACTTTGCAGGGCGCTGCTCCCACGGCAACGCTCACGCCAACTCGGACCCAGACACCCTCGCCGACCTTGACGTCCCCACTTGGTCCGACAACACCGATCTTCACTCCAGGGCCGCCAACCGCCACCTGCACGGCCACACCGACGTTCACCACGGCCCCACCAGCGACTCCGACGAGTCCGAGCGGACTGTTCAACGATGCGTGCGGCAGCGCCATGACGATTGACGCCGCACTATACTCCAGCAACATGGTGACCAGCGCCGCGACCACTGACGTCGCGGATCCAGCGCCCAGCTGCGGAAACCGTAGCCGTGCGAAAAGCGTGTGGTACCGCTTCACCGCGCCGAGCAGCGGCCTGCTGACGGTCAACACGTTTGGCAGCAATTACGACACGATTCTGTCGGCATACACGGGGAGCTGCAACGCTTACGCGCCAGTGGCGGGGGCGTGTAACGATGATACCAATGGCGCGCAGTCGCGCATCTCGTTCACAGCCACGGGCGGCACGATGTACTACTTCCTCGTCACCGCATACAGCAGCAACGGTGGGACGCTGTTCTTCCAACTGACCTTCCAGGGCTCGGGGGCAGCGCCAGCATCGACCGCGACATTCACTCCGGCGGAATCGACGGCAACGTTCACGCCCGCTGCGCCGGCGGCGACTCGCACACAGGCGCCACCACCAACGTCGACTATCCCAGGTGGATTTCCCGACGCCTGCGCCAATGCTCTCACCGTGGCTCTGCCCTACAACGGCTCCCTGGTCACAACGACGGCAACGCTGGACACCACTGATCCAGCGCCCGGATGTGGCAACGGGAGTCGGGGCAGAAGCGTCTGGTACCGCTTCACCGCACCCACCGCCGGCACGCTGACCGCAAACACGTTCGGCAGCAGCTACGATACGGTCCTGGCCACCTACACCGGGGCCTGCGGTGCGTTCACGGCAGTGCCAGGCGCGTGTAACGACGACACCGGGGGCACGCAGTCACGCGTATCGTTCCCAGCTACGGCTGGGACGACCTACTACTTCCTCGTGACCTCATACACGAACGTCGGTGGGACGCTGAAATTCAGCTTGTCGTATTGACGCTCGGCGGGCTGGGTCCTGCGGCGGCACGGATCAGCGCAACCAACCCAGCGGACAATTCTGACGCGCGGACGTTCCTACTTGGCGGCGCCGCGCGCCAACGGCAGCCTCGACGGACCCGAGCCAATTGTACTGCGCTCACGCAGGCCGCGCGCACTGCTCGCCCAGTCGCTCCAGTAGTGAGCATCGCCTACCGCAGCGCGCACAATCCGCGCGTCGAGCACTTTAGCAAACGCCTGCAGGCGCGATTGGTCCAGCGCCATGAGTGCTTCGAGCTCCCGCGTCGTCAGGTCAAGCGACGCGCGCAGGCACATCTCCGCCGGGTCGGCGTAGAAGTCGTGGCGAAACTCGCTATCCGTGATTAGCCGTCCGAGAGTTCCTTCTACCGTTCGTTGGCTCATCGTTTCCCCTTCACTCGGTGCGACCGAGCTTATTGGCTCCCTTCAGCTGTCAATAGACTGTCCCCTGCCGAGCTGCCTCGCAAAGGGCTGAGGAGCAAAGCCCGTTCCGTCTCTATCGAGACAACAGACCGCCAACAACAGATGCTGTACCGACTCGCACGCGAGACAGCAGGCACGCGAAGTGACTCCGGCTCATCGCGGCGCCAGGCGCACCTCCAATCCTTCGGTGGCTGCGCGGCTGTGGGGAAAAATCGTCCGTGCGAGACGCTCGAGCTGCCGGACCTCGGCGTCGTCGTGTTCGGGATCATGATGGTAGAGGAGCAGCTGTCCAACGCCGGCGGCGCGGGCAGCCTGTGCAGCCATACGCACGGTGCTGTGCCCCCAGCCGGCCTTGTTCAGATGTCCGCCATGATACTCGTCGTCGGTGTACTGGGCATCGTGGATCAGGACGTCCGCGCCGCGGGCAAAGGCGACCACGTCCTCGTATCCTCCTTTGGGCGATTCGACATCGGTGGCATAGACCACGGAATGCCCGGCGTGGGTGATCCGGTAGAGCATGACGCCGACCTTGGGGTGCGCCATGCTGAAGCGCGCTTGTATGAACGTCGGTTGTGCCCCTGGCAAGCGCACGCGGTCGTGCTTGCCGAGGCTGCGGATCGAGATCCGGGCGGTCAGCTGCGAGAGGGAAACCGGGAAGAAGCGCGGCGCCATGGTTTGCGCGAGCAGGGTCTTGAGGGTCGGGGTTGTACTGTTGGCTCCGTACACGTAGCACGTCCACTCCGGGCTGTAGGCCGGCGCGAAGAAGCGCAGACCTTCGATGTGATCATGATGGAGGTGGCTGAGGAAGATGTGGACGACCGGCTTGCCAGGGCGCTGCACGAGGGCGCGCCCCAGCTGGATAATCCCGGTGCCCGCGTCGAAGACCAAGGCATGCTCGTCGGTCGCGATCTCGACGCACGACGAATTCCCTCCGATGCCAGCCGTCCGCGGCCCCGGCGCGGGATAGCTCCCGCGCACTCCCCAGAAACGAATGCGAAACACCCCCGCTCTCATTTGGTCTCCATGATCGTCACCCCATCCCAATCCGACTCCGGCGGTGCCGCGAGCATGTCGCGGCAGCGCTCCAGGTACAACTGTGCTGGGCCGTCGTCTGGGTATTTCTCCAAGACGGCCGCAAAAGCAAACATGGCGTCATCCCATCGCTGCGCGCGATACGCCGCGAGTGCAGCGTCAAAACCTCGCACCAGCGGCTGCCAACGCTGGCGCTCGTCGGCTGTGGCGAGAATCTCGTAAATGCGCACCGGCAAGCGCTTCCCTTTGACACGCACAAGATCGAGCTCGCGTGCCACCAGCACGCCGCGCACCGCTTGTAGCGTCGCCTCGCTGGCGATGATGTGACTGCCGTACATCTTATTGAGCCCCTCAAGGCGTGACCCCAAATTGACATTGTCGCCGATGACCGTGTAACTCAGCCGGCGCGCCGACCCCATGTTCCCTACGACCATCGGCCCGGTGTTGATCCCTATGCCGATGTCGAGCTCAGGGAGGCCACGTTGCCTCCAGTCGGCCATCAAGGCCGCTAGGCCACGGACCATTCCCAGCGCCGCTTGGCATGCGCGGATGGCATGATCGGATTGCGGCACCGGCGCGCCCCAGACAGCCATGATTGCGTCGCCGATGTACTTGTCGAGCGTTCCATCCTGCGAGAAGATCACGTCGGTCATCTTACCGAAGTACTCGTTGAGCAGCTCAACCAACGCTTCCGGCTCAAGCTGCTCCGACATCGTGGTGAAGCCGCGGATGTCGGAGAACAGCACGGTCAGCTCCCGCTTTTCACCCCCGAGCGCCAGCATGTCTGGGCGCTCGCTGACCAGGCGTGCCAGATGGGGGTTCAGGTACAGACCGAAGGCGTCGCGAATCTTGCGCTTCTCGCCCTCTTCGACAACATAGTGTTGGATGCTGATCGCCGAGTACGTCAGGCCAATGGCCAGGAGCGGATAGACCAACCCGACTGGCATGCCAAATGCCACGAACAACCACTGGCTCCCCACCAGATAGGCCGCCAGCAACACTACCGCAGCCGCGGCGCTGCTGAGCCCACGCACATAGTGTAACACGGCGCCGAGGATCATCACTGCGGCGAGGATCACAGCGATTTCGACCAGCACGATCCAACGCGGTTGGAGGACGAAGTCCCCACGCAGGATGTTGTCGATCACGTTGGCGTGAATCTCCACCCCTGGGAAGATCCCATCGAATGGGGTCACCCGCACGTCCGCCAAGGCCGCCGCCGTGACGCCGACGAGTACCAGTTTGCCGCGAAACGTTTCGGGCGGAACCGTCCCCTCCAGAACCTCTGCCGCCGGCACGTGCTGGAAGGTGTTTCCCGGCCCGCGATAGTTGATGAGCATCTGGCCGTCCTCGGCCACCGGCACCGACATCGCCCCTACGTGAACCGATTCAACCCCGAAGTCGGCGAAGCGAATGGCGAGTGTGGTCTGCGGGTTGTAAGCGCGCAGCATCGCGAGCGAGAGCGGCACCGCGATCTTCGGGCCAAAACGAATCGCCAATGGCACGCGCCGGTACGACCCGTCGGCATCGGGTAGAAAGTTGAAGTAGCCGACCTCCCGCCCAACGTCGGTCAGCGCCGGCAGGTTGGCCCGCGCCATCGGCGCCAACGGTATGCGCGCGTCTCCCTTTCCTTTGCCAAGGTTCTGCTCGACATTGTACGTCGAGACCCGCACCGCCGCGGCGTCGGATCCCTGACCGCTGAAGTCAAAAAAGTAGCCGAGCACTGTGCGCCCAGAAGCCTTGACGGCATTCACCAGCATCTCGTCTTCAGCCGCGCCGCCGCTCAGGGCCTGACGAATGGCGTTCCACGTGCGATCGTCGACGCCCTCCAGGCGCTTGCGAAGCAAGCCGACATCGGTCTGCGCTGTGGCCTCCGATTGCACGATATCGAAACCGATCACCGCCGCATCGGCCGCGACCAGTCGATCCACCAAGCGTGCGATGACCGCGCGCGACCAGGGCCATCTCCCCATTCGTTCGAGGCTGGCATCGTCGATGGCGACGATGACCACATCCGGCGACACCGGCCGGACCCCACGCTGCACAAAGCGGTAGTCGATCGCACGGACGTCGATCAACTCCAGGTAGTGACATCCCTCGAAGCGCAACACTGAGAGCGCGAGCCCGAGGAGCAGCGCGATGCGGAACGGCGTGAGTCGCTGCCAGATCATCGCGCCAACGGGCTAGGGGCACACCAGGTCACACGATCGAATCAGGCGCGGCCGCCTTCGGTGAGCTTCTTCAGGTGCAGGATCTCGTCGAGCCGTTCCTTGGGAATGAGCCCTGCTTCCAGGATCGCCTGCCGCATCGGTTTGTTTTCGGCGAGCGCCTTCTTGAAGATCTTCGCCGCGACGTCGTACCCGAGGATCGGTGCCACGGCGGTGACCAGTGAGGCTGTGCGCTCTCCGTATTCCAGACACTGGGTGACGTTGGCGATGATGCCAGCGACGCACTTCTCGGCAAACACCTTGGCAGCGCTGCCGAGCAGCTCGATGCTCTCCAGGAGGTTGTGTGCGATCACCGGCATCATGACATTGAGGTCGAGGTTGCCGTTCATGCCGGCGACGCAGATGGCCGCGTCGTTGCCGATGATATGCGCCGCCACCATGTTGACCGCTTCAGGAATGACCGGGTTTACCTTGCCGGGCATGATACTCGAGCCGGGCTGGGTCGCCGGCAGCTCGATCTCGTTAAGACCGGTGCGTGGCCCCGAGGTGAGCAGACGCAGATCGTTGGCAATCTTCATCAGGCCGACGGCAACGGTCTTGAGCGCCCCCGACAACTCGACGCAGGCGTCGCGATTCTGCATGGCTTCGAAGGCGTTCTCGGCGCGGCGGAACAGGTGTCCGGTGAGCGTCCGCAGCTCGGCGATCACGCGGGCAGCGAATTCAGGATGGGCGTTGAGGCCGGTGCCGAGCGCCGTGCCCCCGATGGCCAGCTCGGAGAGATGCGACCGTGTCGCCTCGATGCGCGCCACACCGTGGCGGATCACGCTTTCGTATCCCGAGAATTCCTGGCCCAAGGTGACCGGCACGGCATCCTGTAGGTGCGTGCGCCCGGCCTTGACTACTTCCTGGAACTCGTCGCTCTTGGCGTGGAAGGCCTCAGCCAGCCGACGCATTGCGGGCACAGCGTGGGTCTCGACCGCAGCCAGCGCCGCAACGTGGATGGCTGTGGGAAAAACGTCGTTGGTGCTTTGTCCCATGTTCACATGATCGTTGGGATGCACTAGGCGCTTGTCGCCCCGGGCGCCCCCCAGCAGCTCGATGGCACGGGTGGCGATGACCTCGTTGGCGTTCATGTTCGTCGATGTCCCCGAGCCGGTTTGGAAGATATCAACCACGAACTCGCCGTCGAACTTGCCCGCCGCCACCTCGAGAGCCGCGGCTTCGATCGCCTTGCTGAGCTGCGGGTCCAACAGTTTGAGTTGCGTATTGGCCCGCGCCGCTGCCGCCTTGATGTAGCCCAGTGCTTGGATGAAGCGGCGCGAGAAGCGCATCCCCGAAATGGGGAAGTTGTCGACCGCGCGTGCCGTCTGCGCACCGTAGTAGGCATTGGCCGGCACGTGCATCTCGCCCATGGAGTCCTTCTCGATACGGTAATCTGACATCTTCCTCTCCTTATGATCAGCGGTTGAGCAGACGGCAAGCCAACCGAGCGTTGAAAGCCCACCGCGAATGGGCCTTCGGTTCAGTCGCCGTATTGTATCAGCGTTGATATGGGGTTGGGGTGCAAGCGGTTGCGCCCTTTGAGCATCGTCAGCTCGATCAGAAATGCACAGGCAACGACCTGGCCGCCAAGGCGGTCCACCAATTCCACCGCGGCACGAGCAGTCCCCCCAGTTGCCAACAGGTCATCGACGATAAGCACACGAGACGGAACACCGAATGCGTCGCGGTGGATCTCCAACGTGTCGTTGCCATACTCCAACGCATACTGTGCCGCAAAGGTCAGGGAGGGCAACTTACCCGGTTTGCGTACGACGGCCAGCCCCGCCTGCAACGCGTATGCGACGGCGGCACCGATGATGAAGCCGCGCGACTCGATGCCCAGCACCATGTCGACACGCCCGCGGTAGGGGTCGGCGATCCGATCCACGACGGCATGAAAAGCTGCGCCATCAGCCAGCAGCGGGGTGATGTCTTTGAAGATGATCCCGGGCTTTGGGAAATCGGGAATGTCGCGGATGTACTGTTTGAAATTCTGCACGGTTTACTCCGTTCGGTGATCGGAGCGTCTACCAAATCCAGGGGCTGAGGAACAGGGAGGCGTCAGCCCCCACGTCCGGACCCAGGCGGCGGCACCGCCGCACGCTCCACGGGTGGCAGGAAGTACAGCGGGTCGTGGGCGACATTGTCCTGGCGAACCTCGAAGTGCAGATTGGTCCCGGTGGCGCGGCCGCTATCACCCACCTTGCCGATTACCTCACCGCGCCGCACGCGCTGCCCTTCGCGCACGCCGTTACGTTGGTTGTGGGCGTAGACAGTGGCCAGGCCGTCGGTGTGGCGGACGATGATGCAGTTGCCGTAGCCGCGCAGGGAGTCGCTGTACACCACTTCTCCGTCGTCGGCAGCCAGCACGTCGGTCCCGGCCGGCGCGCGGATGTCGATGCCATCGTGGAAGCTCCGCCCACGTTCCCCGAACCCCGAGGTCACCGTGCCTCCAGCGACCGGCCACAGCAATCGTTGGCTCACGTGCGGTGGCGGCCCCGATGCGCGCGACGGGTGCGCGTCAACGGTACGCGGGGTGACGAGACTCACTGGTACCGCACGGCGTGCCCCGGGAATCTTGAGGCGCTGCCCAACCTCCACGCGCGCCGGATCGGACAGGTGATTGACCTGGACGAGTGTGTCGACGGGAACACCGTATGCCTTGCTGATGCGGTACAGATTCTCACCGGGCCGGACCTCGTGGTAGACGGCATGGCTACACGCCGTGGCGCTGGCCAGCAGTACCACCGCCACCACATACGTCGTCCTCCCCAACCGACACCCCAGTGCGCCCACGCCTTCCGTCGGCGCGGGCTCTGCAGCCCGCGCTTACGCCTCCCACCCGTATTCGCCGATCAGCTTGACGAAACGACACTCCCCGAAATAGTCCACCTGCAGCGCGGCGCCATCCTTGCGGATGCGGGCCAGCCCCTGCAGGTCCGCCTCGCCGAGTGGCAGCACTAAAGAACCACCGTCGGCCAACTGCTGGATCAGCGGCCGTGGCACCTGCTGCACTGCCGCGGTAACGATGATCGCATCAAAAGGCGCCGCTTCGGGCCACCCGATGGCGCCGTCGCCAGTGCGGACATGGATGCGGTCCGTGTATCCTAGGCGCATCAGGCGGCTGCGGGCGCACTCGGCGAGGAGAGCAATGCGCTCGACGCTGAACACCTCGGCCGCAAACTCGGCGAGCACCGCAGCTTGGTAGCCTGAGCCAGTACCAACTTCCAACACGCGCTCGAAGCCGGTCAGCTCGAGCACTTGGCTCATCAACGCCACCATGTACGGCTGCGAAATGGTTTGCTCCGCCGCGATCGGCAGCGGCGAGTCATCGTAGGCCCGCGGCTGCAACGCCGCATCTACGAACAGGTGGCGCGGAATCGCTCGCATCGCGGCAAGGACGCGCGGGGCGTGGATGCCGCGCTCCCGCAATTGCATCTCGACCATCTGATTGCGGGCCTCTTCAAAGGTCATGATCACTAAACCTTCAGGTGCTGGAGCTCTTCCAGGGAACGATAATTGGTGAGATCGAGGTGCAGCGGGGTGATCGAGATCAAGTCACGATGCACGGCATTGAAATCGGTGCCCTCAGCGTCGACGAAATCCAGCGGTCCCCCACCGATCCAGTAGTATTTCTTGCCGCGCGGATCCACTTTCTCTACGATGGCGTCGCCGTAGCGCCGCTTTCCCTGCCGGGTCAGCGCAAATCCCTTGATCGCCGCTGCCGGCAGTGGCGGCACGTTGACGTTGAGGAGTGTGTCGGGCGGCAACGAATCCCGCAGTAGGCGAGTGGCAAGGCGGTTGGTGAAATCGGCGGCGGCGGCGAAATCGAATTGCTCCGTGCCGACCAGCGATACTGCAATTCCCGGCACTCCAAGCAGCGTCGCTTCCATGGCCGCGGACACGGTGCCGGAGTAGGTGATGTCATCCCCGAGATTGGCGCCACGGTTGATGCCTGAGATCACCAAGCGCGGCCGCTCGCGCAGAATACCGTTGATCGCCAAGTTGACGCAGTCGGTGGGTGTCCCGTCGACGGCGAAGGTACGGGGGCCTACCTGCTCGATCCGCAGCGGACGCTGCAGCGTCAAGGAATGGCTGACCGCGCTTTGATCGCGGTCTGGCGCCACCACCCACACCTCATCCAACGACGCCAGCTTCTCCTGTAGGGCCCTGAGGCCTTCCGAGGCGACGCCGTCGTCGTTACTCAGCAGAATCGCCACCCAGTAAGGCTACCACCCGCATGCGGGTGAGGCAAACCTGCATAAGATGTGCAGGAGAGAGTCGGGGCGGCGGGATTTGAACCCACGACCACTCGCACCCCAAGCGAGTGCGCTACCAGTCTGCGCCACGCCCCGATTCGATCGATGCGCCCGCCGTGCGCGGGCACCTTGTTCCTAGTGCCACGTTGCTGCTGGAAACACAACCAGTACTGTTGAGGCATCGGTCAAGCCGAGGAGTTGCCTCGCACCGGAATCGCTGAGCCGCACCGTCCCGGCCACTTCGTCCACGCAGATCAGACCTTCACTGACCAAAAATCGCAACGCCGTACCGACCTTGCTGCCCGTGGCCTGCAACGCCGCAGGCAGCTCCGTAAGTTGCACACCACTGCCAACTCCCCAGAACTGGTAGCCGATCATCAACGTGCGGAGTAGACCAAACACCAATTCGCTCCCTGAGCGCTCACGTACCGTTGTTAGCGTCATAGCCGATCAGTCTCCGCCGAACCCAATTGAGCAACACGCATGCCATGAAGCGCGCGCGGAGTGGCCGACGCATCAGGGAGCGCCGCACGCTTTTGGTGTGCGTTCGCTACATTCTTGAACGGTGGCGACTCAGAAGGGCCGCTCAAGTCAACATGCGGTGCAGCGACTCGATCTCCTCACGCAACTGGCTGAGGACCATGCGGTATGCGCGATCACCCAGCGGCAAATCCACTTGACGGCGTTCTGCCTTTTGAAGGGACTTGAGACGCTTGCGAGCGCCTTCAATTGTGAAGCGTTCATCGTGCAGCAGGCGTTTGATCTGCAGCAGCGTCTCAACGTCGCGGCGCCGGTACAGGCGGTGCTTTGAGCGGCTCTTGCTCGGCCGCACCACACTGAACTCGCCTTCCCAATACCGCAGCACGTACGGTTGAACACCGACGATCGCGGCCACCTCGCCGATCTTGAAGTACAGCTTATCCGGGAGTTGTGCCTTCGCGTCAGACACGCTCAGCCATCACGTGCCGGGGTTCATACGCTTCTTCAGAACTTGGCTCGCCTTGAACGTCAGGACGGTGCGTCCCGAGATGGTGATCTCGTTCCCGGTCTGGGGATTCCGCCCCTTGCGGGGCCGTTTCCGATTGACGACGAAGTTCCCGAAGCCTGAGATTTTCACCTTTTCGCCGTGATCGAGACGGCTCTTGATGATCTCGAAGATCGACTCCACGACGTCGCTCGCCTCTTTCTTCGAGAACCCAACCTTCTCGTAGATGCGCTCGACAATGTCGCCCTTGGTCATCGTCACGACGGACCCTCCCGATGGCAAGTGCCTGCATCAGCGCGGTTCAACGTGTAACGTGTCCTGCACCGCAGCAATCAATCGGGTGTGTATCGCGTTGACCTCGGCATCGGTCAGTGTCCGATCCAAGGCGCGATAGCAGATAGAGTAGGCAAGGCTCTTCTTGCCCGGAGGAATGGGAGCTCCGACGTACTGATCGAACAAGAACACGTCCTCGATCAACTGTTCCCCCCCACTCCATGCCTTGACGAGCCGAATCACTTGATCGGACGCAAAGCTCTCTTCAGCGACAACTGCAAGATCTCGCACAACCATGGGAAATCGTGGAAGATCTCTGTAGATAACTCGGCGCCGACAATACTCAAGCAACCGATCCAAGTCAAGCTCAAATGCCCAGCACGGTCCGTCGATCTTCAACTCTTCCTCAACTGCTGGATGCAAACCACCGACGATGCCCACCTGGCGACCGTCAATCTCGATGCGTGCGCTCTTTCCGGGATGGAACGCAACCAGGTCGGTAGCCGGTAGCCAACTGGCCTGCCACGCACCAAGGGCGTCCAACACAGCCTCGACCAAACCTTTGACGTCGGTAAACTCGCTCACCTTCGGGCCGCCGAGCCCCCGCGTCGGGATCTTGCGGGAGAATGCAGCCGCCAATCGCAGCCCTTCGTTGAACGTGTCGCGACGCCAGAAGACCTTGCCGAGGCAGAACAGCCCGGCGTTGGCGGCACCCTGATCCAGGTTATCGCGCACCGCACGGATCAAGCCGGGGCACAGGCTGAGTCGCATCTCCGGCTCATCTTGGGTGACCGGGTTGAGGATCGACACCGGCCCGCCGCGATTGTCGAGCTCGGGGAAGAGTGCATTGAAGCGCCGCGAACAGAAGCTGAGCAGCACGGCCTCGTTGAGTCCCAAGGAGGTGAGCAACCGCTTGAGGTCTCGTTGGCCGCGCTCGCCAGGCCGCTCGCCGCCGCCCGACAGGACACATTCGGGCAATGTTGTGGGGACATTTTCGTACCCACCAAGCCGTACGATTTCCTCGATAATGTCGATCTCGCGCGTCAGGTCCGAACGATACGTGGGGGGGACCACCGTGAGCGTCCCTGCCGTTGCCGGCGACACGGTGAGACCCAGCGACTTCAGTCGCGACGACACGTCCGTACGACTGATGGCCATACCCAACAGCTCGGTTACGCGTTTGAGACGTACCGCGATCGGCGCCGGTGATTGCACAGAAGGATACGTATCGACTCGTCCGCGCAAGACACTGGCGGCGCTCAGCCGCGCGATCAATCCGGCGGCGCGATCCGCGGCTAGCGGCACACCGTCGATGTCCGTCGTTCTCTCGAAGCGGTAGGACGCCTCGGTCCGCAGACCCAATCGCCGGGCTGTCCGTCGTACGCCGTTGGGGGCGAACCATGCGCTCTCCAACAAGACCCGCCGCGTGCTGTCCGTCACCTCACTCTCGGCGCCGCCCATGATGCCGGCGATGGCCATCGGCACGTTACCGCTGGTAATCAACAGATCGTCGGGCGCGAGGTCGCGCACCTGCCCATCGAGCGTCGTGAAGCGGGCGTCACTCCCCGCGCGCCGCACGACGATCTCCGGGCTCGGCAAGCGGTCGTAGTCGAAGGCATGCAGCGGCTGGCCACGCTCGAGCATGACGTAATTCGTGATGTCCACGACATTGTTGAGGGGCCGCATCCCAACGGCGCGCAGGCGGGTCTGCAGCCACAGCGGGGACGGGGCAATCTTGACGTTCGCCAGCACACGACCGACGTAACGAGCGCACAGATCGGCATCGACGATGCGGATCGCAACCAGATCCGCCGCCGCGTCCTCCGACTCGCGCACCGCCAGCCGTTGGCGGCGCAGCCGCTGTCCCGCGAGCGCGGCGATCTCGCGGGCGATTCCCAGGATGCTCAAGCAGTCGCCGCGATTCGGGGTGATGCCGATTTCGAGGACCGTATCCTCCAGCCCGAGTACCAGCGCAACGCGTTCGCCGATCGACGCATCGTTCGGCAAGATCAAGAGCCCCGACGCATCGGGACCGACGCCCAGCTCGGCCTCGGAGCACAGCATCCCGGCCGATGACACACTGCGGACCTCTGCCGCGGCGATTGTCTTACCGCCGGGCAACGACGATCCGGGGGTGGCGTAGGCAACACGATCTCCAGCGCGCAGGTTGGTCGCACCGCACACCACGGTGGCGGTGGTATCGTTGTTCGTCCGGACCTCGCACACGCTGAGCCGGTCCGCCTGCGGATGCGGCAGCACGCGCACGAGTTCGGCACACACGATGCCCGCCAGCTCACGTCCGGTTTCCTCGATCGATTCCACCTCGAGCCCGGCCATGGTCAGACGCTCAGCGAGTTGGGACACCGGAAGATCCAAGTCGACGAACTCGCGCAGCCAATTCAGCGTGACTTTCATCTCAGGAACTCTGGCTCGCCACTAGAACTGCTGCAGAAAACGCACGTCGTTCGCGAAGAACAGGCGGATGTCGTTGATCTGATGCTTGAGCATGGCGACGCGTTCCACGGCCATGCCGAAGGCAAAGCCCGACACTGTTTCGGGATCGTAGCCAACAGACGCAAACACGTTTGGATCGATGAGGCCCCCGCCGAGGATCTCCAACCACCCGCTTCCCTTGCAGACCTTGCAGTGCGGATCCTTGCCGCCGCATTGCAGGCAGCCGATGTCGATCTCGGCGCTGGGCTCGGTGAACGGAAAGAAGCTGGCCCTGAACCGCAGCGGTCTCTCCTCGCCGAATATGCGACGCAGTGCCAGGGTCAGCACGCCTTTCAGGTCGCCGAAGGTAATGTGGCGGTCGACCATGAAGCCTTCCACCTGATGGAACATCGGCGAGTGGGTGATGTCATAGTCGTGCCGATAGCACGCGCCCGGCGCGATCACCCGCAGTGGCGGCTTCTGCCGTTCCATCACGCGGATCTGCACGGGCGAAGTGTGGGTGCGCAGCAGGTGGCCGTCGGTGACGAAGAGCGTGTCCTGCATGTCGCGCGCCGGGTGGTCGGCAGGAACGTTGAGGGCGGTGAAGTTGTGATAGTCGTCCTCAATATCCGGACCCTGTGCAACACTGAAGCCCATGCTGACGAAGATGTCGACGATCTGCTCCATCGTTTGGGTGATTGGATGCAAACGACCTTGGACAGGACGGCGCCCCGGCAGGGTGACGTCGATCCGTTCGCTCGCCAGTTCACGGGCGCGTGTCGCGGCGCGCAAGGCGCTCAGAGCGCCGTCAATGCGCCGCTCCACCTCGTCCTTCACCTCATTGAGGAGGGCACCGACGGAGGGGCGCTCAGTGGGATCGACGTCGCGCAGCCCACGCATGGCGGTGGTGAGCTCGCCCTTGCGCCCGAGGAAGCGCACGCGCAGTTGCTCGACCTCGGCTTCAGTCGACGCACTGGCTAACGCTGCCAGAGCGTCGTGACGGATCTGCTCTAGAGTGGCTTTCATCGATGGCCGGTCGCAGCAGTCTCACCTCTCGAGCCGCGCGCGCACGCAGCTCAGTGCCGACAAGCCATCAACTGGCGACGCGCGGGAGGGGTCAGGCGGCGAGGTGCGCCTTGGCAGCTTCAGCAAACTGCTGGAAGCCGGCCGGATCGCGCACGGCGAGGTCCGCGAGGATCTTGCGATCCACGCCGATGCCGCCTTGCTTGAGGCCATGCATCAGCTGGCTGTAACTCAGCCCGTTCAAGCGCGCGGCGGCATTGATGCGCACGATCCACAAGCCACGAAACTCGCGCTTGCGCACCTTGCGGTCGCGATACGCATAGGTGAGGCCCCGTTCGACCGTTTCGCGCGCCTGGCGGTACTGCTTGCGGCGGCCGCCGACGTATCCCTTGGCCAGCTTGAGGATCTTCTTGTGGCGCCGACGGGCTTTCGTGCCCCTCTTTACTCGTGGCATGTTTACTCTCCTGGAAAGTGCGTGTCTCTAGCATTCCGGCCAGGGCGGAACAAGCTTTCCGCCCTGACTGGCTATCACAGCCGCAGGCCCAAGCAGCCTCTCGAACTTGGAAGCCTGCAGCGACCCAACGGGGAGCGGGCCATAGAAATGACGCTGGCCGCAGGCCCTAGATGGCTCAGAGGGCAGAAACTCATCGCGTCCGAGTCAAATCTGCGAGGGCAGCCCCTAGCGACCAACGGGAGCGGTCCATAGAAAAGACGCCGGCCGCAGGCCCTAGAGGTACGGCAGCAAGCGCTCCATCGCCTTCATGTTGGTGGCATCGACCGTCGGCGCGTGCCGCAGGTGACGCTTCTGCTTGCGGGTCTTGGTGGTCAGAATGTGCCGGCGGTAGGCTTTGTGGCGCTTGAGCTTGCCGGTTCCGGTCGCTTTGAACCGTTTCGCGGCGCCGCGGCTGGTTTTGATCTTGGGCATGTGTCGTCCCTCCGTTTCTTGAGTTCGTCTTCGTTCAGGTGGTTGATCCCGGTACCGCCTCGGCAGTCAGTCGCGCAATCAGTTCATCGATCGGCACCGCCGGGAGCGTCTCTCCGCGGCGGCGTGGCGCCACACTGCCGCTCTCCGCTTCCTTGTCGCCAACGACCAGAATGTACGGCACCTTCTGCAGCTGCGCCTCGCGGATCTTGTAGCCCAGTTTCTCGTTGCGGTCATCTAGTTCTGCCCGCAAGCCAGCATGAATGAGGCGATCGGTCACTTGGCGGCCGTAGCTCTCCTGCCGTTCTGTCAGCGTCAGCACACGGGCCTGCACGGGCGCCAGCCACAGCGGGAAGTTGCCCGCCGTATGTTCGAGCAGGATGGCGATGAAGCGTTCGAGGGAGCCGAGCACGGCGCGGTGCAGCATCATCGGCGTCGCCAAGCTGCCCTCTGGCGTCACATACTTGAGCCCGAAACGCTCCGGCATCGCACAGTCGATTTGCACCGTTGCCAGTGTCCAGGAGCGTTCCAACACGTCGCGGAAATCGAAACCGATCTTCGGACCGTAAAAGGCACCTTCGCCGGCGAGAACGCTCACTGCGTACCCCGCCTGTTCGAGCACGCGCCGTAGCGCCGCCTCCGCCGCCTCCCACAGTTCGACGCGACCGAGGAATTTTTCCGGACGCGTCTGCAGCGTCACCTCGATCCGATCAAACCCGAAGACGCCGTACACTTCGCGTGTCATCTCGACAAAGCGCAGGAGCTCGTTGTCGAGTTGGTCGGGCGTGCAGTAGATGTGCGCGTCATCCTGCGCCATCGAGCGCACACGGGTCAGCCCGGCGAGGGTGCCAGACGGCTCGAAACGATGCAGACGGCTGAAGTCGGCGAAGCGTACCGGCAGGTCGCGATAGGAATACTTCCGCGTGGCGAACAGGTAGCAATGGCCGGGGCAGTTCATCGGCTTGACGCCGTATTCTTCCTCATCAATGGCCATGAGGAACATGTCCTCACGGAAGGCATCGTAGTGCCCCGAGGTCTTCCACACCTCGGTCTTGTAGATGAGCGGCGTGATCACCTCGGTGTAGCCGTAGCGGCCGTACAGGCTGCGCACGAACTGCACCAGGGTGTTGTAGATCACCGCGCCCTTGGGGTGGAAGAATGGCGAGCCGGGCGAGATCGGGTGCAACGAGAACAAGTCGAGCTGCTGGCCCAGGCGGCGGTGATCGCGTTGCTTCGCCTCCTCGATACGCTTGAGGTACGCTTCCAGATCCTTGGCGTTCGCCCATGCGGTACCGTAGATGCGCTGCAACATCTCGTTGCGTGCATCGCCGCGCCAGTATGCACCGGCGATGCTGGTGAGCTTGAAGGCCTTGATGCGTCCGGTCGACGGCACGTGCGGTCCGCGGCAGAGGTCGACGAACTCGCCTTGTCGATACAACGAGACGCGCTCCTCCGGGATGCCGGCGATGATTTCGACCTTGTAGTCCTCACCCATCTCGCGGAACAACTCGACCGCCTGGTCGCGTGGCAACTCCTCGCGCGAGACTCTAAGGTCCGCCTTGGTGATCTCGCGCATCGTCGCCTCGATACGTTCGAGATCCTCGGGTGCAAACGGCGCGGCTTTCTTGAAGTCGTAGTAGAAGCCGTTGTCGATGACTGGGCCGATGGTCACCTGCACTTCTGGGAACAGGCGCTTGACTGCCTGCGCCATGAGGTGCGCGGTCGAGTGACGGATGACCTCGAGGCCGAGCGGGGAGTCGGCGGCGACGGGTGCGACCCGGCAGTCTTCGGTCAGCGGCCTGCCGAGATCGACCACGCGGTCATTCATCTGGGCCGCCAGCACCTGATTGTTCAACGCGCCGGCCGTCTTGAGCACGTCAAGCGCTCGCGTTCCGGTCTCGACGTGGTGCACCGCGCCGTCTGGAGTCGTTACTGCCACCGTAGCCATGTCGTCAACTCATTCCGTCTTCACACTCATCTCGGCACCCGCACTGCAGTCATCGAACACGGTGCGGCGAGGACTGGTAGGCACGGGCGGGATTGAACCGCCGACCTCTTCCGTGTCAAGGAAGCGCTCTCCCACTGAGCTACGTGCCTGCGTACTCCGCCCCGCCCTGCCGACTGCCGCAACCACTCCACGTGTGTGCTGTCAGAGCCAGGTAAGCACCGAGGGACCTATGAGCTACCAATTTCGCCGTGCACGGTCAAGAAAAGGCTGGTCGGGCGGCCCGAAACGGATTGATTTGCCACCGTCCGACAGGGCTGTTACGGTGCGGCACCTGATGACCCGCCAACCGCTTTTCGCGGCGTTTTTCTTCGCCGGTCTCCTCTTTCTCTTCTACCAGTTCTACCTGATGTTCAGCGTGTTCCTCCTCCCGCTGACATGGGCGGCGCTGCTGGCCATTGTCTTCTACCCATTGCAGCTTCGTCTCACCCGGGTCCTGCACGGCCGCAATAGCCTGGCGTCATTCCTCTTCACCACGATCGTTATCCTCGTGGTGATCGTACCCACGGTGCTGCTGAGCGTGCTGTTGGCCAGTGAATCGGTTTCCGTCTACCAGTGGAGCAAGGACTTCCTCACGGGAGATGGGCTGCCCGAGCTCATGAAACGCGTCCAAGGTTGGACGCCCGCGAAGGCGCTGGGGATCTTCGGGCCTATTCTTCAGTCGTGGAACATCGACATTGCGGGCGTCGCCGTGAAGGCCGCCAATGTGGTGAGCAGCTTCCTGGTGTCGCAAGCGAGTGACTTCGCCAAGAACCTGGCATCGTTCATCGTGAACTTCTTCTTGACCACGTTTGCGCTGTTCTTCTTCTTTCGTGACGGTTCCGTGATGGTGGCAGCAATCCGCGACGTGGTGCCGATGGAGCCGGAGTACAAGGATCTGATCCTGACGCGCCTGTACGACACCGTCGCCGCCGTGGTGCAGGGCACCATGGTCACGGCCGCGGCCCAAGGACTGCTGACCGGCTTTGGTTTCTTCGTTCTCGGTGTTCCCTTCGCGGTATTTCTCGGCTGCGCCGCCGCGTTCGCCTCGCTGTTACCGTTGGGCACGGCCCTCGTCTGGGTGCCCGTCGCCATCTATCTGGGAGTCACCGGATCGGTAACGCGCGCAGTCATACTCATCGTCTGGGGAATCTTCGTAGTGGGCATGGTCGACAATGTGCTGCGCCCATTGCTCATCGGTGGGCGCGCCGAGATCCCGACGCTGCTGCTATTCTTCGGGATGCTCGGCGGGCTGCAGGCGTATGGGTTCCTCGGCATCTTCCTGGCGCCGGCAGTAATTGCCATTCTGGTGGCGTTTCTGAAGATCTACCGCGAGCAGTACAGCGCGCCGGCGCAAGCCAGCACGAGCGGTTCGGATTAGGCGCGTCCGCTGCGCGCGAACGGTGGGCTGGCCAGCACCGCTTCGGCTTCGCGGAGGATGTCCGCCAGCACCTCTCCTGCAGGCTTGATCTGCCGGATCAGTCCCATGCCCTGGCCGGCCGGCATGAAGCTGCGGTCGGGATCGGCGCCGCGCCCGATGCCCATGTAGTCCATCACGCCCTCCTGCACAGAGATCCCGACCTGCATCGGGAAGGGTTGGATCTGGTCGGCCTTGTGCTCCCATTCCTCGTTGTAGCGGTTGCGGATGGTGCGCGCAGGTTTACCCGTGTAACAGCGCGTCCGCACCGTGTCGGCCTCACCGCTGTGCAAGATGGCCTCACGATACTGCGGCGCCGCTTGCGCCTCCGGCGTCGCGATGAAGCGTGTGCCGACCACGACGCCCTGCGCGCCGAGCGCCAACGCCGCCACCAAGCCGCGGCCATCGGCGATGCCGCCGGCCGCCAGCACCGGAATCTTCACGGCATCGACGACCTGCGGGACGAGGGCCAGACCACCGACTTCACCCGTGTGCCCGCCGGCCTCCGTGCCTTGCGCCGCCACCACATCGGCGCCCGCTTGTTCCGACTTGATGGCGTGGCGCACCTTGCCGATCATGACGATCACGATCATGCCGCGCTCGTGCATTTCGACGATGAACTCGCGCGGCACCGCCAGCCCGGCAACGAAGATCTTAATGCCTTCGTCGAAAACCACCTGCATGTGCGGGCGGATCATGTCCGGAATGGGCGCGAGCAGGTCGACGGCAAACGGCTTGTCGGTCAATTCGCGGGTCTTGCGAATCTCGTCGCGCAGCCCTTCCGCGTCGAGCGTGGCCGCGCCGATCACACCGAGTCCGCCGGCGTTGGAGACGGCGGCGACGAGCTTGGACAGCGAAACGCCGCCCATGCCCGCAAGCACGATCGGATGCTCGATGCCGAGCAAATCACAAAGGCGAGTGTGGAGCATCCAGGACTGAGTCATTGAATCACTGAGTCACTGAATCGATGACTCAGCGACCCAATGAATCAATGTTCATGCGGCCTACTTGGCGCGCGCCAGCTCGTCGTCGATGATCGATTTGAAGTTCTCGAACGGCTGGGCGCCGCTGATCATGCGGCCATTGATGAAGAAGGCCGGCGTGCCGTTCACGCCCACCGTCTGCGCCTCCGCCATATCAGCCTTGACCTTGTCGAGCGACTTCTTGTTGTCGAAGCAATCGTCAAACTTCGCCATGTCGATCTTCGTGCCCTGCAGCCCCTCGTGCGCCTTGTCTTTGATGTTCTGCGGGTTGATGTCCTTTTGATTGGCGAACAGGAAGCCGTACAGCTTCCAGTAAGCGTCCGGGTTCTGCTGTGCGGCACATTCAGCGGCAATGGCGGCGGGCTCGGCCCACGGGTGGAAGCTCAGCGGGAACTGCTTGTGGTAGAAGCGCACTTTATCGCCGTACTCCTTGAGCACTTGGGTGTCCATGGTCGTGTACGCGCGCGAGCAGAACGGGCACTGGAAGTCGGAGTACTCGACAATGGTCACCTTGGCATTCGCCGGGCCCTTGCCGGGTTCGCCCTTCAACGAGATTTTCTCCATCACCTTCTTGAATGGGTCGACGGACAGATCTTCGATCTCGCCAAAGACCACATATTTGCCGTCTTCGGACATCACGAACGTCACGGATCGCCCGGCGACGTTCAGCGTGCCCGACTTCGCGCCCTTGATCTTCGATTCTTGAAGGTCCTTGACCTCGACCGGCGCACTCGGCGGGACGTTCGCTTTGCGGCGGTAGTAGTCGACCAGCTTCTTGCTCACGTCATCATCGGCCGCGGCGGCGTTCGCCAGCCACCCAGCGCACGTGACGGCCGCCAAAAGCCCCATACAGATAGAACCGTATCGCTTCATGTCATGCCTCTCTTTCCTGCCAGAATGGGGGCGTTGTTAGCATGCACGCCCGTGCGACTCAACTCACCCGCCCCCCCTCAACCACCCACTCAGGCCGCCCGAAGCCTGCGGCGCACGGGTCCGGCGGAGGTGTCGGGTCGCTGCCGGCTTCCAAGTCCGACAGGCTGACTAGGAACTGACGCCCGCATCATCATAATACTGCCCGGTAAAAGGACCGCTCGTCGTGTTCTTCACGCACCGCCTTGCCGGCCGCGCGCAGGTATTCCAGGTGCGCCAGCGTCTCGAAGGTGGCGGGGAACTGGATGGTGATCGGGCTGTCGCTGTCGAGGCCAAACGCGATCGTCGCGACGTCATAGGCGGTGCGCGCCTGACGGCGGATGGTGTCGAGCATCTCCTGCATGCGGTAGTGGTGGTGCTGAATGATTTGGTTGGCGCGGTGGCGGTGGTCGGAATAGACCCCGCCGTGTGCCGGTAGTACGAGGTCCACGTCGAAGCGTTGCACCTTGCGTTGCGACTCGATGAAATCGGCGAGCGGGTTCGTCGGTCCTCCGGGAAAGACGCCGACGTGCGGCGTAATCTTCGGCAGCAGGTGATCGCCGACGATCATCAGCTGCTGCTGGCGCAGGTACAGCACGCAGTGCCCCGGTGTGTGGCCAGGGGTGGTGATCACCTCGAGCTCGAAGCTGCCGACGCGGATGATGTCGCCGTCATTCATGAAATGGTCGGGCGCCGTGGGCACGTACAGCTTGTCCCAGAACTCTCCGGGTGAGGGCACCTTCACGAAGCGGTGCAGCGGGATGCCGTGCTCGAGGAAAAACCGAATCGCTTCCTCGCTGCGTCCCTTCGGCGCGTAATGCTTCGAGGCTTCGTACTCGAGCGGGTGCAGGTAGATGCCCGCACCCGTGAGATCCTTGTAGGCCTTCGAGCAGCCGAAGTGGTCGGGATGATGGTGCGTGCTAATCAGCTTACCGATCTTCTCCGGCGCGCAGCCGATCTGCTGTAACGCGTTCGTCAATGCATCAATGCTGTCGGACGTATTGACACCGGTGTCCACCAACGCCCACTCGTCGCCACTATGCAGCAGCGTGACGTTGACGATCGTCGGCCGCATCGGCAGCGGCAGGTGGATGACGAAGACGCCGGGATAGACCTCCCGGAACTTTGGTTCACTCATTGCGAGGTGAACCTCGCGTCGACGGTCAACAGTCGAGAGGCGAGAGGCTCACAAGACTCGCCGATCATAGTTCTCGCTCTCGACCCCGAACTCTCGACTCTCGACTGCCGCCCTCACTCATGCAATCGATCCTGCACGGCAAAGGAGAGATCGACCTTGACGCGCCACTGGGCCACCGCGCCGTTCTCGATGACCGCGTTGATGTCGAGAACGCGCACTTGGCGGATGCTCTGGATGGTCACGGCCGCACGCGACACCGCGATGTTCACGGCATCTTCAATGCTGTTCGTTGATGTCCCCGTCAGTTGGATCGTCTTCTCGACCATATGCAAACCTCCAGCCTGCGCGGCACCGTATGGGAGGGGCATCCGCCAGTCAATCAGCTCACCCCGCAGCCGTTCAGCGAGGGCGCAGCCCGCTAGTGACCATGTGGAGTCGCACTGATGCGCCGTTCGATCATCGACGCGACGTGTTGCACCTGTGCGGTGTCAATGAGTGTGAAGGGCTCCGTGCGGCTCACAAAGGCACTGAGCAACGCCGGCATCTCTTCTTGCTGAGTGACGTGCTTCGCAAGCGCGGCGCCCTTGGTGGCCACCTCCGCGTCGGTAAGGGTAAGGACACGGACGGGGCCTTCGCGCTGCAGTTGTTGTGGCAGTTCGAGCGACGCCCGAGCCGCCGCGGGCCGCGGGGGAGTTACCGGCCAATTCCCCGGCCAGTTCGGCCAGTGAATGAGATAACCCAGCAGCCGCGGCGCGGCAGCCGGGCCTTTCCCGCCTTTCCCCAGCCAGTCGGCAACGGCCAGCATGGTGAAGAGCCCCGCGGCGCGGTGGTCGGGGTGCGCGTCGTGCGGGTCGGGAAACACCACGATGGTGGGTTGCACGTCGTTCACGATGTTCTCCAGCTCGCGGCGCAGGTCATCGCCGTCGTAGGGAACATCCGGTTCCAGCGCGTCGTCGTCGTAGGGCGGGTCGGATGCCCGCGTGGTTGATGAGCGCTCCGGGTGGCTGCGCCACCAATGCGCATGCAGCAGCGTCTCGAGACCGCCGTCCGGAAAGCCGAGGACTTGGAGGCGCACGCCGTCGGGTGCCAACTGACGCACGGCCGCGCGCACCTCGCGCAGGCGCCGCTCGCCATAGCGAATGTACTGCGCCGGCCGCGGCCGCGGCGAGCCCGTCTCGTGTACCACGGCCTCGACATACCCGTCGCCGGCCGTGACCAGCACGATCCGCACGCTGCCGCCGCGGGCGTGCACGCGTTGCACGACACCGCCCGCCCCGAGGGTTTCGTCATCTGGATGCGGCGCGATGACGAGCAGGCGCTCGCCAACGCCGACCTCGAGGGCCTGCGGCCCGCTTTGCGCCGCCCACGCGGGTAACGCCAGGGACAGCGCGACGCCCCACACGCCGGGCCCCCACCTCCAGCTGTTTCTCATCACACGTGAGAGTAGCGTCGGTGTCCGCATCGCTCAACGGCGCGACGCCCGTGGTGACCGGCGTGCCGAACCCGCAGATGGTGCCGATCCATCTGCGTCAACTTGTTCACTCACTTGATGCCGACCTCCATCGGTTTGTCATCCACATCATTCGGCGTTCCGTTTTCCATCAGCGCCCAGTCGTGATCGATGGCCAGTTGCGTCACATCGATCATCTCCTTTCCCCACTGCCGTCGATCCCGCACCTCGGCTGGGTCGAGCAGGGCGGCGTCGGACGGATTGTGTCGCAGCAAGTCTTCGCGGGTGCGAAAGCCGATCGTCGCCCGTTCTCTGCCAAAGGCTTCGACAAAGCCATGGGTGAAATCCAGTGCCGGCGCCTCGTCGCCCGGACTCCCGCAGTAATAGTAGTCGTCACCCCGACGCATAAACCAATTGCTCTGTTGCAGCAGGAGCGCGAAACGGGTCGCTTCGGCGACCCGGCCGTCCACGAGAGACCGACCGACAAACGTCGCAGGGACGCGCATCCCCAGGAGCTTGAGGAGCGTCGGGGCCACATCGACTTGGCTGCCGACGACGCTGCGGCGGGCCGGCATGATGTAGCCGGGAGCATAGATCAGCAGCGGAACCCGAAACGCGGCTTCCTGCCGCTGGACTTGGCTGAGTTGCGGATGGTCGGGCGACAGGAACAAACCGTGATCGGCGGTGAACACAAAGAGCGTGTTCTCGAACCACGGTTGCTGGCGGGCCCGCGCCAAGAAATGCTCCAAGGCGTGGTCCGTGTAGCAGATGCCTCTCGTGTAGGCGACGTAGGTGTCCGATCCGGCGGCGCCCGGACATTGCGAATCCGTCGGATAGGTATCGAAGGGGAAGTGATTGCTCAGCGTCAGAATCTCCGTGAAGAAGGGCTCGTGCTGAGTTCCCATGATCTCCAGGGCGCGGTCGAACATGCTTTCGTCGTTCAGGCCCCAGCCGAGCGTCTGCCCCTGCGGCATGTCGTTCCAGTCGTAGAGCCGATCGATGCCATGCCGGGATAAGAACAGCCGCTGGTTCTGGAAGTCACCGTTGTAGGCTTGGATCTGGCTCGTCTGGTAACCAGACGCCTTGAGGATCGATGGCAGGGTGGTGAGATGTACGAACGGGTGCAGGACGTAATTCGGCGCACCTCCCAGATGGTCGTACTGGGAAGCGAGCAACGAAAACTCCCCGCGGACGGTCTGCACCCCGTTGGCGTAGAAATTCTCGAACAGCAGCGACTGCGTGGCCAGCCGATCGAGGAATGGCGTGAACGAGGGCCGCGCGCCATAGGCTCCGGACTCATAGGACCGGAAGGACTCCATCACGACGAGCACGACGTTTCGCCGCTCGCTGTCGGGGGACGCCGCCGTCAACGGCTCGGTCGGTTCTTTCAGGAGCAGCCCACGCCGCGGCGCCGCATACCGATAGCCGGCACCATCGAGCGGCAGGATGACGTCTCGACGCTGGCGCAGTTCTTCCTCGCTGACCGTTCCCCAGCAGTGCGCGACCAGCTGGGCAATCCCCTGCCGTAGAAATGTCATGAACGGGTCGGCATCGTCGAACCGGCGCACCCCGAGTTGGTCGAGTGCGAGCAACGGCAGCATCAAGCATCCCACTGCCAGCGTTGCCGATCGTCTGCGGCGTGGTCTCAGCGCGAGGGTGCTGGCCGCGAGCAGCGCGGGAACGCCGATCCCCGCAACCAGGTCTGCCGTGCCGTACAGCTTTGGTATGCCGCTACTGACGTCGCGCAGATTGGGAATCAGCCACAGCGCATCGAACGGCAGCCAGTCCCAGAAGAAATAGAAGAACAAGAGGTTGATCCAGTAGAAGGTGATCGGCACAGCACACAGGACGCTCAGCAACAGAAGGCGTGACGGGGCATGGCGGAGCGACAGGATGAGCAGGCCGAGGAGATAGAATCCGCAGCAGAAGGTGAGCGTGTCCGCGAGGTAGTGCGGACCGACGTGCATGCCGATGGTGCGATAGTCGAAGACTAACAGATAGACTGGAAACAGGACGAAGGCCGCCGCCCCCAGGAATGGCACGCGCTCGCCGCCTGCCAGCACGCCGGTGATCGCACGGCTCAAGAAGCGGTCTTTCGTCACAGGACGATCTCGACTACCACAGCATTTCTGCACTCAGCAAGAGTCAATCAACGGCCCCTAGGCGGGCGGTGCAAGCTTGCGCAACGCACCAACGATCAGGTACGTATGTGCCAGCCGGCCCTGGGGAGGAGAGCGATGCGGAGCAAGAAAGCGCTCGTGATGCTTGTGGTGAGCATCACGTTGATCTTCAACGTGGCATTGCCGTCACGCGCTCGTGCCACCGACACGGCGGTCCTCGTCATTGGCTCAATTGTCCTCTTCGTCGGATTCGTGGTCGCTGGTACGCTCCTCACCCGACAGAAGGGACCATTCACGCTGCAGCCAACGCCCGAGGACCTCTCGAAGACCAAGGACCGCCAGGACGGTGTCCACTTCGGCACCGGGTGCCCAGTGAACGACGGCCGGCCGGCTCTCGCCTGCTGGTAGCACGACGCATTGGGCAATTCCGGTCAGAGCGCAGGGTGGACCAGGTCAATGAACCTCAGGTCACTGGATGTTCCGATCGAGGAAATCGGACAGCGGCCCGACGACGTTGTTATTGGCGTCGTCCTCGGCCGTCAGGACATCCAGGTGCGCAAAGCCTTCGTTCATGAAGACCTGCAAGCCGCCCTTGATGTCACCGAAGGTCGGGAAGGCTGGGTTGGGGTTCGTCGCGTCGATCACTCGTGGTGTCGTGCCATCACAGCTCGGTGCCGTGCACTTGCCGATGCTTTGCGCAAACGGCGTGTAGACACCCGGCGCCCTGGCGAGTCCGGCGCTGCCGCCGAAGGCGATGACCGGAATGTTGATACCGGCTGCCTGCGTCAGGTTCTCGATGTCGCAGCGCCCGCGACCGGCCGGGGCTGGGAATGACAGCTTTGCCGAGTCGAGGCTGATGGACTGTGTGCAGTCCGCATCCTTCGCGCAGGCCGCACCAATGATGCCGATCGTGCAGGTTCCAGACGTACACACGCCGGTCACGCTGGTCGTGCTCGGGCCGGCGTTCGGGTAGTACCAGTCGCTGAAATTCGTCGCCCCGGCGAAAAAGGTCCACAGCACCCGGTCGAGCCGCGTGACTTCCTTGTCCGCGCCCCACACGGGCGCAGGCAGCGTCGTCGGCGGCGGGCCGGCGTTCGGCTCCGGCGTCAGGGGGCCGTGCAAGATGTCTTTCCAGGTGTGCAGACCGTTCACGACGGGTCCCTCCTCGCCCACACCCATGGCCACGAAAGTGGCGACGGTGGAAGCGATCACTCCGTCCTTATCGAGGAACGTCCCGAAGCCCGCCTCCACCGTCCCCGGCGGAATGAAGGCCAGAGAGGCGATCTCCGGCACTTTCGCAATCGCGTTGTTGCCTGGAATGGGATTGTCCAGCGGCAGATCCGTACGGGTGATGCCCAAACCGGTGTTCGGGTCGGTGACGCCCTGAATCGCCAGCGGTTCAGATTGCGCCAGGATCTGCGGATTGAGGGCGGGGGCCACCGCGTAGGATGTCGTGGGCGGCGTGCACTTCGGCGGCTTCTTCCCGGCGCAATCCGTCGCCTCGGTCGCGATCGTGCACGGCGTTGTCCCGTCGACACAGCGCGCCGCGTTGTCGCGCACGGCGCCGTAGTTGCCGCCGTCGAACTTCGCGATCATCCGGTCGAGAGAGTCGTCCGTGAGCGGCGCTCCGAGTGTCGATCCGCCCATGCCTTCGAGTAGTACCAGGCCTCTGAGCTTCGCGTACCCCGGCTGCGGCTTGCCCGTGCACTTCTTGGTGATGTGGAAGTCCGTCGCGGCGTAGCGGGCCGTGAAGCCGGTGCCGGCGGAGTGGCCGCCGAGAAACACATTCTTGTGGTTCGCCTTCTTCAGCGCCGCGGTCACAACCGCATCGATGTCCTGCGAGAAGACGAGATTGGTCCAGTTGGCGAGAAAGGGCACGTCGTCTTGCGCATTGTAGAAGAAGGCGTGTTGATGCGTCGCCGGGAAACTTGGGTCCGGCGTCAATCCCAGCTCGGTGCCGAACAGCCAGTTCATTCCCATCTGCGGATCCAGGTTCGCCTCGGCGAGATCGAGGCCCAGTGTATCCTCGATTTGATTCGTACGTCGCTCGTAGGCCCACACCTCGATGCGTTTGCCGTGGTCAGTATTGACCCGTTTCAGGAGATTCTGGGCGAGAATGCGAAAGTTATTGGCGCCGCCCTCGAAGCCGGGGATGAGGATGAGAATCGCGTCCGGCTTCGCCTTCGAGTTATCTAGCGCGAACCGCGTGTAGCGCGCATTGTTCAAGCTGACCTTCTTCGGCGCGAACTGGGTCACCAGGTTAGGGTTGGGGACCGGGGCCTTCGGGCTGCCGGGCGACTTCGCCGGCTTGGCTTTGCTGGGGATGTTG
>Ga0209048_10000730_pt1 | contig 34752 bp, 31 predicted proteins | sample FrelakmetCRP12CR_FD_187146 | JGI IMG/M metagenome (GOLD analysis project Ga0209048, IMG submission 187146) | Freshwater lake sediment microbial communities from the University of Notre Dame, USA, for methane emissions studies - CRP12 CR (SPAdes)... | ecosystem: Environmental > Aquatic >...
GTGGCGCGTCGGGAAACTGGTGAGCGAGATCAAACCGATGACGGTCCGAAGGAAACATCGCTTCTTTCACCATCTCGCGACCGACCACGGCAGGGTCCGGCGCGCGTTTCCCGACGCCGCGCTCTCGCGGATCGAGGCGGCGATCGCCGACGGCGAGAAACGTCATCGGGGACAGGTGGTCTTCGCCGTCGAGCCGGCGCTTCCGCTCGTGCGCGTCCTGCGCCACGTCGAACCCCGCGAACGCGCGCTCGAGGTCTTCGGCCTGTTGCGGATCTGGGACACCGGCGAGAATTGCGGCGTCCTCGTCTACCTGCTGCTCGCCGACCACGACGTCGAGATCGTCGCGGACCGCGGCATCCACGCGCACGTCGGTACCGATGCGTGGGAAGCCGTATGCCGAAAGATGGAGAAGGCGTTTCGCGACGGGCGCTACATGGAAGGCGTCGAGGCGGGGATCACCGAGATCAACGCGCTGCTTGCGCGCCACTTTCCCCGTGCAGGTAGCGCCGGGGGCAACGAGCTTCCGAACAAGCCGGTCGTCCTCTAGCTCTCAATCGCCGCGACCCGGCTTCGCTTCCTGCGCCGCGGGATGCGAATCGGCGCCGATCAGATGCAGCAGGTCGCCTTGCGCCTGGTTGCGCCGGTGACGGAGCATGACGAGCGCCATCGTCCCGGCGACGAACAGACCGAAGAGTACGATTGCCGCGTCGACGCTCATTCCGTAGCTCACCATCAGCGAGTACAGGCCGACCATCACCAGGATGCCGATGTTCTCGTTGAAGTTCTGCACGGCAATCGAGTGTCCCGCGCCCATCAGCACGTGGCCGCGATGCTGGAGCAGGGCGTTCATCGGCACGACGAAGAAGCCCGCGCACGCGCCGATGCCGATCATCAGCATCATCGCCAGCGGCACCTCGGTGACGAAGATCATCGCGATGACGATCACGCCCATCGTGATGCCGATCGGCAGCACCTTGACCGCGCCGCGCAGCGAAACGTAGCGTGCGGCGACTACCGCGCCGACCGCGATTCCCGCCGCGACCACGCCCTGCAGCATCGAGGCCTGGGACAGGTCGAGGCCCAGCGCTTTCGCTGCCCAATCGATCAGAATGAACTGCAGCGTCGCTCCGGCGCCCCAGAACAACGTCGTCGTCGCGAGCGATACCTGCCCCAGCTTGTCGCGCCACAGCAGCGACACACAGTGCGCGAATTCGCCGATCAGGAACATCGGATTCCGGTTCACCATCCGGTGATCGACGCCGGTATTCGGAATGAACCAGTTGAAGACCGCTGCGATGACGTAGAAGAGCATGATCACGCTGATCGCGGCTTCCGGCGGCGTGTCGATGCCGGTGTCGATGTAGGGCGCGTCGAACCCCAGGAGGAGAACAGCGACCCGGGGGCCGATCAGCGCACCTCCGGTCAAGACGCCGAGGATGATCGACGCGACCGTCGTGCCCTCGATCCAGCCATTGGCGACGACGAGCTGCTTCGGGGGCAGAAGCTCGGTCAGGATCCCGTACTTGGCCGGTGAGTAGGCGGCCGCGCCGAAGCCGACCACCGCGTACGCCGCGAGCGGATGGAGCGTGAACAGCATCATCGCGCAGCCGACCACCTTGATGCCGTTGGTGATCAGCATCACGCGGCCTTTCGGCATCGAGTCGGCAAACGCGCCGACCAGCGGCGCGAGCAGCACGTAGGACAGGACGAAGCTTTGCTTCAGCGCGGGCGTCATCCATCCCGGCTCGTTCAGGTCGCGAAGCAGGGCGATTGCAGCGATCAGCAGCGCGTTGTCGGCGAGCGAGCTGAAGAACTGCGCCGCCATGATGGTGTAGAAGCCGGACTTCATCGTTCTCCGCGGCGTGGCCGGGGCCCCGCGGGAAGCGCGAAGCAGGTGGCGGGCATTCGGTATAATTATCGAGTGTCGCCCGCAGCCCGCGCTTTATACCACGATTGCGGTGCCGCTCACACCGCGCATGCCCGTGCGCCGACCACCTTCGCCGCCCATCCCGGTCACCGCCCAACCCCCAGGATCGTGTGATGGCCCGCCCGCTGTACGCCCAGCTGTCCCTTCCCGCGCTGCGCGCCAACGTCACCCGCGCGAGGGAGCTGGCGCGGGGCGCGCTGCTTTTCGCCGTCGTCAAGGCGAACGCGTACGGACACGGGCTCATGCGGGTCCTTCCGGCGCTGGACGAGGCCGACGGTCTGGCGCTGGTCGAGCTCGACGCGGCGCTGGCGCTTCGCGCCTCGCATTACACGCGCCGGATTCTCCTGCTCGAGGGGTTCTTCATGCCCGACGAGTTGCCGGAAATTGCGGCGCGGCGGCTCGCGGTTGTCGTGCACAACGAAGAGCAGGTCCGGATGCTGGAGCACGCGCATCTCACGCGGCCGCTCGAAGTCTTCGTCAAGATCAATACCGGTATGAACCGGCTGGGGATGGCGCCGGGGGACGTGCCAAGGCTCGTCGAGCGCCTCGACCGTTGCGAATCCGTGGCCGTGCTGCGGTTGATGACGCATCTGGCCCGCGCCGACGAGGGCGACGGGCTCACGGAGGCGATCACGAGGTTCGACGCGGCTTGCCGCGGCCTGCCTTATCCGCGCTCGATTGCCAATTCCGCCGGCGTCGTCCGGTACGAGGAGGTCGGAGGCGATATCGTGCGGCCCGGCATCATGCTCTACGGCGCCACGCCGTTTGCGTCGAAAACGGCAGAGGCGATCGGTGTCCTGCCGGTGATGACGCTGCGCTCCGAGATCATCGCCGTGCAGGCCTTGCGGCCCAACGAGAGCGTCGGCTACGGAGCCTCCTATACCGCGCCGCGTTCGACGCGGATCGGTATCGTCGCCTGCGGGTACGCGGATGGATACCCGCGCCATGCGCCGAACGGAACGCCGGTGCTCGTCTGCGGCAAGAAGGCGCGGATTGCCGGACGCGTGTCGATGGACATGATCACGGTCGACCTGGCCGATGTGCCGGAGGCGGGCGTCGGCAGCCCCGTCGTCCTCTGGGGCGAGGGCCTGCCGGTGGACGACGTGGCGACCGCCGCCGCCACGGTCGGCTACGAACTGCTCTGTGCCGTCGCACCGCGCGTCCCGTTCGTCGTCAGCAACGTCGGCCGAATCGACCTCGAACTGTAGGAGGCTCCTGTGTATATCGTGGTCACCGGCGCGGCCGGATTCATCGGCGCCAATCTCGTCAAGGCACTGAACGGCCGTGGCGAGACCGACATCATCGCGGTCGACAATCTGACGCGGGCCGACAAGTTCGCCAATCTCGTCGACTGCGAAATTGCCGACTATGTCGACAAGGACGATTTTCTTGCACGCCTCGCCGACGGCGACTTCGACGACGACGTCGCCGCGGTGTTGCACCAGGGCGCGTGCTCCGACACGATGGAAGCCGACGGGCGCTACATGATGCGCAACAACTACCGCTATTCGGTCGAGTTGCTCGAATGGTGCCAGGACAGCGATGTTCCGCTCCTGTACGCGTCGAGCGCGGCGGTCTACGGCGGCGGCGGCGTGTTCCGCGAAGAGCGCGCGTTCGAGGCCCCGCTCAACGTCTATGGCTACTCGAAGTTCCTGTTCGACCAGTACGTGCGGCGGATGCTGCCGGAACGCACCGCGCAGGTCGCCGGATTCCGCTACTTCAATGTCTACGGGCCGCGCGAGCAGCACAAGGAACGGATGGCCTCGGTGGTCTGGCACTTCTGCCGCCAGTACACGAGCGAAGGCCGCGTGCGGTTGTTCGAGGGCTCGGGCGGTTACGCCGATGGCGAACAGCGACGCGATTTCGTCTCCGTGGAGGACGTCGTCAACATCAATCTCGACTTTCTCGAGCACCCGGAACGCAACGGCATCTTCAACGTCGGCACCGGGAAGGCCGCGACCTACAATGCGGTGGCCGCCGCGACGATCAACGCGTGCCGGACGGCCGCGGGCAAGCCGCGACAATCTGTCGCAGAACTCGTGTCGGCCGGCACGATCTCGTACATCCCGTTCCCCGCCGCTCTTGCCGGCAAGTATCAGAGCCATACCGAGGCGGATCTCCGGCGGCTGCGCGCCGCGGGCTATGGCGCGCCGATGCAGGGTGTCGACGAAGGGGTCGCGCGCTACGTCGAACGGCTGATTTCCACGGCTCCCTCCGCCGCGTAGCTTGAACGGCACACGGCGGAACGCCGCGCATGGCGCGTGGCGCCCGATCCGCCGTGCAACCGTCAATCCACGCTGGAGGACATCATGCAACGACTGTTGTTGGCGCTAGCCTTTGCGCTGTGCTCGGGGGCGGCGTTTGCCGCGATCAATCTAAACACGGCGACCAAGGACGAACTCGTCGCACTTCCCGGGATCGGCCCCGCTAAGGCGCAGGCGATTCTCGACTATCGCAACGCGCACGGGGCTTTCAAGTCGGTCGAGGAGCTGAAGGACGTCAAGGGCATCGGCGCCAAGCGCTTCGAGAAGCTCAAGGGCGAATTCACCGTGGTCGGTGTGCCCGCCAAGGCCGCTGCAGGAGCAGCCGAAAAGGCGGGCGGGGCGCCCCAGCGGGCCGCCAAAGGCGAGGTGACCGTCGCCGCGAAGCGGGATGCTGCAGTGGCCGGCAAGCCCTGACCGCGGGGCAAAGGGTCCCGTGGGTGAGCGGTGCGCTGCGCTTGTCGGCTGGCAAGTCAACCCGCAGCACGCCTGCCGCGTTAATGTTCGCGCGCCAACGCACGTCCGGCGCCGGGGCGGCGCACCCGCTCATCATCCCCACGGAGAACCCTCATGAAACGGTTTTTGATGTTCATCGTCACGCTGCTGTTTTCGGCGCTGGCGCTCGCCGCCGTCAACATCAACACGGCGACCAAGGAAGAGCTCGACTCGCTCCCCGGCATCGGTCCGGTGAAGGCGCAGGCGATCATCGACTACCGGACGGCGAACGGCCCGTTCAAGACTCCCGAGGACATCATGAAGGTCAGCGGGATCAAGGAGGGGGAATTCGGCAAACTGAAGGGCCTGATCGCAGTTTCGGGTGCGACAACCGCGCCGGCCGCTGCGGCCAAGGCTGAAGCTGCGAAAGCGGCCCCGCCGGCTGCTTCGGCGCCCGCGCCTGCAACCCCGGCCGCCAGCCCCGCACAACCGGCCAAGGCCGCGGAACCCGCGAAGGCTGCGGCTCCCTTGGCCCCTGTGGCTCCAGCGGCGGCGCCGGCGAAGGCCGAAGCCCCGAAGGCACCCGCCGCGGCACCCGTGAAGGCCGAGTCCGCCAAGGCGGCTGCTCCTGCGGCCCCCGCGGCAGCGCCCGCGAAGGCCGAAGCCCAGAAGGCGGCAGCTGCGACCGAAGCTCCGGCCGCCGCAAAGAAGGGTGAGAAGGCGACCAAGGAAGACAAGGCAGCGAAGGACAAGGCTGCCAAGGAAGAGAAGGCGGCCAAGGACAAAGCGGCGGCGGACGACAAGGCCGCCAAGGCCAAGGCAGCCAAGGAAGACAAGGCGGCCAAGGACAAGGCCGCCAAGGACGAGAAGGCCGCCAAGGACAAGGCAGCGGCCGACGAGAAGGCATCCAAGGCGAAGGCGGCCAAAGAAGAGAAGGTCGCGAAGGACAAGGCAGCGGCCGACGAGAAGGCTGCGAAGGCCAAGGCCGCCAAGGATGACAAGGCGGCGAAGGACAAGGCGGCCGCCGACGCGAAGAAGGACGACAAGGCCAAGAAGTAACGGCGTTCGCTCCGGTTGTGCGAGGCCCCGCCCGACGGCGGGGCCTTGTTTTTTGGCCCCCCATCCGCTCCGCTACAATACCTGCGCTACCTCCCGTTGCCGCGCATGTATCCCACGCTCGAATCCACGGTCGGCAACACGCCGCTCGTCCGCCTCCTCCGGATTCCCGGCGACACGTCGAATGCGATCCTCGGCAAACTCGAAGGCAACAACCCCGCGGGCTCCGTGAAGGACCGCCCCGCACTGTCGATGATCGTCGAGGCCGAGAAGCGCGGCGACATCCGGCCCGGTGACACGTTGATCGAACCCACGTCCGGCAACACCGGAATCGCGCTCGCGATGGTCGCGGCGATGAAGGGCTACCGGATGATCCTCGTGATGCCGGACAACCTCTCCGTCGAGCGGAGGCAGGCGATGCGCGCCTATGGTGCCGAACTCGTGCTGACGCCGAAGGCCGGCGGCATGGAGCATGCGCGCGATCTCGCGGCAAGCATGCGCGACGAAGGCAAGGGCGTGATCCTCGACCAGTTCGCGAACCCGGACAATCCGCTCGCGCATTACCGTGGAACAGGCCCGGAGATCTGGCGTGACACCCGGGGGACGATCACCCATTTCGTTTCGGCGATGGGCACGACCGGCACGATCATGGGCGTATCGCGTTTCCTCAAGGAGAGGAATCCGGCGATCCGAATCGTCGGCGCCCAGCCGGAGGAAGGCTCGCAGATCCCCGGGATCCGCAAATGGGCGGACGCGTATCTGCCGAAGATCTACGACAACGCGCGCGTCGATCGCATCGAGCAGGTGTCGCAGGCCGAAGCCGAAGCGATGACGCGCCGGCTCGCGGCCGAGGAAGGCATCTTCGCCGGCATTTCCGCGGGTGGCGCGTGCGTGGTTGCGCTGCGCATCGCCCGCGAGGTTGCCGACGCGACCATCGTGTTCATCGTCTGCGACCGCGGCGACCGTTACCTGTCGACCGGCGTATTCCCGGCGTAACTCATGACCCCCATCCTGGTCTTCGACATCGAAACCGTCCCCGACGTCGCCGGCCTGCGACGCGTCCACGGGGTTGCGCCCGAGCTCTCGGACGCGGGCGTCGTGGAGTGGTTCGCGCAGAGGCGGCGCGCGCAGACCGGCAGCGATTTCCTGCCGCTGCAGTTCCAGCAGGTCGTGGCGATCGCCTGTGCGCTGCGCGATGGCGGGGGTTTCAAGATCGCATCGGTCGGCAACGTCGACGACGGCGAGCCGGAGCTCGTGCGCCGCTTCTTCGACCTCATCGACAAGCACACGCCGCAGCTCGTCTCGTGGAACGGCGGGGGCTTCGACCTGCCGGTGCTGAACTACCGCGCCTTGATCCACGGCGTCACCGCGGCAAAGTACTGGGACTGGGGCGATGACGACCGCGAGTTCAAGTTCAACAGCTACCTCGGTCGCTACCACACGCGGCATCTCGACCTGATGGACGTGCTTGCGATGTACCAGCCGCGGGCCGCTGCCGGACTCGACGCGATGGCGCGCCTTTGCGGGTTTCCCGGGAAGCTCGGCATGGACGGCAGCGCAGTGCACGCGGCGATCGTCGCGGGGAAGCTCGACGAGGTCCGCCGCTATTGCGAAACGGATGTGATGAACACCTACCTCGTCTACCAGCGCTTCCGGTGGATGCGGGGCGAGCTCACCGCTGGCGAATATGCGAAGGAAGTCTCGCTTGCGCGCGAGAAGATCGCCACGATCAACGCGCCGCATTGGGCGGAATTCATCGCGGCCTGGGACGCGAACGCCGTCGGGTAATCGCGGGGGCGGACGTCGTCAGGGGTGGGCGTCCGATGGCGACGCAAGCGGCAACCGCCGGGTCGTCCGGGGGGCGCGGGAGGGTCGAGTTCGCTACAACGTCACGGCTCCGCGCGCGAGTTCGATCACGCGTCCGGACACGCGAATATGGTGATCGGCGCTCACTTCGAGTCCCAGCCGGCACGGCCGACCCACCGCGTCGCCCTGGGCAACGGCGATGCGCTGCGGCAGCGGCGCACCGGTCGCAATCAGCCAGCCGCCGAGGTTGGCGCACGCGGAACCGGTGCCCGGGTCCTCGACCACGGCGCCGTGCTTGGGAAAGAAGAACCGGGACACGACCGAGCGCGCGCCATCCGCTGTGGGCGCCTGCGGGTCCGGCGCGAACACGTAGGCCATCGCGCGCTGGCCGGTGTGGCCATGCGCGTGCAGAAGATCGGCGCGCGGCGCTGCACGGCGAACGGCGTCCGCGGTGGCCAGCGGAATCACGAGCTGCTCCGAACCCGTGTCGACCCACAGAGGCGGGGAAGCCGCGTCGGGCGCGACGTCGGCCTCGGCCAGCACCAGCATCGCTGCCAGATCGGCCCGCGTTGCGGAAACCGCGCGATGCCGCGGCGGATTGGCCTGCAGCGTCCAGACGTCGCCGCGCGCCTGCACGGGGATGATCCCCACGCGCATTTCGAGCGTGACGTCATCGCCGAGCTCCCGGAGTGTCCGGACCACGTGCGCGGTGCCGAGCGTGGGATGACCGGCGAACGGCATTTCGAACGTCGGCGTGAAGATGCGCACGCGTGCGCTCGCGCGGTCGGACGGCAGGACGAACGTCGTTTCCGAGAGATTGAACTGCAGCGCGAGCGCTTGCATCGTCGCGTCGTCCATCCCGCGCGCATCCTCGAAGACGGCGAGCGGATTGCCGGCGAGCGGAGCCTCGGCGAAAACGTTCACGATCCGAAACGCATGCGTTGGCATGTGATACCCCTATCGATGTGTTCCAGAGGTGGTTGTCCGACGCGATTGCACCTTTGCGTCGAGCTCGCGCGCAAGCGCCCGGAACGCCATATCGGTCACCGCGGCGGGCGCCGCGGCGATGCCGTCGGCGATCCGCGGGAAATTCCTGCCGATCGACCGCCTGTAGGTAGGATCATAGTGGAGTTCGAGCAGCTCGCCGACGAGCGTATCCCAGTCGCCCGCCCGGGCTGCATCGGTCCACCGGCCGATCGTCGCTTTTCCGTGCAACGGGACGAGGCGTTGCAGGCGGGCGGCCAGCGTGCCGTGGTCGGCCAGGAAATGCGCGTATTCTTGCTTCAGCAGAGCGACGCGCTGCGGTTGCCCGAGCTCGAGGCGGATGCATTCCGCCGCACGCATCGCCGCGAGCAATGCATCGGGAAGCTGGAGCGTGCCGATTCTCTTGCTTTCGGATTCGACGTACACCGGTCGCGCCGGGTCGAGTCGATGCAACGCGGCGACCAGCTCGCTCTCGAACGCCTTCTGCGACGGTTGCGGGTGGTCCGGCAGATCGCCGAGCAGCGATCCGCGATGCAGGGCCAGGCCCTCGAGGTCGAGCACTTGCCCGCCCTCCGCGGCGAGTGCGGCGATCAAGCGGCTCTTGCCGGAACCCGTCAGCCCGCAGATCACTTCGTAGCGATAGCGTCCGGGCAGCGTGACGAGTTCCGCGACGACGTGCCGCCGGTACGCCCGATAGCCGCCGTCGAGCTGAACCGCGCGCCAGCCGATCTCGTTCAGCATGTGCGCGAGCGAGCGGCTGCGCTGGCCCCCGCGCCAGCAATAGACGAGCGGCGCCCAGTCACGCGGCTTGTCGGCAAACGGGCCCTCGAGCATCGCCGCGATGTTGCGCGCAACCAGTGCTGCGCCGGCGCGCCGCGCCGCGAACGCCGAATCCTGTGCGTGCATCGTCCCGATGCGCGCTCGCTCGGTGTCGTCCAGTACCGGATGATTTTCCGCGCCGGGGACGTGATCCTCGGCGAATTCGGATGGGCTGCGGACGTCGATGCGGTCGACGTAGTCGGCAATCGCCTCGACCTTCACCTTGTTCCCATCGCGCGCCGGCGAAGAAGCGTTCATCGCGGGATGCCGAGCATTGGACGCAGCACCGGCCACACGTTGTCGAGCAGCATCGGTTGGGCCGCTGCCGTCGGGTGAATGCGGTCCGCCTGAAACATCTCGTCCTTCTCGCCGAAGCCCTCGAAGAAGAACGGGACCAACGGCACCTTGTGCGCTTTCGCGACGCCGGCAAAGAGCGCGTCGAACTCGCGAACATACGTCGGACCGTAATTCGGCGGCACCTTCATACCGATGATCATCGGCTTGGCGCCGGTGCGTTGCACGGCGGCGACCATTGCGGCGAGGTTGTCGCGGGTCGAAGCGAGATTGCCTCCGCGCAGCGCGTCGTTGCCACCGAGTTCCAGAACGACGATCGCTGGCTGGTGGCGGGCGAGAAGGGCGGGGAGACGGGCGCGTCCGCCGGCCGTCGTGTCACCGGTTATGCTCGCATTGACGACGCGTTGGGGAAAACGCTGCGCCGCGAGCCTCGCGGCGAGCAAGTCGACCCAGCCTGCGCCGGCGGGAAGGCCGTACGCCGCCGAGATCGAATCGCCGACGACGAGCAGCACAGGCGCCGCCGGATCGGCGCGCGCGTGCCGATCCAGGCCAAAGGCGAGCGCGGCGGCGGCGAAAAGGGCAAGGACGAAGTGACGGCGAAACATCGTAGGGGCGTGCGCGCAAGGCAAATCGAGCGGCGATTGTAGAGTCTCGCGCGCTGCCGTGCGAGCGGCGCGGTAGAATTCGACCCGTGCCACCCCTTTCCGTTCGTTCGGCGTCCGCATCCATTCTTCGTGCCTCGCGTCTCACCAAGATCGTGACGAGCGGCGACGCGCCGCTCACCATCCTGGACGATGTCGGCTTCGACATCGATGCGGGCGACACGGTTGCGGTCGTCGGGGCATCGGGGTCGGGGAAGACCACGTTGCTGGGGCTGCTCGCCGGGCTCGACCGACCGAGCGACGGCGAAGTCTGGCTCGATGGCAATGCACTCTCGGGTCTGGACGAGGACGCGCGCGCCGCGCTTCGGCAGCGGCTGCTCGGTTTCGTCTTCCAATCGTTCCAGCTGCTTCCCGCGCTCACCGCCCTCGAGAACGTGATGCTGCCGCTCGAGCTCGCGGGAGCTCCCGACGCGGTGACGAGGGCGAAGGAGTGGCTCGCGCGCGTCGGGCTTGCCATGCGCACGACCCATTACCCGAAACAGCTTTCCGGTGGCGAACAACAGCGGGTAGCCATCGCCCGCGCTTTCGCCGGAGAGCCCAAGCTGCTGATGGCCGACGAGCCGACGGGCAACCTCGACAACGCGACGGGTGTCGAGGTGGCCGACCTGATGTTCAGATTGAACCGTGAGCACGGCACGACGCTGCTCCTCGTCACCCACGACGGGGGCCTCGCGGCACGGTGTGCACGGCGGCTGTCGCTCGCGGCCGGGCGGCTGGTTGGCGACGAGCGCCGATGAACACGCTGCGTCTCGCACTGCGGATGCTCTCGCGCGACTGGCGTGCAGGGGAACTCACCGTGCTGATCGCGGCGATGGTGCTTGCCGTCGCGAGCATCGGGACAGTCGGGTTCTTCGCGGATCGCGTGAAGGGCGCGCTGACGCGGCAGGCAAATCTGCTGCTCGGTGCCGACGTGCTGATTTCCGGCGACCGGCCGTTGCCCGATACCTATGCCGCCGAGGCGCAGAGGCGTGGCCTCGCGTCGACCCCCGCGCTCAAGTTCAACAGCATGGTGCAACGCGCCGGGGCCGACGCCGCCGCGGGCGGCGCGGTGCTCGCCGACGTCAAAGCCGTCGCCCGCGGTTACCCGCTGCGCGGGGCGATCATCCTTGTCGACTCCAGCACCGCGGACGGCACGCGCGCCCCGGGTATTCCGTTGCGCGGGGAAGCGTGGCCCGATGCCCGGCTCGCGGCGCGGCTGGGGGTGAGCGTGGGCGACGCGATTGCGGTGGGCGACGCAACGCTCAAGGTCAGCGCTGTCGTGCAACAGGAACCGGAGGTGGCGGGGGGGCTGCTCGCGATCGGACCGCGCCTGCTCGTCAACCTCGACGACGTCCCGGCGACGAACCTGCTGCAACCCGGCAACCGCGCGGTCTATCGGCTGCTCGTCGCCGACTTGTCGGGGCGCGACGCGCTCGATCCTTATCTCACGTGGCTGCAACGCGAGCTCAAGCCGGGCCAGCGGATGGAGAACGTCAGGGACTTGCGGCCCGAGGTGCGGCAGACGCTCGAGCGTGCGGAAAAATTTCTCGGACTCTCCGCACTCGTCGCAGTCATCCTCGCCGCGGTCGCGGTCGCGCTTGCCGCGTCGCGCTACCTTCGTCGCCATCTCGATACGGCGGCGATGCTGCGCTGCTTCGGCGCGCCGCGGCAGCGGACGCTCTTGCTGTTCGTGCTGCAATTCGGGGCGCTCGGCATTGCCGCGAGCGCTGCGGGGATCGGCGTCGCGCTTGGCGGCCAGCAGCTGCTGGTAATGCTGCTGTCCTCGATAACGACGACCGACCTGCCGGCACCGGGAATTCTGCCGGCCATCGCGGCGTTCGGCACGGGCGTGCTGCTGCTCTTTGGCTTTGCGTTGCCGCCACTGATCGCGCTGGCGAGCGTGCCGCCGCTGCGTGTGCTTCGCCGTGATCTTCCGCGGCCGCGGAACGGCGGCGTCGCGGCGTATCTGCTTGGCGCGGGCGTCATCGCCGTTCTGATCGCGTGGCAGGCGCAGGACGCGAAGGCGGGCGCGATCATGGTCGGCGGCATCGGCGCGTTGCTCGCGGTCGCCGCGCTCGCGGCCTGGCTGTTGATCATCCTGCTCAAGCGGCTGCCGCAGCGCGGCGTCACATGGCGTTTCGGGCTCGCGAACCTGCGCCGGCGCCCGCTCGCCTCGAGCCTGCAGATCGGCGCGTTGGCGCTCGGGCTCATGGCGCTTCTGCTGCTGACCGTCGTTCGTGGCGATCTGATGCGAAACTGGCGCGCGAGCCTGCCTCCGGATGCGCCGAATCATTTCGTCATCAACGTGCTGCCGGATCAGGTCGACGGCGTGCGCGCGGCGTTGAAATCGGCGACCGGCTCCGACACGGTGCTCTATCCGATGATCCGCGGCCGGCTCGTCGAGCTCAACGGCAAGCGGCTCGACACTGCTCAATACGAGGACGCCCGGGCACGCCGGCTCGCCGAGCGCGAGTTCAATCTGTCGTGGGCGAGCGAGCTGCCGAAGACCAATCGCATCGTCGCCGGCAAGTGGTTCGCCGGCGCCACGGGCGCGGAAGCCGGCATTTCGATGGAGGAGGGTATCGCCGAGTCGCTGAAGCTGAAGTTGGGCGACACCCTGACCTACGACATCGCGGGCACGCCGGTGAGCGCGACGATTACCAGCCTGCGGAAGGTGGACTGGGACAGCTTCCGGCCGAATTTCTTCACCTTGTTTGCACCGGGCGTGCTCGAGTCGATGCCGCAGACATACCTGGGGGCGGTGCGCGTCGCGGAAGGCCCGCAATCGGGTGCTTGGCTCTCGGCGCTGGTGCAGCAGTATCCGAACGTGCTCGCGATCGACGTCGGCGAAATCATGCGGCAGGTGCAGGCGATCATCGACCAGGTGGCGAAAGCGGTCGAGTTCGTCTTCCTGTTCACGCTCGCGGGCGGACTGCTCGTGCTGCAGGCGGCGATCGCGGCAACGCAGGACGAACGGCGCTTCGACGCCGCGATCCTCCGCACGCTCGGCGCATCGCGGCGGCAACTCAATGCCGCACAGATCGCCGAGTTCCTCGTTCTGGGCGCGCTCGCGGGATTGCTCGCGGCCGCCGGTGCTACGGCGATGGGCTACATCCTTTCCGATCGCGTATTCCAAATTCCGTTCTCGGCGAACCCGATGGTGTGGCTGTACGGCATTGCCGGGGGCGCGATCGCCGTGACGCTCGCCGGCTGGCTTGGCACGCGCGGGATGATGCAACAGCCGCCGCTTGCGGTGATCCGCCAGCTGGGCTGACGGGGCGCCACTCCGCAACTGCCACGCCATTCGATCCGCATCCAAACGCGCCGGGATCGCGGCAAGGACGCCTACTTTCCTGCCAGTACCGACTCGCGGGAGAAGAGTCGCGCCACCGCGAGGAGCGCCACGAGCGTCAGCAGGCCCGGGACCGCATACGATTGTAGAAGTTCGATCATCGGCAACGCTTCACCGCGCAGCGCGCGGGAAAGGAGCGCGTATTGGCCCGAGATCGGAACCCAGGTGAGCCACGCCGGCTCCTTGCGCTGCAGAAACATCTGCACGATCGGAATCAGCGACACGACGAACAGCAGCACCGACAGGTTCGACTGCGCCTCCTTGAACGTCCGGCTCCGGCAGCCGACGTAGAGCAGGATCGCCGGCATCAGCGCGATCAGCGGAGTGAGCACGATGACGAACCGGCCCAGTTCGGTGAGCCCGAACAGGAACGGAATGCCCACGGCCGGCAGCGGCGCGAAGCGCAGCATCAGGTAGAAGCCCGACAGCGTCAGCAATACCGCGGTCGCATTCAATGCGACGACCGCGAGCCACTTGCCGACCGCGAGCTCCAGCGGCGCGACGGGCGTTGTCAGCAAGGGTTCGAGCGATGCGCGCTCGCGCTCGCCGGCCGTGGTGTCGAGCGCGGCGGCCATCCCGCCCATCACGGCAGCGAACAGCCCGTAGAACGCAATGAGAAAGAGCACCAGCGCGCCGGAGCTCTGCGGCGTGGCCAGGTCGCGCGACTCGACGTTCAGGGGATTCGCGACTTCGGCCGCGACGCCGCGCAACAGGAGGCGCCCGCGGCCCCATTCGCGGTTGTAGGCGCGCAGCAGCGACTCGACCTCCGCGATCGACGCCCGCGCGCGGTCGCGCGAGCGGTCGTAAGCGAGGTGCACGGTGCCCGGCCTGCCTTTGGCGACGTCCGCGGCGAACCCGGCGTCGATCTCGAGCACCACATCCAGATCGCCGGTCTTGATGCGTTCCTCGAAATCCGCCGGCGCTGGGGTGAGGGTCACCTGCTGCCGCTCGAGAAACGCGATGAGCGCGGGCGCCTGCTCGCCCCGGATGACCGGCAGGCTGATCTCCCGCACCCTGTCGGCCTGGCGCGCGACCAGATTCAGCACGAGCAGCATCAGCACTGGACCGGCAGCGATCGCCGTCATCAGCGTGACCAGCACGGTTCGCCGGTCGCGAAAGATGTCGACGACTTCCTTGCGCGCGACGACGCCGATGCGCGCCGGCGCCGAATTGCTGCGGGGGGAGTCCATCTATGCGGCCAGGCCTTCTCCGGATCCCAGCAGGCGCACGAACGCATCTTCGAGCGTACGCTCGCCCGACTGCGCGAGCAGCTCGTCGGCGGTGCCGGTTGCGACGACCTGCCCGCGGCCGAGGATCACGATGCGCTGGCACAGCGCGGACACTTCCTGCATCACGTGGGAACTGAACAGCAGGCACTTGCCCTGCTCGCGCAACGCGCGCAGCAGGTCGCGCAGCGCGCGGATGCTCATGATATCGAGGCCGTTGGTCGGTTCGTCGAGCAGAATGGTCTGGGGGTCGTGGACCAATGCCCGGGCGATCGCCACCTTCATCCGCTCTCCCTGCGAAAAGCCCTGCACGCGACGGTCGGCGATGTCGGCGATCGACATTGCCCGGATCAGTGCATCGACGCGTGCGTCGAGCGCATCCCCGACAAGTCCTTGCAGTGCGCCGTAATACCGGATGTTCTCGCGGGCGGACAGGCGGGGGTAGAGCCCGCGGGCGTCCGACAGGACACCGATGCGCCGGCGCAGTGCGTAGCGGTCGCTGACGACATCGTGGCCATCGACGGTCGCGCTGCCACTGTCCGGGATCATCAGCGTGGCGAGCATTCGCAACAGCGTCGTCTTGCCGGCGCCATTGGGTCCGAGCAAGCCCGTGATTTCCCCGTCGGCCGCAATGAAGGACACTCCGTTCACGGCCTGCACTTCGCCGCGCCGCCCGAACGACTTCATCACGCCCTGGGTCGTGATCAAGAACGCGCTCCGAGGCGGTCGGGCCACAGCGGCGGACGGGAGCTCTTCTCGAAATGGTCGACGCAGGCGACGGGAAGCGTGGCGAAGGTCGGGACATCGATGAACGCGGCAATGAGCCGCGGACCGCAGGCGTGAGGGGACACGATATGGCCGTAGCCGCGGGCGACGACATGCCGGCTCGCCGGCAAGGTCTTCGCCACTTCGGCGCCGTTTGCGGGGGGCGTCACGGGGTCGAGCCCGCCGGAGAGTATCAGCACGGGAGCGTCGCTTCTCACGGGCGTTGCCGCGTCGGCCGGGCTCGCGCCCTTCGGCCAGACGTCGCAAACGGCGAGCGCGCGGAGGGCGAGGGCCTTCGAGCGCACATCGGCGAGCGCACGCGCGGCGTCGGCCGGGGACACGCGCGGCACGTCCTCGGCGCAGGTCACCGAATAGTGCAGGGCGTTGTTGATCTGCTCGGCGAGATCGCCGGTGACGAGCATCGCGCCCGCGTAGAGGGGGCCGTAGTCGCCCGCGTTGACGCCCTCGATGATTTCCGGCAGCAGCGCGGCGAGTTCGGGCGCATAGATGAGCGGCTGGATCGCGCCGATGACATGGTCGAACGTGACGTGCTGCGTCCGCCGTTCGCCGGTGCGGGGATCGGTCACCGCGACGTCGCGACCGTGCGGGCCCAGCCGATCGCGGATCGCCGCGAGCGTCGCCCGCAAGTCGGGATGCGTGGCGCGGCACGCGGGCGATTGCGCGCACACGTCGAGCACGGCCGACAGCGCGGTGTCGCGCGCTGGCCAGACGTCGAGGCTCACCTTCATCGACGGCGGCGCGACGGCGTCGAGAACGACGCTGCGGACGCGGTCCGGATACCGACGGAGGTACTCGAGCGCCACGCGCGTGCCGTAAGAGCCGCCCCAGAGATTGACTTTGCCGTAGCCCAGCGCAACGCGCACGGCGTCGAGATCGGCAATCCAGGCGGCCGTCGTGTATTGCGCGGCGTCGATTCCCTGCGCGGCGAGTTCCCGCGCGCACGCGGCCGCCTTGGGCACCGGATCGAGCTCGAGTTCGAGCGCAGACTCCGGAGTTTCGTCGAGCTTGAACGCGGCGCAGGCTAGCGGCGACGAGCGGCCGGTGCCGCGCTGGTCGACGAGCACGATCTCACGGTCCTTGCGCACGCCGGTCAACGACGCGGCGAATGGCCCGAGGAAACTCGCCGCCTGACCGGGTCCGCCGGCGAGGATGAACAGTGGGTCGGCGCGCGGATTCAGCGTGTTGGCCGGCAGCACCGCAATGCCCAGCGTAATGTTCCGGCCATCCGGCCTGGCCCGGTTTTCGGGAACCTCGAGCGTGCCGCATTGCGCGGCAACGGGGAGCCTGGGCAACCGGCAGTCGGCGAGCGCGAGTGTACGGGGTGGGGCAGAACCGTCGCCACAGGCCGCGAGCCCCAGGGCGGAACCGATCAGAACGGCGGTGGCGAGGCGGAGAACGACCATCGCGGCGGATGGTATCAGAGCACGCGCCAGGACGACCTGCCGCAACACCGGGATACCCCGGCGTTCCGGAACCAACGGCGATCGTCCTTCGTCGCTATACTCGAGGGAGGCACAGCGCCCAGCGGAGCCATGTCCATGCCCACGCGCGACCTCGAACCCGGCATCGTCACCGACCTCACCAACCGCCTGACCTATGCGGGATACCTGTGCCTTGACGCGCTGTTGACGGCCCAGCGCCCGCTCTCGGCCCGCGCGGGCGCCCCGCCGCGGCACGACGAAATGCTGTTCATCATCCAGCACCAGACCTCCGAGCTGTGGATGAAGCTGATGATCCACGAACTGAAGGCCGCGGTCGTGTTCGTGCGCGAGGATCGGCTCGACGCGTGCTTCAAGATCCTCGCGCGCATCAAGGCCATCCAGAAGCAGCTGTTCGAGCAGTGGGCCGTGCTGGAGACCCTGACGCCGTCCGAGTACGAGGCGTTCAGGCCGGCGCTGGGAACCTCATCCGGCTTTCAGTCGGCGCAGTACCGGGCCATTGAATTTCTGCTCGGCAACAAGCAGGCGGCGCTCGTCGACGTCTTTCGCTACGATCCGGCGGCTCACGCCGAACTGACGGCGCTGTTGCAGGCGCCGAGCCTCTATGACGAATTCCTGCGCCATCTCGCGCGCCGCGGGCTGCCGGTGCCCCCGACGTGCATCGAGCGCGACTGGTCGCTGCCGTACGTGCGCAATCCCGATCTCGTTCCCGTGTTCAAGGCGATCTACGACGATCCCGAGCGCTGGTGGGACGCCTACGAGATGGCGGAAAAGCTCGTCGACGTCGAGGAGTCGTTCCAGCTCTGGCGGTTCCGGCATCTGAAGACGGTGGAACGCACGATCGGCCACAAGCCCGGCACCGGCGGATCGTCCGGGGTCGGGTTCCTCAAGCGAGCGCTCGACCACACGTTCTTCCCCGAGTTGATCGATGTGCGCACGGTGATCGGCGCCAGGTGATATCGGGGATTCTGCGCGAGTTTCGGAAGCCGTCCAATGATCGCTGGTTCTGAAGAACACCCTCGGTCGCCCATCGCGCGTTCCGTTGACGCCCTCGGTCCGGGCATCTTGACCGACGCCGGCATCGCGATGCACCTGGCGCCACTGTTCTCGCGCGTGCTCGGGACGCAGCGCGGCCGTGTCTACCTCGCCAATCACTCGCTCGGGCGGCCGCTCGATGCGACGGAAGGCGATGTGCGCGAGGCGCTCGACGCGTGGTACGGTGGAATGGGCGAGGCCTGGGGCAAATGGGGCGTCGAGATCCGGGCGTACCGCGCGCGCCTCGCGACGCTGCTCGGCGCGCCGCGTCCCGACTGCGTCATTCCGAAGGCGAGTGCCGGACAGGGATTGCGCGCGGTACTGAACACATATGATCGTGCGCCGCGCGTCGTCGCGACTCGCGGCGAGTTCGATTCGCTCGACCTGATCCTGCGTGAGTATGCGCGGCGCTCGCGCATCGCGCTGGCGTTCGTCGAGCCGCGCGAGGATGGCGACTTCGCCGCCGAGGATCTGCTCGCGGCGATCGCGCCGGGCACGGACCTGGTCGTGATTTCACAGGTGATGTTTCAGACCGGGCAGATCCTGCCCGAGCTGCCGGCGATAGTTGCAAAGGCGCACGCCGCGGGCGCGCGCGTGCTGCTCGATGTCTATCACTCGCTCGGCGTGTTCCCGGTCGATGTCCGGGGGCTCGGCGTCGATTTCGCCGTCGGCGGCAGCTACAAGTATCTGCGGGGGGGGCCGGGCGCATCCTTCCTCTACGTCGCGCCACGGCATCTCGACGGTGGCCTCACCACGCTCGACACCGGCTGGTTCGCGAAGGAATCCCCGTTCGACTACACGCGCCCGGACCCACCGCGTTTCGCCGCCGGCGGCGACGCCTGGCTCGAGTCGACGCCCGCCGTGCTGCCGTTCTATCAGGCGCGTGCGGGGCAGGTGTTCACGCTCGCTGTCGGAGTGGCGCGGCTGCGCGCGTATTCGCTCGAGCTGCAGCGGCGTCTCGTCGCGCTCCTGGCCGAACGCGGAATCGACGCGCGCGGCGGCACCGTCGATCGCGGTGCGTTCGTCGTCGTACGCCGGCGGGCGGCGCGAAGCTGGGCAACGGCGCTTGCCGAGCGCGGTGTCGTGACCGACGCGCGCGGCGAGTGGCTCCGGCTATGCCCCGACCTGCTCACGACCGAAGGCGAACTGGCAGAGGCCGCGGCGGCGCTAGCTGAGGCGGCGCGCCTTGGCTGACGTTCGCTAGCCGGCCGTTTTCACGATGACGCTGACGATTGCGACGAGCGTCAGCACGAACAGCAGCCCCGCGACGAGACCGACGATGACCACGTGCTGCGGCTTGATCGTCACCGTGTCCTGCTGCATGTGCCGTCCCTTGCGTACCCCGAAAAAGCTCCAGAAGACGGCGCCCGCGACCTGGAGGAGGCTCGCCTGCTTCGGTTCGGCGGGCGCCGGGGTGTCGGGCGCGGGGGGCGGTGTAGAAGCGGGTCGGGTCATGGGTCGAATTATGCTCCGGGGTGGCCCCGCGTCGGGAGGCGCGGGCCCAGCCGGCTCCGCGGCCACACCGGACGGCGCGGCCCCCGCGGGATCCCTTGAATCGGGGGCCCAAGCCCCCATGTCCATGACAACCTTGAACTTTAAACCAGGGATGCCTCAATGCGCTTCGACAAACTGACGACCAAATTCCAGCAGGCGCTTGCCGATGCGCAGAGCATGGCGCTCGGCAACGACAACGGCTCCATCGAGCCTCAGCACCTGCTGTCCGCAATGCTCGATCAGGAAGACGGCGGAACGTCGTCTCTCCTCTCCCGCGCCGGCGTCGCGGTCCCAAAGCTCAAGCAGAACCTCAAGAAGGCGATCGAGCGGCTGCCCAAAGTCGAAGGCCTGGGCGGCGAGATCGCTGTTTCTCGCGAGCTCAACAACCTGCTCAACCTGACGGACAAGGAAGCGAGCAAGCGCGGCGACCAGTTCATTGCCAGCGAACTCTTTCTTCTGGCCTTGACCGACGACAAGGGCGACGCGGGCCGGCTGCTCAAGGAGGGCGGGCTCACCCGCAAGGCGCTCGAAACGGCGATCGAGGCGGTGCGTGGCGGGACGGGTGTGGATTCGCAGGAAGCGGAAGGGCAGCGCGAGGCGCTGACCAAATACACGATTGACGTCACGCAGCGTGCCCGCGAAGGCAAGCTCGATCCCGTGATCGGCCGCGACGACGAGATCCGTCGCACGATCCAGATTCTGCAGCGGCGCACGAAGAACAACCCGGTGCTGATCGGTGAACCCGGCGTTGGCAAGACCGCGATCGTCGAGGGGCTCGCGCAGCGCATCGTCAACGGCGAGGTGCCCGAGACGCTGAAGAACAAGCGCGTGCTGTCGCTCGACATGGCGGCGCTGCTCGCCGGAGCCAAGTATCGCGGCGAGTTCGAGGAACGCCTGAAGGCCGTGCTGAAGGACATCGCCGCCGACGCGGGCCGCACGATCGTCTTCATCGACGAGCTGCACACGATGGTCGGCGCCGGCAAGGCCGAGGGCGCGATCGACGCCGGCAACATGCTGAAGCCGGCACTCGCCCGCGGGGAGCTGCACTGCGTCGGGGCGACGACGCTCGACGAATACCGGAAATACGTGGAAAAGGATGCGGCGCTCGAACGCCGTTTCCAGAAGGTGCTGATCGACGAGCCCTCGGTCGAGTCCACGATCGCGATCCTGCGCGGGCTGCAGGAGCGCTACGAGATCCACCACGGCGTCGACATCACCGACCCGGCAATCGTCGCCGCGGCGGAGCTTTCGCACCGCTACATCACCGACCGCTTCCTGCCGGACAAGGCGATCGACCTGATCGACGAGGCGGCAGCGCGCATCCGGATGGAGATCGACTCGAAGCCGGAGGCGATGGACAAGCTCGACCGCCGGCTGATCCAGCTGAAGATCGAGCGCGAGGCGGTGAAGAAGGAGACGGACGAGGCGTCCAAGAAACGGCTCGCGCTCATCGAGCAGGAGATCGGCAAGCTCGAGCGCGAGTATGCGGATTTCGACGAAGTCTGGCAGGCCGAGAAGGCCAACGTCGCCGGCGCGCAGCACATCAAGGAAGAGATCGACAAGGTCAAGCTGCAGATGGAAGAGGCGCGGCGCAAGGGCGACTGGCAGAAGATGTCGGAGCTCCAGTATGGCCGGCTGCCGCAACTCGACGCCCAGCTGAAGAAGGCGGACAAGGTCGTCGCCAAGGGCGAGGCAGCGAAGCCGCAGCTCTTGCGCACGCAGGTCGGCGCCGAAGAGATCGCCGAGGTCGTCTCGCGTGCCACGGGCATTCCGGTCTCGAAGATGATGCAGGGCGAGCGCGACAAGCTGCTGCACATCGAGGATGCATTGCACCGGCGCGTGGTGGGGCAGGACGAGGCCGTGCGCCTCGTGTCGGACGCGATCCGGCGCTCGCGCTCCGGGCTCTCCGATCCGAATCGCCCCTATGGCTCGTTCCTATTCCTCGGCCCGACGGGCGTCGGGAAGACCGAGCTCTGCAAGGCGCTGGCGGAATTCCTGTTCGACTCCGAGCAGCATCTGATCCGGGTCGACATGTCCGAATTCCAGGAGCGGCATTCGGTCGCGCGGCTGATCGGCGCGCCTCCGGGCTACGTCGGGTACGAGGAGGGGGGCCATCTCACCGAGGCCGTTCGCCGCAAGCCCTACAGCGTGATCCTGCTGGACGAGGTCGAGAAGGCGCACCCGGACGTGTTCAACGTGCTGCTGCAGGTGCTGGACGATGGACGGATGACCGATGGCCAGGGACGCACCGTGGATTTCAAGAACACGGTGATCGTGATGACATCGAACCTCGGTTCGCACAAGATCCAGCAGATGACCGACGCCGGCGAAGACGAGGCACTGATCAAGATCGCGGTGCTCGCCGAGGTCAAGTCCAACTTCCGGCCGGAGTTCGTGAACCGGATCGACGAGATCGTCGTTTTCCATCCGCTCGGCGAGGCGCAGATCGCGGCGATCGCGAAGATCCAGCTGAAGGCGCTGGAAGGGCGGCTCGCCAAGATCGAAATTCGACTGGAAGTGACCGACGCCGCGTTGAAGGCCGTCGCGGCTGCGGGCTTCGATCCGGTCTATGGTGCGCGGCCACTGAAACGCGCGATCCAGCAGCAGATCGAGAACCCGCTCGCGAAGGAGATCCTCGGCGGCAAGTATGCGGCGGGCGACACGGTGAAGGTCGGAGCCACCGGCGGCGAGATCACGTTCGCGAAGGGGTGAACGCAATCGCGCCCGGCTGCGGTACAGCCCGTGCTAGACGTAGGGCACCCACCGCGGCGACCTGCCTCGGGTGCGCGGATGGAGCGCAACCATTGGAGCACGCGCCGGCCCGTCGTCGCCCGTTGCCCGAGCACGTGGACTTCGTCGACGTGATGCGCCATTACACAGACGGTCGCGCTGCCCTGCGCCTCGACCAGCGTCAGGCCGCCGCGATCGATCGTGAACGAGTCGTAGAATGCATCCGTATTCGGACCGCCGATGCCCGGCGTCCCTCTGCGACTTCGCCCGGATTCATGCTGGCGACGATTCGAATTTCGGAGGCGACCGCGATTTGGCTCAAACGGTCTCTGCGAATGCTTTGCATGAAATGCACGCATGCATAAGACGCTGCGGCGGCTGCCATCGCTGGATTTCCTCAAAGGATTCGAGGCAGCCGGCCGGCTGCTTTCGTTCACTCGCGCCGCACAGGAGCTCTTCCTCACGCAATCTGCGCTGTCGCGGCAGGTGGCCGCGCTCGATGACCCGCTCGGCGTCACGCTGTTCCAGCGCAAGCATCGGGCGCTGGCACTGACGCGGGCGACGAGCGCGCGCCGACCGTCCGGCCGAAGGCCGAGCACCGGAGTGCGCCGGTGACGCCTGGCATCGACTGCATCGCGCACGCGGCAGCGCAGCCGTCGCCGTGGATCGCCCGGTTCGCGCATCTCGTTCCCTCCGGCGCGCGCGTCCTCGACCTTGCGTGCGGCTACGGTCGACATGCCCGCTTCTTCGCGGAACGCAGCTGCCGGGTGCTCGCTGTCGATCGCGACGCCGCGGCGCTGGCGAGCATGGCGGGGATCGCGGGAATCGAGACGCGCGCGGCCGATCTCGAAGGCGCGGCCTGGCCGTTTGCCGACGAGCGTTTCGACACCATCGTCGTCGCCAACTATCTGCATCGACCGCTGTTCCCGCATCTGGTTGCGGCGCTCGTCGATGACGGCACGTTGCTCTACGAGACGTTTGCCATCGGCAACGAGGCCTTCGGGCGGCCGTCGAATCCGCACTTTCTGCTGGAGCCCGGCGAGTTGCTGAGGTTCGCCGACTTCGGATTGACCGCGGTTGCGTTCGAACAGGGTGTCGTCGCGGCGGGCGAGCGCGGCGCCGTCGTGCAGCGGCTGGCCGCCGTCGGGCCGGGGCGCTCCTGGCCGCCGCCGCTCGACCCGAATTGACGCGCTGGCGGGAACGCGATTCTCAGTCCGGCCCGCAGCGTCCGAATGAGGTAAAATCGACTTTTTTCTTCGGCGGAATTCAATGCTGACCGGCAGTCTCGTCGCGATTGCTACCCCGATGGGCAAGGGCGGGGTACTGGACCTCCCTTCGCTCGGCAAGCTGATCGACTTCCACGTTGCCAGTGGAACCGCCGGCATCGTCGTCGTCGGCACCACCGGTGAATCGCCGACCGTCGACGTCGACGATCACTGCCTGCTGATCAGGACGGCGGTGGAGCAGGCGCGCGGCCGCATCCCGGTGATCGCCGGCACCGGCGCGAACTCGACCGCCGAGGCGATCGAGTTGACGGCCTATGCGAAGAAGGCCGGTGCCCAAAGCTGCCTTTCGGTCGTCCCGTACTACAACAAGCCCACGCAGGAGGGCCTGTACCGCCATTTCCGCACGATCGCGGAAGCGGTCGATCTGCCCGTCATCCTCTACAACGTCCCCGGACGCACGGTCGCCGATCTCGCCAACGACACGGTGCTGCGGCTCGCGCAGGTGCCGGGCATCGTCGGGATCAAGGATGCTACTGCCGACCTTGGCCGTGGCAGCGAGCTGATCAAGGCACTCAACGCCGCAGGCAGGCGCGACTTCGCCGTCTACAGCGGCGACGACATCACCGGGCTGCCGCTGCTGCTGATGGGGGGCCATGGTGTGGTTTCGGTCACCGCGAACGTCGCACCAAAGCTGATGGCGGAAATGGTCAAGGCCGCGCTCGCCGGTGACATCGCCGCTGCGCGCGAATGCAACGATCGCCTGCTGCCGCTGCACCGCAAGCTGTTCGTCGAGGCGAATCCGATCCCGGTGAAGTGGGCGCTTGCGGAAATGGGCCTCATCCAGAACGAATTGCGGCTGCCCCTCGTGCCGCTTTCCCCCCAATACCACGACGTGGTGCGCGGCGCCTTGCGCGAAGCCGGCTGCGTATGACGATTCGGAAAGTGCCCCGCATGGTTTACGCGAATCTGACTGTCGCGGCGCGCTCGCTCGCTGCCGTTTGCATCGTTCTCGCTTTCGCCGGCTGCGAATCGACCGGGTCGTTATCGAAGAAGATCGACTACAAGTCGACGACGAGCGCGCCCGCGCTCGAGCTTCCGCCCGACCTGACGACGCCGCAGTACGACGAACGCTACAGTGTGACAACCGCATCGGGTCTGGCGGCGCAGGGCGCGAACCGCCCGCGCGGCGCGGAAACGATCGCGCAGAACTCGACGCCCGACGCGCGGATCGTCCGCGGCGGCACCGAGCGCTGGCTCGTCGTCAGCACGACGCCTGAAATCGCCTGGAACACGTCCCGGCAATTCTGGAGCGAGACCGGTTTCGTGATCGCGGTCGAGCAGCCGACGCTGGGCATCATGGAAACCGATTGGGCGGAGAATCGCGCCGACATGCCCAGCGACTTCCTGCGCAGCACGATCGGAAAATTCGTCGACATTTTCGCCAGCACGTACAAGCGCGACAAGTTCCGCACCCGCATCGAGCGGGGCAACGAACCCGGCACCGTCGAGATCTACGTGTCGCACCGTGGCGCCGAGCAGGTACCGACGACGAAGATCGACAACGTGTCGCCGGCGGCATTCGTGTGGGCGGTCGCGCCGCCCGACCCGGGCCTCGAGGCCGAGATGCTGACGCGGCTGATGATCAAGTTCGGCGCGCCGGCGTCGCAAGCGAGCGCGGCGGTGCAGGCTTCATCGAGCCCGACCGGGCCGGAACGGGCGCGGCTGGAGACATCTGCGGACGGCACTGCTCAGCTCGTCGTCGACGACACCTTCGACCGGGCGTGGCGCCGCGTCGGACTCGCCCTCGATCGCGTCGGATTCACCGTCGTCGATCGCGATCGGTCGAAGGGGACGTACTTCGTCCGTTACGTCAATCCCGAAACGGAAGCGAAGAAGGAAAAGGGATTCCTGGACAAGCTCATTTTCTGGAAGGAAGACGTCGCGAATCCCGAACAGTACCGGATCACCGTAGCGGCGGCCGACCCGCGCAGTCTCGTGACCGTGCAGGATCCGAACGGCGCCCCCCTCAAGAGCGCGAACGGCGAGAAGATCCTCTCGCTGCTCAAGGATCAGCTCAAGTAGCGGCGCGGCGCGCATGCGCTTCGCATCACTGGGTAGCGGCAGCGAGGGCAACGGCCTCGTCGTCGAATGCGGTGGAACGCGCGTCCTGATCGATTGCGGCTTCGGTGTTCGCGACACGACGGCGCGCCTCGGGCGCCTCGGGCTTCTCCCGTCGTCGCTGACGGCGATCCTCGTCACCCACGAGCATACCGATCACGTCGGAGGGGTCCCGGCCTTCGCTGGACGGCACGGGATTCCCGTCTGGGCGACCTTCGGCACACTGGCCGCGGTTTCGGCGCGGTTCGAGGGCATGACGCACGTGTACGGCTTCGACAGCCATGACCGGTTCGCGATCGACGCGCTGGAGATCACGCCGGTTCCGGTTCCGCACGATGCCCGCGAGCCCGTGCAATATGTGATCGGGGACGGCGCGCGGCGGCTCGGAGTGCTCACCGACATCGGCGTTTCGACGGAGCACGTCGAGGCGAGCCTCTCCGGCTGCGATGCCCTCGTGCTCGAATGCAACCACGACCTCGACATGCTCGAGGCCGGGGACTACCCGTATCCGCTGAAGAAGCGGATCGCCGGGCGCCTTGGCCACCTGCACAACGAGGCGGCTGCGGAGATCCTCGCGCGCATCGATACGACGCGGCTGACGCACATCGTCGCCGCACACCTGTCACAGCAGAACAACACGCCGGAGCTCGCCCGCGCCGCGCTCGCGTCGACGCTCGGGTGCCCTGGGGACTGGGTCGGCATCGCGGACCAGGCGACCGGCTTCGATTGGCGCGATATCTAGGGCCTGTTCACGATCAGGGAGATCCGGATGGAAACGCGGCAGGAGCTGTACAAGGGGAAGGCAAAGACCGTATTTGCGACCGACGACCCGAATTACCTCGTCATGCATTACCGCGACGACGTCTCGGCGTTCGACGGCGCGAAGCTGGCGAAGCTTCCGCAGAAGGGCGAAACCAACAACAAGATCAACGCGTACGTGATGGGCCGGCTCGCCGCCGCAGGCATCCGGACGCATTTCGTCCGCGTGCTCAACGATCGCGAGTCGCTGGTCAAGGCGATGAAGATGATCCCGGTCGAGTGCGTGGTGCGCAACGTGTGCGCCGGCTCGATGGCCAAGCGGTATGGGATCGCGGAGGGCACGAAGCTCGCCCAGCCGATCTTCGAGTTCTTCCTGAAAAGCGACGCGCTGCACGACCCGCTGTGCAACGAAGACCATATTCGGGTGCTGGGTTGGGCCACACCGGACGAGATCGCCCAGATGAAGGCGCTGACCCATGACGTGAACGCGGTGTTGCGCCCGATGTTCGCCAACGCCGGAATCGATCTCGTCGACTACAAGCTCGAATTCGGGCACCTCCGCGACGATCCCGGCGGACCGCTCGTCCTTGGCGACGAATTCACCCCGGACGGCTGCCGGCTGTGGGACGCCAAGACCGGCGAGAAGCTCGACAAGGACCGGTTCCGCCGCGATCTCGGCAGCGTGATCGAACACTACCGCGAAGTCGCACGACGCATTGGGGTGCCGCTCTAGCGGACGGCGACGCCACCGGATTCGCGCGAGGTCGCGGGGCCACGGCGGGGGCCGTCGGGCTTAGGGTCCGCAAAGGGCCGACCCCGAGGCCGGCCCTTTCCCTTCGGACATCGAACCGCTTTACTTCTTCGGTGCGGCGTCCTTCTCCGGGGCCATCGCAGGTGCGGCAGCCGGGGCGGCTGCAGGTGCAGCAGCGGGCGCTGCGGCTGCCGCGGCATCTTTCGCCGGTTCAGCGGGCTTGGCGGCGTCAGCAGACGGCGCGGGTGCGGGCGCCGGCGCAGGTGCGGCGGCCGGCGCTGGGGCGGGGGCCGGTGCGGCAGGCTTCTGCTGGCCGCAGGCGCTGAGAGCAAGCGCCACGGCGGCAGCGAGGATCATCGATTTGTTCATGATTGGGGTCCTTGGACTAGGGGGAAATTGCTTCGAGCCAGGCTGCCGCGGTGCGGAAGATCCGTCGCTTTGTCATGCCTATGGCCGGGCAACCTGTTGATGATTATGCCATATTGTTCAAACAATTCATAGAGATTGTGCGCTGCGGCAAAAACGCGCCGCCGCGTGCGGGGCGCAGATCGTTCAAAGACCCAGCAGGGTCGCGTTGATACCGGGCTCCCGCGTAGCCCATATCTCCTCGAAACGCTCGACGAAGGGTCTCGTCACAAGCGGCTGCTCGACTGCGAATTCCGCGTTCGCGTGCTCGATATGGAACCGGTGCAGGAGGTGCCGATCATCGACGATCGACATCGGATCCATCACGGCGCTCGCGTCGGGGCCGGTCCGGCAGATCGTGACGGCGTGAGCATACTGCCGCAGCAGCTGGGTCACGCGCGGGCACGAACTCTCGATCCACCGCGTGTCGTGCACGATGATCTGCAACGTTGCGTTCCGTCGCCCGCGCAGGAACGCGGCGATCGTTGCGGCTCGCTCCACGCCGTTCCATCCCATCCCGGACAGATCGATGTCGAAAACGCGGATCGAGTGCCTGGCGAGCCCGATCATCTCGTCGAGTGCCGCAATCTGTGCCGAGATCGTGCGCAGCGTCTCGCGGCGCGGCGTGGGCGACGCAGCAGCTCCGGGTGCATCAGGGTTCGGTGTGGAGGTAGCCATGGCGATACCAATCGTAGAAGAGCGTAGTGGCGGCGGGCGGCGCAGCGGCGACAGCGCCGGGGCCGAGCGTGCGGGCGTTGGCCAGTTGCTTCAGCGCCTCGGTGCCGGCCGCGGGGCACGCGAGCGCCGCGCCATTGATGAAGAGGTGCCGATCATCGTAGAGCAGCTGCGTGCGAAGGTCCAATCGAATGCCCCGTTTCGCGGCGCGCACTCCGAACGCCTTGCGCGTCGCGGGCGCGGCGGGCCGCTCGAAGAATACGCTCGGCTTCGGATCCGACAGCCAGCAGCCGAGAAAGCGGGCAATCGTCGCGCGATCCCAGCGAACACCCGTCAGCATCCGTTCGCAACGCCGATGCATTGCGGCATCGATCGCCGCCGGCGCGCCGGTAGCCGCGAGATCCGGGTCGGCGTAGCGTCCCTGCAGGTCGAGATCATCGCGCAGGAAATCCAGGAATGCAGCGGCAAGTTCGTTCGCGCTCGCGGCACGAAATCCGACCGAGTACGTCGTGCACGTGTCGACGGCGACCCCGTCGTGTGCATAGTGCGGCGGCAGGTAGAGCATGTCACCCGGAGAGAGCACATCCACCTCCATCGGATCGGGCGCGAAGTGTCTCAGAATCCTGAGCGGCAGACCCGGCTTCAGCGCGAGGTCATCCTGTTTGCCGAATCGCCAGCGGCGACGGCCAAAACCCTGCAGCAGGAAGACGTCGTACGAATCGACGTGCGGACCGACGCCGCCACCCGGGGTGGCATAGCTGACCATCAGGTCGTCGAGGCGTGCGTAGGGCAGGAAGGCGAAGCGTCGCAGCAGCGCGTCGCCGGCAGGGCTGACCAGGTTGACGCCCTGCACGAGCAGCGTCCAGTTGCGCGCGGGAAGCGCGCGGAAGTCCGCGCGACGGAGCGGGCCATGCGCGAGCGACCAACGCCCGCCTTCCCGAAGCACGAGCCGCGATTCGACGTCGTCGCGTCCCGCGAGCGCGAAGAGCTCCCGTGCGCTGAACAGGCCCGCGAAGCCAGGCATCGCATCGCGGACGAGCAGCGCCTTCTTCTGCCAATGGCGCGCGAGAAACGCGGCCACCGAGATCCCGCCCAGTGGCGCGCCGCCGCCATCGGGCACGGCGGAGCGGACGCGCGAAGTCGGAGCAGCCATCTGACGATTATAGCGAGGCGAATGCGGCGAGCTGGGCTACAATGACCGCTGCCACCGGCGGAGCGCCCGTTTCGCCGTCCGCGTGAGGCGTGCGATACGCGCCGGCCCTGCCCACTCCGCCCTTCGCCATGGATCGCCGATGAACATCCTAGCCAATACGGTCGTTACGCTCACGTTCGAGCTCTTCGATGCCGACGGGGTGCTGCTCGAAGCCACGGACAAGCCCATCACGTACCTGCACGGCGGGCATTCCGGGATGTTGCCGAAGCTCGAGGATGCGCTCAACATGAAAAAGGCCGGCGATGCAGTGTCCGTCGATGTCGAGCCCGCCGATGCTTTCGGCGACTACGATCCGGAGCTCGTGAAGCTCGAGCCGGTCGACCGGCTGCCGCCCGAGGTCGAAGTCGGCATGCAGTTCGAGGCCCACACGAATCCCGGCGACGAGCAGGGGAGCGGGATCGTCTTCACGGTCACCGACATCGCCGAGGGCAAGGTTGTGCTCGACGGCAACCATCCGTGGGCTGGAAAGCGGTTGCGCTTCGACTGCCAGATTCTCGACGTGCGGGCAGCGACTGCCGAGGAGGTCGAACACGGCCATGTCCACGGCGCGGGCGGGCACCACCACCACTGACGCCGTCGTCCTGCGACCGCGCCGACGGTCTGCGTCGTCGGGTCCCGCTCGCGACGCTTTCCGCTCCCGGTCAGCTCCGCAGCAGATTGCGCAACTCGTAGAGCGCGGCCAGCGCATCGCGCGGCGTCATCGCGTCCGGATCGAGCGCCGTGAGCTTCGCGGCAACGGCATTGGCGCCGGGGTCCGGTCCCGCCGCCTCGTCGGCGATTCCTGACGGAGCGCCGAGCGGAGCGAAGAGATCCGGCTGCGCGGCGTCCACCGCGTTGAACTTGTCGAGTCGCGCGAGATAGTCTTTGGCGCGTCGGACCACGGCCGATGGCACGCCCGCGAGCTTCGCCACTTGCAGGCCGTAGCTGCGATTCGCGGGGCCGTCCTCCGCGCTGTGGAGGAAGACGATGCCGGCCGCGTGCTCGACCGCGTCGAAGTGCAGATTGGCGCAGCCGTCGATCTCGGCGGGAAGCGCCGTCAGCTCGAAGTAGTGTGTGGCGAAGAGCGCGAGGCTCCCGTTCTTCTCGGCGAGCTCGCGCGCGATCGCCCACGCGAGCGCCAGGCCGTCGAACGTCGACGTACCGCGGCCGATCTCGTCGATCAACACCAGGCTCTGCGGTGTCGCGCGATGCAGGATCGCGGCTGCTTCCGTCATCTCGACCATGAACGTCGAGCGCCCGCCGGCCAGATCGTCCGCGGCGCCGATGCGGGTGTGGATCGCATCGAGCGGACCGATGACGGCGGAGCGTGCCGGCACGAACGATCCGCAATACGCGAGCAGCGCAATGACGGCAGCCTGCCGCATGTACGTGGACTTGCCGCCCATGTTTGGTCCGGTGACGATCAGCAGCCGGCGGCCCGGCCCGAGATCGAGATCGTTCGCGATGAATTCCTCGACTTGTCGCTCGACCACCGGGTGTCGGCCGCCGCGGATCTCGAGCCCCGGCGATGGCACGAACACCGGGCACACGAAGTCGAGCGCCTCCGCACGCTCGGCAAGGGTGGTCAGCACGTCGAGCGCCGCCAGCGCTGCTCCCGCCCTTTGCAGCGCGGGAATCGCGGGAGCGAGATCGGCGAGCAGATGGTCGTAGAGCAATTTCTCGCGGGCGAGCGCGCGGTCCTGGGCCGAAAGCGCGCGGTCCTCGAAGGCCCTGAGCTCCGGCGTGATGTAGCGCTCCGCATTCTTCAGCGTCTGCCGGCGCCGGTAGTCGTCGGGAATCTTTTCGACGTGGGCATGCGTGACCTCGATGTAGAAGCCATGAACCCGGTTGTATTCGACCTTGAGGTTGGCGATGCCGGTGCGCGCACGTTCGCGCGCCTCCAGCTCCACCAGGAACTCGCCGCAGCGATCGTCGATTGCGCGCAGCTCGTCCAGCTCCGCATCGAAGCCCCCGGCAATGACGCCTCCGTCGCGGACCTGCGTCGCCGGCTCGGTGGCGATTGCGTGCGTCAGCAGGGCAGCCCATTGCGGATCGACGTCGAGGTCCGCGGCGAGCGATGCGATCGCCGGCGCATCGCTTCCCGCAAGCGATGCGGCAACGGCGGGCAGCCGCGCGAGCGTGTCGCGCAGCCCGGCAAGCTCGCGCGGCCGTGCCGAGGCGAGCGCGATGCGCGCGGCGATGCGCTCGACGTCGGCGGTGCGCGCGAGCTCCTGCGCGAGCAACCGGCGCCCCGTGGGATTTGCCACCCAGCCGGCGATCGCGACGTGGCGGGCGGCCGCCGCGTCCTGTGACCGGAGCGGATGCGTGAGCCAGTGGCGGAGCAGCCGGCTTCCCGCCGCGGTGCCACAGCTGTCGAGCAGCGACAGCAGCGTCGGTGCCGGCTCGCCGCGCAACGTCTGCGTGATCTCCAGATTGCGCCGGGTGGCCGCGTCGAGGGCGAGGTGCTCGCCTGCGGTCTCGACGGCAAGCGTGCGCACGTGAGCGAGCGCCGACTGCTGCGTGGCCGCGGCGTACCCCAGCAACGCGCCCGCGGCGCCGATGGCGAGATCGCGGTCCTCGACGCCGAACGCGGCAAGGTCGCGTGTGCCGAAGTGCCTGGCGAGGGCACGCACGGCGGCGGTGGCATCGAACTGCCACGCCGGCAGCGCGCGCCTGGGCGCGCCGCCATCCTGCGCTGGCGGTGGAACCGTGTCGGGGACGAGCAGCTCGGCCGCATCCAGGCGTTCGAGTGCCGACGCGGCCTCGGTCGAGGGCACCTCGGCCAGCGTGAACTGTCCCGACGCCAGATTGAGCCAGGCGATCCCGGTGCGGTACTTGCCCGGGTTGAGCGCGACGAGCAGGCTGTCGCGCTTGGCCTCGAGCAGACCTGGGTCGGTCACGGTTCCCGGAGTGACGACGCGCACGACCTTGCGCTCCACGGGACCCTTGCTCGTCGCCGGGTCGCCGATCTGCTCGCAGATCGCGACCGATTCCCCGAGCTTCATCAGTTTCGCGAGGTATCCATCCACCGCATGGAACGGCACGCCGGCCATCGGAATCGGCGCGCCGGCCGATTGCCCGCGTGCGGTCAGCGTGATGTCGAGCAGGCGTGCCGCACGCTGCGCATCCTCGTAGAAGAGCTCGTAGAAGTCGCCCATCCGGTAGAACATCAGCGTGTCCGGATGCTCCGCCTTCGCGCGGAGGTATTGCTGCATCATCGGCGTGTGGGCCGAGAGGGGCGCGGCGGTGGCACTGGCAGGGGTCGGCACCGGGCGATTATAGTGGGTCGCTTCCCCGCGCCGCGCGTGGCGCGCGCCGCGCTGCTGCGGCACAATGCACTGCAACTGGATGTGCGAAGGCGATGAAACCCGTCCTGCTCGTTCCCGGTCACCTGCCGTTGGCCGAGCTCCGCCGAATCTGGGCCGAGCCGGTGCCGATTGTCGTCGATGCCGCGGCAAGGCCGGCGGTCGATGCCGCCGCGAAGACGGTCGACCGCGTCATCGCGTCGGGACGGACCGTCTACGGCGTGAACACGGGGTTCGGCCTGCTCGCGCGCACCCACATCGACGCGGCGCGTCTTGCCGAACTGCAACGTGCGCTGGTGCTGTCGCACTCGGCGGGCACCGGAGCGCTGCTCGACGACGGTGTCGTGCGGCTCACGATGGCGCTCAAGGCCGCGTCGCTCGCGCGGGGCTACTCCGGCATTCGCTGGAGCGTGATCGAGGCGCTGGCGGCGCTTGCCAACGCCGGCATCGTCCCGTGCATCCCGGGACAGGGATCGGTGGGGGCCTCCGGCGATCTGGCGCCGCTCGCCCACCTTTCGGCGGTGCTGATCGGCGAGGGCGAGGCCAAGGTCGACGGCCGCATCGTTCCCGGACGCGACGCGCTCGCCCGCGCCGGCGTGAAACCGGTTGTGCTCGGGCCGAAAGAGGGCCTGGCGCTCCTCAACGGCACGCAGGTCTCGACGGCGCTCGCGCTTGCCGGCCTGTTTGGCGCGGAGCGCGCCCTCGCGGCCGCTTTCGTTGCGGGTGCGCTCGCGATCGATGCCTGTCTCGGCAGCGACACGCCGTTCGATCCCCGGATTCAGGCCGTCCGCGGCCACCGTGGCCAGACGGATGCCGCCGCCATTTACCGGGCGCTGCTCGCGGGCAGCGGCATCCGCGAATCGCACAAGGATTGCCCGCGGGTGCAGGATCCCTACAGTCTGCGCTGCCAGCCGCAGGTGATGGGCGCCTGCGTCGACCAGCTGCGGCATGCAGCCGATGTTCTCGTCACCGAAGCGAATGCGGTGTCGGACAATCCGCTCGTCTTTGCGGATACCGACGAAATCCTGTCCGGCGGGAATTTTCATGCCGAGCCGGTCGCTTTCGCGGCGGACAATATCGCGCTCGCCATCGCCGAGGTCGGCGCGCTGTCGGAGCGACGGACCGCATTGCTGATGGACGCCAACCTTTCGGGGCTGCCGCCTTTCCTCGTCGAGGACGGCGGGGTCAATTCCGGCTTCATGATCGCGCAGGTGACGGCGGCGGCGCTCGCATCCGAGAACAAGTCGCTGGCGCACCCGGCGTCGGTCGACTCGCTGCCGACCTCCGCGAACCAGGAGGACCACGTCAGCATGGCGACCTTCGCCGCGCGCAGGCTCGGGCCGATGGCCGCGAACACCGCGCGCATCGTCGCCGTCGAGCTCATCGCGGCGGCGCAGGGCGTGGAATTGCGCAGACCGCTGACGACTTCCCCGACCCTCGCCGCCGCGGTGGCGACGATCCGCGCCCGGGTGGCGTTCTGGGATCGCGATCGCGCATTCGCCCCGGATCTGGAGGCGATCCGGATTCGGGTCGAGGGCGGAGACTTCGTGCCGTACGCGGAAGCTGTGCTGATTTCCGGGTGACGCGGCGGGACGGCTGCGCGACAATTGCCGCTCGAGGCTGGCATTCCGCCGGCGCGGAGACCCCTGATGCATCGCGAAAGCCCCGATCAACTCGCCAGCCGCCGGCGTGGCACGCGTTACGCCGATCGCGTGATCCGCGCGCCGCGCGGCACCGAGCGCACGGCGAAGAGCTGGCTTACCGAAGCCGCGCTGCGCATGATCCAGAACAACCTCGACCCCGAGGTGGCCGAGAATCCGAAGGAGCTCGTCGTCTATGGCGGTATCGGGCGCGCGGCGAGGAACTGGGAGTGCTTCGACGCGATCGTAGAAGCGTTGCGGGAACTGCACGACGACGAGTCGCTGCTGATCCAGTCGGGCAAGCCGGTCGGCGTGTTCAAGACCCACGCCGACGCGCCGCGCGTGTTGATCGCCAATTCGAACCTCGTGCCGAAATGGGCAACGTGGGAACACTTC